>OJKZ01000519.1_pt1 | contig 14914 bp, 10 predicted proteins | sample 1596791 | NCBI WGS metagenome assembly OJKZ01 (sample SAMEA3904677, study PRJEB24821) | metagenome | biome: Builtin; feature: hospital; material: surface | place: USA | collected 2013-06-04 | reverse complement strand
TCTACACTAGATCGCTCGTCGGCAGCGTCAGATGTGTATAAGAGACAGCGTCAGGAGCCTGGCGGTGGCGGCCGTGCAGTCCTGGTAGTCGTCCACGAGGACGAGGTCCGGGACGGGGCGGGCGGCGGCCACGGCGTCGGAGCCCCAGGAGCTCAGGGCCTCCACGGCGCGGTCCTGGAGGCGAGCCGTGTCCATCTTGCGGGTCTGGGCCCTGCGCTCGGCGCTGGCCCGCCCCTGAGCGTCCCAGGTGCGCAGGAGCTGGGCGGCCGGCCCCCAGATGGGGACGTTGAGCCGGCGCCCCAGCTCGGCCAGCTCATCGGCGGTGACGCCGAGCTCCCCAGCACGTGCCAGGAGGTTGCGCAGCTCGGAGCGGAACGTCCGCGACCCGGTGGCCTCGGCGGGGAGCCCCGGCCAGGTGACGGTGCTGACCATGGAGGCCAGGGCGGAGTCCTCCTCCGCACCGGCCAGAAGCACCGGGGGCGGCAGCGGGGCGGGCCGCATGGTCAAGGAGGTGGTCAGGATCGTCAGGGCGAGGGCTGCGGGGGTACGCACTCGGACGACGCCGTCGCCATGGCCCTCACGCAGCAGGTGAGCGGCCCGGCCGCGCAGCCAGTCGGCCCGCGCCCGGGTAGGTGCCAGCAGGACGGCGTCACGTCCACCGGCGACCGCCTCGGCCAGCAGCCTCAGGGCCAGAGACGTCTTACCGGTCCCGGGAGCCCCCAGGACGACGACGTTGGAACCCTCGGCCACGCGGTCCAGGACCCGCTGCCCATCGGCGTCGGCGGCGGGCAGCTCGTTGACCCACTCCTCCTCGATCCAGCGGGTGTAGACGCCGAAGGAGTCGCCGTCGCCGACAAACGCCGGGTCGTCGACGATCGCGCGGTGGAAGGGGATGACGGTGGGCAGGCCCTTGACCACGTACTCGTCGAGCGCGCGGCGGGCGCGCTGCAGCGCCTCCTCGCGGGTTTCGCCGTGGACGATCAGCTTGGCCAGCATGGAGTCGAACTGGCCGCCGATGACCGAGCCGGCGCGAACGCCGGAGTCGACGCGCACGCCCGGGCCGGCCGGCTCGGCGTACTCGGCGACGGTGCCCGGCGCCGGCATGAAGTTCGCCGCGGCGTCCTCGCCGTTGATGCGGAACTCGATGGCGTGACCGTGCGGGGCGGGGTCGGCGTCAAAGCGGAGCTTCTCGCCGCGGGCGATGCGGAACTGTTCGCGCACCAGGTCCACGCCGGTGGTGGCCTCGGTGACGGGGTGTTCGACCTGCAGGCGCGTGTTGACCTCCAAAAACGAGATGAGCCCGTCGGAGCCGACGAGGTACTCCACGGTGCCGGCACCGTAGTAGCCGGCCTCCTTGCAGATCGCCTTTGCCGAGGAGTGGATGCGCTCGCGCTGCTCGTCGGTCAAAAACGGGGCCGGGGCCTCCTCGACCAGCTTCTGGAAGCGGCGCTGCAGGGAGCAGTCGCGCGTACCCATCACGACGACGTTGCCGTGCTGGTCAGCGAGAACCTGGGCCTCCACGTGGCGGGCCTTGTCCAGGTAGCGCTCGACGAAGCACTCGCCGCGGCCAAATGCGGCGGTGGCCTCGCGGGTGGCGGACTCGAACAGCTCCGGGATCTCCTCGCGGGTGTAGGCGACCTTCATGCCGCGCCCGCCGCCGCCGAAGGCTGCCTTGATGGCCACCGGCAGGCCGTGCTCGTCGGCAAACGCGAGGACCTCCTTGGCATCCGCAACCGGGTCCTTGGTGCCCGGCGCCATCGGGGCGTCGGCAGCCTCGGCGATGTGGCGGGCGGTGACCTTGTCGCCAAGTGCCGCGATCGCTGAAGGCGAGGGGCCGATCCAGGTCAGGCCCGCGTCGATGACGCGCTGGGCGAACTCGGCGTTCTCGGACAAGAAACCGTAGCCGGGGTGGATGGCGTCGGCGCCGGACTTCGCCGCGGCGTCGAGAAGCTTGTCCATGTCCAGGTAAGACTCCGCCGCGGTCGCACCGCCGAGGGCGAAGGCCTCGTCGGCGAGGGCGACGAAGGGGGCATCCTTATCCGGCTCCGCGTACACGGCGACAGAGGCAATACCTGCGTCTTTCGCCGCGCGGATGACGCGGACGGCAATCTCGCCACGGTTGGCTACCAGCACCTTCGTCAGCGAGTGGCTGAGGTTCTGGGTGGCTGCGGTAGAAGCGTCGTTTGAAGTAGGCACGAAAACATCCCGTCTTTCTTGCAAGCGATTAGTGATGCCAAACTATATCGGTTCTCGACGCCCCATGTTACAACTCGCCGGTAGATCCCAGCGATTTCCTGCAACCAGGGCGCATGAAAAAACGCCGCGGAGGCGGGCGGCCAACGCGACGTCGAGAAGCAAACTAGGCCCCCGCGCCCTGCTCAACGGGCACGCGCACCATGTTGCCCCACTCGGCCCACGAGCCGTCGTAGAGCGAAATATTGGTGAAGCCGAGGATGTGGTTGAGCACGTACCACGTGTGTGCGGAGCTCTCGCCCAGCTGGCAATACACCACCGTTTCGGCATCCGGGTCGAAGTCTTCGTAGATCGCCGCGATGTCCGGCAGGTCCTTAAACAGCGCGTTGGGGAACAGGGAGCGGCCCCAGGTCACGTTCACCGCGCCCGGGATGTGGCCGTGGCGCAGCGTGGAGGGCGACTTGCCGGGCGCGCGGTCGGAGGCGTTGCCGTCGGTGCCGTCGAACTGGCCGGGGTGGCGGGCGTCGATAAGCTGGGCGGGAGTGTGCTGCAACAGATCGGTAGCGAAGGTGCGGTACGGCTTGTCCTGCCGCTGAACCACCGGGTACTCGGTGGCGGGGTACTCCGGCACGGCGAACGAGGTGTCGCGCTCCTCGCCCATCCACGCATCCCGGCCGCCGTCGAGCAGGCGCACATCCGGGTGACCGAACAGCTCGAAGATCCAGGCAGTGTAGGCGGCCCACCAGTTGGACTTGTCGCCGTAGACGACGACCGTGTCGTCGCGGGAGATGCCGCGCTCGCTCATGAGCTTGGCAAAGGCCTCGCCGTCGATGAAGTCGCGGGTGACGGGGTCATTCAGATCGCGGTGCCAGTCGATGCGCACGGCGCCCGGGATGTGCCCGATGTCGTAGAGGTAGGCGTCCTCGTCGCTTTCCACCACGCGCAGCCCCGGCTTGCCCAGGCGCGCGGACAGCCACGCTGCGGAGACGAACTTCTCCGGGTGCGCGAAGTCTTTAAACTTCGGGTGATCATCGAGCTCAATGGCCATGGTTGCTCCCCTTCATCTGCATGCTTATCGACGCTCCCACGCCGGTTTTCTCCGCCCCAACCCTACAGAATTTGCGCTCCCTGCGAGGCAAAATCGCCGCGCGGGGGTGCCTTGCGCACGGCTCAGCGCAGGGGGAGGGCGGCGGGTGTGAACTTGCCCACTTGGGGCGCGCTCGTGGAGAGAAAACTTGGCACTGGCCTTAAAATTTAATGGGTAAGAGCTGATTGGCGCCGGAACATAGCCGGGCCAAGAGAGAAAGGGCCACCCCGTGCACAAAGCAATTGTTGTCTTCGAGGTTGAAGGCGGATCCGACAAGTACTTTGACGGCCACCGCAAAGACACCATGCCCATCGTCAACGCCATCAAGGATGCCGGCTGGCACGCCGAGGTGGTCTACTACCGCCCCGAGTGGAGCGACGACATCTACGCGTACGTCAGCGAGAACTTCGACGGCTACATCTCGCGCGTCAACCCCGGCAACATCCCGGGCGGCGAGCAGGGCTACTTCCAGCTTCTGACCAGCCTGTCGGTCGCTGGCCTGGTCGGCATGTCGACCCCGGGCGAGATGATGGCCTACGGTGCCAAGGACGCCCTGGTCAAGCTCAACGACACCGACCTGGTGCCCGCCGACACCGCCGCCTACTACGACGTGGAGACCTTCCACAAGACGTTCCCGACGTCGCTGTCCTATGGTGAGCGCGTGCTCAAGCAGAACCGCGGCTCCACCGGCTCTGGCATCTGGCGTGTGCGCCTCGACGATGAGGAGGCCGCCGCCAGCGTCGAGCCGGGCACCGCGCTGCCGCTGGACACCAAGCTGCGCTGCACCGAGGCCGTGGACAACCACACCGAGGTCCGCCAGCTGGGCGAATTCATGGACTTCTGCGACCAGTACATCGTGGGCGACAACGGCATGCTCGTGGACATGCGGTTCATGCCGCGCATCACCGAGGGCGAAATCCGCATCCTACTCGTCGGCCCGCACCCTGTCTTCGTGGTGCACAAGAAGCCGGCCGAGGGCGGCGACGCGTTCTCCGCGACCCTGTTCTCCGGCGCGAAGTACACCTACAACAAGCCGGAGGAGTGGCAGGAGCTCATCGACATGTTCGCCGAGGCCCGCCCGGTGATTGCGGAGAAGCTCGGCGGCGACAACATCCCGCTGATCTGGACCGCGGACTTCATGCTTGCCGACGACGACGAGACCGGCGAGGACACCTACGTGCTCGGCGAGATCAACTGCTCGTGTGTCGGCTTCACCTCGGAGCTGGACATGGGCATCCAAGAGCTGGTGGCCAAGGAAGCCATCAGCCGCATCGAGGCGAAGTTCGCGTAAGCGCGGTTAATCGTACGTCCCGAGCAAATAGCTGACGGGGTAGTCCCACCACTCGTGGAACTTCGCGGTGTCACCGGCAACGGCTGTCACCGCGCCGTCGATGACCCGGAGTTCTGCGGAGTAGTGGTTGACGTAGCCGTCGGCGGTGTACTGGCCGCGCTCCGACCACTCGAAGGTGGCGCCGCCGTTTTCGAGTGGTGTGATGTTGTCGATCCGGCCGAAGAGTTTCGCCTCTTTGGCCGGTTCGCCGTTGATGTAGAGCGCCAGCCCGTCGGCGATTGAGGCTGCGGTGCCGGCGTGGCTGTGCTCGTCGCCAAGCGAGCCGCGGAAGACAATCCAGCTCAGGGGCGCGCACGGGTCGTAGGCGTTATCGATGTCCTCGATCCAGTAGTTGTAGTCGCTGCCGTCGTCGGCGGGCATGCGGCCGGGGGCTGTGCCGGAAGGGTAGGCCTCGCGGGGGTCCTTCGGTAGCTGCGCGCAGGTCTCCGGGTTGTCCTGTGCTTGCTGAGCCGACGGCGCAGCGCTCTCCGGGGCGGCGGGCTCCTCCACCACGGTGGTCTGCGTGACTGTCACGGTGGGCGGGTCGGCTGGCTCGGTGCTGCAGGCGGCAAGCGGGAGCAGCGCCGTGAGGACAGTGGCGGGAACGAAGCGTTGCATGGGTCTTTAGAGCAGTTCGTCGACGCTGGCCGGGTCGGCGTCGGAGAGCATTTGGCGGCAGCGGTCGTACTCGGCGTCGTCGCCAATCGCCTTGGAAGCAAGCGCGAGCATCGCGATGGCCTTGAGCACAGGCTTGTTCGCCTCGTGGGAGGCGGGGACCGGGCCCCAGCCCTTCCAGCCGTTGGCGCGCAGGCGGTCGAGCGAGCGGTGGTAGCCGGTGCGCGCGTACGCGTACGCGACGAGCTCGTCGCCGCTGTCGAGCTCCGCTTCGGCGCGGGCGGCCCATACCGCAGGCGAGTCCGGGTGCGCGAGCGCGGTCTCGCGGTCCAAGAGGTCCTTGCCGTGCGCGGGGTCTTCGGGCAGGTGCAGGGGCGGTGGTGCGAGCATATCGTTGATTTCCATGGCGCCAGGCTAGCAGTTTGCGCTTTTCGACGAGCGCCCACGCACCAGAGGCTTTACAGTAGTGCGCAACCCGACGCGAAGGAGGCTCCATGGCAAGCCCGCTGTATGTTGCAAAGAAGGGCAGTTACGAAGAGTTCTGCGAGGTCTTCGATCCCGCGAAAAACGATGTGACTGACATGTTGTTCGCAGCACTTACCAACGGTGACCCGGAGGCGCGCGCGAAGATTAGCAACGACATGTTGGACCGTGGCGCTGACGCGTCGCGCGAGGAATACGGGCAGAACGCGCTGACGATCCTGCTGGGTCGGCATCGCGACCTCGGCAAGGGCGACGCCGCGCTAGTGCAAAGGCTTATCGACGGCGGCGCGGACGTGAATTTCCGCAACCGTAGCGGGGACGTGCCCATCAAGCTGGCTATTGACATGGGGACAGATGATGCACAGCGTCGGCCGATCTACGAGGCGTTGTTCGGCACGGGCGTGCTCGACTTGAGCGAACCTTCGAGCGTGCGCAACCCGAAAAACACGATCGGTGGTTGGCTACGCATGTGCGTGGACGCGAACCCCGAAGGGCTTGCGGTGCTCGACGAGTTTCTTCAAGCCCGCGGGTACTAGTCCCAGAAGTCGGAGGCGTTGAGGCCGAAGCGGTAGAGGCAGCGGCGCAAAAGCGGCATGGAGAGGCCGATGACGCTGGTGGGGTCGCCGTCGATGGAGTCGATGAACCAGCTGCCGAGCGCCTCGAGAGTGAACGCGCCTGCGCACTCGAGCGGTTGGCCGGAGGCGGCGTAGGCGGCGATGTCGGCGTCCGAGACGTCGCCGAAGCGGATCGCGGTGGCCACCGTGTCGACGACCCACTCGCCCTTGTGCGCCACGGCGTGGCCGGTGAGCAGGTGGGCTTCTTTGCCTCGCTGGGCTGTCCAGCGCGCGATGGTGCGCTCTGGGGTGTGGGGCTTGCCGAGTAGTTCGCCGTCGAGAAGCAGCATGGAATCGCAGCCGACGACGACGTCGTCGGGGAAATCTCCGGCGACGGTGGCGGCCTTGGCTTGCGCGAGTTTTTGGACGATGATGCGCGGTTCGGCCTCGCCCAGCTCGGTTATGATCGCGTCCTCGTCGATATGGGCGGGTCGGAGGACGGGGGTGATGCCGCCTTGCTCGAGCAGCATGCGGCGGGAGGGCGATTGGGAGGCGAGGACGAGGCGCATGAATTAGAAGTAGGTGACGTTGGCGAAGGCGTGCGGGTTAAACACCACGTTCTGGTGCTGCGGCAGGGCGGGCGCGCCCCAGCGGTTGCGGTCCGCGGGCTGCTGCTTCGCCTTGGCGGCGGCCTGCATATCGGCGAGGATCGAAGACAGGGCGGCGAGCTCATCTTCGGTGGGGTTGCCCTTCGTGACGGTGAACAGGGTTGCGGTTGGTGCAGTCATAGTCATCCTTTCGTCAAGAAAGCATTTAGTGTAGCAAAAGTATAGCGGCTACAGCGGAATGTTGCCGTGCTTCTTCTGCACCGGGTAGACCACCTTGCGTTCCAGCAGACGCAGGCCCTCCAGGACGTGGTGACGGGTCTCCGAGGGTGGGATGACCGCGTCGACCAGGCCGCGCTCCGTCGCCACATACGGGTTGATGTTTTCCGCGGCGTAAGCCTCGGCGTCGACGTCGAGGCGGGCGGCGGCGGTGGGGGCGTCGGCAAGCGCGATCTGCGCCGTCGGCCACGCGAACACCAGGTCCGCGCCCAGGCCCTTGGAGCCGAGGACGGTGTACGCGGTGCCGAGCGCCTTGCGGGTGATCACGGTGATGGTGCCGACCTGGGCCTCGGCAAAGGCGTAGGCGAGGGCGGCGGCACCGGTGGCCGCGCCTGCGCGCTCCTCGTCCTCCGAGGGGACGAAGCCGGGGGAGTCCACGAACTGCACGATGGGCAGGTTGAACGCGTCACAGGTGCGGATGAAACGGGCGGCCTTTCGTGCGCCCGCCGCGGTCAGGCAACCGGCGAGCACGCTCGGCTGCGTTGCGACGACGCCGACGGCACGGCCGTTGACGTGCGCGAAGCCGGTGAGCACGTTGCCGGCGTGGGCGGCGCCGAGCTCGAAGAAGTCGCCGTCTGTGACTGCGGCGATGATGTCGGTGACCTCGTAGGGCTGCGCGTCGTCGTCGGGGATGATCGCGTCCAGGTCCGTCTCGGACGCTGCGCTGTCCGTGCCGAGCGGGGAGGCGGCCTGGTTGTTCAGCGGCAGGTAGCCCACGATGCGCTGGACCGCGTCGAGCGCGTCCGCCGTGTCGGCTGCCGTGACTTGCGCCAGGCCCGTTTCCGCGGAATGGACGCCCACGCCGCCGAGCGCCTCGGCCGTGGTTGGGGTGCCGGAGACCTGGCCGACGATGTCGGTGTCCGCCAGGTGCAGGCTCGCGCCCTCGACCATCACGGTGACGTCGGCAAGCGGCACCGTGGTGGCTGCAAGCGTTGCCACCTCGCCGGCGATCAGTGCGATCTGCGGCACCAGCCCGGAGGCCTGGGTGGCCGCGCGCAGCAGCTTGGCCTGCATGTGCGCGGTGACAATACCCTCCTGCCAGCGTGGGCCGGCAGAGTCGTAGATGCCGATGATCGGCACGCCGGTCTTGGTTGCCAGGTCGTAAAGCTTCAACATCTTCTCGGCGTAGACTTCGCCGATGGCACCGTCGAAGATGTCGGGGTCTTGGCTGAAGATGCAGACCCGGCGGCCGTCGATAAGCCCATAGCCCGTGATGACGCCATCGGTGGCGGGCTTGGTGCGATCCATCTTGTAGGCCTCGACGCGGTGGCGGGCCAGCGCGTCAGTCTCTACAAAGGAACCTTCATCGAGCAGCTTCTCCACGCGCGCGCGAGCCGTCATCGCGCCCTCAGTCGGTGCCTCCGCGTGCTCGGCCGTAGGCGTGCGCGCCTCGTCGAGGCGGTTGCGCAGGTCCTGGATGCGGCCCGCGGTCGTCTTCAAGTCGGGTTTAGCAGTCTTTTCGCCCATAAGTCCTCAGTCTATGCCCCTATCTGTCATGCAACAAAGATGAAACCAGGAAGCCTATCGTCCGAGAGGGCGTAGGTGTTTCGGGGGCGTTTCTACTCGTTCCGCTCGTGCACCACGACCTGCGGTCCTTCCGCGCCTGCGAAGACGAGCTCGAGGCGGGTGACTTTTTGACCAAGCGCTTCCTCGAGGAACGTGGCGTAGATATCCAACTGCACAAAGTAGCTGGTCACCGTCTCCGGGGCTGCGGTGACGTCGGTCTTCCAGTCGGCGATGACCCAAGCGCCGCCGTCGGTGTAGAGCAGGTCGATGTAGCCGTTGACCGCGGTGTCGCCGACAGAGCCGATGACGGGGACCTCCCGGTGCGACTCCGTTTCAAGACTGCGCGCGTACGGGGCGGACTGCGCGAAGCAAGCGGCGACGCGCGCCACGTCCTTCGCCGCCCCCTCCGGCAGTTCGTAGAGCGAGGCGACGGTCGCCGCGATCTGCTCGAGTTCGCCGTCGGCGGGCAGGTGCTCCATCACGTCGTGGACGGCGGAGCCGAACTCGGTTCCCGCGTTATCGCGGAACAGCCCGGTAGTGATCTGGCGCGCCGGGTAGCCTGCGCGTGCTACCTGCTCGTCGAGGGATGCGCGCAGGCGGGTGCCGGTCAGGCGCGTGTGCCGTGGGGTGTCGTTGGCCTGGTCCGCGGCGTGCGCAATCGCGGTCACCCCCATGCGCTGGGTAATACCGGTCGCCTCAGCGAGTGCTGCCGCGTTGGTGCTGAATCGTTCGGCAGCCGGCGCGCCGGGTTCCGCGTCTGGTGTCGCGGGCGCTGCGGTGGCGTCGAAGCCGGGCAGCTCCTCGCGGGTGATTGGGGCGTACTGGGTGGAGTCGTCGATGACCGCGGCGAGTTTTGCGCCGCGCTGCGCCCTGGCGTAGTCGCGCGGTCCGCCCTTCTTCCGGGGATTATTCTTCTTCAGCTGCAGCGGGATCGCCAGGACGGACTTGGCACGCGTCATGGCGACGTAGAGCAGGCGGGTCAGTTCGTTGGCGTCGGCTTCGTCGTCGAAGGCCTTGGCCAAAAGGTAGTCGGGGGTCTGGGCGTCCTTGAGTTTGAACTGCGCGGTGCGGTCCTTGCGGGAGAAAGCCCGGACGGCGCGGCTGCCCGTGGTGTGCCCGGACATGCCGGCGGCGATGACCATGGGAAACTCGCGGCCCTTGGACTTGTGGATCGTCATGAAGCGGACCGCGTCGGTGCCGGTGTCGAGGAGCGGCTCGGTCACCCCCTGGTTGGTCTCAGCTTGGGCGTCGGACCAGTGCACAAATTCGCGCAGGCCCAGCCCGGTGGCAGCGGAGAAGCGGTCGGCCAGCGCGAGCAGCGTCTCCACGCGCGGGAGGTGGTCGGGGTGGCCGCTGGCGGCGTAGGCCTCCGCGAGCCCGAATTCGGAAACGACGTTGCGCACCATGCTTGCCGCGTCGACGCGCAGCGCCTCCCCGGCGAGTCGTCGTAGTTGTGCCTCGGCCTCCACAACGCGCGTTGCGGTCGGATCCTGCTGCGCCCAGCGCGCGATCTCCGCGTCCGAGCACCCCACTAGCGCGGTGCGCAGGGCGGCGACGCGGGTGAAGTCGTCGGCCGGGTCGGCGATCGCGCGCAGCACGGTGAACAGGTCGTTGAGTTCCGGGGTAGCAAAGAGTGCGCCGGAGCCTTCGGAGACCCAGGGGATGGCGGCGCTATCAAGCACCTGCATCAGGCGCAGCGCATCGTTGTGCGTGGGCACGACGATGGCGATGTCGGAGTAGCGCATGGGCCCACCTGCGCGCGCGCCGCTGTGGTGGACGAAGCGCGGGTCCACCCCCGCAACCGCCGCGCGGATGAGCGCGACGACGTCCGCGGCTTCGCGCTCGCGCAGTTCGGTGGGTGGAAGATCCTGCGAGTCCGGATCCTGCAGGACGATGAACGCACCCTCGCGGCCGTCCGTGGCGTCCTGGGGGAGCATGGGCACGTAGTGGGCTTGGGCGGGGCCGTTGGTGGAGGCCGCGTGGGCGTCGAAAAGCTGCCCGTAGAGCTCGTTGACGGCGGCGACGACGGCTTGCGAGGAGCGGAAGTTGCGCGAGAGCTGCTTGACACCGTGGTCGGCGTCGCGGGCCGCGGCGCTGGTGCGGGCGGCGACATAGGTGTCGATGTCGGCGTTGCGGAACTTGTAGATCGACTGCTTCGGGTCGCCGACCATGAACAGGCGGCCGGGCTGCGGGGTATCGTGTGGGCCGCGGGCGATCGCGGTGACGATGTCGAGCTGCGCGGGGTCGGTGTCCTGGAACTCGTCGACGAAGATGACGCGGTACTGCTCGTGCAGCTTCGCGCGCACCTCGTCGTTGTCTACGAGTTTTTGCGTCAGGTAGATCATGTCGTGGAACTCGAGCACGCCGGTGCGGCGGCGGGCGTCGGCGGCCTCCCGCACGAGTGCGGCGAGCACGGGGGCGATTGTCGACGTCGCCGCGTACCCGGCGTAGAGCCCAAGCGCACCGAGTCGCTCGCGGAAGGTCTTGTATTCCGCTCTGGCGTCCTTGGCTTCCGCGCCGTTGCCGCCGAGAGTACGTGGTGTAGGCAGGCTGAGCTCGGCGAGGGAGCTGGCCGCGTCGAGGTCGGTGAGGCGGTCGTCGAAAAACGCGAGGAGCTTTTCGGAGACACCGGCGGTATGCGCCCGGTCGCGGATAAGGCGCAGCTCCTTGTGCAGGTTGGCGCGGAGCTCGTCTTCCGATGGGGCCTCGAAGGCGGGCGCGGCGATGGTGGCGTCGAGCTCGCCCCAGTGCGCATCCATCCACTCAGCCAGTTCCTGTATGTGCTGGAAGGTCACGCCCTCGCCCAGAAGAAACTGCAGTTGGGTGAGGAATTCGTCTGCGGTGATGTCCGTCGGCAGGGCGTTGATGGCTGCTGCGGCTTCCTCGTCGCCCTCGAACAGCGCGGTGATGGTCTCAATGATCGCCTCGCTGTGCTGGGCGGGGGAGAAGTAGGCGGCGAGGTCGTCGACGGCATCGACCTTGGGCGGCAGGCCCGCCTCGAGCGGGTACTGCTTGAGCACGCGCAGGCAGAAGGAGTGCAGCGTACCGAGCGCCGCGCCGGGCAGTCCCTCGAGCGCGTCCGCGGCGCGGGTTTTCGCCAGCGCAGCGTCGGGGAAGGTGCGGGGCGCTCCGTTGCCGAGCGTGTACTCGCCAGTGTCGCAGACTTGGATGAGTGCGCGGCGCAAACGGGCGGTCAGCTCCGCGGCGGCGGCTTCGTTGAAGGTGATGGCGGCGATCTCGTCGATGCGCACGTCGTGCTCGATGATGAGCGTGAGCAGGCGCTGAATGAGCATAACGGTCTTGCCGGAGCCGGCGCCCGCCTCGACGAAGCAGGATAGGCCGACCTGGTTCTGGATGAATTCGCGGTTGGCTTCGTCCTCGGCGAGGCGGTCGGCAAACTGTGCGGTAGTCATTTTCGGTGTTCCTCTCGCGGGCTAAGCGTCGGCGGGCTCGGTGGGTTCTGTGTACTCAGTGGTCAGCGGCTGGTCGAAGTCCAGCGGCGGCAGGATTGCGGTCAGCGCGTTGTAGTTGGACACACCGAGGCGCAGGCGTTCGTCGCTGGCCCAACGCTCCGGGATGGCGTGCGGCGGGAACGCGCCGCGCTGGATGTGGCGGTAGACGTTGCCCAGGTTGGTTTGCAGCGTCGCGACCGCGTTGTCGTCGACGGTGATTTTGACGTGCGAGTCGTCCGGATCGCGGAAGAACCAGTAGCGCGCCTGCACTGCGGCGATGTCCCCGGGCCACACGCCGGGCCCGCCGGGGAAAAGCTCGGTCGGATCTCCGGTGGCGGCGAGGGTGCGCACGATGTAGCCGTACAGGGCGAGCTGGAAGTAGTAGTGCGGTGCGCCGTCTTTGACCTGCCCGGTCGGCGTCTCTTGGCCCACGTACGAGTCCGTCGTCTTGCCCTTGCCCGACTTATAGTCGGTCACGCGCAGGGTGACGGTGCTGTCTTCTACCTTGTAGTCCACGCGGTCGGCGTAGCCCTTGACGGGAAGCTCGACGCCGAGCTCGGGCAGCGGAAGCGACGCGGCGGGTTCGTCCTCGGTGTTGCCGAAGGCGAACTCGGTCGCAAGCGGGGTCCACCCGTCCTCGGCTGCGCCTTGTTCGGCTTTCAGCCAGGTCAGCACGTCGGCAAGCGCCTGTGCGGCGAAAGTTTCCCACACCAGCGGGTTGACCTGGTCGGTGCGGCGCGCGGCGAGCTCCTCGTCGAGGATGCGCTCGAGCGCGGCGCGGGCCCCACCGTCCCAGTCCAGGTCGGCGTAGCGCGCGGGGCGTGCGGGGTTGTCCAGCCACACTTCGTTGGTCCAGCGCTCGAACACGGCGTGCAGGATCGTGCCGGTATCCGCGGCGGCGACCTCCATCTCCGCCGCGTCGTCAGCCAGCACCCAATTGCTGGTGACACGCTCGATGAAAAACGCCAGCGGAGACCTAGTAAAGCCCTCCAGCGCGGAGCTGGAGATCGGCTTTGTCAGCGTGCGCAGGCCAACATCGGAACCGACAAAACCGGTGAACTCGCCGGCCTCGCCAGCTTGTCGCGCCCGCATGATCTGCGCGTAGCGCGCCGCCCGCTCGCTCGGGGTACCTGCCAGCGCGTTCGCCAGCGCCAGCTCCGCGTGACTAATCGGCGTGCGCTCACCACTTGCAAGTGCTGGGTGCAGCGCGTTGATGGGCACCTCCTCCCCATCGAGCCAGGTCGAGGGCTCGGTCAGCCCGCCGCCGCTAATGCCGGATCGGGCCCGCGTGAGCACAATGCTTCTCGACGCCTCAAGCGCCGCCGCAAGCGTACGGCCCCGCCTAGCCAGAAACTGCTCCGGGGTGGTCTGCTGCTGCGCCTGCGTCAGCGTCGCACTCGGAGTCAGCGTGCCGGGCAGGGCCGCGTCGGTGGTGCCGGTGATGAAGGCGAGCTGGAGGTTGCGACCATCCAGGCTTTCCAGCGGGCCGACCGCGAGCACGCCGGTGGTGGTGGCGCGCGCCGGGCGAGCGGCAAAGGCGCTGGCGATCTCGAGTGCGCGCTCGCGATTTGGCGTGCCCTGTTGGGCGGCGAGCTGCTCGCACAGCGGGTCGAGGAAGGCGGCCAGCTGGGACTGGTCGGAGAGTACCGCGCCTGCCACGTCTCGGAACGCGTCGGCGAATGTCTCCCAGCTCTTCGTTTCCCAGAGTGGGGTGAGCACCTCGCGCAGGCCGACAACCCAGCGGGCGGCGGTGATGCTGCGTTCGGGGACACGCTCCCGATCCGGGGTGCCGTCTTCGGCCTGGCGCGCGGCCGTGGCAAGGACTGCGTCCCAGTCGCGGCCGGTCAGCGCGGTGCCGAGGCGGTCGCGCGCACCGGCGTCGAAGGCGCGGAGGCCGGGGGAGTTGTTAACCTCGCCGGTGGAGAGCAGTTCCACGAGCTGGTGGCGGTGCATCTCCTCGGGGCGCAGCGTGAGCAGAGCGCGCAGCGCGCGAAACACGTTGTGCTGCGCCCACACCTCGCGCGCGGGCGCGTGGTAGGGGATGCCCGCCGCATCGAGCGCGTGGGTGAGGAAGGGCAGCTCTGCGTCCTCGCAGTAGGCCACTGCGATGGCGTGCAGTGGAGTGCCGCTGGCCACGGCGTCGAGGATGCGGCCGGTGACGTAAGCCGCTTCGTCTGGCTCGGAGATTAGCGAGACGCGTTCGGTGTGCTCGCGCAGGTCCGGCAGTTCCACGGGTGTGGCATCCGGGAACTGGGCAAGCGCCCACTCAGTGCGGGCGTCGTGGGCACACGCGCCCACGGTGACAAGCGCCCCACGGTGGGAGGCAGCGGCCGCTTCTACTGCGTCCGGGAAGGTGAAGTGGGTGTCGTGAAAGTGCGCGTCGGCACGCTCGGCGAGCTGCGCCACAGTTGCGGGAAGGCGAGTGTTACCGTGCTGCGTGCGCCATTCTGCGGGGCTGTTGAGGAGTGCAAACAGGGCATCCGTCAGCGCCTCGTGCGTGGCCGCGGAAGTGTGCAGCTGCGCTTCGTGGAAGGGCGTTGGCGTCGCACCCTCGGCAAGTGCTGCGGCGACGAAGGCGGCGACGTCGCTGCGCTGCAAGAGCGTGCGCGGCGCCAGGTCGCGGGCAGCGCGGGAAAGCAGCATGTCGAGCGTGACCACGTCGACTCCGAGGCGTGGGCCGCCGGTGGCGAGCGCGGCGACGACATCGTCGAAGGCTGGCGTGGGGCACAGCACGGTGACCGGGGTGAGGGGGTCGCCGGCTTGCGCAGTATCGACGGCCGCGAGCAGCGCGGTGGCGTACGGGGATGTGG
>OJKZ01000514.1_pt1 | contig 15017 bp, 13 predicted proteins | sample 1596791 | NCBI WGS metagenome assembly OJKZ01 (sample SAMEA3904677, study PRJEB24821) | metagenome | biome: Builtin; feature: hospital; material: surface | place: USA | collected 2013-06-04 | reverse complement strand
ATGCGGCAAAGGAACCGCATCCGCTGGGCCCTGATGCCTTGACGCACAGCTGTGCCTTTTGCTCAGGCCGCATGTTGGATACTCCGCCGGAAAAGTCTCGCATCTTGGCCTCGGGGGAGATTCAGCGCGGCCTTCTTCCGCACGAGCTGGATAACTCCCAGCCGCTGTTTCGCCGCGTTCCTAACCTTTTTGAAATCGTGTCTTATGACTACTGGCACGAGAACTATGGCTTCACCATGGACCCAGACCTGGCTTGTCACAAGGAAAGCTACGAGGCTGACGAGGCCGGACGCCTGCACGTACTCAATGTGGTGCGCACCAAGCTCAAGGCGGCGGGCAAGGATGTCGCGCTGGACGACGATTCTCTGCTCGCCCTCGCTGATGGCTTCTTCGGCGGCGGACACGATGTCATTATCTCCTCGCGGCACTTCGTGGACGGGGCGGTCGATGATAGCCAACTAGCCTCCTCCGGCACGCTGAGCCCCGATGAGCACTTCTTGCTGACAACGTTCACTGCGGAATCGACGCGCGAGCTCTACCAACGTAACCGCTACGCCTCTTATGTCGCCGTATTTCAGAACTGGCTGGCACCGGCGGGTGCGTCCTTCGACCACCTGCACAAGCAGCTCGTTGCGATTGATGCCCTGGGCATGGCGGCTCACCAGGAAAATGCGATTCTGCGGGCGCACCCCAACATGTACAACGATTGGGCTGTGGGCTATGCGGCAAAGCGCAACCTCGTCATAGCAGAAAATGACTATGCGGTGCTCTTCGCAGGATTCGGTCACCGCTATCCCACGCTCGAAATTTTCTCCAAGTCACCGCGCTGTGAACCGTGGGAACAAAGCCCTGAGGAAGTGCGCGGAATGTCGGATCTTATCCATGCAGCGCACGCCGCGGTGGGGCCGGAGGTGGCCTGCAATGAAGAATGGCACCACCGACCACCCAGCGTGGATCTGCCGCAGCCGTGGCGCGTCATGATCAAGCTGCGCGTGTCCACGCTGGCCGGTTTTGAGGGCGGCACCAAGGTCTATATCAACACCATCGATCCGTGGGGCTTGCGAGATCGCATCGTGGACGCCATGTTCCGCCTCCGCGAGCACGGAAAGATTGCCTCCGGCATCTCTATCGCCACTGAGTGCGAGCTCAAGCGCAATAGTTTGCGCTATAACCCATTGGTTTGAATGGCCCCGCTTCGCCTGAGCCAGATAAATAGATAAATAGATAAATCGGCGGGCGTAGATAAATTGATAAATAGATAAATCAGACCACGAGCACCAGCTCGGTGCCGCGCAGTTCGGTGCTCATGCCCGACTCTTGGGCTACGCGGGCGGCATCCTCGAGGGTGGAGACGCTCTCGCCGTGGAGAGCGAGTACGCGAGCGAGCTCCCCCTTGTAGTGCTTGTTGAAGTGAGAGACCACCTTGCGGGAGCCATCCTCTTGCACTGACTCCACGCGCACGGTAGCGGCGTCCTTGAGCTTGCCCAGTTGCTGGTAGGTGCCCGAGCGCATATCGATGAGGAACTCGTCAGCGTCGACAAGCGCACGCAGCTCATCGGTGATGGCCGTACCCCATCGCGACTTCAGCGTGCGCCCGCCCAGCTTGGTGCCGCCGGAAAGCCGGTAGTGCGGGATGAGGTCATCAGCGCGCACCAGACCAAATAATGCATCGCCCACGGCGAGGTAACTCCGCGCTTCCGGGGGAAGGGTGGGAGCGTCGAGGGCGTCGTAGAGCACGCCGGTGAAACGCTCCAGCGCGGGCATGGTGGGGGAGGATGCCAACTCGCGGTTGGACTCGGCTTCCCCACGTAGTTTCTCAGAGAGCTTGAGCACCTCCAGCGCTTCATCGACGTCGAGGGAAGACAATTCTGCAGCGATTTCTTGGCGGATCGGGTTCAGTGCGGGGAAAGAGAGCTCGTCCCAGTTGAGGGGCGCGCCGTTGCCGCCGTGTGCTTTGGTCTCAGAAGGAGGGAGGATGATCAGCATGGCTACATGCTAGCGATGTAGACTGAGCAACCATGATTACACGTCTTTCTGAGCTTTTCCTCCGCACTCTTCGTGAGGATCCGGCTGATGCCGAAGTCCCCAGCCACAAGCTTCTCGTCCGCGCAGGTTATGTGCGCCGCGTTGCGCCGGGTGTGTACACCTGGCTGCCACTGGGGCTGCGTGCCATGCGCAAGATTGAAGACGTTATCCGTCAGGAGATGAACGCCATCGGCGGCCAGGAGATGCTCTTTCCGGCGCTGCTGCCGCGCGAGCCTTATGAGGAGTCGAACCGCTGGACGGAATACGGCGATAATCTGTTCCGTCTGAAGGACCGCAAGGGTGCGGACATGTTGCTGGGCCCGACCCACGAGGAGATGTTCACCACTGCGGTGAAGGATATGTACTCCTCGTACAAGGATTTCCCGGTCACGCTGTACCAGATCCAGACGAAGTACCGCGATGAGGAGCGTCCGCGCGCCGGCGTGCTGCGCGGCCGTGAGTTCACCATGAAGGATTCTTATTCCTTCGACATGACGGATGAGGGGCTCGATGAGTCCTATGCCCGCCACCGCAAGGCTTACCAGAACATTTTTGACCGCCTGGAGATCGATTACGCGATTTGCAAGGCCACCTCTGGTGCGATGGGTGGCTCGGCCTCCGAGGAATTCCTCGCTGTGTCTGAGGTGGGTGAGGATACCTTCGTTCGCGCCACGGAGGGAGACTACGCTGCCAACGTGGAAGCAGTAGTGACCCAGGCGCCGGAGGAGATTCCCTTCGACGGTCTGCCGGAGGCACAGGAGCACGAAACCCCGGACGCCGAGACCATTGAGTCCCTGGTGGAGTGGGCTAAGGACGCCGGCATTACTGTCGACGGCCACGAGGTCACCGCAGCGGACACCCTCAAGTGCATGATGATCAAGGTGGCCGCCCCCGCAGCCACGGAGGAAGAGAAGGAATGGGAGCTCGCCGCCGTCCTCATTCCGGGTGACCGCGAGCTGGATGAAAAGCGCCTGGAGGCTTCGCTTGAACCGGCAGAGTTCGAGCTTGCCAGCGATGAGGACTTCAAGAAGACCGACTTCCTGGTCAAGGGCTATGTCGGTCCACGTGCGCTTAACGCTCACGACGTGAAGGTATATGCCGACCCGCGCGTAGTTTCCGGTTCGTCGTGGATTACTGGCGCGGATGCCCCGAACCGCCACGTGGTGGGCTGCGTTGCCGGCCGTGACTTCACCGTTGATGAATTTATTGAGGCCGCGGAGGTCAAGGAGGGTGACCCGGCGCCGAATGGTCAGGGCACTCTGACCCTGGAGCGCGGCATTGAACTTGGTCATATCTTCCAGTTGGGCCGCAAGTACACCGAGGCTTTCGACGTGCAGATTCTGGACGAAAACGGCAAGCGCGCCGTGCCGACCATGGGCTCCTACGGCATTGGCGTTACGCGCATGCTCGCCGTGTTGGCGGAGCAGCGCCATGACGAGAAGGGCCTCAACTGGCCGGTGGCTGTGGCCCCGTACCAGGTGCACGTGGCCGTGGCCAACAAGGATGCCGCTGCCTTGGAGGCGGGCCAGAAGCTGGTGGAGGACCTGGACCGCGCGGGCGTCGAGGTGCTTTTCGACGACCGCCCCAAGGTCTCCCCGGGCGTGAAGTTCAAGGATGCCGAGCTCCTGGGCATGCCGTTCATTGCCATCTTGGGCCGCGCATTTGCCGATGGCATCATTGAGCTGCGCATCCGCGGCGGCGAGACCCGTGAGGTCCCCGCAGATTCCATCGTGGACACCTTAACGGAGCTCATCCGCGGCTAGGTGCGTTAAGCGCGTAGGCTCGCGGGTATGAGTTCTCACAACCCCGCACTGACATATTCAATGGCTGCAGCACTCTCTGCCATGGGAGTGCTGCATTTTGCTAAGCCGAAGCCCTTCGAGTCCATCATCCCGCCACAACTTCCAGGGTCGGCTCGCTTCTACAACTTAACCTCTGGCGCCTGGGAAGTGGTGACCGGTGCACTCCTGGCGAACCCATCGACGCGGCCTGCAGGCGGCCTTTCAGCCCTAGCTTTGCTCGCCGCCGTGTGGCCGGCGAACTTCTACCAGGCCTACAGGGACTTAGAAAGCGGCAAGGCATCAACCGGCAAGAAGATCTACCACGCGGTGCGTCTGCCGTTGCAGATTCCGGTCATGCGCTATGCCTGGTCGCTGTACGCCGAAAAGAACGCCAAACGTCGGTAGCTCAGGAAAATCGAGCCCGCGAGGGAGGAATTAAGCTGCACTGATGCGGTGAGATTGGGCGGCTACAGAAATAAGCCAGCTTCGCCATTCAGCATTGGGTGCCGCTTGGTCAGGCACCTCCTGTGAGGCGGCGGAGGTCCATGTCACCGTGTCACTATGCGCGACGTAGTCAAGGAACGCGCGCGCTGAGTCGGCGTCTACGGGCAGCTCACCGGAGGACGAGGTGTAGGCCGCTGCGGGCTGTGGCACTGGTCCGATTTTGGCTACTGCTTCTTGGAGCGCGAGGACGCGGTTCTCGTGCAGAGCGAGGCGCTCATCAACCAGCTCTTCGACGTCAGGTGTGACATAGGAACGAGCAAAGTCCAACGCATACACCTGCTGGTATTCCCAGTCCAAGAGTTTGGTGGCGAGGTCAGCGTCATCCTCCGTCAGGTCCGGCACAGCGCCCGGTTCATCGGTGGAGCGGGCCTCCATTGCGATGGCTTGGGCGACGAGCAGGGGCCGAGATTCCGGGGAGACCGCGTCAAGCTGCTCTTCAGTCGATGAAGAAGCTGCGGCAAGCACGGCAGCCGCATCAGTGGCCTCGTGTGCTTCACCCTCACGATTCACTTCGCAGGAGCGCGGAACGTGTCCTTCCTCGTCGCGGCCGCAGAGGCGCTCAATTTCGGAGTAAAGCTCGTCTGCGTGCTGCGCGCGCAGGGCAGCGGCATCCGCATCAATCTCTTCCAAGGCGAGAGCATCCGCGCTGGCGGATTGAGCAAGCGACGTGAGGGAGGGGTCTGCGTGGGGGCCAAAATAATCCACGATCGCGTCGGTGGCTTGGCAGCCGCCCAGCCAGGGGGCAACGCAAGCAAGCAGGGTGGGGATAACTACTCGGCGGTTCACGCGATAGACCCTACCCGTGTGACCTAGTCTAGAGCGCATGGCATTCCCAACACCCGCGCAACTAACCGAAATTCTGCAGCCTGTCGCCGCCGCACGCGGCCTCGACATCGAAGACGTGAAGACCACGCGAGCTGGTAAGAAGTCTCAGGTCATCATCCGCATCGATGGCGATGAGCGCCCGAGCTCCGATCTTATCGAGGAGCTCTCGCAGGAGATCTCTGCGCTCTTTGACGCTCAGGAAGAAGCGGGCACCCTCAACTTCGGTGCCGGCTACACCCTAGAGGTATCCACGCCAGGAGTGGACTTTCCGCTCAGCGCCCCGCGCCATTGGCGCCGCAACCAAGGAAGGCTCGTTGGCTATGCGCTGGCCGAGGAGCCTGGCACCACCCGCGTCGCCCGTATCGGTGCCCTGTCCGAGGATGAAGAATCCGTGGCGCTTATCACGACGGTGAAGAAGGAGGTGCGCTATCAGATCGAACGATTGGAAAACCTAAGCCGTGCAGTGGTAGAAATTGAATTTGCTCAACCTTCAGCAATGGAGCTGGAGGCGGCTATGCAGACGTTCGACTTCGCCGAGCAGAACTCGGCAACCCGAGAGGACTAACAAGTGAATATTGACCTAGAGGCACTCCGCACGATTCAGCGCGAGCGCGGCGTCCCTGTGAAGGACCTGCTCGAAGCTATCGCGGGTGCCCTTTTGTATTCCTACCTGGACCACCGTGCAGAATCCGCTGAGACAAAGGCGGAAGGTACGAAGTCGCGCGTAGACATCGACGCCGACAGCGGCGCCGTCACTGTAATCGTGACCGAAAGTGATCCGGAGACCGGAGAGGTCATCAGCGAATACGACGACACCCCGGACAACTTTGGGCGCATCGGCGCGCAGGCGGTCCGCGATGCCATTCTGCGCAAGTTGCGCGAGAACGAGGCTGAGCGAACCTATGATTCCTATTCTGAGCTGACCGGAACGGTGGTGTCGGGCGTCGTCCAGCGCGATATCCACGCCAACAAGCGCGGCGTCGTTGTGGTGCAGCTGGGCACCGAACACGATTCCCAGGATGCTTTCCTGTTGCCTGCTGAGCAGCTGCCAGGGGAGAAGCTCGAGCACGGTGACCGCGTCAAGGCCTATGTCGTGGGTGTGAACCGTAACGGTGCCAAGGTGCAGATCACGTTGTCGCGCACTCACCCGGAGTTGGTTCGCGGACTCTTTGAGCTGGAGGTTCCGGAGGTCGCCGACGGTGCGGTCGAGATTATCGCCATCGCTCGCGAGGCTGGCCACCGCTCCAAGATCTCCGTTCGCGGCCACGCCAAGGGCCTCAACGCCAAGGGTGCGTGTATCGGCCCGAAGGGGTCTCGCGTCAGCAACGTGATGCGTGAACTCGGTGGTGAGAAGATTGACATCATCGACTTCAACGAAGACCCAGCTGTTTACGTGGGCAATGCTCTCGCCCCGTCGAAGGTCGTGCGCGTAGAAATCCTCGACGAGGAAGCGCAGGTGGCCAAGGTCACCGTGCCGGATTACCAGCTCTCGCTCGCTATCGGCAAGGAAGGCCAGAACGCTCGCCTCGCAGCTCGCCTGACCGGATGGAAGATTGATATTCACTCCGATGCCGCTCGGGACTAGCTTTCCGAGCAGCCTACGGTGGAATTAAAGGTTTGGCCTATTTTCGCGTAGACTAGACAACGGCCCACATGCAGGAATGCTGTGGCGTAGCAGCAATAGCGATATGACCTAAGGAGTTGGATGTCTCGAGGACAGCGTCTCCGCACCTGTATCGCTACGCGTCAAAAGCATCCCGACACGGAACTGCTGAGGGTTGTCGCCGATAAGGGCGATCCCTCAGGGCGCCGTGTCGTTCCGGATCCCGGCCGCCGCCTTCCTGGAAGGGGAGCGTGGATAAGGCCTGATCTGGAAGCAGTAGAGCTGGCGGAGCGGACCCGTGCCTTCAGGCGCGCGCTCCGATTGTCCACAGACGTGGACACAGGTCACGTACGTGAGTACCTCGCTGCCAGGCAGCAGGTGCAGTCGGCGGGCAACAGCCCGTGCGACCCAGAGTTAAAAAGGAAGACCGAACACTGATGAGCGCACAACCATGAAGCAGCATCAGCGATGAAAGTCCATAGCCATTAACTAGGGGTCAGGCCGTATTCCGCGGCCTTGGCTCCTAGAAAGATTAAAGAGGAGACAAGTGCCCGGAAAGCTACGTGTACACGAGTTGGCAAAGCAGCTCGGCGTAACCAGCAAGGAACTACTCGCCACGCTGAAGGAACAAGGCGAGTTCGTCAAGACCGCATCCTCGACCATCGAACCCCCGGTGATCAAGAAGATGCGTGCACACTACGAAGCTAAGGGTGGCGAGGACAAGGCAGCGGAGAAGAACGCGCCGGCAGCCACCCCAGCTTCTGCTGCCAAGAAGCCGGCAGAGAAGAAGCCTGCCGCTGCAGCAAAGCCAGGCCCGAAGCCAAGCGCCGCCCCTAAGCCCGGTGCTGCCCCGAAGCCGGGTGGCGCCCCGAAGCCGGGTGCCACGCCAAAGCCCAGTGGCGCACCGAAGCCTGGGGCACAGCGCAAGAACAACGAGAAGGGCGGCGAGCGCGCTGTCACTCCGCGCAGCATGCCGAAGCCTGGCGGCACCCGCCGCGTGGCCAACAACCCGTTCTCCACGGGTAGCTCCAGCGATCGTCCGAGCCCCGGACCTCGCCCAGGCGGTACCAAGGGACAGCGCTCCGCTGGCAAGCCCGGTGATAACCGTGGCGGCAAGGGCGGCGCACGCCCGCAGGGCGATGGCAACCGCAGCGGAGGACGTCGTCCTTCGCCGGCAATGATGCCTTCGCACCCGAACCCGGCCAGCATGCCGTCGAAGGCCGCTGGTAGTGGCGGCGGTGGTCGTGGTCGCGGCGGCCGCGGTGGCGGCCCCGGCCGCGGTGGTCCTGGCCACGGTGGTTTCCGTGGACGCGGCGGTCGTCGCGGTGGCACCGCTGGTGCATTCGGCCGTCCGGGTGGTGCGCCGCGTCGCGGTAAGAAGTCGAAGCGTCAGAAGCGCCATGAGTTTGAAGAGCAGCAGAAGCATGAGGTAGGCGGCGTACGTCTGCCTGACGGCGGCGGTAAGGTCGTGCGCCTGCGTCGCGGTGCTTCCCTGGCTGACTTCGCTGAGAAGATTGGTGCAGATCCTGCAGCATTGGTGCAGGCACTGTTCAACCTCGGTGAGATGGTGACTGCTACGGCTTCTGTCTCCGAAGACACCCTGCAGCTGCTGGGTTCGGAGATTAACTACGAGGTCCAGGTCGTCTCCCCTGAGGATGAGGACCGCGAGCTGCTCGAGTCCTTCGACCTGCAGTTCGGCGAGGACGAGGGTGGCGAAGAGGCACTTGAGAAGCGCCCGCCAGTGGTTACTGTGATGGGTCACGTCGACCACGGTAAGACTCGCCTTCTGGACACCATTCGTAAGACCAACGAGGGTGCCGGCGAGGCCGGTGGCATTACCCAGGGAATCGGCGCCTACCAAACCACGGTGGACCTCGAGGATGGTCCTCGCACCATCACCTTCCTGGATACCCCGGGTCACGAGGCCTTCACCGCCATGCGTGCTCGCGGTGCTAAGTCCACCGACTTGGCCATCCTGGTGGTTGCCGCCGATGACGGCGTGATGCCGCAGACCATCGAGGCAATCAACCACGCGAAGGCAGCAGACATCCCTGTGGTTGTCGCAGTCAACAAGATTGATAAGCCGGAGGCTTCCCCGGACAAGATCCGTGGTCAGCTCACTGAATACGGACTGGTTCCGGAAGAGTACGGTGGCGACACGATGTTCGTGGATATCTCCGCGAAGAACAACATCAACATTGATGATCTGCTTGAAGCCGTCATCCTGACGGCGGACGCTGCCTTGGAGCTCACCGCTAACCCGGACATGGATGCGCAGGGTTCTGCCATCGAGGCCCACCTCGACCGCGGCCGCGGTCCGGTGGCTACGGTCATCATCCAGCGCGGTACGCTGCGCATTGGTGATTCCATCGTGGTTGGTGATGCACACGGACGTGTGCGCCGCATGCTCGATGAATTCGGTCACGATGTGGAAGAGGCCGGCCCGTCCCGCCCGGTCCAGGTGCAGGGTCTCAATGGTGTGCCAGGCGCCGGCGACAACCTCCTAGTTGTTGAGGATGACCGCGTGGCACGCCAGATTGCTGCACAGCGCGATGCCCGCAAGCGTTCTGCTCTGCAGGCGAAGGCTCGCAAGCGCGTCTCCCTCGAGGACCTGGATGCAGTGCTCAAGGAAACCTCGACGCTCAACCTCATCCTCAAGGGCGACAACGCAGGTTCCGTGGAAGCGCTCGAAGATGCCCTGTTGGACATCGAGGTCGACGACGAGGTACAGCTCAACATCATCGACCGTGGTGTGGGCGCGGTGACGCAGACCAACGTCTCCCTGGCTGCCGCTTCGGACGCCATCATCATCGCCTTCAACGTTCGCGCTGAAGGCAAGGCCACCGAGGAAGCCAACGCTGAGGGCGTCGATATCCGCTACTACACGGTGATTTACCGCGCCATCGAAGAGGTTGAGGCAGCGCTGAAGGGCATGCTCAAGCCTATCTACGAGGAGCGCGACACCGGTGCGGCAGAGATCCGCGCGCTGTTCAAGTCCTCCGCCGTCGGCACCATCGCCGGTTGTATGGTCACGGAGGGCAAGGTCAAGCGCAATGGCAAGGTGCGCCTGGTCCGCGACGGAAACGTCATTACCTCCGATGCCAAGATCGAGTCCCTGCGTCACGAGAAGGATGACGCAAACGAGATCAACGCCGGCTACGAGTGCGGTATGGTTCTGTCCTACCCGGATATTCAGGTAGGCGATATCATCCAGGCCTACGAAGAGGTCGAGGTCCCGCGCGACTAAGCGCAGGAAACCTCAGGTAGTGAAGCCCAGCCAGGAAAGATTCTGGCTGGGCTTTCCTCATTTCAGCCGAAAGGTGCAGAATCGGTATCCTAGACTAGTTGCCAGTAACCGTACGTAAAGGAGCTTCACTATGGTTGATCACGCACGCGCCGCACGCATGGCAAAGCGCATTCAGACAATCGTTGCCAGCGCAATTGAGCGCCAAATCAAGGATCGCCGCCTTGAGCTGGTGACAATCACGGATGCCCGGGTCACGGGTGATCTCCACGACGCCACCGTGTTCTACACGGTGCGTGGTACGGATATCGAGACCGAGCCTGATTATGACCAGGCAGCCGAAGCCCTCACCAGGGCTAAGGGGCAATTGCGCAAGATTGTGGGTGATGAGCTCTCCGTTCGTTTTACGCCGACGCTGTCCTTCGAGCTCGATACTGTCCCCGAGGCCTCCGCGCACATGGAGGAGCTGCTCGCCCGCGCCCGTGCCCGCGATGCGGAGCTAGCCAAGCTGAAGGAAGGTGCACAGCCCGCAGGCGACGCGAACCCGTACAAGACCTCGGATGAGGAAGAGGACTAAGTGTCGCGAACCAATTACGAAGCCGCAGTGGATGCGCTGGTGCAAGCCAGCAGCATTTGCATCATCACGCACTTGCGCCCAGACGCCGACGCGGTCGGCTCGGCAGCCGCCCTTACCCTGGCGCTCCGCCAGCGCGGGAAACAAACCCGCACCGTGATTGGCCAACGCCGTGACATTTCAGCCAACCTGTTTTCCATCCCCACGGTGAATGAGATTGAGTTGGTGGATGAGCTTCCACAAGGATATGACCTCTATGTCACTGTGGACTGCGGCTCGATAGATCGGACGGGTTCGGTGGCCCGGGAGATCGAAGACATGGCCGCCGTGGGCCGCGTCCTGTGCATCGACCACCACGCCTCCAACGATGGTTTTGGAGCCATCAATGTGGTGGATCCGGTATGTGAGTCCACCACGGTGGTGCTGCTGGACATTCTGGACAGGCTGTCCATCCAGATCGATCGCGTCATCGCGCATTGCCTGTACGCGGGCCTAGTCACCGATACCGGTAACTTCCGGTGGGGCCGCCCAGCGATGCATGATATCGCTGCGCGCCTGATGCTCTATGGTCTCGATACCAAGCAGATAGCGTTGGAACTCATGGATTCCAGCACGGCCGATGACCTGCAGATGATTGGACGCGTGCTCTCAGGCCTCAGGATTGAGGAAGCAGGGGAGCACCGCCTCGCTGTTCTCTTCGTCCCGCATGAGGAGGTCAGCTCCCACGCCGATTCCGCGATTGAATCTTTCGTCGATTATGTCCGAGCCTTGAAGGGCACTGACATCGGCGTGGTCTTCAAGGAGCAAGCGCCTGATGTGTGGGCGGTGTCCCTTCGTTCCTCCGCCGTCAACTGTGCGGAAGTGGCCCTCACCTTTGGCGGCGGCGGGCATATTCCGGCTGCAGGTTATACCGCGCATGGAAACCCCGAGGAGGTTATCGCGCAGCTGGTAGGTGCGTTGTCCTAGATGGTTTCCGAGCAACCAGTGAAGGTTTCTGCCGCTGAGGTCTTCCGCCTCGCCCTTCCTGCTCTGGGCGTTCTGGCGGCCATGCCGCTGTATTTATTGCTGGATACTGCGGTCGTCGGCCGTTTGGGGGCGGAGGATTTGGCCTCGCTTGGCGCAGCGGCCACGCTCCATTCGGTGGTTACCACCCAATTAACCTTTCTGTCTTATGGCACGACCGCGCGTGCGTCACGGCTGTTCGGCGCGGGGAAGCGCGAGGAGGCCGTCGCCGAGGGCGTCCAGGCAACGTGGGTTGCCGTGGGTGTTGGAATGGTGCTCGCCGTCATCATGTGGCTCTTTGCCGGCGTCTTTGCCACCTGGTTGACAGGTAACCCGGATACAGCGCGAGGGACTGCACAGTGGTTGCGGATTGCCGCTGTCGCTATTCCTTTTACCCTCATCAACATGGCCGGCAACGGCTGGATGCGCGGTGTTCACAACACCCGCAAGCCCCTTTACTTCACCCTTGCAGGTATGGTTCCCGGCGCCATCGCGGTGCCTATTTTCGTGCACTTCTGGGGTCTACCGGGCTCCGCTCTGGCCACGGTGCTGGGCATGGGGATCATCGCGGCGTTCTTCGTGGCGGAGCTGCGCCGCGAGCATACCGGCTCGTGGGAGATTCGCTGGAGCGTGGTTCGTCGGCAGCTCGTGCTGGGGCGTGACCTCATCGTGCGTTCGCTGAGCTTCCAAGTGGCGTTTCTGTCAGCGGCGGCCGTGGCCTCACGTATCGGCACTGCGCAGCTCGCTGCGCATCAAATCATGATGCAGATGTGGAACTTCCTATCCCTCGTTCTGGATTCCCTCGCGATCGCTGCCCAAGCCTTGACCGGCGCGGCATTGGGAGCGGGATCAGCGCGCTATGCCCGCACGGTAGGAACCAAGGTGACGCTCTACTCGACGTCCTTCTCCCTCGCACTGGCAGCGGTATTGGGCCTTGGCTCCGCCTTTATCCCACGGATATTCACCACGAGTCCGGAGGTCCTAGAGGTCATCTCCGGCCCCTGGTGGGTTATGACTTTCCTCGTCATTATCGGCGGCGTTGTCTTCGCTTTGGACGGCGTCCTTCTGGGTGCTGGGGACGCAGCCTTTCTCCGCACGCTGACCCTCGCGTCAGTGCTTCTCGGCTTCCTGCCCGGGGTCTGGTTGGCCTTTGTTTTCGGCACCGGCCTGACCGGGGTGTGGGGCGGTATTGCCGCATTCATCCTCATCCGCATGGTGGGTGTCGTCTGGCGTTTCTACTCTATGCGGTGGGCGCGGGTCTAAGCCTGTGGTAGAAGTAGAGGGACTGTTCGTGTGAAGGAGGCGCTATGACCACTTTGTGGGCCGTCTCCGATCTCCACGCGGCGGTGCGTGTGAACGGGGAACGTATCGATGAACTTGTCCCGCCGAACCCCAACGATTGGCTGATCGTTGCCGGCGACGTGGCCGAGCGCATTGATCTGGTGATCAACACCTTGGCGCGCCTAAAGAACCGCTATGCCACCGTCATTTGGGCACCTGGCAACCATGAGCTTTTTTCTCGGTCACAGGACGTTTACCAGGGACGCTCGAAATACGATCGCCTCGTTGAAGGCTGCCGGGAAATCGGCGTGATTACCCCAGAGGATCCGTTTCCGGTATTTGGAGGCGTCACCGTGGTCCCGCTGTTTACGCTCTACGATTACAGCTTCCGTCCACCAGGCACCACGGTGGAACAGGCGCTGGCGAGTGCGAAGGAGAAGCAGATCGTCATGACTGATGAATTTGCTATCGCCCCCTTCGTCGATGTGCGCGCGTGGTGCTGGGACCGCCTGGCTTATTCGATCAAGCGGCTGTCACGGGTCGAGGGCGAAACGGTTCTTATCAACCACTGGCCGCTGGTACAGGAGCCGACTCTCTACTTGCGTTGGCCCGAAGTGGCCTTGTGGTGCGGCACCCGCCATACGCGTTCTTGGCCGCGGCGCTATAACGCTAAGGCAGTGATTTATGGTCACCTCCACATGCCTAATCGCGCCAACATCGATGGGGTAGACCACATCGAGGTGTCCCTGGGCTATCCGCGTGAGTGGCAGGCGCACGGTGGTCTTCAGCCGTGGCCGTACCCAGTGCTTACCATCGACGAGAAGACAGGGAGGGCCGAGCATGCTTGAACCTTCTCTCTTCCCGGAATCAGCTCGTTTTTGCTATGTGCGCACGGATGAGTCGATGACCAATCTTCTCAATTATCATCATCTCTCCCCGGAAGAGCGCTCCGTGGTCTCCCAAGCCGTGGACGTGCGCAAATCCGAGTTCGGGGATGCGCGCTGGTGCGCCCACCAGGCCTTGAAGGAGCTCAACTACACGGGAGACGAGCCGATTCTGCGCGGCGAGCGGGGCATGCCGCTGTGGCCGGAGGGCTATACCGGATCGATGACGCACACCGAAGGTTTGCGCGCAGCCGTGGCAGCTCCTGCCACGCACGTGCGCTCCATGGGGCTCGACGCCGAACCAGCGGAGCCCCTGCCGGAACACGTGCTGACGATGATCGCGCGGCCGGGGGAGATGCCGCAGTTGGCTCAGTTGCAAGCGGCGGGTATTTCCTGTCCGGACCGCCTGTTGTTCTGCGCCAAGGAGGCAACCTACAAGACATGGTTCCCCATGACTCGGCGCTGGCTGGATTTTGACCAAGCCGAAATCGATTTACGCCTCGATGGCACTCTGGTGTCCTACCTCTTGGCGCGGCCGACCCCAGTGCCTTTCATCACTGGGCACTGGATCATCCGAGATGGCTATGTCATCGTCGCCACCGCTGTCCCTGCGCTCAACTTTGACCGCTAAATCAGGCAGTTATAGCGTCGAGGGGCGCGCGACGAAAACCGTGGCTAAGCGCTTTCCTTTTTCCTTGATCAAGGCAATCGACCGTCCCTGCGGGTCGACGGCCGCATACGTGCCTTTCAACCCACGCGGCTCCAGCCACTTACCCATGGCCAAAGCTTGGGCCTCATCATCGGTGACGTCCACAACCGGATAGCTGCGAGCGAGCGCCTCGTCGAGGCTTAAAGACAACTCCGGGGAGTCTTCGAGGGCGTCGAGAGGGAGGGCGTCGTCAAGCGTGAAAGGGCCCACTTCCGTGCGGCGCAGCGCGGTAAGGTGCCCGCCGACACCGAGGGCCTCACCCAAATCCCGAGCCAACGAGCGAATATAGGTTCCCGAAGAACACGCCACTGAGACGTCGAGGTCGATGAACTCACCCTCGCGGCGCGTAGCGAGAATATCGAAGCGGCTGACCGTTACTGGCCGAGCCGGAAGCTCGACCTCTTCACCTGACCGCACCCTTTCATGCGCGCGCTTGCCATCCACCTTGATGGCGGAGACCGCTGCTGGGCGCTGCATAATATCGCCGGTCAAGGCAGCAATTTCTCGTGCAATGGCGGAATCCTCCACTACGGTTGCCGGTTTGCCCCACGTTGCTTCCCCCTCCGCGTCGTCGGTGTGGGTTGC
>OJKZ01000512.1_pt1 | contig 15037 bp, 10 predicted proteins | sample 1596791 | NCBI WGS metagenome assembly OJKZ01 (sample SAMEA3904677, study PRJEB24821) | metagenome | biome: Builtin; feature: hospital; material: surface | place: USA | collected 2013-06-04 | reverse complement strand
TCTACACTAGATCGCTCGTCGGCAGCGTCAGATGTGTATAAGAGACAGGATGTGGAGTCAGGCGTTGCTGGCGCTACTGACCGAGAAGTCGGATGACTAGTTGCTTGCTGAGATGGAAGTTGTCCCGTAAGCATTTGATCAGGAGGCATCAGCTGGGCGGGTGCTTCTGGCACTAAACGAGCCTGATGCATTGAAAAAGTTTCCTGTGACGAGATTGCCTCATTTGGGACAGCTTCTGAGGTTAGCGTCTGCTTCGTTGATAGTGTCTCTCGCGCGAAGGTTTGCTCATCCGGGAAAGCCTGAAGTCGCTGTGTCAGGGGGTCTAGCATTTTCTCTTTGAACCCAGAAGCTGGATCGTCGGTCTGATGACCAAAAGGCTGCGATTCACGGATATGCAGCGGCTCAGTCGACGAAGCCATAACATCATAAGGCCATGCTTGTGGTTCATCCATAGCCCTAGGCATTGGTGACGGCTGCCAGGACGGTATCTCCCATGCAGGCTGCGGCCCATGGCCCCACTGGGCTAAAGCACTTGTCATGGGCGTGTGTTCAGCACTCCATCCAGACGTATCAGGGACCGGAGCATCCCATGTTGTGGTACCGTCAAATTGCGACAGATTTCCATGGGCTGAGGGTGTCATCAAGTACGAGGCATTAGATGCCAAAGCTGCCTCAGGCGCTTTTCTAGGCTGGAGATGAGGATCTGACTCGTATGGCATGACTCCGGTCTTCTTGACCGACTGGTCGGTCTCTGGCTGCTGGGTAACTGCATTGGATCCCGCATCCCCTGGAGAAAAGTCTTGTACTGATTCACGAGGCACAAGACTGTCTGTAACTGGCGGAGCGGCAGCGCCCGATCTCAGACTCGGCGAGTCATTCGTATCTACTAGCACTGAGCTAGGCCGAGCAGAGCGACGTGCATGCATTATTCGGGTCTTCCTGCGCTGGGATACGTCGCTGCGTGGTGATAAGAGCTCCAGCGCACGTTGCAAGTCGCCGAGCGTGTTGTTAAAGTCGACACTGTCTTGTCGACTCAGCTGAGCACAGGTGGGAGGATCCATTAATGTCATGCCCTCCTCGTGTTGAGGGTCGATTGCGGGAAGAGTATGGTCAAGCATGATAGGGGAACGCAGCGTTGATGCATCAGACATGCGAAGAGAATCGATTGGCTTGCTGCTTGGACGCGACACCGAGTTTTCAGGTACATTCGATGTCTGCACATCAGGCACAGGTGGTGCCGCAGGCAAAGATTCTAGTTGAAAGACATCATCATTCTTCGACCGTGCGTTCCATGTAAGGGATGTTGCGTGAGGTGTGCTAGTGCTTCGCTTATGACCACGTGCTTTACCGTCGTCCGCTTGACTTCCTGATTCAGGTCCAGCCTGTTCCATAGCCTCCGTCATACGCACAGAGGCACGCTTGACGGAGCGCGGAATGTCAATTGAGGCGCGGTGTTTGTGACGACGAGCCAGAGCTCTTTCACGTTCCTGCTCTGTGAGTCGATCACGCGCTTCTTCAACGTCCAGTTCTGGCGAAGGAGGCGTGCGTGGCTTATGGCCAAACAAACGAGACGCAGCTGCAGACAAGCTTGCAACGGTGGCACTCATTGTGTGTCTTTCGGGTTTGGACTGGTCGGCGTTCTTGTCGCTCGCTACTTGAGACACTGCATCGGGCTGCGCTGTCTCAGTTGTAAGCGTTTCCTGAGGGGGGGTTGCGTCCGCGACGGGCAGCGACGTCATTTCAGTCGTATCTGATTCAGGGTGCACACGCTCCATGCTCCAATTCTCACCATCTTGAACAAAAGGTGGTTTGTCCATCTGGGTAGTGGGTGCAGTGGTCATTTCAGGTGCACTGCTGACTGGGTCCGAGTCCAGTGCATCTGAGTCCTGCCGAGCAGGTACAATGATTGGTGCATCACGCAGCTTGACAGGCGCATCCTGAGGAGATATTTCATCCTCAGCCGCCGAGTAATGTTGAGCATCAAGCTGCGGTGGATCAGTGAGTTGCTTATGGTCCTGATTCTCGTCTTGTTTCTGAACCTGCATCTGCCCCTGGTCAAGCGCCTGCTCTAAACTCTTGGATTGTTGCTGAAGCCTCTGCTGAGGCGGTGTAAAAGTGGCAGGAGGATGGGGTAAGCCGCGAGATGGCGGTGGTGAACTCAGTTGAGATGTAAGATGCAAAGGGCGAGGCCCACCACTACGTGGTGTAGGCAGTGGTGGTCCATCACTCTTGCTTGGCGAGGTTGCCGACTCAGCCACAGCCTCTGCATGCGCGAGAAAAGGAGGCCACCACTTGGCTCGGAGCGGGTCCACAACCCATTCGAGCTTGGCAACGATTGGCAGACGAGATGGTTCAAATGTACCCGAAGGCATCGAGCGGGTGGATGCCATTGACGCATGGCTTGAAATACGTTGAAGGCGCCGAGATGGTGTCGTCTGACGAGGGCGAGGCGGTGTGGGATACTGTCCAGAACCCCTGCGTTGATAAGAAAAGGACGAAACACGCTGATGCGGCTCTGACTCAAAGACATCCGACAAGGGTGGTGGTGGTAGAGCATCCTCTAGGTCATCCTCGAAGAAACTGCTCCATAATGCGGCCCATGTGCTGTCACCAATCCGAGGTCCACCGTCACCATTTCCATCGTCTACCAGGTAGAGCGAAATACCACCAACACTGGGAAGGCCGTACTCACGCGCAATGGCATACAGCTGCCCACCGAGTGTGGGATACAAAGGCAAAAGAGTACCACGGCGAGCGAGTGCGCGAGCGGAGACCATTCGGGGTAGCGCTTCCACGGGGAGGTCAGCAGGAGGTACCACAATCACAAAATACGATGGGCTGGCAGTTGCAGAGGATCTTGATTGATACAAACGTGCCGATGGGGTTCGTGCCTGAAATGTCTGCGTAGGATGAGAATCTGATCTCACGCCCTCATCATCTGTGTCTGTGAAAGCATCCAGGGCGTTGGATGCCTCCGATGGCCGTGACTCGTGAACAAACATGGTTTGGTCCGCTGCGTCTACCGGGTGCGACGCTTGATTATCATACATGCCTTTCAGCATCGCTTAGATCAGCCTAGCTAACTGTCAAATTGCTGAAGTGCCAATCTATAACGATGCCGTACGTGTACGACGTGTTTGAGACGCGGTCGTGGGAAAAGAATGAGTTGACAGCGGAGGGGACTTTCACCGCCTCGCCATCCAAGGCGGCGCCCATCGGCGCCGCGGCGGGCGCTTGCCGTTGCAAATGTCTGCCGGGAGAGTGGAGGTGCATGCATATACATGCATGAAACACAGATTAATAGGTCTACATTGCACATGGCATTTTAGATCTTCCAATTGCGCTTTAAGATCGAGGTTCGTTTGGAAGTTGAACTAATCGATGTTTTATACTTACATGAGAAAGGTATCATTGTCATCCATGCATGAGCGCTGAGACGACGTCTTGATCCGCAACTTCGCGGCAGCGTGCTCATATTGTGTAAGATGAACAGGAACATAGACTGCCGACGACGTCATGGAAGCAAGGCCATTAGGATTGGCGGAACCAAATAGGAGTTGAACGACCTTATCACCGTGCCATACACCATCCGTATCCGTCCAGAATACCCGCTTGATTCCTGCCCAGTACATCCATTCCAGACAGCGCCAGCATGGACGACTGTCAGCATATTGTGGTCTCACATTTGAGGCAGTATCTGACACAGACGTCTGCCCGCGTTGTCGACGACGCTGCTCCTTCATCTTCGCCTTAGAATGTGTATCCTGCAGCAGTCGGACAACATACAAGTCAGCGCCACGTATACGAGAGTCCACCATATTAGAATGTGATCGCCGCATCACGACCTTGCGGTAAGCAAGCGTCGTAGATGCAGGTATAGGGGGTGTGTGCGAAGTAGATAGTCTCTCTGCTTCATCCGCCACAGCCAAAGGGGCGGCTTCATTGGGCGGGGTAGGTGGATCAGACAAGGAAAGCGTCTCGCTTGACGAGCTGCTGCCACTAGAACTAGCATTCCTTAGTCCACGAGCCTTGCGCTCCCGCTTCTCACGCTTGCGCTGCTCAATCTGCCGAGTACGTTGCATTTGCAGCGCATTCTGGCGTCGCTTGGTAGAATAATTACCGTCGAATTGAGAGCATTGGAACCGCGCAGCGCTCAAAGCTCCAGCGCGGGCGTGCCTTTGGTTTTTCTTTTGTTCCTGCTTTATCGCGCGGTTTAAGACACCACTGAGTTTCCGTGGCAAAAGCGACGCGTTCTTGCTCCCGCTTCGCGCCCTCGACCAGTGCACGATCACACTTGGTCTTGGTATTCACCACGCGCTTACCGGTGGATACCATGGAGGACGCGTCGCTGAAGCGGGAGCCATCCTGCATCTCGAGCGACATCTCTCGGAGCTTTGAACATGCGACATCAACTGGATCAAGAATGAGACTGCTTCGCGGTATGTGAGGCTTGGCACCACGTAGTGCTGAAGTCACGGCGTGCATCTCGGCATGCATACTGAAATATGCCTGGGACTGTGAGCGGGGTCCTGATCGGGTAGACGGATGACAACAGGAATTATCAGAAGTATTTTCATCTTTTACTTCCATTTGTCGGTTGGAGGGTAGATGAACGGCCTCATGTGCGAAGAGAGGCCCACTGAAACCAGTTCGGACGTGATTATGCCCCTGACTCAAAATTTTGCCACCCTTTGTAATGATGGCGCCATGTCGATACCGCATCGTAGAGCGCATGGCCTCTTGCATCGCAGCATTTCGCATCTTATCTCCGCGCTTTTGACTGGGCATGATAAAGCGTGTGCAGCGCTGACGTCGTAGGGCAGTCTTGCAAAGTGACAAAGCAGCTAGATTTGTTTTCTTCCCATAGGCGATGGTGGCACCTTCGGCCGAATATGTACATTGCAGAGAGGTACTAGGGTCTAAGCATCGTCAGAGTCATCCGATATGGCTATATACGTGCGTGAATCAGTGGGAGGATCAGCCGCATCTTCGACATCCGAAGACACGAGATAGATAGAAGAAGATTGTGATATAGGCGTGCCGCGCTTAGGCACAAAGAGTTTATCGTGTGCATGCCTTGCTGAAGTGGATATTGGCTCAGGATGCGAAGAGGAGGGTGTTGCAGATGGTGTTGACATAGGCGCATCGTAAAGCTTTTGTAATAAGGAGGATCTCGGACTCTGAGTATGTGTTAGCTCGGCTTCGCGAATTGCTAATTCTGCATCCATCATTAACACATCATCGTCCTCATTATCATCGAGAGAAATCGCTTCCATATCTGGCTGCTTTTCTTCTACTCGCTTGAATTGGGACTCAGACTCGACGGAATTTATTTTGCTCGGATAAGCAAAGCTCAGACTTGTTGTAGGGTGACGTTGAACCTTGAGGGTGGACACGTCTTTGTTGAGCGGGGCGCAAATTCGTTCGGCTAGGGCGGCATGGGAATCAAGCTCTGGTATCGTGCCTCCTAACACACATACAGACTGTGGCGACAATAATAAGATTCCACGTTCCTGGATGGGGTGACGCAGTAAGAGCTTGGTCCCTAAGCAGGTAAGGAGGCTGAGCTCGGGTATCGTTTCATACTCATAAGCCATTATAGGCTGTTGAATAAAGCCATCGCTAAGCTCTAAGCGAAGCATGCCGCGTGGAAATGGCGTAGTAGGCTCAGCTTCTCGAGAAATCCAAGCGTCATAGAGCGATTGAGCTGATACGCCTACGTCCATTATACCAACCACCTGCACCAATGCTTGTGAATACTTGTGAAGCTGAAGTGAGCCGTGGTCCATAGATTGAATTAGGTCCGACACGAGTAATTGCGCACGAACACGCTGAAGAAGCTGAGCCCTATCAAAGACTAATGTTGGATAGAGGCTGCAAAGATGTGCTATGCACTCATTAAGCCATACATTACTTAAAGGAACATGGCCTAGTTCAGATAGGAGCGCATCATGTACATGCTGTAGGTGTTCCTGAGCGGCAGGTGGCATCGAAGCACGCGTGGCGCGTACAGTGTGGCAAAATTGCGGTGGGCTGCGTCAGGTGCAACATAATTCCCCGTTTCATGCCGCGGGTGGATTCAAAACGGTGGCCCGCACAGGTTGAATTTGGCTTGAGCCATTTCATCAGTCTCCCATCATGTACGCTCTTTTGCGCCAGCAAATGCTTCGCGCCGGTATGCGCATGCGCTTGCACCCGGTGGCTGGACTGCACACGAGTGCAGCTCTGCGCGAGCTGAGTAAGTTTACTATGCCTGCCATGAGTCCCACGATGGAATCGGGTGGCATTGCTGCTTGGCACAAGAAAGAGGGTGAGTCGTTCAACAGTGGGGAAGTTTTGTTGGAAATCGTACGTATTTCTGAAATCTGACATGCAGGAAACGGACAAGGCGACCATGGAAGTGGAAGCGCAAGACGATGGTGTATTGGCCAAGATTATTGTACGTACATGGAAAAACTGACGTTCCAGTCTGGTGATGGCTCGAAGGATGTGCCCGTGAATAAAACCATTGCTATTTTTGCTGAAGAGGGTGACGACCTGTCTGGTGCAGAAGCTCTAGCTAAGGAAGCTGAGGGCGAAGCTGCGGCATCCAACCAGGCTGAAGAGGCGAAGAAGGACGAATCTAAGGAGGAGGCGAAGAAGGAGGAGTCGAAGAAGGAAGAGCCAAAGAAAGAGGCGCCGCCAAAGACAAGCTCTGAAACTCAGCCTTCAGGTGGCAAGCCGCTTGACCATGTTTTCGCCACTCCTGTGGCCAAGCGCATCGCTCTGGAGCGTGGTATTCCTTTGCTGCAAATCAAGGGCTCGGGTCCTGAGGGTCGCATTCTGAAAGAAGATGTCGAGAAGTATGCGTCGGGCGGCGGTGCTTCCGCTGCTGGTGCTACGCCGTCTCAAGCTGCTGCTGGTCCATCTTACACAGATCAGCCGATCTCGAACATGCGCCGCACGATTGCTAAGCGTCTGACGGAGAGCAAAGCAACGCTGCCGCACTACTATGTCACGTTTGATATTGAAATGGACCGCGTTCTGCAGCTCCGTGAGCTGTTCAACCGTGCATCGGCAGAGGCTGCGAACGGTAACGCCGAGAAAGCCAAGGACGCCAAGCTCTCTGTGAACGATTTTATCGTTAAAGCTGCCGCAATTGCGCTTAGGCAAGTGCCAGCTGCGAACTCGGCGTGGCACGGTGACTTCATCCGTGAGTACCACACGCAGGACATTAGCATGGCTGTGGCCACCCCTAATGGCCTGATTACGCCTATTATCCGCAACTGTGGTGCTCTGGGTCTGTCGGACATCGGCCGGATGAGCAAGGAACTGGCCAAGAAGGCCCGTGATGGTAAGCTCAAGCCGGAGGAGTACCAGGGTGGCTCGTTCACGATCTCCAATATGGGTATGATGGGCACATCGCACTTTACGGCCATTATCAACCCACCCCAGAGCTGTATCCTGGCCATCGGCGCCTCAGAGTCTCGCCTCGTTCCGGATGAATCGAGTGAAAAGGGCTTCAAGACCGTGCAGGTGATGAAGGCCACTATCTCGGCGGATCACCGCGTTGTGGACGGTGCCATGGCAGCGCAGTGGATGCAGTCGTTCAAAGCGGCGCTCGAGAACCCGCTCTCCTTCATGCTGTAGAATCTCAGCTTTAGAAGTCCTATTTATGTGTTTGCTGTCTTTGTGAAGCGAGGTGTTTATCGGCTGCCTCGATCAATGCTTGCGCAGCGTCTTGGAATGCTTCGCAAAGCACGCGCGGGACCTCCTTAAACTCGGGAACGTCGTCGCATGAGACGGCGAGAGAAAAGTCTGAAGCGTAGCTGATCATGCCGATAGCCATAGTGGCTTTACCTGGCGAGCTGGGAGGGAGCACATGGTAGCTATATGCCTCGTGCTTTCCGAATTTCACAGGCTCCGTAGGCCCAGGCACATTGGTTGCCACATGGTACTCACTAAAGGCGCGGTAGAAGAATTGTCGGAACACGGGGTAGTTGGGCAGAAACAAGATGCGATGCTTACACCAGTGATAAAAAGTTTTATACCACATCTTGGGCAGGTACGATCTTTTCAGTCGATGCATTTCCTTGTGTACACGAGACAATTGCTCGACGACCGTCGTGTTTTTCAAGTCAGGGTAAGGAAGCCAGGCCATGGCACCTGTCGTAAAGTTGAACAGGTCCCAATTACCTTCAGGACGCAAACTAATAGGTACAAATACGGCAGCACGACGATCATGCTTGGTGTTTCGAGGGGAGAGTTGCTCCGCTGCCTGGGCCATGGCTCGCGCCAAAATCGCAATTGCCACATCATTGAGCGTGAGTGCCATAAAATCTGAATTGAAAGCTTGGCGAATACGCTTGAATGCATCCATCGGCACTCCGTCTGAGTGATAGTACAGACGCTGTGTCGAGCGCGGCTGACTTGGGTTGCGGTACAGAAACGATTTGCGTTTTCGCATGTACAATTCACGCACTGTGTAGGAGATGTGAGACATGGTGCCCAGCACGGTCGGTGTGACGTCTTTCCTGCCGCTCTTCTTCTTGGCAATATCTACCCATTGCTGTACCTCTTTGATGCCCATGCCTTTAGACATGGCCGTCAATGCTGCGTGGTATGACTGAATCATACCCTGTCCGTCTGAAAAGCAGTGGTGAATTTTAATCATCAGTGCGCTCTTGCCACCATTCAACGTGTCGAGTCCTTGAACAAGGAGTGCCTCCCACACTGGTTTGTTATAGTCAAAGGGCCGCGCAAGGAACCGTCCGGCGATTTTGAAAAGATGGTCGTCTGAGCCCCGATCCGCACAAGAAATCACTTCAATATTTTCCGAGATATGGAAATCTTCATCGATCCGCCACTGAGCTGGCCTCAGCCAGGAGCCTGCTCTCATCGTGCGCGAATATCTCATGCGTGGTCCATGATTAGGGGGGAGCTTTCCTTGCTTGAGGGCCTCGTTGCGTTCACGATGGATCTTCTCGCGCTCTTCCTCGGACTTGGCGCGTCGTTTCTTGTCACGAATATGTGCCGAGTATGGCTGAAAGTCGACCACATACCGATACTTAGGATACAATTGCACAAGCACCTCGAAAAAGTCACGCACAGTTCTGTAGTCCAAGGTGGATTTGAATAGGTACATAGAAAAACAGGCAGGATGATACGCGTCCTCCTCCATGAGAAGAGTCAGATTATCAATGCCATTCATGGGGAAAACACGACCTTCTTTCATGGTATTGACTTGATTCTGTGGCACGCTAGCGAGGTTCCTTGTGCGATTCGTCCGCGGCTGCTCCATTGCGGCTAGCATAGCGTCATCTGCGTCTTCATTCCGGTTCGGTGGAAGACTACTGTAGGCCGTATGCATCGAGCGCGCATCCATCACCGAGGTTCCACTGCCTTCGAGGAGACCTGCCGTTCGCCTCGATGATACAATCGCTGAGTCCGTACCACGAACACTCCGGTGCCTTGGATGTCCGTGCTTTCGTGAGCGCTGGCGCGGTGGATGGGCCGCGTCCGTTGCCAAGTCATCCTTGACACCCTCGCGCTTTCTTGGACGACGCCGCGGCGCCGGTCGAGACGAGGGTCCGCTATGCATCTTTCCAGAGTGACCAGCCACCAGGACATCTCGGTGGCCTCCATGGCCGACTGATGACGTCTTAGGAGTCGCATTAGCGCGTTGCGACAAGCTTAGGGGTGGCGTCACATAGCCGGAACGACGCCGGCTTTCCGCTCGGTGCTGTGTTTCTAGTGGATGCTGATCAGCTTTTTCCTGCGAATAATGCCGAGAGCGCCTGACTCGTCTATGTCGAGGCGCATGCTGTCTTGTATGGTGGCGCATGGCTCGCGCTTCATCTGGATACGCTTGCGCCATGAATCACGGTGTTGAAGTCAACGCCTGCGCCTAGTCGATACAGGCCTATTTGGTAAGCGCGGTGATTGGCTGAGCTGTCGGCGCCCTGCTGCCATGCATACGATTGGGCTCGCAACATGTCCGAGCGCGGCGCGTTGGTGACGTAATACAGGGGGATCAGGAACTACCTAGGCTAGATGGACCCCAGACGCGCCGCCACGAGATTCTGTTTGACGGCGCGCAGCATGGTTCTGGCGCTTGCGTTCATCGGAGAACGCTTTCTTTGCTGAAGCTTTATCGATGCGCCGCTGCTGCTTTTCATTTTTGACGGCTTCTTTACGTTGCCGTCGCGCTTCCTTACTTTCATTCCGGTCGCGCTTATGGACGGTGACTGGTTTTGACGCATCAATGGTGGCGTCTGAAGCATTGCCATCGTCTTCGTCTCCATTTTCATTCACATCCTCGTCTTCTTTCGGTGTCGGCGATGATGCTTTGCGAGTCTTTCGTGTCGTGGTATATCCAACGATCTGGGGCATGCCGGTCCTGGGATGGAGGCGGATTTTGGGTATACGGTCATCACCGTCCACAGTGATGCTTTGAGGAAGGGTATATGCTGCCGTGCTGGCATGGCAACTTCCACGCACACTCTCGGCTGCAGGAATCGTGCGAGGATGATTCTCGAGGTTTGTCTTGGTCGTCTGGATAGTCTCGACGTCCCATTGCTCACGGTCGCGCCCGATGATGTCAGGATTCAGAAAAGGGTTTTCTTTCGAAGGCATCACTTCTTCGTCGTCGTCTCCCGTGTCGGTGATACGCGCCTCACCCAGCTCCCTGCGAACGATGTCTAGCTTTTCATCGGCGGTGGTGGTGCGGTCACCGAGTGTCTGCTTGAGTTTTCCGCCGATCACTTCGTGATGATCCAGAAACTCGTCCAGAATGGCATCAAGATCTGAGCGTGTTAGTTTCTCTGCCGTCTCCGAGTCAAGTTCCTCGTCCTCTTCGTCGTCCTGCACATCGTCAAACGCGCCATGCAAGGCATCTAGCTCCGGGTCTCCTGTCGCTTGGCCTCCATAATTGCGGATGACCTGATCAAACTGCGAATCGAGCTCCGTGAGCGCAGGATTTCGGTACATGGAGGAAGACGTCATAGACCATGCGGACGAGGCACCACTCACACTACCCGCCTTCGTCGATGCTGCGCGGCGAGCCAGTGCGCCAGGCTTGCCTTTTTTGCCGAGGGCCGAGCCACTGGACGACACCGAGCCAGAGGGGCGTACACGCCGAGGTACGGGAGGTCCCAGTTCGCCGAGCGTATCCCGCTCCTCGTCCTCCTCGTCGCTGTCGGCGGCCTTAGCACGTGCTTTGAAGAGAGCTACGCGGGCTTCGAGACTCAGTGCCGACTCGTCGCCACCGGCCGACGCTAGCTCGCGCTTGGCACGGTCTACAGGGTCGAGCCAGATATCGTCTCCTTCGGGGGCAGCATCACGCCATTCGTCACCGGCCTCCCGCTGGCCGGACCAGACGCCATCCTGCACCAAATCCTGGAAAAAGTCGTCGTTTAGATCATCATCCACGAATGCGTCATCATCGAGAGCCTCGAGTGTCTGGCGCAAGTGCGGATCCATGTCTGGCTGCAGTCCCTGTGGCGTGGCATCGTCGTATGCTTGGGACAAGGAGATCTCTTCAGAAGCAAAGGCGGACGACGGCAGCATCAAGTCGTGCTTCTTCTCGTCGTCTTTCCAAGCAAAGCTAGGAGCCTTTTGCTTGGATGGCACGGCAGAGGGAATCCATACGGCCTCGGTATCATCCTCTTCATCGACGCCACCACGCATGCTATTTTCCGTGTCGTTGATAGCGCGAAGATGCTGCATGTAATCGTACTCTGTATCATCGTAGTAGATGCCATACAGGGCGGCCTGTCCGATATTTTTTCGTGGCAGGGCATCATCGCCCTCGGCGCCGAGCGACGGGTCTTCCTGCATGAGCTCAGCACGCGATTTCCCCTTGAGGCCGGCGCGGTTCAGCGGCTCGAACGGCTTCAGCACACCAGCGCCGGCATCAGGGTCATGGCGCATGATGTCGCGCTGCGACCGATGCACGAGCTGAAAGTGCACGGCATTGGGCTGGCGCCAGATCGATTTGGGAGCCATGCTGGACCAGGTCCAAAAGGGGTCGTGCTAATCCCTGTCCTTTTTTTTTCTTGCATCACGTGGCTTGTAAGGCGGTGGTGTCGAGGCGCTTCCCAGCGTCCGTAAGCCCGCCATGGCCTTGGGCGACCTGTTGTTGCCCGGTCAACCGATCGCCACGACGCGCGATGCCGCGCCTGGTGAAGGGACGTATGTGCGTGAAGGCTATGTGATATCGAGCTTGATTGGACGTCGATCCTCGGGGGAGGAGCGGCAAGCTCAGGTGCAAGGTACGCAGCTCCCCTTGGCGCTGCCGCAGACAGGCAGTACGGTGATAGGCCGCGTCACGCGCGTGAACCCACGCCAGGCGAACATTTCGATTCTCGTCGTGGATGGATTGCCGTGTGGCGGTGTCCAGGGCACGGCGGTGGGTGCGTATAGCAACCGAGCGGCCGGCGAAGGGATTGATGGCAGCGACTTTCAGGGCATTGTGCGGGCGCAGGATGTGCGTAGCACGGAGAAGGACTCGGTCGTGTTGGTGGACTGTTTCCGCCCCGGGGATATCGTGCGTGCTACGGTCATTTCGCTGGGTGACGCGCGCTCCTACTATCTGTCGACGGCGCACAATGACCTGGGTGTGGTGCATGCGACGACCTGCGGGCCGACGCGGTATGGATGGGCGCCAGCGGAGCATGTCTTGCAGCCGATTTCGTGGTGCGAGATGGCCGATCCTGTGACGGGCCATGTCGAGCGCCGCAAGTGTGCCAAGCCGGACTGGCTGCGTGCCTAGCACAGCGCGGGGAACGCTTCTTGCAGGGCGCGCCGGACGTGCGAGCCATGCTCTGGGTCATTTTGAGAGAATTTGAGGAGCGTATGCACCGTCTTGGCGTCGGGCATCGTGTGGGCGTGGGGCCGCATCTCGTCGAGCACCACGTGCATCGCCTCTACCAGGTGGCCGCAGCGCGCGAGGCATTCGACCCAGGCGTCGTACACGTTCTTCGTCATGAGGGCAGGATCCATGTCCTGGACCGTGTCTAGGACGCGGCGCATGACGTCCAGCAGCCCTGCGCGGCCGCATGTATCGCACACGATCGTGACGGTGATGTCATCCACCAACGTGCCGGACGCATTGTGGCACAGGACGACGAGGCTGTCCCAGATGCCCAGGACCTGCGCTGGCGCGCCTGCGTAGTTGTAGGCGTTCATGAGGGCATGGATGAGCACGAGGTCCGGCTCGAGCTGCACGTCGCGCTGGATGAGCGCGTGCGTTGCACGCACGCCCGCTAAGCCTGCATGGACCTTGGCGTAGTAGTCCAGCAGGACCGTGTACGTCTGAGCGCTGGGATGAAAGCCGGCGTGCCGCATATCGCCCAGGACTTGGAGGGCCAGCTCGGGTGGCGCGCGCTCGTCTTGGATCGTGTGTCGGCACACCAGGGCCAGCACCCTGGCATAGGTATCGTGGGCCCAGCCGCCCAGGGCGTGCACGGCGTGGTATGTGCGCGTGGCTTCGTCCCATGTCGCACATGCGCTCATGAGCTGCCGGGTCATCGTGAGGGCGGCGTGGGGCGGCACGCGCAGACGCAGCTCGCGCATGCACGCGAGGATCTCGAGCGCGAGAGGCGTCGCGTGCAGTCGAGCACAGGCCATCACGAGCGGATAAAACAGGCCCAAGTCGACCGTGGGGCGCTGTGGCGTCCGGCGCCAGCGGGCCCACAGCGAGCGAGGCGGGGTATATATGTGCTCTTGCAGCAGCGACCAGGCGCGGTCGATGTGGGGCACAAAGGCGGCACAGTGGGCCTCGATCAGGGGCTGCAGCACCGCAGCGTCTGACTCGAGGGACCACGCTGTGCGTGCCTCGCGGTACAGGGCATAGGCCTCGAAGGCCTGCTGTGGATCGCCCAGGCTTTTTTGCGCGAGAACGGCTTGGATCGCCATGCTCAGCGCGTGTGTCGTGGGCCGGACGCGGACGGCCTCGTGAATGGCGTCTAGCATGTGCAGTGCGTCGTCGCACGATGCGATGCCGTTCGCCGCGTAGCATAGAGCCAACGTAGATACCGTGTACGCATCGGGCTGGAACGCATCGCGCGAGTCGCGGGCGAGTTGCATCGCAGCCTCCGTGCCGCGAGTGTAGCCCGTGTACAGCAGCATGGCGTGCCAGGCAATCTTGTCGTGTGACGTGGCGAGTCGCTCGCGAAGCACCTGCGCGGCATCGTGCACTGCCTCACGAAAGACGCGCGCTTTCGTGTGCAGGTGCACGTACGTGCTCAGGCCGACGATGTCGAGGTGCGCTATGCCCACGTCGAGGACGAGGCTGGTGGCTGCGTCGTGCGTCCCCCACGCGGAGAGAAGCGCATTGATCGCTGAGGCGCGCGGCATGACATGCATCGAGCGGGTATCTTGCCACACGTCCCAGGCTGCCTCGCGCTCTTTCGCGGCAAGAAGCGCCTGCACGGCCCAGGACGCATCGTCAGGGTGGGGTATCCAAGTAGGGTAGGCGGACCGCATCCAGTGCCATGCGTCGCTTACCGACGTCTCATGCGCACGCACACACAGCGCCATAGAGAGCATTTCCGGACGCTGCTCCCACGCGCCGCGAAGCATATGCTCACGACACAGCTTGGCGAGGTGCGATGCGCGCGGATCCTTCGAGCGGACGTGCCGCACCACATCCACCACGTCCGCACGCGAGTCAGGGCCGCCTAGCGCGAGCGATTGCACTCGGCGCCAGTCATACTGCGCGAGGCGCTCCGCAGGACGTACGTGCGACGACGCACACCGTACGTGCTGCACCGCCTGCGCCGCTCGCCGCCATCCATGGCGCATCGCGGTCCCAAGGCACGCCACGCGCATCGATCGGGCGAAGCCTTCGTGCCCGATCGAACACGTGGCTTACCATGGAGCCACCACCGCCGCCTCGTCCCATGGCCCCGGCGGGTGGTGGACACGCGACAGCTGCGGCCGACGCGCGTCCCAAGAAGCCCAAGGCGCCTGCGCGCACCAAGCAGGGCGCTCTTGCGTCGCTGGAGGGCTGTCTCTTATACACATCTCCGAGCCCACGAGACAAGAGGCAATCTCG
>OJKZ01000508.1_pt1 | contig 15082 bp, 9 predicted proteins | sample 1596791 | NCBI WGS metagenome assembly OJKZ01 (sample SAMEA3904677, study PRJEB24821) | metagenome | biome: Builtin; feature: hospital; material: surface | place: USA | collected 2013-06-04 | reverse complement strand
TCTCGTGGGCTCGGAGATGTGTATAAGAGACAGCCTCAAGAGATGGTGCCACGTGTCTCTAGCAAAGCCTAGGGCCAATCCTCATGAGCAAGTCCACACTGTGTGCCCACCACACCAGTCCTCAAGATGTCCTTTACCGCAAAGTCCCCAAGGCAGGCTTTATCGTGCAGCTCCACTGAGTAGGCTTCACCGTGCAAGTCCTCAAAGTATGCTTCACCGTACAAGTCCACAGGGTAGGCTTTACCGTACAAGTCCCCACGCCCAGCACCCAAATTAAGATATAAAAGGCTGTGAAGTCTCCCCCTTCACGCAGCATCAACCATCATGTTCCGCTCTGTTATTGCTTTGGCTCTCCTTGCTGTTCCCTTGGTCTTGGCCTCCAACTCAAAGGAAGAATCTGATCTGTACTGCTTCTGGCCTCTCATTTCGCCCCTTAACCCAGGATATTCTTGGGAGGTTGACTTTGCAAGGACTAAGAGGATTTGCGACACTCTAGGCTCTGGCACCTACGATATTGAAAATTACAACACTTGCAGGGTGAAGCCTCATGACGTGAAGGCGTTCAAGGAGCGTTGCGAAGAAGTCGGTTCATTTAAGGCTGGATCAACGACTGTCCCTACTCTGTGAAGGGCATGAAGCACATGATATTGTGGCCATCGCGATGTGAATATAGGAACACCATCGAGTCGTAGTTTCTGTTCTCTTCGTGTTTCAGGTAATTGTTTCTGCTGAATGCTGTATTGGACGTCAGATATACTTCCGTGTGTTTCTTGCTTTTGGGCAGATATTCAGCGTGGCGCATCTTGATAAATGTGCAGTATGAGCTGTCCTTTTTATGCACTATGATAAGATATCTGACTCTTCATGTTGCAGAAGTCAAATGCAAGAGTTCAAATTCTGGCTTTCTTAGATACATCAGCACAATGACATGATCGCAAGCCGGCGCAACTCAAGGCCGGCGGCACGTCCCAGTACGATGTGGATCGAAAGATCGACCTGGTGGCACAGACCAAGGCCATGAGTGCGCTTCGGCCGACAACCAATTGTGCCTGGCCTTTCGTGCGTAACCTTTGGCGTTTCACGGACCATGGCACTGGCTACAGACTGGCCAGTGCAGCAATGGGTCGGCCTAGACAAGCACCCTGGGCTGCGGCCAGAAGGCGAAGAGAAGAAATTATCTGGAACATCAGAAAACAGAAAGGAAGACGATGATTCCGATACTCTTGATGACTCGGTGGCCTCGATTGATGACAGCATATCCCAGATTAGTGTTGAGCCACCACCCTTACCGCCGGCACCAACGGGCGAGCTGACGCTTTCTTTCATTTTTTCACATGGTCTCTCATGGAAACGTCGAGCCCTTCTATTCACAGCTGTGGTTGCCATCAATATCGGCTTACCTTTCATTAATGGTCTGATGCTGGGCTTTGGCGAAATTTTCGCGCGTGCCTTCATTGCACCATACATTGGACTTGCACCCCCTTTACCCACCAACCGGTACTCTGCATCACCTGCTGATGTTCCTGCGCTACCTATCTCTCGATGGGGTGGTATTCGCTCTTCCCTGTCACGCCTATTTTCTTTTGCATAAACGTTCCTTTATCAAGCTCTAGATGCCACATGCTCCATTTCTACGGTACCGGTGCACTCCAGGAATGCCATTTTTGCTGGATCAAAGCCATCAAGCTCGTCGTATTCGAGACCATCACTGTACCAATTACGTGGTGGCGAACGATATTCATAGCACTCGGTCCACGACCACGGAGGCAAGTTCCACACATTGTCCGTGACGGCCAAAGACTGTGTTGGCGGCCAAGCTCCGGCTTCACGCACATACCCTAATGTGCTAGGCTCACTTGCCCAGCGCAGCACATTAATCAATTGCTCATGACTGAGACATTGTTCTGAGTCGACATGGAACAAGATGTGCCTGCGCAATTCCACAGGGAGGCGTCGGAAAGGAAAATGGTCTCGTGCTCCATCAGGGGGCTCGATCCATCGAGACTTGCATCCTATGATGCGTGCAGCACCTAGAATGCGTGCAGCGGCTCGTTGGCACACGGTCTGTTGATACTGGTTCATTTCCAGCTGCTCCATCACGAGCTGGTACCAATTTTCACGCGACACGGCGGAATATGCTTCCCATTCTGCACATGGCGGCACATTTTTTGATGCGGAGTTCAGAGAATCAATGCCTGTAGAAAACAAATCAATGTTGATGAGGCTAGTATTGGGCGGACATGCATCTAGGATACTGGGGGGCAAGTCCACGAGGCTGCTTGCTGTAGCTTCGCATGCTCGACGCGAGCCAATGATGGCATGTGCGATCGCACGTACGCCTTCCCAGCCAAAGTGGTTCCCATTCAAATGGATAGACTTCAGACCACGGCATTTCTTTGGAGAACTCAAAAATCGGGCAATACTGTGAGCTGTTTTCCAAGAGCCAGTGTCTGTGGAGAATGTATTTACAGAGAGATGTAACGCAAGGAGCGACGTGCCGGTATCAGGCAAATGATCAATGAAAGTGGCCATACCTGCATCACCAAGCCGATTTGCTGTAATATTGAGGCGTCGCAGGGAGCAGTGCTTCATCGCGCAAGCAAAAGCGCGGATATCTTCTGTACCTGCCTTTCCCAATTCATTTGCTTGAATTTCCAGAACAGAAAGGAGTCGGTTGTTGTTTAAAATTTGAACAAGACCACTTGCTTGAAACGATTGTATATGATTAGACGAAAAGTCCAAGTACCTTACGCCAGGCATACTTCTTCCATACATCGATGGTTGACTAGCCACTTGGCCCCAAAGATCAAGAAGGCAATCTAACACAAGGCGACACCGTGTGTCATCCAGGTCACTGAATTGTGCGGACACCAGGCTCACATCGGGTCCCTGCTTTTTCAGCTGATCAAGGAACTCTGAAAATGTCTCATCTTCACGAGAATACGCCACGTACTTCATATAGGTGGGCACCTAAAGCACTGTCCGCACCCGTCAGAATGTCTGTGCGTGCAAGTTCTGCCTTCGTGTCTGACTAATTACAGGAGCATGGATTTTTTCTCCCCCGCTGGACCCGCGGTCGGCTGATCACATTCACCATGGATGGCGGACGAACTATAGGCGTGCTCGGTGGCGGCCAACTTGGGCGCATGTTAGGAGAAGCTGCATCTCGTTTGAACGTTACAGTACGATTCCTAGACGCTGGTGAGCATACGCCAGCGAAGCAAATATGCAGTGTGCCTGCATCCATCGGGGGTCCCCGCCACGTTGATGGGAGCTTCGCTGACAAGGCCAAAATTCACGAGCTTGCTTCGCAAGTGGACATTTTGACGGTGGAAATTGAGCATGTTGATGCAGATCAGCTCCAAACGGTTCTGGATGAGGGTCTAGTGCAGGCTGTGCACCCAGCTCCGTCTACGGTGCAATTGATCCAGGACAAATATGCCCAAAAGATGCACCTTCAAAAGCATGGCATCCCCGTTGTCGATTCGGTTCACATTGAACCGAGTAGTAACATGAAATCTGCTGTAAAGGACGTGGCCGAAAAGTTGAGCCTGCCGCTCATGCTCAAGTCTAGGACACAGGCGTATGATGGCCGGGGCAACTTTACTCTGAAGTCCGAGGACCAAATCGATGCGGCGATTGAGGCACTGGGAAATGGCTCTCGTCCTCTCTATGCTGAGAAGTGGGCACCTTTCGAGCGGGAGATTGCTGTCATGGTTGTGCGCAGTGTAGATGGTACGGTCGTATCGTACCCAGCCGTGGAAACAGTGCACGAAAACAGCATATGCCACAGTGTGTACGCCCCGCTTCGCACGCACCAGCCAGAGTTGCCACAGCGTGCGTGTCAAATTGCGGAACGTGCGGTTGCCACATTTGAAGGTGCAGGCATCTTTGGCGTGGAACTCTTTCTCTTGAAAGACGGCACCATTTTGTTGAATGAAATTGCGCCGCGTCCACACAACAGTGGTCACTATACGATGGATGCATGCGAGACAAGCCAATTTGAGAACCACTTGCGAGCTATTCTTGGGCTCCCTCTCGGCAGCACGGCCCTCAAGGTGCCCAGCGCGGCTATGCTCAACATCCTGGGCCTGGCTGACTTGAGCAAGGATCAAGATGCCCTGGCCAAGACACTGGCCCCCGTTCTCCGAAGTCTTTCTGTGCCCGGTGCTACTGTGCATCTATACGGCAAGAGTGGATGTCGTCCGGGACGCAAGATGGGGCATATCAACGTTGTGGGACCCAGCGATGCCCACGTTCGTCATCGCATGTCTCAGCTGCTTGACGAACTTGAGCGTGCTCAAATCGCTGCGCATGAGTCCAAGCCATGGGATGCTGAAGCGGCAAAGAGACGCGCGGCTGTACCTCCTCCTGGTGCGCCCAAATCGCCGCAAGACTTTTCGCATCCAGAAGCTCTCGTTGGTATTATCATGGGCTCTGACAGTGACTTGCCCGTCATGATGAATGCCGCTCAGACACTCAAAGACTTTGACGTTCCATTTGAGCTCACGATTGTCAGTGCTCACCGCACACCCGAACGCATGCGTGAATATGCCACTAGTGCACGTACGCGTGGCATCCGTGTGATTATTGCTGGTGCTGGTGGTGCCGCTCATCTTCCTGGCATGGTGGCAGCGCAAACCTGCCTTCCTGTCATTGGCGTTCCAGTTAAAGGGAGCTCGCTGGATGGTGTGGACTCTCTACACAGTATTGTCCAGATGCCTCGAGGTGTACCTGTTGCTACGGTGGCCATCAATAACAGCATGAATGCTGCCCTGCTCGCCATTCGTATGCTTGGCACAGGGATTCCTGCCTACGCTGACAAGATCGAACGCCATATGCACGATATGGAGGCAGGTGTCATGGAAAAGGTCGAACGACTTGAGCACCAGGGCTGGTGGTACGGTTCACCGGCCAAGTAGATAGCTGCAACGCGCTAGAGGGCAGGGGATCCCTATGTAGGACATGGCTTGAGGTGGCAAAATTTTCCGGAAAATACAAATTCACCTGACCTGACCGAGCCATCTCGGACCACAACTCTTTCGAGGTCCTCATGCCGATGCAAGCGTTTCGTCGATTGTCATCCCTGACGTCGCACCTGCTCCCTCAAGAAGACACAGAATTTGACTATGTGATTGTGGGTGGTGGCACGGTTGGCTGTGTACTCGCCAACCGTCTCACAGAAGACGCGGGTGTGTCTGTGGCTGTAATTGAAGGTGGGCCATCCGACGAAAAGGAAGACCGCGTGCTGAACCTGCGCCGCTGGCTCGAGCTACTGGACAGTGATCTTGACTATGGCTATACTACGACTGAGCAGCCGCGTGGTAACTCGCACATTCTTCACTCTCGTGCTCGTGTTCTTGGCGGCTGTTCCTCGCACAACACGTTGATTTCTTTCTTCCCCTTCAATGCGGATCTCGACAACTGGCGCGACTATTATGGATGTCCTGACTGGGATGCCAAGACACTTCAACCGTACGGATCGCGTCTCAAAATGAACATTGTACCCATCGCACCTCAGCAGCGTAACCACGTTGTGCGTGACTGGGTCAAAGCCAGCTCAGAGGTGACAGGTGCGCCAGTGTTCGAGGATATGAATGCGCAAATCGCATTCCGCGGTGGCTTCGACAAGGGTGTCGGCTTCTTTAACATTTCGTACGATCCGTACAATGGCTATCGCAGTAGTGCTAGCACGGCGTACATGCATCCCATTCTGCCAAATGGCATGACGCCACGCAAAAACTTACATATGTTCTTTGAAACCTGGGCTCATGCGCTGGAGTATGATGCTCAAGACCCTCTTCGCGTGCGTGGTGTGCGTGTCACCACGAAGAATGGCGCGTCGAAGCTGATCCGTGCTCGTCGCGAGGTGATTCTCTGTGCGGGTGCCTTTGACACGCCACGCCTGCTCCTCTTATCAGGTATCGGTTCCAGGAGTGACCTGGATAAGGTGGGAATTCCTTGCCGCCACGATTTACCGGGTGTTGGTCTCAACCTGAATGATCACCCCGAATCGATCATTATCTGGGAGACGCGCCACACCCCTCCAGAGACCGTCATGTCGTCCGATGCTGGTCTCTTTGTGCGTGCGCTGCCACAGAATGCCGAGCCGGTCCCGCACCCCGGCCCTGATCTCATGTTCCACATCTACCAGGTGCCCTTCACGGAAAACACAGCCCGCGAAGGATATCCTTCGCCCGAGCATGCTATTTGCATGACGCCTAATGCCATGCGCTCACGAGGACGCGGCAAGCTCTGGCTCGCAAGTTCTGATCCTACGGCTAAGCCCATGATCGACTTCAAGTACTTTGAAGACAAAGATGGCTACGACGAGCGCCTGATGGTGGAAGGCATCAAGATCGCTCGCAAAGTGGCTCAACAAGAACCTTTCCGTCAGCACCTCGTCCGTGAGGTCGCTCCAGGCCCGGCTTGCCAGACGGACGAAGAGATTAGCAAGTATGCTCGCTCTGTTGCCCACACCGTGTACCATCCTGCAGGCACATGCCGCATGGGAACGCCTAATGATGCTTCGGAAGATGGCAAGACTGTGGTCGTGGACCAAAAAGACCTCAAGGTCGTCGGAATGCGTTCCTTGCGCATTTGTGACGCCAGCGTACTCCCCACGCTGCCTTCAGTGAATCCCATGCTGACCATTCTCATGGTAGGGGAGCGTGGTGCTGAGCTGATTCGCAAGGATGCGTGGGTGAATGGCGAACGCCGCACGGATTGGTAGATGACGATAGACAAAGTATTAATACAAGTTCTACTAGTTGCTACGTTCTTGTTCTACACCAAATCCTGTACAATGTGAGACGCAAGAGTGAGAAGTAGGTTGAATGCTTCATCACGCCGAGTCATGTTCGACAGGAAGAGCGTGTTCTTGCCATGTCGAGTAATCTTCAGACCATGCGAGTCCCATATACCCAAGCGAGTCGTGTGTGTTTTGCGCAAGCCTTCCATTTCTTCTAGACTCGTCACATACAACTTACTCGCATGTCCTTTGACCAGCAGCGGCGAAAAGTAAAAGTGTGAGGGCGTCACGTTCAAGTGTCCAGGCACGCCATAATGTTGACAAAGGAAGCTATCCAGCTTGCGATTGTCCATCGCTATTGCTTTTCCTTTAGATGCTTTATCGGTGGGTATATTCAAGTGTAACTTTCCCGTCCGCTGCTGTGTTTGTGAAATACGTGTATCACCCAGTGAGGGCGACGGCATGGACGGCGACATCGAGCCAGAGTACTTCATAGTTGAATTTTTAGTTTGGGCGAGCCAGGCCTGGTACCGTGCATGGCGCGAGCGCAAAAGCTGTATGGCCCACTGAGCATCCGTTGGCGCACCAAGTACGGCCCACCACAGTGGGTTTAATGCACGGCGATAACGTGGATACAATGTTTGCAATGGCATCAATGCAAAGAAGGTAAAACCACAAACGAAGAAAAATACTTTGAGAATGAGGGCAGGACTCGAGAGTGTCGCAAACACCACAAGTCCAAATAACAAAATCGATGTACGCCGACTGGCATTGGGGTTACGCCAAAGCAAAAGATTTTTGATTTTCTCATGGAAATCGGCCACGTCTCCCGCAAATACTTGACTTACCACACCATAAGTTCTTGCCCAGCGTTTATACAGATCTAAAATGTCTAGCCTGCTGCGTCGCTTCAGGCGCTCAGCAAGGCGATTCGCATGTTGCCCACGCAACATACGCTCGTGTACGCGTCGGTGCAAGAGCGACTCATCTTGGGGAAAGAAGCGGAACTGCAACACATAATAGAGCAGCACAGTAAAAAAGGCAGTAGGCAGTAGATCCGAGTACCACAATACAAAATAAATCATCGCAGCCGCGGCTGTTCGACGTGGCTCCTCCCAGCAGTACAAAGTACGCAAGTAATGCACAAGCTGTTCCCAAAACGGCGCAATAATGTACAATCGTTCAATATGGGACCGAGCTCGGCTCTCACGGTACTCTGTGATAGGTGCTTCATCCAAGTCATCCGGAGCGTATTGTTCGACGAGGGCCAAAATATATGCCACACAAAAAGCAATGCCATCCACATGTGCATCATCAAGGAGAGGCGTTTTTCTTGCATGATCTTTTCCGATACGCACACGCTTGGGCGACTTGGGCAAAGGTGACACTTCCACGTTATCCGAAAAGTTATCTTCACCCGAGTCCAGAGCTATATCCACCTCGTAGGGTTCCATTGCCACATTTATGCTTGATTGCTTGGATACAGCAGAATCTCTACCGCTCATAGTAGAAGTATTTTGACTGGATTCAGGTCTGAGTCCCTTGGGAGAGTCCATATCCTCGTTCGGTGTATAGGCGGCGGCGTCAGAGTAGTGTTCATTTGGATCGTCATGCGACTCTAGCATGTACAAGCCACGATCCACATGCATCAGCAGGCGTGATCGACGGTGACGCTGAGCAAGCTTCTCATTAGGAGCAAATGGGGTGATGTCATCATCATGCTCGTCCGATGAATACGCAAAGTCAGACCATTGCGGCATGCGCATAAAGTGCCGCGTGGCATGCGGCAAATGCACTTCTCTTGTATGCCGACTAAAGTGGTTGAGGAACTCATTTATTTCCACCTCGTCGAGTTCGTGCAGCGATTTGTTTACGCCCATTAAACGCGACCCGTTTGAATGCAGCTCATCACCAAAGTCTCCCTCTTGTTCTGGAAATAAATCGGGCTCATCAGTGATGGTCCAATCATCATCTTGGGGTCTGGGTGACCCATGGGGGCTGGCAAGTTCCTTTGGCGAAGAAGGTGTTGTCCTGTTTGTGGACTTGAATACATGCTTGGACCGGCCAGATTTTTTGTTCAATTTTTCTTCGAAAAAGTCTGTGTTTTCTCCAGAATCAGCCATGATGGCTTGCTCCGAGCCTGAATAAAACGAAGATGGAAGATCGTCTATATCGCTCGCACCATTCTCTCCCTTGTCACTGGTCTTATACAAATCAAATGGTGAGTAGTCTAATCCGAGAAATGCAGGAATTTGTAAAGAGGCCATCAAAAGGTTTGGTCCCAACGACTCTTCTGCATCGTCGGGAAACTGTCCAGGTGCCGTAAGGTTATCAGCATGCTCATTGTCATGTTGCATAGATGACTGCTCTGCATCAGACAAGCTGCGTTGTATCGGGATAAGGGGCACATCAGAATTGATGGTTGAAAAGGTAGGTTCATCAGGTAAATGTCGCGGGCCGTTGTTCGTCCCGGAGACTGATCTCGATATGGAGCTCCGCGGTGCATCGTGCTCTGTAATAGATACAGTCGGAGGAGCTGGAACACTGGTTCCTTGTTTCGAGAGTTTTCGCAGCTCTGAGACATCCGGAGGGGTGTGACGGGCAGAAACTTGTGAAGTTGTCGAGTCCGGTTCTGTGCGAAGCGCGTCCTTGGGGTTGGGCGCCTTTTTGTGGACAAGGTCTTTTAGTGCATTCAAAACACCTCCTTTTTGCGATTTACGCCTAGTTCCTGATCTTTCCATGGCTCCTGTTATGTGAACAGGTCAGGCCACGTAAAAGTAGAGCGCCACTGCCAATTGCCACCGACCTTACCGTGAACGCACAGGCTCACCTGTAATGGGGTGTCACAATGTCGGACTCATCTCCACTTGATGTGGCTTGTTCAGCATTAGTCAAATACACTAGCTCTATCCACTTCGCAGTACGGCATCGGGCAAGGAACCATATTGGAATGCGTCGCTCGCCAATCTGTGCTGTCCCACTTCGTAGTTACACAGCTCAGTTGATGCAAGATAAAGCTCATCATGCAGCGCATACGTCCAGTAATGGAGTCTCTTGTGAATGTAAAGCCTAGCTGCGGCACATACGGCACACACTAGGATGGTATTTTGAGCAGCGCACACATACTTGAGCTGGGTGGTGATAGGGGCATCGAGCCCGTTTGTCAAAAACAGGCCCATAAATGCAAGCACATACGGGGCAGCGAGTATTGCCGTCAATGCACCGACAACAGGTGCGAGGATCCGACGAGAGACGGGACCCAGCGGCACGCGCCATAGCCGGCCAGCCTGCATGTGATCGTGAATGTCCCAGAGAAGCGGTACGTGATCAGGGAACAACAGAAGGGCAATCATCAGGGCCGCATTAAGCAACAATGCGCCATAGGCCCATGCGTACCAAGCCGAAAACCTGGGCACGTCTGACGCGTTCGTGAGGATGTACAGATGTAGCACTGCGCCTGTGAGTAGCGGCACTATTCCGCCAAAGGCCGCCATGTGGTAAACGAAGCGCACAGTGCCGCGGATCATGCTTTTTACATTCGATTCTTGCGCGTTGGATAGGCGTTGATACTGCCGCGCGTCACTCAGCGTATACGCGGCACGGCCCAAAAGCACCAGTCCACCCAAGACGACACAGCCAACGAGCCAGGTGTATACATCATGTACGGGGGGCCAGGCATTCCAGTATCCCACTAGACGCCCTGCAAGCAATGGCGCACCTAGTGCCATCATCACCACGAATGTGCACAAAGACCCGAGTAACACAAGAATGACGCACAAGCGCAGGCGCAGGCGCGACGGGACATACACAATAGTGTATGGCGACTTGTTCTGCATTGTATCGAGCACAGTGTGCTGTTTCTGAAGAAGCTCGCGTGCCTGCTCATCCACTGGGTGGCCATGCTTATCTGTCCTTATAAACATGGCCGTTTTGGGTGCTGGACGATCATTGGCAGGGACGCGAGCATAGCCACCATCGTCCACGCGCGTTGCAGGAACAGACTGCAGGAACGAGCGTGCCCAATCCGCCCAGGATGCATATTCTAGACGCTGGTGTTCATGCGGCTGCTCGTCACCCATAATATAAGCGCTCATGCGCACAAATCGAGCAGTCCAAATCCAGAACGCACGGAAGAGACGCTTGCCGAAATAGATGAATCGCATGCGTCGAACAGCGATACGCAGCCCAAAGTGTATGAGGATCAGTTCCACAGGTACCAAAGTACGCGGCGTCAGCGGCGCCCAATGCAGAGGCAACAGACCGGGCACAAGATGCAAGGCGCGCGTGGCCCCACCAATGACGATGACGGCATACGCACCACACATAATGGCTGATTCCACCATCTTCAACAGCTGTAATCGCAGACTGTCTTCGACCATTTCTGCCATCGGTTGAAAGTCTGGGTCTGCATTATCACGAATCCAGCACATGACACCGGGCCGCACGACAGAGCGTATGCCGCCGAGAAACTGCGCAAAAAAGAACATATACACAGTTCCCGACACCCATCGCGTGAAGAAGAAAGACACGGGTGCAGCCTGTGCATGACCCACGAGCGTGGCTATTGATGCGCCTTCAAAGAGAGGCAAAAAACACCAGTCGATGACAAGACCACAGAAAACAGGGAACCCCAAAAAGTCCAGAAGCATGATCATGCCGGACTTGAGCGCCGTGCCATAGTACTTGACGATGACATCCACAAAGTGCGTTGTTCCTCCGTGGAGCCATGTCCCGTATCGAGCTTCCAGCTGGAGAAGTAATAAGATGTACAAATGGCCGAGAATCACGCAAAGCGCACGCTGCGTGATATGGCCACCACAAGTATAAGCGTCCAGCGCCTTGCCTATGCTTGCGAAACCTTGCCAAGGCACGCTGAGCCACGGGGGCAAAGACAGGCTCGACGCATGCGATTCAGATGCCGTCACGCGACCCGAGATGGGAAGAAGCCATGCTAGGCCACGGATCATGTGCTCAAATATAGGGTCTGTTATCAGACGCAATGCCTTGGCGGGAAGAAGAACCATATCATATGCGCGAAAACCGAGTACACGTCCAACACCATACGGAATGGCTACGCACACTGACATGGTCATGATAATCAGCATCTGGACAAGAATGAAAGTCTGCCCCAGATCAAGCCATGGCCCACGAAGGCCGACAGCATGCAATGTGGCGTCAATATCCTCAGCAAGGTGTTCGGCATTTTCATCCAGCTCCTCGTTTTCCTCATTGACATCGGCTTCCTCTTCTTCGGCATTCGGAATAGCCGGCGCAGGTAGCGGCGCCAGGTTCTCTTCCACATGCCGATCGTCTTGGCGGTCTTCTTCCTGGTCTGAGGCTGTCTCGTCGACCCACTCGCCTTCATCGAGTGGTGTGTCTGCAGGCGTTAGTGCACCTACAAAACGACGCCGCGGTTCAAGATGCAGTCGCGGTTCCCACACTGTTTCTTGATGCGCCTCTGGCTCCTCCTCATCTTCCCATTCGTCCTCGTCTTCCGGGGGCGTTCCCTGCATCTGATCACGTCGCGCCAAGGCATCCACATCCAACTCGCGCATTCGCTGCATTCGCTGTTGGGCCAAGAACATGGCATCCTGTGCTAGCTGCCGCATGTGCTGTTGGTGGTCCGGCGCGTTTTCTTCGACCGCCGCTTGATCAGCTGCGAGGATTTGGGCATTCATCATATGTTCACGCAGGAAAAAGATCCCAATAAACGTCACGACAACAGCGATCGTTAATGCGATAGAAGTACTCCAGTCTTTTGTGAGTTCATATACAATGAAGCGCATGAGGGCAACAAGGGTTGAGTCTGTGCGCCGGGTGGGAGCATCCGCGACCTTGGTGCTGAGGGCAACGATGGGCCGTCGCAACACGAACTCTGCGAACCAGTCGCATGACTGAATATATGATGTCCAAATCCGGCGCGTCGCATAAGGTACCAAGACGAACCACGTCACAGCCACGACGACAAGTCGAAGCAAGTACATGGCCAATTGAACAAGTCGTACCACAAAGTATCGTACATACATCATGATGGGCACAATGCCTCCTGAATTTTGATGGGTATAGTGCTTTCGGAACACAAAATGGTATCCACACAGCTCGCAATGCTTTTTCTGACTGTGCTGCAGCCACTGCACCAAGCAGTCTTCATGGCAGTACCGGATACTACCAGTGCATTTGCACGGATGGTATAGGGGGGCATCCGGCTCCTCTTCGCTTCGACAGATACGGCATGTAGGTATTTCGTCTACTACCTCTTGGCCATCCATCCTGCTCGCATAGAGCCACTCTGTGGCTCTGAGATCGTCGTTTGGAAACATTGGCAGAAGGTGCGCACAGGAGGAGCCATTGTTTCGGCCGAATCAAACTGTTTGCCAACGTGGGGACGCTCCCCTATATACGTACGTGCTCTGCATACTCGTGGAGCAGACGTACTGTCCGGTCAACATGATGTGCTTGCACATGCGGCGATCCTAGAGCAAGCCTGAAACAGTAGCCTACTTCTGGCAGCACGGTCGGCGTGAGAAACATGTCGCGTGAATGTGCCAAGAGCACCTGTTGAAAGGCACGATTGAGTTTCTCCACATTATCGGGGCCCACGAGGCGGAATACAACGAGCCCCCAGCGTGGCGGACACACGAGCTCAAACACGCCTTTTTGTACAATGGCGTCAGCAAAGTGCTGCGCAAGGGATATATGTGAGCGCAAATGCTGTTGGAAGCCTAGCACGCCATAGCTGCGGAGAACAAACCAGACTTTGAGCGCACGAAAACGACGCCCGAGCGACAGTTGCATGTTGCGCAGGTCCGATAGCGGATGCATATCGCCATCCTTGGTCTTGAGGTATTCAGGGGTGAGGGTCAAGGCGGCAGCCAGATGCATCCTATCACGGACAAATGTCGGTGAGGACTCGAATGGTACGAGTCCCCACTTGTGCAGGTTGGTAGAGACCGAGTCAAAGCCTTCATTGATGGCGTCAAGAGACGCGTCGCGCATTTCTGGTAAGGACCATGTGACCCCCGCATAGGCTGCATCCACATGCAGCCACAGTTCGGGATATGCTCGACTGACCGCCCTGATCTCGTCAAAATGGTCCACGGCGCACGAGTTGGTCGTGCCGTACGTCGTGAGCACATAAAATGGCAAGTATCCGGCTTTGACATCTTCTTCTAATGCGTTGCGTAGTGTGTCGCCACGTAAGGCGTACATATGCTCTCGTGATACGGGCAAAACGCGGCATCGAAGACCGAGGATGCGAGCAGTTTTGACGCCTGAAGAATGTGCCTGGTCCGAACAGTACATGACAAGCCTCGTAAGCCATGTGCTGCGCACTGTCTCTGCATCTTCACCCGTCTTTTTGCTGATCGCATGTAACACGCGTTCACGGGCGGCAATGGCCATTGTCAGGGTAGATTCACTCGCTGAGCCAAAGATCAGACCGCCGCCATTGTTGGAACGCTCAGAGACATGAAATGATGGAGAGAGACCTAGCATCTTTGCAATCCAGTCGGCCACAACAAACTCGAGCTCCGTAACGGCTGGGGAAGCGATCCAATTGAAGCCGGGGTTGGATGTCATCGCGGCCAGCATATCGGCCAGGATTCCTTCGTACGATGTATTTGCCGGAAAGAAGCCATAAAACATGGGATGCTGCCAGTGCGTGATGCCGCGCAGTATATGCTCGTCATAGTCTCGCATAATATCGCGCCAGTCCTCTCCGTGCTCAGGTGCGTGGGATGGCAGGCATTCGGCGAGGTACCCGCGCTCGACCTGTGCAGTCACTGGCATAGATTCCAGATTCTCAAAGTAGTCACATATGCGGTCAATGGCATCATACGCGGCTCGTCGGAATCTGGGTCAATCGTCCGTCACACCTACCGCTCCGTATCCATCGCTGTTGGGCCCAGGCCGGAGGATGCCTACTACTATGTGGAGACGTGAGCAGTGGCTCATGTCGGCCGAAACACGTGATGAGGCGTCTCGCTGTGCTGCAGGACGACGACGGGCGATGGCCGTGGAACGCGAGCGATCGACGCATCGTTTGCCCATTGCATCGTCGTCTCACTCATGACGTCGGCGGCCGGCGTCATTCATGTGTTTGAACCGGCACGCTTTGAGTCTCTGTATGATATAATTCATACTGTATCAGCCGTGCCGGATGCTTGTGATCACGACTGGTACCTGGCTGTCGAGCGCAACAAGCATGCACTGTCACACCTTGGCCGCGTGCAAGGGCCAAATGACGCAGAGCGCCGCGATATATCGAAAGGCGTGATTATGGTCCTGTCTCTTATACACATCTCCGAGCCCACGAGACAAGAGGCAATCTCG
>OJKZ01000505.1_pt1 | contig 15118 bp, 8 predicted proteins | sample 1596791 | NCBI WGS metagenome assembly OJKZ01 (sample SAMEA3904677, study PRJEB24821) | metagenome | biome: Builtin; feature: hospital; material: surface | place: USA | collected 2013-06-04 | reverse complement strand
ACGGCGCCGCCACCGGTGAGGATGGCGCAGCCGAGGATAGCGGCGATGTCCGCCGGGACATCGGAGCCCACCGGTACGACGGAGAGCTCGGAGACCACGGCGTGGGTAGCGAAGCCGGAAACGCCGAGGTGGTGCTGGACCATCTCACCGTTGCGGGTGAGGTGGCGGGTGCCGCGAATGAGGGTGCCCTCGTTGTTGGTCTTGGAGCCGACCTCACAGGGCATCTTGCCGTCGGTCTTGCAGCCGGCGCACTCGCCGCAGCGCGGGAGGAAGGTCATGACTACGTGGTCGCCAACCTTGACGTTGGTAACGCCCGGGCCAATTTCCTCGACGATGCCGGCGGACTCGTGGCCCAGCAGCATCGGCAGCGGGCGTGGGCGGTTGTTGTTGACCACGGAGAGGTCGGAGTGGCAGAGGCCAGCGGCGGTGATCTTGACCAGAATCTCGCCCTCGCCGGGGGCGGTGAGCTCGAGCTCGCTCACGGTGATGGGCTGAGAGTCGGCGTAGGGGCGCTCATCGCCGGAGCGCTCCAGAACGGCGCCGCGAATGGTAATCGTGTCAGACATTGATACCTCCAGACATCGGATGGGGTTAATGCCTCGCAATGTACGCCACGTCACGTCGGAGAGGGCGAGAACAGCATGGGAAAAACTACACCCAATATATGTGCGGATGGAGAATTCTCTACCTGCTGAGCGCGTGAGCGCGCAGCGCTACGAAGACATCGAGCCCGCGCTGGCCCACGGCCCACTCATCTCCCATGAGCTCAGCGATCCGGTCGAGTCGCTGGCGCACCGTATTGGGGTGGATAAACATGGCGCGAGCTGTTTGCGGGATGCTGTGGCCGGAGAGCAAGTAGTGGTGCGCGGTATCGGTCAGCTCCGTGGAATGCTCCGCGTCATAACGCACCAACGGGCCGATCGTGCGCGTGGACAGCGCGCTCAACGCCTGCGGGTCCGCGCCCAAGATGAGGCCGACGGTGCCCAAGGTATCTTCGGTGACTAAGCGGCCTTGTACGCCGAGCGCTAAAGCTGACTCCAAGTAGGCCATAGCGGAATCGTGGGCGCTGCGTGCCGAATCCAGCCCGTCGAAGCCGATGGCAGAAACCGTCAAGTCAGAAAACGCAGACAGCAGCGGGGCCAGTGCCTTATCAATTGCTCGATCCGGCTGGTACAGCACGCACACGTGCTGGTCGTGGTGTGTGATAGCGGCATTTCCCGGCAGAAGGTGCTCTAGTTGCGGGCGAGTCGGCAAACTCTTTGCCGAGTGTAAGCCGACGAAATAGAGCTGTACCGAAGAATTCAGGCTGATTCCCGTTAGGTGGCGCAGACGAGCGATCTCCTCGCGCCCAGCATTACCCAGAGCGACGGCGTAGACGAGGTCATCGACTTTGCGCGCGGTGGCGTCGACAAGCGCTTCGGCAAAAAGAGCAATCGCAGTAAAGGCAGCGGAGGCGTGGCTGATGACGCGCAGTTCGGCATCGCTGAGCTCTTTGTCCACGCCAATCGTGCCTAAGGCCCGCCCGTTGAACTCCACGGGGAAGGTACTGGTTGGGGGAGTGTTCGGGGCACCTTCCGTGGTCCATAGGGACACCGGTGCATCGAGGCTATCAGCCAACACGCGTTCGAGTTCCTCAAAACTCGCGTTATTCATCAGCACGTGGAGCAGCTGCGTGTTGACCTCATTGAGCCACTGCAGTTCTTCGACATGGCGGCTGAGCGCAATCTGGGAGCGGGTCAATTCGGCCACGGATTCGCCTTGGCTCTCGATGACTTGCGCATTCTCCAGCGCCACGGAGGTAATAGAGCCGAGTACCTCGAGGGCCGCGATTTCTTCGTGCGTGTAGTGGCGGGGGTGGCGGTCGCCCACGAGCAGCGCGCCGATGGTGCGCCCGGCGATGCGGATCGGGGCACCGAGGATTCCGCGGATTCCTTCGGCTTCTACCGCGCGGTCCACGTAATCCACGTGCGTAACGTTGGGATCTGCGGAATGGTCATAGGTCCACGCTGGGCGGTTGGTGGCGGCCACGATGCCGAGGACTCCGGAGCCCATCGGCATGTTGATGGTGCGGAATTCCTCCGTGACGACACCACTGGTGGCCAGCACCTTGGTAAAGCCGGTGTCCTCATCGTTGAGGCTGAGATAGCCCACGTCGGTGCCGATGGTGGAGCGCGCGTGGCGCACGATGGCCTGGAAGATATCAGAGGATTCGCGGCCGGAGTTGAGCATGTGGGAGACGTCGAGCAGTTTGGTCGACATCACCCGCCATGTGTGGTTGGCGCGCATGGTCTCTTCGATGGCCCGAAGCGCGCCAAGTTCCTCGGCCGCCAATTGCTCGCGCAGCTCGTCGGGGACACGGGTGCCGCTGGCGAGATGGGAGAGTACGGGGCCGAGGAGAGACATGCTCCCTAGTTTAGGGGGCTGGTCGGGGCGCCACCTACTTCCAGTGGGAAGAGGAACGCTTGGTCATCTGCTCGCGGTACTGCTGAGTGGTGGTGGGCAGGAGCTCACCGGTGGCCCAGTCCAGGATGACGCCGTAGTGGCGGACCAGGTCGAGCTGGTCCAGCTCGCCCGCGTTGTAGCGCTCTGCCACGGATTCCGGGTCCTCCGCCAGCTTGTCCAGGCGGGAGGAGCGAAGTTCCTCACGTAGCTTCGTGGTTTCCTCCTCATCGAGCTCGTACTCATCGATCTCGGGGTCGATGGCGTGGATGACAACGCCGTAGTCTTTGGCAGCACGGTTCACGGAGACGTAGCCATCAATGACGTCCTCCAATACAGCCTTCGGGTCGCGCTCCAGGGCATCGCCGAATCCGCCACCACCGGCAGAGGGGCGTTCGAAGGTATCGCCCGGGCCGACTGGCACGTTGGAGAAGAGCGCGCCGAGGTACTGCTCATCCGGGGTGCCGCGGTTGAGCCACACGCCCTGCGGGATAGACGGCAGACCACCCTCGATACCCCAGGTGACTGAACGGGAACGGTCACAGCAGTAGCTCATTACTGTCTGGTTCGCGTCCGTGAGCACGCCGCCCTTGGATACGCCGACGCCGCCGCGGAACTTGCCGGGGCCGGCCGAGTCGGTGACCAGCGCGTGGTGGCTGGTGATCACAGGGGAGAGGCGCTCCTGGCCTTCCACCGGCTGGACCGCCAGGCCCGGACCGAAGACCGGTGCGGTAGCAGAAGAACCATCGCGGTCGACGCGACCGCCCCAGCCGCCGGCCATCCAGTCGTACCACATGAAGAACTCGCCCTTATCCTGCGGTTTCTTCGCATCACGCGTATCCCAACCGCCGATGAGCAGGTATTCCAGGTTGAAGGCGCAAGCCATGGCGCGCTCCTGCATGAGCTGGGACCACAGCTCGAAGACGGCGTTCATGATCTTCTCGAAAGGGCCGGAACAGAAGCCGGTCACCGCGTGCGGCATTCCGGCGTTGACCACGGTTCCCTCTGGGCCGAGGTCGATGTCCATGGCGCGGTAAAGACCGGAGTTCAGTGGAACGTCGGGGAAGAAGGTCTTCGTACCGGCGACGATTCCAGAGAACGCGGAGCCATAGCCGGCGTTGAGGAAGCTGGCGACCGCCGGTGCGGAACCATCTAGTGAGTAAGAGAGGCGCCCGCCCTTGATGCGCATCGTCACCTTGATGGGAACCAGGCCTTCTTCCTTAGCGGGGTCGAGGTCGATGTAGTCGGTGGTGGACCACTCGCCGTCCTCCAAGTCGGCGACGCGGGCGCTGACGATGTCTTCCACGTAGTCCTGGACCTCACGCAGCGCGGTCCGCACGATGTCGACCGAGTACTTGTCCACGAGACGGTGGATCTCACGCTCACAGACCGCGGTGGCTTCGGCCTGGGCCTTGAGGTCACCCATGACGATCTCTGGGCTGCGGGTGTTGCCTGCTAGGAGCTTGGCCACGTCCTTGAGGAACACGCCCTTGGACCACACGCGCACCGGAGTGATGCGCAGGCCCTCGGTGTAGTAGTTAGTGGCGGACACATCGAAGGAGCCCGGGACGGAGCCGCCGGCATCAGCCCAGTGGCCCTTGTTCTGCGCGAAGGCCAGCAGGGTGCCCTCGTAGAAGATGGGGCGCAGGAAGGACACGTCATTCATGTGCGTGCCGCCCTGGTAGGGGTCATTGATGGCGAAAACATCGCCTTCGTGGATGTCATCGCCGAATTCCTCGAGCACGGCCTGGCACTGGAAGTGCAGCGTGCCGACGTGGACGGCGATGTCCTGGTCACCCTGCATGACGGTGTTGCCCTCGGCGTCGCAGAGCGCGGAGGAGAAGTCGCGCGAATAAATAACGAAGGAATAGCAGGTGCGAAGAATCTGTTCGGACATGAGGTTGACCGAGGTGGCAAAGGCGTTCTTGAGCACCTCGAAGGTAACCGGGTCGAGCGTACGGCGGCTGGAAGAAGACGGCGACGGCTTCTGTGGCTGTGTCTGAGTAGTAGTCATGTCGATTCCTTTCAAAGGAGAGTCTTAGGCGAGCGTCTTAGGCGTTGGTCGCCTTGCCGATGTGGATGCGGATGTTGGACCACTCATCAATTTCTGCGCGGTCACCAGGCGGAATGACGGTGGTGGCGTCGAATTGATCGATGATGGCGGGGCCGTTGAGCTTTGCGCCGGCCTTCAGATCCGGGCGGTGGTAAATCGGGACATCGGCCCAGCCGCCGTGCGCGGAGAAGTACACAGGGCGGGTGGTCTCCGGGAGCTCTGCCTCGTGCTCTTCGACGTCATAGTGCTTGAAGGGCGGGTTCTCCAGCTCACCGATAGCGATGAGGCCAATCTGGTAGAACTCCACGGCACCTTCGCGGTCAGCGAAGGAGTACTCGCGCTCGTGCTCGTCGTGGAACATGGCGACGGCATCATCGAGCGGGTTATCGGACTCGGGGATTTCCACGGTGAGGGAGCGCCACTGGCCGCGGTAGCGCATGGAGGCAGTCAGCTTGAACTTCATGCGCTCCTCTGGCACGTGCTCCTTGTGGAGGCGCTCGCGGGCTTCGGAAATGAGTGCCTGGAATTCCTTGCGCAGGTCTGCGGTGTCCACCTCATCCACAGGGGCTTGGTACATCTTGGTGATGTCGTGGCGGATATCCACGAGCAGGCAGCCCTGTGCGGAGGTAACGCCCGGGTGCGGCGGGACGACGACGGTGGGGATGGAGAGGTCGCGGGCCACCTCGGCACCGTGCAGTGCGCCGGCGCCGCCGCCGACGACGAGGACGAAGTCACGCGGGTCGTAGCCGCGGCGGATGGACAGCAGACGAACGGCGTCGGCCATGTTGGCGTTGGCCACCTGGACGATGTTTTCCGCGGCGGTCTCGGTATCGAGGCCCAGAGGATCGGCGACGGTCTTGTTGACGGCCTCACGCGCGGCATCCGGGTTGAGCTTCAGCGCGCCGCCGATGAGCTCAGTGCCGAGGCGGCCGAGGGTGACATTGGCATCGGTATTCGTGGCTTCGGTGCCGCCGCGCTCGTAACAGACCGGCCCCGGATCCGCACCGGCCGACTGCGGACCATTGCGCAGGGAGCCTGCCTCATCGATCCAGGCCTCCGAACCGCCACCGGCACCGATGGTGCCCACCTCAATGGACGGGAAGCAGATGGGGAAGCCGTACTCGACCTGCCACTGCTTGGTAATACGAATATCACCTTCGTAGACCAAGGCGATGTCGGTGGAGGTACCACCCATCTCCAGGCCGATGGCATTGGAGTAGCCGCAGCGCGTAGCGATGTCCTGCACCGCGATGGCGCCGGCGGCGATACCGGAGGCGGCCAGGCGGACCGGGTAGCGGGAGACCATCTCCGGGGTCATGGAACCGCCGCCGGAGTGGAGGAGTAGCAGGTCACCGTCGTAGCCGCCTTCCTCCAGCTGGCGGGATAGGCGGTTGACGTAGCCGGAGACGAGCGGGGCTAGGACCGCATTGGCGACGGTCGTGGAGAAGCGGTCGTGCTCGAAGATCTCCGGGAGGATTTCGGAGGAGGTGGAGATAGCGGCGTCGGGAAGCTCCTCGCGCAGGATCTCGGCCATGCGTTCCTCGTGGGAGGCGTTGGCATGGGAGTTGATGAAGCAAATCGCCACAGTCTCAATCTTCTTGCGGCGCAGGATGCCGGCGATGCGGCGTGCCTCTGCCTCATCGAGCGGGGTGACCTCTGCGCCGTCGAAGTCGATGCGCTCTTCGACCTCGTAGCGGTCGCGGCGGCGGATATAGGGATCCGGAACGTCGTGGTAGGCATCCCAGAGCTCATCCTTGGTGCCGTCACGGATCTCCAACACATCGCGGAAGCCCTTCGTGGTGATGAGCGCTGCCGGCGGGAAGCGGCGCTGGATCAACGCATTCGTGGCCACTGTGGTGCCGTGGGAGAACACTTCGACCTGGTTGAGCTGGACGTCGGCCGACTTGAGGCCGTTCATCACCGCCTTCATCGGGTCATCCGGGGTGGAGGGAACCTTGGCTACCGACAACTCGTGGGTCTCGGTGTTAACAATCGCGACGTCGGTGAACGTTCCGCCGACGTCAACGGATACGCGAAAAGGCTTGGTCTCCGTCATGGTGTGGACCTCTCTTTCAAAAGATGGTGAATTCGGTTGAGAGGAATCTTGATATGGCACGAGGAGGGGAGCAATGGAGAAACAGTGAATCAAGATGGAAAACGGTGGAGGAAACTCCAAAAAGCCAGGTTGCAGGGCGCTAGAATTACCTGATTAAAAGTAAGATAGGACACTATTTTTTGGAGGATTAAGTGGCGTCACAAGAAAGTCCGGTGTTGCGGATCGCCGATCTCGTCGTGATGGAGCCGCGGCTGCGGCGCCTGAGCAAGCCGCTTGAGGATGAGAATTTTGTGGGGCTGTGCGCCGAGGGCGATGGGGACGTGGCGGGCTGGCTAGTCCTTCCCCAGCCGGAGGGAAGCCCACGCACCATCCAGCGCCGGCTGGTCGACGCCGCCGGGGTTATCTTCCTCGACTCCGAGTTCGATGAGCAGGAAGTCCTGGACTCGGTAGAGGGAACCGGCGCCCTCCTGTACGGCACCGATGGGATCACGCGCCAAGATATCCGGCGCGCGGTGGATGAGCTTTTGCGGCGCCAACCCAACCTGGCATCCTGGCGCAAGCTCAGCACCATCGGGCAATTAAGCCCCGGGTTGGTTAACCCGGCGCCGGAGTCCGAGATCCTCGCGCGATTTGCCAGGTTTAGTGGAGATTCCTTGCTGTTGTTGACCGTTGATGGTCGGGGTATTGCCGCCGCCGGCGAACTACCCGCGCGTAGTATCGCTCGTTCTTTGTCGGTGGTGGTCAACCACAGCACCACGAGCATGCACGTGGGGCGTTGGAAGGTCTTTGCTCGGTGGCTTGACATTGCTGGTGAGAGCCCCTCCTTCGACCATGGCTACTGGCTGATCCGGGGGCGGCAGACCAGTCAGGATGCAGACTTCGATGACCCCGCTTTCGCAGCGCTGGAGGAACTGCTCACCGCTTCCCTCATGGCGCAGAGAAACATCCTGCGCAACCACGTTGCCGAATCAAGCGCGTTGATGGTGGCGTTGTGCGATGAGAATTCGAATAGGGAAGAAGTGGCCACCACGTTGCGCAGGCGGGGCTTTTCGGAACACGCGAAAATGCGCCTCATCGTTTCCGATTCCGTCAAGGATTCCTATCGCAGTGATGTGCGCGACAAAGCTTTCGCCGTGGCCCAAGATGCGGGCGTGCCACTGGTGCTGGGATATGTGGCTGGCCGTACCTGCGTGCTGACGACGCAATCGGGTACGGAGACCAAGATTGCGGATGTGCTCTTCGGCTCAGTGGGGCTTTCCGACGGCTTCGATACCGTCGAGGAAGGCCCGCAGGCGTGGCTGCAGGCATTGCTTGCCGCTGTGGTGGTGGAGCGGAAACATTCCTTGCACCTGCAAAGCATGGAGTTTTCTCAGTGCAGTGCCATTGAGAAGGCAGCGGCCTACCTGGGGCAGCGCGGCCTCGAAGATGCAGTGGGGCAGCTCGACCGCGCCATCGGCTCCATTAAAGATGGGGAAGAAATCTTCCACGCTTATGAGGCCGAAGGGTTTTCCGTCGCCCGCGCGGCCAAGGTCGTGGGTGTACATGCCAATACGGTCCGGCACCGGTTGGAGGCACTGGCGGAACGCATCCGCTTCTCCGATGCAGACCTAGTCCTGTGGGCGCTGTGGAAAGCGCTGCGCCCCCGTATGCAGCGCTAGGCGGCTGGATGCGGGGGCACGGAGAAGGTGTGAGGGCAGAGAGTGAGAGGGGGAGGGGAGAGAACTACACCTTCTTCTTGCTGCGTGGGATGGGCTTGCCGGTAATGAGCGCGTGGAGCTTGCCATCGCCAATCTGCATGTCCTCCGGGAGATCCGCGGAATCAACTTCCGTCATGATCTCCTTGATGAAGTCAGATTCCGGGATGGAGGAGTTGCGAGCGATGGCCACCAGCTCACGAGCCTCCTCATCGGAGAGGTGGTTGTCATTCTCAAAGCGCTTCTTGAGGAGCTCGCGTGCGCGGCGGCGCAGGTCCGCTTCGGACTGCAGCTCCCCGCGGTTCTTCAGCCAGGCGAAGCCGATGATGAACATGATGGCGATGCCCATGTAGCCCAGAATCGGGTAAACCCAGCCGATGAGGTTGGAGAAGCCGATGAAGGAAAGCACGAAGCCGATGAGCACGGAGATGACATAAACCTTGTAGAAGTTCTGCGGCTTGCCGCGGGTGAGGCGCTTGGCAAAGGCATAGAACATGCCGATGGAGGTGTTATAAATCATGCCGTAAATAGCAACGGACATGGCGACACCAAGCCACGGGTGAATCTGCTCAATCATGGCCAGCGTTGGCATCTCAGCCTCGGTGATCGGGCCCACGGAGACGTAGAGGCCACCGACGAGGACCGCCAGCAGGAACAGGAAGCACAGGCCGCCGAGGATGCCGCCGTAGCCCACTTCCTTAGCATCGAGGAAGTTACCGCCAATAACGATCATCATGGAGACCACGACGATGACGTTAAGACCCAGGTTATTGATAGAGGAGACCCACCAGTTCGGCAGCGTGGTGGGAATGGTCTGTGCCTGATCGTTGAGGTGCGACCAATCGGGGTTGGACGTGAGCACGGTATAGACCGTGCCGATGGTGAGCAGGACGATGATGAACGGGGTGATAGCGCCGATGGCGATGGTTACCTTGTCCACGTCAAGCAGGCCAGTCAGCAGCGTGAGCACGAGCATGAGGACCGCGCCGATCCACACCGGCCAGCCCCACTGCTGGTTGAGGTTGGCACCGGCACCGGCGAACATGGCGAAGCCGATGCAGAAGAGACAGGTCAGCGTGGCGAAGTCGAGGACCTTCGACACAATGGGGGTGGACACCGCGTTGAAGACGGAGGTGTGCTCCTTGGCACGGTGATAAGAACCTAGTTGGAGAATAGTGATACCGGAGATGGTCATGGCCAGTGCAGTAACGATGGCACCGACGATGCCCATGTTGCCGAAGGCAACGAAGTATTGGAGGGCCTCGCGGCCGGACGCGAAGGAGGCACCCGCGAGCACGCCGATGAAGGCCATCGCGATGCCGAATGAGCGTTTAAGCATGGTGAACCTAACTTTAGGTGGACAGAAATAGCTACTTATGCAAACGGGGCAGGCTGCCTTTGAAGGTGCCTGCCCCGTGCGTGATGGAGCGGAAGCTTCTAGTTCGCTGCCGCCTTGATGAACTCGGCGACGACTGCGAGCTCTTCCTCACCGCGGTCAATGACACCGGCGGAGGTGAACAGCCCGTGGTGGTAGCCCAGAAGGTGCTTGTGCGTGACGTCGACGCCCGCCTTCGCCAGCTTGCCGGCGTACTCGATGCCCTCGTCCGCGAGCGGATCGTTATCCACCGTGATCACGAGTGACGGGGGCAGGCCCTCCGGTAGCTCTTCTAGCAACAGCGGGGAGAGATCCGTTGCCGTGCGCTGTGCCTCCTCCGTGACGAAGGTATCGATGAACCAGCGCATGGTGTCAGATGCCAGCGGGAAGCCCTCCTCCAAGCGCTTGTAGGAGGCACCGTTCTCGGTTCGCTCGCGGGAGCAATCCGTGATGGGGTAGAGCAGGATCTGGGAGCTGAGCTTGGCGACGTCTTCTTCGCCCACGAACTCGTTCGCCAGGGTAGCGGCGAGCTGGCCGCCGGCCGAGTCACCCGCTACCGCGATGGAGGTCACGGTCAGGCCGTGCTCGGCCTCAGGGTTGGACAACCAGCGGTAGGCAGCGCGGCAATCGTCGATAGCCGCCGGGTAGGTGTGCTCCGGGGCAAGGCGATAGTCCACCGCAACGACCGGGAGACCGGTCAGCACCGCGATACGGCGTACCGAGGAGTGGTGGGTCTCCAGGTTGCCCATGAGCCAGCCACCGCCGTGCATGTAGAGCACCGCAGGGGTCTCCTGTCCGCGCTCCGCCTCCGGGCGGGGGTCGTAGAGGCGAACCTGGAACTGGTCGACCTGGAAATCCGTGGTCGCGGGTTCCTTCTCCTCGTGGAGCGGGTTGGCGTGGGCAGAGGCTACGTAGTTCTCACGCACCTGCGGGATGGGGAAGTTATGGAAGGACTTCGCCCCACCATCGCGGAAAGGTTTCAGCGCCTTCCACGCATCCTCAGCGACGGGGCGCCCGGAGTATTCGTCGTGCAGAGTGTGCATTGTGAAACTACCTCCTAGACCAGCTCGTAGTCGTTGAGCTCGAGCTTGTCGGTCAGCTCGTAGTACTCAGCGACGTTGCCGGACCAGTTGTTGATGACGCGGCCTTCTTCGTTCTTGTACCAGGAGGAGCAGTCAGCGGAGAACGCAGATGCCTCGAGCTCCTTCTGGATCTTGGTGTTGAACTCGTCGATGACGTTCTTCTTCACGTCGAGGGCTGCCTCTGGGTTCTCGCGCAGGTACGCAACGGCCTGGGAGATGTAGCGGTCCTGAGCCTCGAGCATGGCCACCACGGAGTGGTGGTTGAGGTTGGTGTTCGGGCCGTAGAGCATGAAGAAGTTCGGGAAGCCATCCACGGACATGCCCAGGTAAGCCTCCGGGGAGTTGCCCCAGCGCTCACGCAGGTCGACGCCATCGCGGCCAGCAATCGGCAGGTCACCCTGGAATTCCTGGGAGTGGAAGCCGGTGGCGTAGATGACCACGTCAAAGTCGTGCTCTGCACCGTCATCGGTACGGATGCCGGTCTCGGTGAACTTCTCGATGCCAGCGGTGATGAGCTCTACGTTGTCACGGTTGAAGGTGGGGTAGAAGTCATCGGAGCGCAGGATGCGCTTGCAGCCGAAGGCGAAGGTCGGGGTGAGCTTCTCCACCAGCTCTGGGTCGTTGACCTGGGAGCGCAGGTGCTCCATGGCCTGCTCGACACCTTCGGCCGCGGAATCGGTGCCCTTGCGGGTGCGGTCGAAGCCTTCCTCGCGAACCTCGTGGATCTCCTGGCGGATGGCGCGGTAGGAATCCGGGTTCTCCTGGAATTCCTTAAGCTCTTCATCGGTGAAGATGACCTGGTTGCGCGGCAGGATGTAGTTAGCGGAGCGCTGGAACACGGAGAGCTTCTCCGCCACCTTTGCTACCTCCGGAACCAGCTGAACTGCAGAAGCAGCGTTGCCGATGACGGCGACCTTCTTGCCGGCCAGGTCAACGTCGTGGTTCCACTCGGCGGAGTGGAACTGCACGCCCTGGAATGCCTCGCGGTTCGGGAAGTTCGGAACCTTCGGCTTGGAGAGCTGGCCCCACGCACCGACGAAGACGCGGCCGTAGTAGGTCTCACCGTTGGCCTCGATCTCCCATGCCTTGAGGTCTTCCTTCCACTCGGCGTTGGTGATGCGGTGGTTGAACTTGATGTGGTCGTAGAGGTTGAATTCCTCAGCAAGAGCCTTGAGGTAGCCCTGCATTTCGTCCTGACCGGCGAACATGCGGGAGACGCCAAGGTTGAGGAAATAGGAGTAGCAGTAGATCAGAGCCTGGGTATCGCAGGCAGCACCCGGGTAGGTGTTGTCGCGCCACACGCCGCCGACCTCATCGGCAGCCTCGAGGATGAGGAAGTCTTTCTGCTCGTCGCGGACCAGCTGGGCGCCCATGCCCAGTCCGCCGTAGCCGGTGCCGAGGATGATGCAATCGTAGATCTTCATAGTGGTGTGTCTCCTTTTAGACGGTGGTGGTGTGGATTAGTTTGCGCGGATGGCTTCGGCCAGGACCTGGAGGCCGTCGCGCAGGGTGGACTCATTGATGACCAGCGGGGGCAGGAGGCGGATGACGTTGCCGTCGAGGCCGCAGGTGAGGATGAGCACGCCCTGCTCGCGGCAGGTCTTGGCTACCTTGGCGGTGAGGTCAGCGTTCGGCTGGTTGTTGTCGTCGACCAGCTCGATGGCGATCATGGCGCCGCGGCCGCGGACCTCGGCGACGGTGGTGAGCTCGAGCAGCGGCTCCAGCTCCTCGCGGGTGATGGCCTCGATCTCGCGGGCGCGGGAAGCCAGATCCAGCTCCTCCATCTCCTCGAAAGCTGCCAGGGAAGCAGCACAGGCCACCGGGTTACCGGCGTAGGTGCCACCCAGGGAGCCCGGGTCCGGGGCATCCATGATCTCGGCGCGGCCGGTCACAGCGGACAGCGGCATGCCGCCGCCCACGCCCTTGGCGGTGGTGATGAGGTCCGGGATGATGCCCTCATCGTCGCAGGCGAACCAGGATCCGGTGCGGCAGATACCGGCCTGAATTTCATCGGCGATGAAGACAACGCCGTTGTCGGTGCACCATTCCTGCAGTGCCGGGAGGAAGCCCTTGGCAGGCTCGACGAAGCCACCCTCGCCCTGCACCGGCTCGATGATGACGGCAGCCAGTTCTTCGGTGCCGACGTACTGCTCGATGTAGCGCAGGGTGCGCGCTGCAGCCTGCTTGCCGTCGAGGCCGTCGCGCAGCGGGTAGGACATCGGCGCGCGGTAGATATCAGCGGCCAGGGTGCCAAAGCCTTGCTTGTAGGGCTTGTTCTTGGCGGTCATGGTCATGGTGAGGTTGGTGCGGCCGTGGAAGGCGCCGTCGAAGACCACAACGCGGTTCTTGCCGGTGTAGCGGCGAGCGATCTTGATGGCGTTCTCCACTGCCTCAGCACCGGTGGAGAAGAGGCAGGTCTTCTTCTCGTGGGTGCCCGGGGTCAGCTCGTTGAGCTTCTTGGCCACCTGGATAAAGCCCTCGTAGGGAGCGTTGAGGAAGCAGGTGTGGGTCAGGTGGCTGGCGGCCTCGGCGACGGCCTTGGCAACGCGCTGGTTGGAGGCGCCAACGGAGGTCACGGCGATGCCGGATGCGAAGTCGACGATGGTGTTGCCGTCGACGTCGACAAGCACGCCACCGTCACCGTCGGTGATGTAGGAGGGGTAGCCCGGGATGACGCCAGCAGCGACGTCTGCTTCACGGGCGGCATTCAACTCCTGGCTGCGAGGGCCAGGGATTGCGGTGGAGACATTCCGCTCCTGGGGGAGGCGGTGCTTGAGATCCTGCATGCTGTCTGCTCCTTAATACTCGGAATTTTTTTATGACGTGGGTCATTCTTATGGCTAAACTTCAGAAGGGCCATAGACAATCTGGTGAAAGAATGGTGAGAATTTGTCCACATTGGATACGGGGGTAGCGGTCGGGCTGGAAGAGGGGAGCGTTTCCCTGAGGTGGTTGGCTAATCAGCCTGATTTGGGGATAGAAATTCTGCACGATTGTGGGCGCCCTTTTTCCGTAATACACCCGTGTGAGCTGCGCGATCCCCGTGAGTTTGTGGGGTCTGGGGTGGTTATCCTGCTTACCGGCATGGCGTTTGAAGGGAAATCGGAAGAGCTGGCGGAGTACATCCACAGGGTGGCCGAAGGCGGGGTAACGGGGGTGGGCTTCGGCGTTGGGATTGCCTTTGCCGAGGTTCCGCCCTCCATGGTGGAGGCCGCCCGGGAATGCGATATTTCGCTCTTCACGGTGGCGCGGCGTGTTCCCTTCGTTTCGGTGCTCGCGCGTCTCCACGACGAGCTTCAGCGTCAGCGTGAGGAAGGCCTGGAACTCTTCATTGCGCAGCAGGGTGCGCTTAACGACGCCGCCATCGCCGGCCTCGATGCCCTCGTGGATAAGACCGGACGCCTGTTGGGAGCGCACTGCTGCCTCGTGGATAAGGACGGACGGGTCTTCGCGCAGTCGAGTCACCCCGGCCTGCCCCCAGTGGAGTGGGGCCCGGTAATTACCGATACCCGCGCGCAGAACTTCTACGCCGCACGCCGCGTCGGCGGGTGGAACGTCTTGGCCCAGCGCTTGGCCGACCACGGTGCGCGCTCCTTCGGGCTGCTGGCGGTGGCGCGTGAGAGTTTCGGTGTGAACGAGCGCGCGCTGCTCAAACAGGCTGCAGGTCTCGCGGAACTCACGGTGAAGCGCCCGCAGGAGCTGCGGCGCACCCAAAACGAACTCAACTCCATGGCCATGGCTATTCAGTTAGGCATGGATCAACCGGAAGATCCTATGCGCCGAATCTTCCATATGGTGGGAGACGCACAGGGAAGGGTGCGGCCGGTGTTGGTGAAATCTGAGGGGGAGCGTGCCCACCAGCGCTTCATTCAGGCGTTGGATGCCCGCCTGCAGGATCACGGGCGCTTGCTTTTCGAGTACGCGCTGGACAACTCCTCCAGCCTCCTGCTCTTCAGGGGAAGCCGTTCGATGAAGAACTTGCAGGACTTGTTGCGTGATATTCGGGGAAGCAAGCGCATCGTCGTGGGGCAACCCATGCCATGGGGCGAGCTGGGAGTGGGAGTTGTCCGTGAATTGGAATCCTTCGCCTTTGGGCTGCAGCCAGGAATGTTGGCGGGACCAGAATCGCGGACGCTGAGCTGGACCAGGGATCCCAGGGTTAAGGGCGCGGTGCACAATCGCGCCGAAGAAACCTGGGGCAAGGTGCGCGCGTACGACGCGGAGCACGGCACCGAATTGGCGGAAACCCTGGAGGTCTACCTGCGCGCGGGTGGCCACGTGAGCCGCACCGCTGAGGAACTGCAATCGCATCGGCATACCGTTCGCAAGCGCATCGCGGACTTGGAGGCTCTCCTCGAAGTCGACCTCAAGGATCCTCTCGTGGCGGCGGAGCTGCTCATCCTCGGGGTCAGCGTTCCG
>OJKZ01000488.1_pt1 | contig 15533 bp, 7 predicted proteins | sample 1596791 | NCBI WGS metagenome assembly OJKZ01 (sample SAMEA3904677, study PRJEB24821) | metagenome | biome: Builtin; feature: hospital; material: surface | place: USA | collected 2013-06-04 | reverse complement strand
ACCGAGATCTACACTAGATCGCTCGTCGGCAGCGTCACATGTGTATAAGAGACAGAACCTGCCGCGGATCATTCCCGTGCTGCTCAAGTGCATGGTGTACAGCGAGCTGTCTCTGCTGATGATGGGCGATATCCAGGACGATGCAGCGGAGCCCGATCGGCCGGAAGACATCCGTCCGCGACACTATGGCGGCACGATGCACCGCAGTGAGCGCGACGACGAAGCACAGGGCTCAGGGCACAAGTCGCGCGCGGCGATTGATGCCGACTTTGACGACGACGACGAATGGGACGACGACGAGCTGGACGACGACTTGGATGACGAAGCTGGCAGCTGGAATTTGCGGAAGTGCTGCGCGGCTGCGCTGGATGTGCTGGCGACGCAGTTCCGCCACGAGATTCTGCCCGATCTGTTGCCCCTCCTCAAGGACCGCCTGTTTAGTGACGATTGGATCCAGCGGGAAGCGGGTATTTTGGCGCTGGGAGCGATTGCCGAGGGCTGTATCGAGGATATGACGCCGCACCTGCCGACGCTGATTCCGCTCCTGGTCAACATGCTGCGGGATCCCCAGCCGCTCGTGCGCTCCATCACTTGCTGGACACTCGGCCGCTATTCGTCGTGGTGCGCCGGTGAGGCAGCTGAGCACCAGCAGCAGTACTTTGTGCCGGTGCTCGAAGGGCTGCTGGCGATGGTGCTGGACAACAACAAGCGTGTACAGGAGGCAGGTTGCAGTGCCTTTGCGACGCTGGAAGAGGAGGTCGGGCCGGCCCTGGCGCCTTTTCTCGCGCCTGTGCTGCGTGCATTGGTCATGGCCTTTGACAAGTATCACCAAAAGAACATGCTCATCCTGTACGATGCGGTCGGCACGCTCGCTGACAGTGTGGGCCCTGCCCTCAATGAGCCCGAGTACATCCACATGCTGATGATGCCCCTCACGGCCAAGTGGGCCGCGCTCGACGACGCCGATCCGGACTTGATCCCGTTGCTCGAATGCATGGCGTCGGTGACGATTGCCATGGGCGCGGGATTCCAGCCGCATGCCGTGCCTGTGTACCAGCGGTGTGTTTCTATCATTCACCAGAATCTGCGCGCGCATGAACAAGCGGCGGTGCATGGACTGACCGACGACGACGACGAGATGCCGGACCATACGTTTTTGATTGTCGCGCTCGATTTGCTCAGTGGGCTGTGTCAGGGCCTGGGTGCACAGAGCCAGGAGCTCGTCGCGCACGTCCAGCCCCTGATCCTGCCGCAGCTGCTGCCGTGCCTCACCCACATTGAGCCGCCTGTCCGGCAGTCCGCTTTTGCGCTGTTGGGTGACTTGGCGATCAATGCGTTCTCTGAGCTCAAGCCGTACCTCGCAGCGTACATGCCCGTCGTTCTCTCGCACATCAGTGTTGAGCAGATGCACGATGCGCTGTCTGTGTGCAACAATGCGACGTGGGCCGCCGGCGAGATTGCGCTGCAATGCCCCAACGATACCGACTTTCCCGTGTGGGTGCCTGAGCTGCTGTCCAAGCTCATGGCCGTGTTGATGCATCCCAAGTGTGCGAAGAGTCTGTCGGAAAATGCCGCCGTCACGATTGGTCGGCTGGGCCTCGTGGCCACGCCGCTCGTGGCGCCTCAGCTGCCCGTGTTCATGGAGCCGTGGTGCCAGGCTCTGTGGGATATCAAGGACAACGACGAAAAGGAATCGGCTTTCCTGGGCCTGTGCATGATGATCCATGCGAATCCGAACGGTGCGACGGCCGGCTTTGCCTACTTTTGCAATGCCGTCGTGCGCTGGACAGCACCGAGCGAGCGTCTCAACAACGAGTTTCGCAAGATTCTGTATGGCTTCCGAGACATGAGCGGGGACAGATGGGATGCACACAAGGCGCAGTTCCCGCCCGTGATCTGCCAGCGTCTCGAAGAGCGGTACGGGCTCTAATCATACCCTAGATAGACACTATGGTGATCAATCCTCATCCCAGTTTGGGTTTCGGCCCGGCGCCTTGATGCCCGCCGGCTTGCTCATGATGATCGAGTCGACACGCAGCACGTCGATCGCCGCATTCGTCGCGTACCGCAGTGCCCAGTGCTTCGCGACGAGCACGTCAAACACCTGCGCATCGATCGTCGACATGGTGCCGTCCGTAGCGTTCTCAACGTCCACGCCCGTGTCAGCCTTTTCCTTCGCAGCGTGCTGTGCATGCAGCTTGCTCACGACGTCAGTAGCGTCCAGACCACACGTCTCGGCCAGCGTACGGGGAATCACCTGCAGCGCTTCGCCATACTTTTTGATCGCGTGCTGGTTCAAGCCAGGCGTACGCTCACCATACGCCACAATCTGCCGCGCCAGCTCAATTTCTGTCGCACCTGCGCCCGGCACCAGGCGCGGGTCACGCGTCAGAGACTTGACTGCGTTCACGCCATCCTCAATCGTGCGCTCAGCATCATCCAGCATGGATGTCGTCGCGCCACGCAGAACAATCGTCGCTAGACGCGGGTGCGACTTGCCCCCCTTTCCCTGTTCTTCCTGGCGGAAAACAGTGACGCGGTCACCACCGATCTCCGTCGTCACGGCCGAGTCAACAAAACCGGCCTCTTCCGGCATCGGTGCACCAATACGCGCCAGCGGCGTAGCGCCCAGCAGGCGGCATAGGCGCTGCAGATCAAACTTGGACGGCACACGGCATACCATAATACCCAAGCGGTTGAGGTAATGCAGCGCCAACTCACCCACCGAGCTCTGCGTCACCACAATCTTGACGCCCGAGTCAGCGATTTCCTTGAGCATCTGTTCGAGCTGGATTTCTTCGCCACGCGAGAAGTTCTTCAGCTCCTCCGCATTGTGCAATAGCACCGTGCCCTTGGTCTCAGTTTGGCTGATATCTAGGCCACATGAAAACACAGCGACCTTGGCGTCCGAGGCCGACTTGACGCTGCCTTCCGGCTCGCGACCAAATACCATGCCACGAACAACACGGCTCTGAGACAAGCTGCTGCCCATGATCTTGACAACACGCACATTGTCCACACTAAAGTCACGAAGTGTGGACGACGTCGCAGCACTCGAGGGAATGACCATGCTCACGGCCTGCGCGACTAGCGGCGCTAGGATATCCTCATGTCCGTACTGCTTCGACGCCAGCGTCGGACGCAGGGCGAGGGCCAGCGACTCTTGCGTCGGTGGCGACGACAGCGTCGCGATCGAAAGGTCATCAAGGATCTCAAGAGCACGATCGCGTGCGAGTTCGTAGCCCTGCACAATCTCCGTGGGGTGCAGACCCAGAGAAATGAGCACTTCAGCCTGGCGCAAAAGTTCGCCCGCGAGGATCATGACAAAGTTGGTACCATCGCCCATTTCCGCTTCCTGCTGCTGAGATGCATACACAAGGAGCTTCGCAGCAGGGTGCACGACTTCCATTTCTCGGATGATCGTGGCGGCATCGCTCGTCACAAAAATACGACCGAGGTGATTGACAATCATTTTGTTGCGTCCGTTGGGGCCATACGAAGTGCGCACAATGTCCGACAGCTCATTCACGGCCTGGATATTCCGTAGCACAGCTTCTTCAATGCCCTGAAATTGCTTGTAGCCATCTTTGAACAGGCTTGGTCCACCTGCTCGCGGCACTTTGAGCGCCATCTTACAACGTCAATGGAAAACGAGCACGAGACTGGACAGGACGCGTCACGTCTTAGGTAATCCCCATGTGGCATGCTTGCTCCGTGGAGATGACGGATATGCGCATGGACCTACGGCTCGCGGGATTTTGCCACCTACTCTCATCATGACAACGCGTGCATACGATGTGGTTTTGTATGGTGCTTCTGGATTCACGGGTAGCCTTGCCGCCCAGTATCTTGCTGAGCACCCTCAGCAGCCTAGGGTCGCCTTTGCTGGCCGCAACGAGGCCAAGATCCGTGGAGTGATGGACAAGCTCACGGGCGTGTCCAAGGAGCGGTTGGACAGCATCGGTGTGATCAAAGCCTCAGCTGAAGATATGGACAGCATCAAGTCGATGGTGGCGCAAGCGAGTGTCGTGATCAACATGGTTGGTCCGTACGCCTTGTACAATGGCTTCGAACTCGCACAGGCCGCAGCTGAGGCTGGCACGGGCTACGTTGACCTGACGGGTGAAGGGAGTGTGTACCAACGCATTCAGCGTGAGCTGCACGACGTTGCTAAGCGGACGCATGCGGCTATTGTGCCTTCGTCGGGCTTTGACTGTCTGCCATTCGACCTGACCACGTACTTGGCTGTGCAAGAAGTGCGCAAGGCCAGCGGTGGCAAGGCTGATGTAGACCATGCGTTGTGTGGCTACCTCGTCAAGGGCTCTATCTCTGGTGGCACGATCGCCAGTCTGGTCGGCCAGGCCAAGGTGTCGCCTATTACTTTCCACGATGCGTACGAGCTGAGCCCTATCCGCGGCTCGCAGAAGGCCCAGGTGGTGATGCAGCGCTTCCTGCCGCAGTTCAACAAGTACGGTGCCTTTACGTTATTCACGCCGCACAACACGGGTGTTACGAATCGCTCGTGGGGTCTGCTGCAACAGGTGAATCACCCGACGAGCTACGGCCCGCACTTCCGCTACCTGGAGGGCTTCATTGTGCCGTCGGTCATCGCTGCCTACATTACATCGACGATCATGATGACCGTTGCGTGGTTGGTGAGCTATGTGCCGTTTGTGGGTGATTTCATGATGAAGAGCGTGCCCCAGGGCACGGGTGCGCCGATAGAGAAGCAGCTCCAGGGCTTTGGAGATATCCGTACGCTGGCCTACAGCACCGATAAGAAGACGGTGGGTCTGGCAACCTTTGGCGTCAAGGGTGATCCTGGCTATCTGCGCACGGCCATGTTCATCTCCGAGACGGCTCTGACGCTGGCACTGGAGAAGCAGCGCCTGTCGACGCTGGGACAAGAGGGTGGTGTACTGACGCCCGCTACGATTGGTGGCGATGTGCTGGCTGAGCGTCTGAGCAAGTATGGTGGCGTGAAGATTGTGACCAAGGACGTGTCTAACTCCAAGGACCTTTGCAAGGAGGCGGAAGCTTAAATTTCCGTCGTTTTCCGGGCTTTGTGCTTTCGTGTCACTCTCGTAGGCAATGTGTATCGTACTTGATTTCCGTGCACGTCACAGCCTAGGTATCCGTCGTCCAGCGGCAGGTCTAGGCGAAACACGGTGTTGTGTTTGGGGATGCCTGATGGGTCAGTAGCGCGTACTTACATTTGATAGAGCCATCCGTCACGATACGGAGCGTTTCGTGGGTTTCCTGGACAATGACGCCACTGATGTGCACGTGCGTCGGTTGTGATGAGCGTATGACTGCGAGTGAGTGCAGGGCGACGTACCTGTGGCGTGTGCGCCCGTCCAGTCCATTTTTAGCAGCGAGGTTTGGAGCGACGTGACGTATGAGGTGGACTGGAGACGCAGATTCGCCGACGTGCGTGTGAGTCCATGCAGGCCCAGAGCATCGCGGATATAGCTCGTCCACAATGAGACAAGGGGCTCGATCTGCGGTAACGATGGGGTGCTGACGGGCCGGCGTCGCGCCCGTTTCGCCTTGGCAGGCGTACGTGTGGCACGGCGCATCGCCTTGGCATATTGGTGCCGCAGCATCGGTGTGGCGGGAGGTGGCGCGGGGCGATCGATATTCGCGAGCGGCAGTTTTTTTCCATGGATCCGTGTTTCATACTGTTCTCGTGAGCCGGCGTCGGGGCCCAGCACCTCGCGCCACACACGCTGCGCAGCGTCAGGCGCGGCGAGATCCATGAAGGCGGAAAGTGTGGAGGAAGCACGTGGGAAACATCCGAGGCACGACGCGTTGTCCTCTCACCATGAGCCGCCGTGGGTGGGGTCGCGTGCTGGTGTGTGGTCGTGTTGCCGCCGACGAGGCGGGGCACGATATCGTGGGCGCCGGTGAGTGCCTTGCTGCACCGCATGTATTGCGTTCTATGTGTCATATTCGTGTGCGCGAGGTTCTTACGTCCTGTGTGGCCGACCATGCTGTGTTCTTGTCAGTGGAGGGTGACGCGTACGTGTATGGCCGCAACCGTGAGGGCCAGTGTGGTGTGAGTGGATCTGGATGGCTATACCATGCGAGGTGTCTTGATCGTGAGCGTGATTTTGAGCCGCCGCTGGCTGCTGACGACGTGATTGCGACGGGTGCCACGGGTGCGACGCACACGCTGCTCGTCACGGCTCAGGGTGCTGTGTATGCGGCAGGCTCGCATGAGCATGGCGAGTGTGGCATGCATACACGTGAGACGCCGTTCAAGCGTGTGGATATGCCTTTTGGTGTAGTGCATGCTGCGTGTGGCCGCGCGTGGAGTTTGGTCGTGACGCGTGAGGGGCATGTCTATGGTATGGGCTCGTGTGAGTCGGGGGTCTTGGGCGACGGCATGTACCGGCACACGGGCCCGAGCCGGCTGGTGTACGACTGTGTATGGCAGCCTATGCGTATCGCGCCGCTTGTGAATATCGCGCGGGTATCGTGTGGCGAGAGCCATGCAGCCGCGCTGGATCACGAGGGATGTGTCTATGTGTGGGGAACGGCGAGTCTTTCGCGCCTTGGATGCGGCACACAGATGGACCAGGGCTCGCCTGTGCGCATCCCGCAGTTTGTGCGCAAGCAGCAGCGTGTGCGGAGTGTCGTATGTGGCCGCACCAGCACATGGTGTGTGGACCAGGCGCACCGCCTGTGGGCGGCCGGCACATGGCGAGCCAAAGGCGATGGGGGACCGAACCAGTCGTTCCTGATATACAAGCCACTACAAGAGCTTGCCGACTATGATGTACACTGCGTCGCGGCCGGTGCAGATACGTTCCAGTGCCTGGCATCATCGCGTGTCTGGGCGTGGGGCGAGCAGGCGTGGCATGCCGAGCTGGGCGCGCATACGGCGCCGCCCGTGCCAGCTGAGCTGGACATGGTACATGGCCTGCGTGTCGTGGGCCTGGCGAGCGGGCGGCACACGTCGTACTGGCTGGTCGAGCCGGACGACGACGGAGCGTATGCGGACCTGGTGCGCTACCCGCCGACCGTGCCGGAGTCGTCGAGCGTGTGTATGGTGTGCCGGCAAAGTAATGAGGATGACGATGCGACGCTCCTTGAGTGCGATCGATGTGAGAATCCATACCACCTATCGTGCCTCTCGCCGCCGCTGGATGAGGTGCCACAGGGCGAGTGGTTCTGTGAGGCGTGTGTTGATCGCAAAAAGCGGCGGCTGTCGTGATCAGGCCATCGTGTCCGATGCGTGGTCATCGAGGTATCGTTCGTATATGCGACGGCACTCTTGGATGCCGAACCCAGTGATGGACATGCCGAGGAGGTACAAGAGATGGTTCACCGAGAGCGCGTCGGTCAAAAAGATGCGCTGGAGCGGGCCAAAGTACACAATGAGCAGCTGCATCGCCAAGCTGCCGCCCGTCGTCCACAGCAGCATCGGGTTCTCCCAAAGGCCCGTGTACAGCCCGCGGTTTTGGATGGCCGAGACGAGGGCCAGCATCACAAAGCACGTGAATGTCATGGTCGACTCGTGCCGGCTCTCCATCGTAGAGACGTAGCCCGAGAGGAACACGACGTACGTGAGCGTCACCATGACACTGGCCGTGAACGCGACGCGCCCAAAGAGGCGCTTCGTGAGCACGGGCGAGTCTCTCGCACGCGGCGGGCGCTGCATGACGCATTCGTGCGCCGGATCGACACCGAGGCTCTGGCTGGGTGGGCCGTCCATGAGGATGTTGATGAAGAGGATCTGCATGGCGTTCAGGGGGAAGTGCAGCTTCAGGAGCGTGCTGAGCGAGATGAGGACGAGAGCCGCGATACTCGTGCTGAGCTGGAACGTGACAAAGTTTTGGATGTTGTAAAAGATGCTCTTGCCCTCGCGCACGGCGCCCATGATCGTCGCAAAGTTGTCGTCGACCAAAATCACATCGGCAGCCTCCTTCGTCACATCCGTGCCTGAGCCCATCGCAATGCCGACCTCGGCAAGCTTGAGCGCAGGCGCATCGTTCACACCGTCGCCGGTCATACCGACCACCTCTTGATTCGCCTGCAGGGCCGAGACGATGCGCAGCTTGTGCTCGGGCTTGGTCCGCGCAAACACCGACACATGTCGCACACGATCCTGGAGCTGGCGATCGCTGAGCGACTCGATGGTAGGACCCGTCATCACCGTGGGCGACGACGCAATGCCGAGCTGCTGCGCAATCGCACGCGCGGTCGTCTCGGCATCGCCCGTGATCATCACGATATTCACCTGCGCACGTTGCAGCGTGCGGATCGCATCATGCACTTGCTCGCGTGGCGGATCGTGCATGGCCTGCAAGCCACAGAACGTATAGTGCCGGCCGTTGGTGGACATGGCCGTGGCAAGGACACGCAGACCGCGCTCTGTGCAGTCGGAGAGCACATGGAGGATCTCCTGGCGCACCTGCTCGGTCAGCTGCATGGGGCGCTGCTGGGCCAGGTACGTCGTGCAGTGCTTGAGCACGACTTCTGGCGCGCCCTTCATGAGCTGTGCCGAGCCAGGCGTGCGCTCTGCATCGCCTTGGCCCGTGACGGCCATGAACTTGCGGTCTGAGTCAAACGGCACCTCGTTCGTGCGTGTCCAGTCCTTGTGATCGAGCGAGAGACCCATCAGCTCGGGAGCCTCGGCCATGGCGACTTCCGTCGCTTGGCCAATGAGCTCACCGCGTTCGTTGCGTGTGGCGTTGTTACAGAAAAAGCCGGCCTGCAGGTGACGGGTCATGGCTTGCGAGAGCGACTGCGGACGCGCGTCCACAAGTCCGTCAGGCACCGTGTACAGCTGCACAATACGCATGTGGCCCGTCGTGAGCGTGCCAGTCTTGTCGGAGCAGATGACGGACATGCACCCAAGCGTCTCGACACTCGGGAGGCGCTTGACGATCGCATGACGGCGCGACATTTGCAGCGCACCAAGCGCCAGCGTCACCGTCACGACAATCGGCAGTCCTTCCGGGATCGCAGCGACGGCAAGTGATACGGCCATCGTGAACATTTCGATCCACGACTTGCGCTGGAGCACGCCCACCAGGAGCAGGACGGCAATAAGACACAGGCTGAGGATGCTGAGGCGCTGTGCGAGGTCTGACATGCTCAGCTGGAGGGGCGTCTGCCGCTCGTCGACCGTATCGACCATGCCAAAGATACCGCCAAACTCGGTATGCACGCCTGTGCCATATACCACACCCGTGGCCGAGCCCTTCTGCACCAGAGTGCCCATGTAGGCGAGGTTCGTGGGCTCCTCCGTCTTTTCGTCGGTCGACTTGCGCACGCCACTTGTCTCGCCCGTCAGAGCACTCTCATTCACGTCCAGATCCGATACGTGGACGAGGCGCATGTCAGCGGGAATCCGGTCGCCCGTGCGCAGCTTGATCACGTCGCCGGGCACGAGCTCCGATGCGTCAATAGTGCGCGTCGTGCCGTGACGTACGACCTGGCACTTGTGCGGAACGAGGTGGCTGAGGGCCTCGAGGCTCTTTTCCGAGCGGTACTCCTGGGCAATACCAACCGTGATCACAATCGCCAGTGCTAGCGTGATACAAATGGCATCATCCGTTTCGCCTACCAGCAGGCTCACAACAGCACTTCCGATAAGCAGTGCATTCATCGGCTCTTTGAACTGCTGCAGCCATCGAAGCCATAGCGGGTCCGGCTCACTCGCCTCGAGCTCATTTTTGCCATGCTCTTGCTGACGCGCTTGGACCGTTTCAGTGTCCAGGCCCTGCTCCAGCGACGGTACATCTAGGTCTTTCAGTACATCTTCTACGCTCATGCGCATGTACCGCTCTGAAAGCTTCGCCTGTCTTCGCCCATACGGCATGTCACTATTTTGGCCATGGCTCATCGTCACCGCTAAGGGCTGGATGTGGAGACGTCAGCGACGCTTCTATCGGTCTACAACTCGTCATGCACGGGTCGGCTGCTGGATGTGGAGGTCCCCGCGGACGTCGTCGAGCTCGTGAGAGACGACGAGGTCGCCGGCGTGGTCGTCGTCGATGATGTCGACGTGGACGAGGAAGCGGAGGTTGTGCTCGACGACTTCTTCGGTCGCGTCTTGGGGATCCTACGACGGCTCAGACGCTTGACCGTATCTTGGAGCTTTTGGTCGCGAGCGAGAATATCGCTCACAAAAAGCACAGGCTCTTCCTGCAGCTTGCGCTTGTCCTGTGCAAGCACGCCGTCCTCAAGCCAGGTTGCGTCTTTGCGAATTTGCGCATCCAATGTGTCTAGCTCCGCGGCCGTGTACTTGCTCGCGGATTTTTGCGCGAGCGCCTGCGTCAGATTGGCCTTGGCCTCATCCACAAACGTCCTCGCACGCTGGAGCGTGGTGCGCATATCCGCTACGATCGCCGGGCGACGTTCCGCCTCAGACATGCGGCGGCTAATGGGGCTCACGAGGGCATCGAGTTCGCGCTGCCTCTTTTGGATCGTCTTGGCATCGGCCTGGTCGGCCTCCGTTGAGAGCCACGTGCCCAGCTCGTCGGCCTTGCTGAGAACACGCTGGGCCTCATCGTTGGTGCGCGCGGCAGCAAGCGCATCGTCTTGCATCATGTCGCGAGAGCGGTAGACGGACGACTCGAGCTCATTAAACGCCGTGTCGCGCAGCGCACGCTGGCGTGCCTCGTGTACAATGAGGCGCAGACGCTCAAACGAGCCCGCCTTTTCCAGGCCAGCGAGCGGTCGCACCGGGCCAAGGGACGTCGAGTTCGGGAACAGATCAATGAGACGTGGCGCTGGCGGCTTGGTCTCGTTCTTCGGTGCACTTGCATTCACACCAAAGAACGTGTGCAGCGCCTCCGGCAACGGCGTCGGTGGCTCAATGGTCAAGAGAGGGAACCTGGCAAGGAACGTGCCAAACGGCTCGGACCGAATTGAGGCGTTCAGCTTCGTCGGGAGCGTCTGCACATCGATACCCAACGCACGCAGCTCGCCAAAGATGCGGTCGACGCCCTCAAAGCGGATACGCTGGAGTGCGCCCGCATCACCTGCATCGAGACGCTCCTTGGTCGGCGTGAAAAGCTCGATGCTCGCGTCCGTGCGCACGTTCGGCAGCGTCAAGTTCCATTCCGTGCCAGGGACATACGGTCCAGCGGGAAACACGAGCTCATCGCGGCCCTGGACGTGCGCATGGATGGCGTACATGTGCGCATCGACCACGTCCACGGGCTTCATGCGTAGCTGGGGCTGTGTACTCGCCACGGCCAACGCGGCGCCCAGGACAGCGGCCTCGTCGGCATTCACGTTCTGAGCGAGCTTCTCCTGCGGCACGCCACGAGCGAGTAGCTCGGCATGCACAGACGGCACACGCGAAGCACCGCCGACAAGGACCACGGACGTTATGTCAGACCATGCGGTCTTGGTGCGAGTGAGCAGCTCATCGATCGGCTGGCCAAAGCGTTGGATGAGGCCGTCGCTACGCATGCGTGCCTCAAAGGCCTCGCGATCGATAGAGGTACGCAAATCGATGTCGTTGGCAAGACTCTCGATGCTGGCGCTCGCTGCAGCATTGGCAGACAGCACGTGTTTGATTTTGTTGGCCTCACGCAAAAGACGCGCCATGGCCCGGGCATTCTGGCGCACAGACGGCTCAGATGGGTTCGCCTTGTCAAAGGCGTCTGCCAGCATATCACGCACAACAAGATCCATAGCTAGACCACCAGCGAGGCGGTCCCATGCAGCATCAAGTACCGTGACGCGATTCGCACCCGATCGTGTGCTGTCCGTCGACGGGCCCATCTCCACGAGCGTCGCACGTACCGAGCCGGAGCCGGCATCGTAGAAGATGTGGCGCTCAGGCTTGGCAAACGTGCGGCTGTGGGCATAGCTCGTAGCCGCAGCGGCCGCATCGCTGATCAGCTGCGGCCGGAAACCTGCCAGCAGCGCCGCATCCAGCAGGGCCTGACGCTCGTGCAGAGTGTAAAAGATGGGCACGGTAATGACGGTATCGAGGCCGTTGCGTGCCGAATCAAAGATAGACGAAAAGCTGCGACCAATGTTGAGAAGTTCACCGGACGTCTCCTCAGCCAACTCACGCATGTGGTCCAGCTGCATACCGACAATCTCTTCGGGCCGCCAGAAAGTGGTAGGCAGCGTGGACGGCGAGGGCATGATAACGCAAGTAGAACCGGATTCATATCCTCCCGGTAGCTGCGTCACATGGTTACCGAGTACGGAGCGGTAGTATTCGACGGCAGGTGTGTCTTTTCCATCGGCACGGCAAGTCTGGCCCAAGAGCAGCTTGGCGGCATGGTAACTCTGCAGCGGACTGCGCGATGCAAATGCGTACGCGTCCGAGCTAAGCAGGCGCTCCATCTTTTCAAGACGACCATCCGTCGGTACCTTGCCCTTGAATGCGACGCTTGCCTGCACTTTGCGCTTCGAGTCGCGGCCAAGCACGAGATCAAAAGGCATGCCGGGCTTGACCAGAGCAGCCTTGATCCATTCCGTACCATAGTCGATACTGACTACGCCGATCGCACTGCTTGGCGAAGCAAGCAAGACCAGCGCGGCAGCCACGAACGCCACCCACGCCAGCATCTGTGTGCTTCGATGCATGTGGAATGAGGTACGCGTGTCATGTTAGTGCTCCACGCTGGCGAGACAGGTGTGTTCGTATATTCGGCCGAGCTATGTAGGTTACGCATGGGCCTCCGACACGCTTAGGTACGTGGCATGTCGCGCAGGCCTCGAAGCAGACGCCGTCGAACGAGCGCCAGCGTAGCCAGGCCCACGATGCCCGTCGTGAATAGCACGACGTCCGAAACGAGGGGTATACGGTGGATGCCAAACAAGTGCTGTGCTGAGGCGTCGCCCTTCACAAGGGCCCACGCTGCTAGGGCATACACGTAGAGGCGGAGGCACGAGGCCATCTGGGGCCAGGCAGGGTTGGCGCCTAGCTGTACATAAGGGCCGAGACGCTCACTAGCTTGCTTGGCGAGTACAAAGTCATGTTCGCGCTCGATTTGCCATTGCGCTAGTCGCATACGGGCATGGTAGCTGTCGATCGCCTTGTAGCATGTGGCTACCCTTTGGACATCGTCCGGCGAGTGCCGCTTCAAGTAGTCACATAGCATGAGCCTGGCATAAGCACTTTCTTGCTTGGCACTCAGTGTCCAGTAGTGGTGCGCTAATTCACCCATGCGATGCACGTAGCTCGAGGGCTCCCTCCGAGACTCGGTGTGCAAAAAGATCTGGTCGCTGTCCGAAAGCGGGCCGTGGACATAGGGATCGAGGAAGTAGGCGATATTGTCTTGTGCCTCTTCCATGCCGGCCTCAGCGGCAATAGACCAGGCGCGAAGCGCCGTCGATACATCGCCGCGATCCATGGCAGCCTCGCCGCGATGATACATCGGATCAGACCAGTCCGCACGATGAGCAAATACGCGGAACGACTCGATACTCCACGTCGGGCATCCATCATAATGGCGCTCGCGGTAGAGTTTGTCGACACTGAGGCGCGCACTGAGATAGTATGGCTCAAACTTGCTCATGAGGAAATAGCGTCCGGGCATCTGCGAGCTTAGCTGAATAGCATTGCGGGCACGTTTGAATAGCAAATGCGCTTTGTCTGTGTTGTTCTGACGAAATTCGTACTTCCCCAGCTCCGACTTGGCCAAAATCAGCTCAGGGTGAAAGATGTCAAGGTACTGCGTGACATAATGATCATACGCACGATTCTTCTTCTCGTCCTTGGCAGGGCCGCCGTAGCCGTTCAAGTACATCATGATCATAGACGTCATGCCGAGTGGATCTTTCGCTTCAGACGCACGCGCTAGCCATATACTGGCGATCTCGGCATCTTGTGGCACGCCTTCGCCACGCAAATACATCAGGCCCAGAAGAGCGGCTGCACTAGCGGCGATCTGTGCTTGCTCCTCGGGCATCGGCTGCGTGGTGAGCATCGATGCAGCTTTGTCGCGCATTTCATGAGGATTGTCATTATCCTGTATCGTGATGGGTGTCGGCCAGCGCTGCACGGCCAAGGTATACGCAAGTTGAGCAGCTAGCGTGTGATTTGGATGTATAGCACCAAGTGCGTCGTGGTCGCTCAGAATGCTGCCATAGTAGAGGTATCGTGCATATTCGAGCGTTTTGACAGCGTCTTGCTCGTCGACCTTGCTGGTGTGGTGGGCAAGGAGGGTATCCATAGCATCTGGCTGGACGAGAGCAGCTCGATAGTTGATCGGCCCCGATGGAAAATGGGACACCCAGGCCGGCGGTGACATGTGTACGCGCATATCTCGTTCCGACAGGAGGGGCTTTTCTCCGAGCATGAACCAGGCGCGATCACTCAGGCGAACCTTGGAGTAGGGAAGCGTCCGGCCACCTGGTGGGCCGTCCAGGTACTGCGCGTATGTCTGCGTGGCCACTTGGTCAGATAGTTCCAGGCTGCGTGTACAATTCTGGCTTAAGCCGATGCCATACCGCAGACGAAATGCTAAGGCATTGATCGCGTGCCAGTTGCCACTGCTTGCAGCGAGCTCATAGTGCTCCAGAGCCTTGGCGTTGGACTGCGGTGCACCATACATATCGGCCATAAAGCGACTCGAATACAGGTAGCCGAGACGTGCATGCGCCGTCGCATTCCCCATCAGAGCGAGGCGTTCGTACGCTTGCCGCGCTTTCTCAATGTCGGGCTGTGCACCGTGCGTGCCCCACAGGTAATGTTCGCCTAAGATCCAGAGCGCATCTGACTGCGGTGTGCGTGTTTGGTTCGCGATAAAGGAAGCGCGAATGAGGTGCTCGGCGTCATTGTCATCATTGTCGGGGTATGCGACGGATTCAAGCAGGCGAATCGCGTGCGCCCTGACAGTTTGCAGCGCCGGATCCGGAGTAGGTGTGATAGGCGGTGGCATGTCGCCACGCACAAGGTCTAAGAGCGAACTTTTCGAGTACGCCGAGGTAAAGTTGTGGACGATAGAGGACATAGCAGGTGAAGGAGCATCGTGGATGGGGCCGACAAACGGGCCCCACATCGCCTGTTCCCAGCCATTTATCGCAGGGTACGTGCCTGCCGCTTTGTCGGCGTCAAAGTCCCAGTCAGGCCATAGAGGCACGACGGGAGGGTCATAGTACGTGTACGGCGCACGTTGGGGATCGCGAGGCTTGTCCATGACATAATCAAGCAGCGTAGCCAGAGCATAGCGCATGGTACCTGTGTAGGTGCCCATCGCATGTTGCTGGGGTGACAAAGCTTCGTGCTGCGTCCAACGCCGCCAAATGCGTCGGAGCTGGCCGCCCGACGAGGGGGTATCGATAAACGAGTCTTTCTGACCAACAAGGGAGCGCAGCATAACAAGGGCTTCTTCAAGCGCCTCGCTCTGTGTGCGCGTGGTCTCATCTGAAGGCAGCGCATGCACAGCGACACACGCCGCCGCCCACCAGAGCCATGCGAGGCGCATCAGGGCAACAGGAACGATGTTCGTGCGCCGTCCCTCAGAAGTACATCACGTGATGATGTCCACGACGCACAAGCCGCCGGGGCTGAGCTGTCTCTTATACACATCTGACGCTGCCGACGA
>OJKZ01000477.1_pt1 | contig 15756 bp, 15 predicted proteins | sample 1596791 | NCBI WGS metagenome assembly OJKZ01 (sample SAMEA3904677, study PRJEB24821) | metagenome | biome: Builtin; feature: hospital; material: surface | place: USA | collected 2013-06-04 | reverse complement strand
AGCACTATGAGTCCGATCTCTGGAGAGGTTTCACCCATGCCCGCCGCACCCGCTGTCGTAAACGACGTCTTCGATGCCGTCGGTTCCAATGCTTCAGTTGCATACGCCCCGGGTTCCATCAACCTGTTGGGTGAGGACTGCGCGTCCTCCGGCGGCATGCTCCTAGCCACCGCCATTCCGGCCTATGCTGCGGTCGGTATCGAGGAAATCGACGAGCAGCAGCTCATTGTCGTGTACAAGCGCGAAACTACCAAGATGGATTTCCCGGATAGCGTCCCCGCCGCTTTTTCTCAGGTGCCGACCGCTGTCGCGGCTGCCATTGTCGCATTGCAACACTCGCTGCATCTCGTTCCGCGCAACAGCAACGGCCTGAAGGTCACCATTGCCTCCACCATCGCGCCAGGTCGCGGTTTTGGAGAGATTCCGGCAATTCAGTGTGCTCTCGCGCTGGCTCTCAATGCGCGTTTTGGCGACCGCGATGATGTGCCCACCCGCACGCGTATTGCCACCGCTATCCACGAGACCATGGTGCAGATTAAGGGACAGTCGTGGCCGCTGTACCCCTACACCACGGCGCTGCGCAGCCGCCCGGACAGCCTACTGTGCATCAACCACTCCGATGAGGCAGTCACGCAGACGGCGTTCCCGCAGTCGTTGGCGCTGACTGTCGCTTACTCCCCCGATGTCACCGGCGGTTCGCCCGACGAGGAGCGCTACGAGTTCTTCCAGCAAGCCTGCGCCGCTTTTGGCGTGCCGACTCTCGCTAGCCTCCCCGACTCACAGGAGCGGGTCGCGGACTGGGTGCGTGCTCGTCACGAGGTGCACCCGGACGACGAAGACATCCCGACCATCGGCCGTGCCATTCAGTGGCTTGAGCGAAGCCGACGCATCCTCCGACCGTGCCCGCGCAGTCATCGGCCACATCCGTCACAGCGATATTCAAGCAGCCATCGCAGGGGTTTCGCGCGATGTCAGTGAGCGTGGCTCCGCGCCGTCGGCAAGCTCTGTGCTGGGGCAGATTGCCGAGCTGACCGACACCATTGACTGCGAGAAGATTGCCCGTTGTGCGCCATGCCCGGGTGCGTCGCTGGTGATGTGGTCCCACGTCGACGACGCCGATCGGATTGCCTCCGCGCTTAACGACGGCGGTTCCGAGACCATCCGTGTGGAGAACACTGCAGCCGGCGCGGTGGTCGAGTAATAGAGCTTGTGTGAACGAGTCGGCCTATGAGCCGGATTCTGTCCCTCGGCGCTCCTTTCGGAAAGCGCCGGGTGGCGATCATCCATCTCGGTCTGCCATTGCTGACAGCCTGAAGCAGCACACCCGCGAGTATCGGACGGGCAGCCCTCAAACACTCGCGCACGCGCACGACGAAGCATGCGCGATTTTGCCTTGCTCCTGGTGGGGTTTACCTAGCCGGTGCAATCACTTGCCCCGCTGGTGCGCTCTTACCGCACCTTTTCACCCTCACCGGATCTCCACAGCTTTACGTCAAAGACATCGGCTGTGCGCCCGGCGGTCTATTTTCTGTGGCACTATTCCCGCAGGTCACCCTGGGTTGCTGTTAGCAACCACCATGCCCAGTGGAGTCCGGACTTTCCTCGACAGCGGCCTGGACACACTCTGTAAAAGAGGCGTCCGGTTCCGTTAACTGCCGCGATCACCCGGCCGGCTCGCTCGAATGGTTAGTGTACCCGCCACAACCGCAATTCAAATAACCCGCCGTACCGGGCTGCTAACCACGCAGGTAGCTGGTGTCGTTAATCAGCCGCACTGATGTCGGCCCATCTGCGTAGAACTCCGCGATGGAGAGGCTGGCCAGGTCCAGGTGCAGGCGGGTGAAGATTTCAAAGCCGCAGCCGAGCCCTTGGCGCAGCAACGACTTGATTGGCGTGACATGGCTGACTACCAGCACATCAGAGGCACCGAATTGTTGAGCGATGCGCTCACGCGCGGCGCTCACTCGGCTATCGACCGAGCGGAAATCCTCCCCCTCTGGTGGCGCCACGGTCGGGTCCGCAAGCCAAGAGCTGTGCAGCTCAGGGGTGGAGTTGTGCGCTTCGGAGAAAGTCATGCCCTCCCACTGCCCGAAGTCGGTCTCGCGCAGATCCTCTTCGATGTGGATGTCCAGGCCGAGCGCATTTGCTGCCGCCTCTGCCGTCTGCTGTGCACGACGCTGTGGAGAGGCCACAATGGCAGAGAAATTCATGTTGCCGCTATCGACCAGCTCTACGAGGTGCCGTGCCGCCGCAGCCGCTTGCTGCCTGCCGACCTCCGTCAGGTCGGGGTTCGAACGACTTCCCGAGTACTCCCGGCGAATCGACATCGGCGACTGCCCATGGCGCAGCAGCACCAACCGCGTGGGGTCCGTGGTCGCACCCGTCCAGCCCGGCGCACTATCGCGCTTGTCTGCAGCCTGGCTCATTTACTTGCCTTCACTGCTCCCAGCGTTTCCGCACGCACGATCATCGCGCCACATTCAGGACAGTGGGTCACTTCTTCCGGCGCGAGCGTGGTGAATTCATGCACGGTCCCGACATCGAGCTCCATGAAGCAGGAACCGCAGGTGCGCCCGTTCAGGCGTGCAACAGGGATGCCGTTAGCAAGCGCTAGACGACGGTATAGCTTGGCTGCCGAACCATCAATGAGTTTGTCAGCCTCTTCGATTCGGGTCTCAGCGATGGAAATGCGCGCAATGAGGTCAACCTCGGCGTCGTTAAGCCTTTGCTTGGCGGCGACGATGTCATCGTGCGCCTCGTCGGCGTCGTATTCGTGCTCAGCGTCGACCTGATAGGCCTCCTGCATGCGCTCGTACTGCTGGAGTTCCTGTTCAGCGCGTTCGCGGCGGCGCTTGGTAGAGCGCAGGTCGTGCTCGAGGTCACGGCGCGTGGATGCGTCTTCTGCGGCACCGAGCGACAGACGGTCAGCCTTTTCGCGAGCCTTCAGTTTGTTGATGTCCGATTCCAGCTTGGCAATATCGCGGCCGATATCGGAGGCGCTGAGCTTGGAGCGCGCAGCCTCACTGGCCTGACGGCTGTGCTTTTTACGCAGCTCCTGCAACTCGGCACGCTCGGGCAGAACGTTCTGGCGGGCGGTGAGCCCATCCAACAGAGTTTGGTTTTCCGCCTTTTCCAACATCGCCACTTGGATTTGTGGACTAAGCCTCATGGTCTTCACTTCCTTGCCTGTGTCGACGATTCTGCCACTGTCCAGGGATCGGTGCGCACCTCAAGGACCTCGGTCGCGACCCCGAGCCTCTCGGCCAGTATGTCTGCGGCCTGGTAGCACCAGGGGAACTCACTGGCCCAGTGGGCCGTATCCACGACGCAGAAGTCCGCGGTCCGCAGTGTCTCATCAACGGGGTGGTGACGCAGGTCCGAGGTAACAAACGCATCGACGCCCATCTTCGCCACAGTGTCCAGGAAAGAGTCGCCCGAACCAGATGCGACGGCAACCGTACGAATCATCCGCTCCGGATCGCCTGCGCCGCGCACGCCCCATGCCGTTGCAGGCAGACGCTCAGCCACACGAGCGACGAAGTCCTTAAATGGCATCGGCGTATCTAGCGTGCCCACTCGCCCAATGCCCACAGCCTGCTGCGGGTCCAGACCGGTGGCCTGATTGTCCACGATGTCGAATGCCGGTTCCTCATACGGATGCGCTGCAACGAGAGCCTTAACAATCGCCGCGCGCATGGACCGTGGTGCGACCATCTCCAGGCGCACTTCCTCGACATACTCGACCTGCCCCTCGGCGCCGATGAAGGGATTTGCCCCGCTCAGCGGGCGGAACTGGCCGCGGCCGTTAATGCGAAACGCACAGCTGTCGTAGTCGCCGATAGTGCCCGCGCCCGCCTCAAACATGGCTTGCGCGACCTTATCGACGTGATCTGCCGGAACCTTCACCGTCCAGGTATCCAAGCCGGGAGCCGGCTGCGGAGCTAGCGGCGCACCCGGTTCGACTCCGAGCATCGTGGCCAACTGGTCGTTGACACCCGGTCGTGCGCTGTCAGCGTTAGTGTGCGCTGCAAAGAGAGCTACACCTGCCCGAATCAGCTTATGAATAATCCGACCCTTCGGCGTATCCGCCGCCACGGAATTCACACCGCGCAGAAGCAGCGGATGGTGCACAACGAGCATCTGAGCACCGGAGGCAATCGCGCGATCTGCGACCTCGTCAGTGCAGTCCAGCGCCAACGCGATGCGACGCACCTCATCCTGCGGGTCACCGCAAATCAGGCCAACTTTATCCCAGCTCTCCGCCAGTGCCGGTGGGTAGGCCGCGTCCATCGCCGTACGCACGTCGGCAACGGTCACCACCGTGTTATCGCCCTCGGCACGGGTCTGCGCAGAGTCCGTCATACATCCATCCCTTCAACATGCATTTCTCTCCAGCCTCTCCTCCAGCGTAGTGAACTCTGCCCCACCGCATCAGTTCTGCGACAGTAAATCCGCCACCTCCGCAATTAGTCGCCGCACACTCGCTTCATCCCGCACGGCCAGCCGCCACCACGAACCGTCCAGGCCGGCAAAGGTGTCACAACGTCGCACGGCTATTCCACGCTCTGCAAGATCCTGCCGCAAACGCTCATGCTTGACGACGTCAACCTCCGCAGCACCCTGCCCATTGTGAGAACTCCGGTCACCTCCCGGACGTGCCAGCACAAAGGGAGCCTCGGAATCCAACACTTGCCAGCCGGCGCCTCTTAGCAGCTGTGTCATAGACTCGCGCTGCTGACGAATCTCGGCACGAATTTCTGATAGCAGCTCTTCCTCACGCTGAGCGATTGCCGCCATAGCGGTAAGTTGCAGCGTGCCCAGAGGCCAGTGCGGACGCCGTCGCGCCAGCTGTGCCAGGAGCTCCGGGTGACCGAGTGCGTAACCGCAGCGCAGGCCGGCGATTGCCCAGGTCTTAGTCATGCTGCGGAAAACGATGACATTATCGGGGATTCTGTTCGCTTCCCCCGGCCTGCAATCGGCTAGCGAACACCGCCGAATAATCTCACCATCGGCGACGTCCATAAAAGCCTCATCCACGACCAGGATCCCACAACGGCTGGCGAGCTCCCGCAGATCATCCGCTGAATGAGCAACGCCGGTGGGGTTGGTCGGATTGCCGATGATGACCATCCGGCCTTCAAGCTGCTGGGAATGCGGGAAGGATGCGTTCTCATGGACGTCGCCAAGCGTAGGCATGAGTGTGTACGGCGACGGCAGTACCAGCGAATCCACCTCGACTCCTGCGGCCAGGAAGGCGGCTTCGGGTTCGGTGAACTGCGGCTGGACAATTGTGGCGGGCAAGCCCAAGTGAGGCAAGAGCGAGAAGCCCTCGGCGACGCCGTGGAGAAGCAGTACCTCGTCGGCGCTGCGATTGTGGTTGGCGGCGATGGCGGCGCGGACGTCGGCATCGAGCTGCGCCGACGGATACGCGGCAAGTTCTCCGAGGGACGTGGCCAGCGAGTTCTGTAGCCACTGCGGTGTGGCGCCGTGGACATTGACGGCAAAGTCCAGGTCAGCGCCATGGGCGGCCTGGTCGCCGTGATAGCGCAGCGGGTCGTCTAACATGCCATCCAGCCTAATGACCTTTTAGGATGAACAATATGTCCACTGGCCATCGCCCCACTGTCCTTATTGATGTCGACGGCACCATCGCCGATTCTCTCCCCGCAATCGCACATGGATTTCGCCTTGCATTGGAGGAAATTGACCACCCACTTCCGCCTGAGAGCTTTATCAACACGATTCCCGGGCCGCCAATGGTGGAAACGCTGGCGTCGCTCGGGCTTTCCGACGAACAAGTCGACCGAGCCTTCGCCGTGTACATGGAGCATCAACACGCCGGTGGTTGGCAGCGTGCCGAGATGTTTCCCGGCTGGCCGGAGCTCCTGCGCGGTTGGCGGAAAGCTGGTGTTCAACTAGCCACCGCGACTTCCAAGGGCGAGTACTTCGCCCGCAAGACCCTGGATAATTTCGGGCTTCTCGACGCCTTTGATTTCATCGGCGCCGCCAGCGACGACGGCTCACGGCAGACAAAGACTGAGGTCATTGAGTACACACTCAAAGAGTTGGGCATTGAAACCGATGAAGCAGTGCGCCCGTGTGGTTCGGTTGTAATGGTCGGCGATCGCATCCATGATTTTGAGGGCGCCGCACAGTTCGGTATCCCGGCCATCGCTGTTAAATGGGGCTACGGCTCGGAATCTGAGTGGGCATCGGCTGCGGCGGTGGCGGCCTCGCCTGAGAACCTGAATCGTGTTGTGCGGGAAATGTTGTATCTTTAAGACTCGTCAACGATTAGTGACAATCCTATTTTTATTTTCCGAGAAGTTTGGTTTTGCCTATTATGCTTATGAACTCGTCGCATCGTACTGAGTCCGTGTACGTCGTGTTTGTCTGCTCCGGAAATATCTGCCGCTCCCCCATGGCTGAAATCATCGTCCGTGACGCAGTTGAAGCCAATGCGCTTGCCGACGATGTCTTGCTCGCCTCCTGCGGAATCGGCGGCTGGCATGTTGGCGAACCCGCCGACGAGCGGGCTCAGGCCGAGCTAGAAAATGCTGGATACGACCCAAATCACACCGCAGCACAGCTGGGCGATGAGCACATGGATGCAACGCTTTTCATCGCCATGGATGAATCGCACATCAATGGTCTACTCCGCGCTGGCGTGCCAAAAGAAAAGATTCGCCTGCTGCGTTCCTTCGACCCGGCATCCCCGAAGGGCGCCGTCGTGGCCGATCCTTACTACGGCGGCCCGGAGGGGTTCGTCCGCACTCGAAACGAAATTGAGGCCGCGACGTCGGGCATCATCGCATGGTTGCGTGAGACTCTGGCGCTGGCCTCTGAGCGTTAAGGTTTCAAAACAACCTTTTCTTTTGTCTTATTGGCATTGCCCCGGTTTCGGAACGCCCAAATCTTATTCAAGATGAAGTTAGCGGGCGTGCCCAAGATGACACCGATGAGGTTTGCCCAGTAGAGGCGGTTCCTAAAGCCGGTGGAGTCGTCGAAAATGTCCGTTGGCAGTGCCAGCGGCGAGGTGGGGTTAGTCAGCAGCGTGATGACAACCAGGTTCACAATCAGCGCTGAGATACCTGCAAATAAAAACGGGAAGAACTGTCTAAACCAGTTCGGGCGATTGTCAGTTCGGAAAGTCCAGGACCGGTTGAGCTGGAAGTTCCAGACATTAGCCACGACAAACGCCAGAGTTGCATAGACGTGGGAGTAACGGATATTCCACCGTGTTCCGAACAGGTTCAAAAACACGTCGTGTTCATTGGTGCCCAGACTGAGACCCAACTTGCGGGCAATAATCACGACAATCAGGTTGACAACCACACCTGTGCCGCCGACCAGACCGAACTTGATGAACTGGCGCGAGACTGTGCTGAAGCGACGTGAAGGCGAAGATTTCGCTGTTTGCGTGCCCACCACGACACCTCTCTTTCCATCTATCCCGGGTAGATTCCCCGTCAAATACGCTCAAACAACTTTACCCGAAGTTCACTCAATCTCCGCGCAGGTGAATCCTTGTGAAAGCGAGATTTCCCTCACGGCAATCAGCCTTTTCCTCCCCCTCATCACCTCATCAGCACTGTGCTCATTTGGTATGCACTTTTAAAACAGGTGCCACTGCCCACCCGCCGCAACAGTGCCATCCGCTCTAGTGCCAGCCGCTCTAGTGCCAGCCACAGCACCGGGTAAGCTCAATGAATGTGTTTAAGAATGTGCGCCAGTTTCTGACCCCTGGATGGGTTCTCACTGCGATTGTCGCCATTGCGTTTTCCTATCTCGCATTTACTGTTCTGGCTCCGTGGCAGTTGGGTAAGAACACCGCGACGCAGCATCGCAATCAGCAGCTTGAGCACTCATTCGAGCTCGACCCCGTAGATGTCAATGAGCTAATGCCCAAGGGCAAAGGCTTCGTCGAGGGCAACGAATGGCGTCGCGTTACCGCCACCGGGTCCTTCCTGCCGGATACCCGCGTACTATTGCGTAACCGCCCAGTAAATGCCGCACCCGCTGTCCAGGTACTCGATGTCTTCGTCGCTAACAATGGCGAAAACTACCTGGTCAACCGTGGCTTTGTACGCCCTACAGACTCCAGCACCCCCAATGTTGAACCAGCCCCGAAGGGCACCTTGACTATCTCGGCCTTTACCCGCCGAAACGAGATTCCCGCCGAGACCGCTCCGATCGCCGGCACCCCGCCGCAGGTCTACGGAATCAATACCAAGGAAGTGTCCGAGCTAGTCGACACCGAACTCAACCCCGATTGGCTTCAGCTCTCGGACAAATCCGATGCCGTCATCGAGGCCATTCCGCTGCCCACTCTGGAGTCCGGCCCCTACCTCTCCTACGGCATTCAATGGATTTTCTTCGGCGCTCTCGTGCCCCTTGCCGTCGTCTGGTTCATTCGCGCTGAAATCGTCGAGCGCAGACGAGACCGCGCGGAGCAGGAGGAGATGGCCAAGGCCCTCCGCGACGCCGAAGCTGCGGAACCAGCAGATGACGCTGATGCTGCCGAGGCCGCAACACCCGAATCGGACGACGACGCCACTCCGACGCCTCCGCCGGCTAAGCCCGAAGAGGATCGCGCCGCCGAGCTGCACCGTCAGCGCATGGCGCAACGCTACGGCAACACCGGCCACCGCGCCGCAGGTTATCGCGATAACCGATACGACGAACGTTTCTAACTCTCAGCTCGCGCTTTCACGCGTCGGATACATCCGGCGATTACTGCTGCTCCGGCGCAGCTGAGCGCAACAATGTTTTGTACTCGCTTGCTCAGCCCTGCGGCACGCCGCACATCGGCCACCGCAGGCCTCCGACCACTGCCAAGCACCGGGCGCATCTCCACTCCGCTGGGATACACCGTCGCGCCGCCCAGCTGCAGCCCCAGCGCGCCTGCAGCGCTTGCCTCCACGACGCCCGCGTTTGGACTTGGGTGGTTGCCGGCGTCTCGTCGCCACGCTACCAATGCTTGACGACGGTTCGGACCTGCAACCACAGTTGCGACAGCTGTAAGTCTCGCGGGGAAGAACCCGGCGACGTCGTCAAGCCGTGCACTGGCCCACCCGAACTGCCGATAGCGGGCGTTGCGGTATCCCACCATCGCGTCGAGGGTATTAGCCGCTCGATGAGCGACCACACCAGGAGCGCCTGCAATGGCGCCCCACATGAGAGTGCCGGTGACTGCGTCGGAGGTATTTTCAGCGAGCGATTCGACGGTCGCTCGGGCGATGCCATCAGCGTCGAGAGCTTCCGGATCACGCGAACACAACCACGGCACAAGTTCGCGGGCGGCATCGATGTCGCCGGAGGTAAGTCGGTCAGTCATGCGCTCGCCAGTACGGCGGAGAGTGGTGCCACCGAGCGAAGCCCACGTGGCGGCAGCCAGCGTGAGACTCGGTGCGACTGTGCTGACTGCGGCGGTAAGCGCTACCGGTGTGGCCACTGCGATTGCGGTGAACGCCACACCGCGCGCTTTGGAGTCGGCGTAGATTCGGCGCTCAAGTTTGCTGACGGCCTGCCCGTAGAGGGCCACCGGATGGTGATTGGTGGGGTCTGCGAAAATGCGGTCAAGTGCATACCCCACTGCGATGGCCGCACCACGCCGCCAGAGGTGCCGACTTCTGGCATGTCTACGCAATCTAATCAAACTGTCCCTGCAGAACGGCTGCGACATCGAGCGGCTCGCCCGCATTTGCAGCCTTGACCATTGCTTTACAGGTGGCCGAATCGATTATCGGTTTACCATCCCCGCCGATTGCGTAGGCGGGAGCGCCCGCAAGCAGAGATCCGACAAAAACAATGGTGGCAAGCGATTTTGTAAAACGCACAGACCGGGAGTTTAGCACAAACAAAATCCGCCCGGATTCTTCATTACAAGAATCCGGGCGGATTATATCTGTGCGGCGAGAGGGTTTCGAACCCCCGACCGCTGGTGTGTAAAACCAGAGCTCTACCGCTGAGCTATCGCCGCGCTGCTGCGAAACTTTAACACACGGCAAACGTAGATTGCCAATTGCGCACTACAAACAGCGTTTAAGTATATTGTTTCAACAGCTCAGCTAGTAGCCGATTCAAACGGGACAGCTAAAGCCGGCTAACTAGAGCGCTGCACCAGGCAATTGCCCTGCCAATCCCCCAGACGAAGCGCCGAGGTGTTGGAGAAACCTGCCAGCTGTGCGGACTCGTCAATCACGCCAGGATCAATGGCACCCGGCTGACCAGCGCCCGGCGTGAGTAGCCAAACGCGACCTTCATCCTCCAAAGGGCGGGAAGCGTCCACAAGACCATCGACCAAGTCGCCGTCTTCTTCGCGCCACCACAGCAATACGACGTCGACAACCTCATCCGTGTCTTCGTCGAGCAGGTCTGCATCCAGGAAATTCTCGACCGACTCACTGATTGCTGAGTCACAGTCTGTATCCCAGCCAACCTCCTGGACTAGCTGACCTTCCTTAATGCCGAGCCTGCTCGCATATTCATGAGCAGCGCCTGTGGCGTTGACCACTTCCCTTTTCCTCCTCTAGAAAAACTATTCAGCTCGATTTTTCGAACTATGTGCAGGAATTTTACCGCTCAAATACATTTTTCACAGCTGCAAAATAAGAATTTCCCCAAAAAGGTGCAGTTTTCGCGGTGTTCTTCGCAATGTTCGTCGTAAAGCCAAGCGGATTATTTGGTGAAAGCGTGTGTAAGAAACGGCTAGGGGCACAACAAACGATTCAGAAGTAGAGTGGAGAAAAATAACCTTTGCCTTTCCTTCAGGGACTGAAAGGAGCTCACAATGTCCGATACATCGTCAGGTACGCCACAAGCCCACTCTGATGAGTCAAACTTTGCCCTTATCCGTGATGGGGTCGCCTCCTATCTCACGGATGCAGATCCTGAAGAGACCAGGGAGTGGCTTGAGTCTCTCGACGGCCTGTTAGAAGAGGCAGGTCCGGAACGCGCACGCTTCCTCATGCTGCGACTGCTGGAACGTGCCACGGCAAAGCGCGTGGCCCTACCGCCGCTGACCTCGACAGACCTCGTCAACACCATCCCGACTGAGATGGAGCCAGAATTCCCAGGCGATGAGGACATTGAGCGCCGCTACCGCAAGTGGATCCGCTGGAATGCGGCAATTATGGTCCATCGCGCACAGCGTCCAGGTATCGGCGTGGGCGGACATATCTCCACCTATGCGGGTGCCGCACCGCTTTACGAGGTCGGCTTTAACCACTTCTTCCGCGGCAAGGACCACCCAGGCGGCGGTGACCACGTCTTCTTCCAGGGCCACGCTTCGCCGGGCATGTACGCCCGTGCATTCCTGGAGGGACGCCTGACCGAGGAGGACCTCGACGGTTTCCGCCAGGAAGTTTCCCTCGGTGAGGGCAATGGCCTTCCCTCCTACCCGCACCCGCATGGCATGCCGGAGTTCTGGGAGTTCCCAACGGTGTCGATGGGTCTGGGCCCGATTAACGCTATCTACCAGGCCCGCTTTAACCGCTACCTCCATGACCGGGGTATCAAGGACACTTCCCAGCAGCACGTTTGGGCCTTCCTCGGTGACGGTGAGATGGACGAGCCGGAATCCCGTGGCGCCATTCAGCATGCGGCGCTGAACAACCTGGATAACCTGACATTCGTCATTAACTGCAACCTGCAACGTCTCGACGGTCCGGTGCGCGGCAACACCAGCATCATCCAAGAGCTGGAGTCGTTCTTCCGTGGCGCTGGTTGGAATGTCATCAAGGTCGTTTGGGGCCGTGAATGGGACGAGCTCTTCGCCAAGGACAAGGACGGCGCACTAGTCGACCTGATGAATAAGTTCTGCGATGGCGATTACCAGACGCTGAAGGCTAACAACGGCGCTTGGGTGCGAGAGCACTTCTTCGGCCGTGACCCGCGCACTGCCAAGCTGGTCGAGGACATGACCGACGAGGAGATTTGGAACCTCCGTCGCGGTGGCCACGACTACCGCAAGATTTACGCTGCCTACAAGAAGGCCTTGGAGACCAAGGACCAGCCGACTGTCATCCTGGCGCATACGGTTAAGGGATATGGCCTCGGCCACAACTTCGAGGGCCGCAACGCGACCCACCAAATGAAGAAGCTGACGCTCGATGATCTGAAGCTCTTCCGCGATAACCAGCGCATTCCAATCTCGGACGAGGAGCTGGAGAAGAATCCATACCTGCCGCCGTACTACAACCCGGGTCCAGAGTCCGAGGAAGTGCAGTACATGCTGGAGCGACGCAAGGAGCTCGGCGGTTTCGTGCCAGAGCGCCGCACTAGCTACGAGCCTTTGACAGTGCCAAAGCCTGAGAGCCTGAAAAACCTCCTCAAGGGATCAGGTAAGCAGAAGGTCGCCACCACTATGGCGACGGTGCGTGTTTTCAGGGACCTGATGCGCAATAAGGACCTCAAGGACCGTTTTGTGCCCATCATCCCTGATGAGGCCCGTACTTTCGGCATGGACTCCTGGTTCCCGACGCTGAAGATCTACAACCCGCACGGCCAGAATTACACTCCGGTCGACCATGAGCTGATGCTGTCCTACAAGGAGGCGAAGGACGGCCAGATTCTGCACGAGGGCATTTCCGAGGCGGGCTCTGTGGGGTCGTTTACCGCTGTCGGCTCGGCCTACGCCACCCATGGCGTGGCCATGATTCCGCTCTACATCTTCTACTCGATGTTCGGTTTCCAGCGCACGGCTGACTCCATTTGGGCCGCTGGTGACCAGATGTCCCGTGGCTTCCTGCTCGGCGCGACAGCTGGCCGCACGACACTGACAGGTGAAGGCCTGCAGCACATGGACGGTCACTCCCAGCTGCTGGCGGCTACGAACCCGTCGGTGGTCTCCTACGACCCGGCATTCGCCTACGAGATTGCCTACATCGTCTGCGACGGTATCGACCGCATGTACGGCCCGGAGCGCGGCGAAGATGTCATTTACTACCTGACTATCTACAATGAGCCGACTTCGCAGCCGGCTGTCCCGGAAGAACTCGATGTCGAGGGGCTGCTTGGCGGTATCTACCGCTTCCGCAAGGCTGAGGGCGACAAGCATGTCAACCTGCTGGCTTCTGGCATTGGCATGCAGGAGGCGCTGCGTGCCGCAGACATCCTGGAAGACTACGGTGTGGCTTCCTCGATTTACTCGGTGACCTCGTGGAATGAGCTGGCTCGTGATGGACACGAGCGTGACACTGAGCGTCTGCACAACCCGGCTGAAGAGGTCGAAGACGCCTTCGTTACCCGCCAGCTGTCCGACGCCGATGGGCCGTTCATCGCAGTGACTGACTTCCAGCGTGCGGTCCCGGAGCAGATTCGCAAGTGGGTTCCTGGTGACTACACTGTCCTCGGCACCGACGGCTACGGCTTCTCGGATACCCGTCCGGCTGCTCGCCGCTACTTCAACTCCGACGGCGAGTCAGTCGCTGTTGCGGCTCTGGCCGCACTGGCACGCGCTGGAAAGCTCGACAAGAGTGTCGCCCAGGAAGCAGCCAAAGAGCTGCAGATTACCGATCCAACCGCAACCACTCAGGACGCTGAATAATGACCTCTAGCCTTGGAGATCAGCTCAGCGCCCTACTGGGCACACAGGTCACCGGTGACGCTGACGATGCCTCACCCAATGCAGCGAACGCGGGCTCGAAGAAGGGTTCCGCCGACGCTGACCTGCCCGCAGGTCTTCACGGCGAGGTCGCGGCAATCGTCAAAAAGATGGCTAACGACGAGGTGGAGTCCTTAGAGCTCTCCACTCCGCTGACCGACTACGGCTTTGACCGCTTGAGCGTCGTAGAGTTGGCCGTCCGCTGTGAGGAAGAGCTGGGAGTCCGCATTGAGGACGAGGACATTTCCTCGTTTAAGACCCTTGGCGATGTAGTGGACTACATCGCCGCCCGGCGCGGGTAGAGCTGCAGCACGTTAGCTGCCTCTACCCCACCGAGGTCTGCGTTGCCAGCGGTCGAGTTGCCGCTGGCGCTGTCGGACCCGGCAGGGGTGGACGTCGTAAAGCATTCTTCGGGGGCGTAGCCCGCCGTCATCATGCGCATCGGCTCTAACACGCGGTCCCACGGCCCGCCGACGGCCGCGTCAAGGGCGCCTGCGATGTCGCCGCCGCGCGCCATGATGGAACGCAGTGCGTCTTCGTTGACCACGATGTTTCCGGCGGCATCGGTCTGTCCGGCGAAAGTCCCCAGCTGCGGGGTATGGCAGTAGCGCATACCGTCGATGGCGTAGCCGTCATCATCCACGGCTGGGTCTTGCGCCAGCTCGAAATAGAGGCGCGGCCACCTAGCCAGGTTGTCCACCAGTGTGGCGATGGTGTCAGCACTTGCAGTGAAAGGCACCTCGGCGCACAAAGTGGCATCCTGGTCGGTCGCACGCCAAATATCCCGGCCTGGCTTAGTGCCATCGGGCATGCTGAGTCGGGCCAGCGCCCACGTGATGTGTGGTTGCAGCGGCCCTGGCATGCTGTGAATCCACAGAACGCCTGAAAGTTGGGTGCGCATAGACGAAGGTCCTCGGAAAAGTTGCGGTCAATTGGTGTAAGACGAGATTCGTCTTCCCCTACGAACTCATCCAACGACACTTGCCACACTGCAGAAAAAGCACTGCGGTAAAACAACACTTCTGAGGTTTACGTTGCACGTGTTTATGATTGTTATTTCCAAGACGGCTGCTGGCAACCCTCAAGTTGTCCTTAATCCCCCAGATGTGATTTAGCGGTGAGACGAAAAATCGGCGCCGCAAGCGACGCCGGCTTAGCTCATATCCCCTTAATCTTTAGCGTGTTCTTCCAGCTCACGCCAGAGTTCATCATTGAAATCCGTCCACAGCGGCTTTGCCCACTCACCGAATGCTCGATCGGTTAAAGCGATTGCCGCCCGTCCGGTTGGACGATGCAGCCACAGGAATGTGCCCGCCTGCCCAAAATGGCCAGCGACATCCTTGGGCATCGAGGCACCAAACCACAGCCCCTGCTTGGAATCGGGGTGTCCGAAGATCTCAAATCCCAGGCCCCAATCGGCCGGACGCTGCATTCCATAGCCCGGCACCACACCATTCAGCCCCGGGAACTGCACGGTCAACGCTTCGGTCACGGTATCGGGATGCAGCAGAGTCGGGGCGAGAATCTCATCGACGAAGGCCATGAGATTAGCGACGCTGCTGCGCGCGCCATGCCCTGCCGATCCATCCAGCACGGAATCCGCCATCCCTAGCGGCTCAAACACAGCCTGGCGCAGGTATTCACTAAACGGCATGTCTGCCTCCGCGGCGATTACATCGGCGATGATGTCAAAACCCGCGGAGGAGTAAATACGCCGCTCCCCTGGCTCTTTTTCCAGCTCACGGCTGGCAAACCCCACCCCGCCGGCGTGCGCCAGTAGGTGACGCACAGTCGCACCACGACCGGGTGGCGTGAGCTCTTGATTGAGCTCCAGCGCACCCTCTTCGACGGCCACAAGCATTCCCACGGCCGCCAACAGCTTGGTCACACTGGCCAGTTCAAAAACTCGGCCACTATCACCGTGGGTGTGCCAACTGCCATCGTCGGCACGCACGGCAGCTGCGGTCGCGTCGACTGGCCACTGGTCAACTTGCGCTAGAACAGAGGGCTTCCAAGAAGTCATGTCCTCAAGACTACGCAAGCGCGGCAGACGTGGACTTCCCAGCAGGCGCGTCCGCAGACTCGTCGTCCGACTCGTCAGCCTGTCTCTTATACACATCTCCGAGCCCACGAGACAAGAGGCAATCTCG
>OJKZ01000468.1_pt1 | contig 15876 bp, 9 predicted proteins | sample 1596791 | NCBI WGS metagenome assembly OJKZ01 (sample SAMEA3904677, study PRJEB24821) | metagenome | biome: Builtin; feature: hospital; material: surface | place: USA | collected 2013-06-04 | reverse complement strand
CGAGATTGCCTCTTGTCTCGTGGGCTCGGAGATGTGTATAAGAGACAGTCTCGGGGCTTGCCGGTTATTTCGGCATGAAGACCGCGACCTACGCCTCGGCACGCACGGCCAACGCCGCACGCCAGTCGCTCGACCGCGGCCTGAAGGTCGCCTTCCGCAGCGGCGCCGTGATGGGGCTCGTGGTCGTGGGGCTCGGGCTGCTGGACATCTCGTTCTGGTATATTATCCTCGAACGCTTCGTGGAGGTGTCGGGGCCGCAGAAACTCGTGGTCATCACCACGACGATGCTGACCTTCGGCATGGGCGCTTCGACGCAGGCGCTCTTTGCACGCGTCGGCGGCGGTATCTATACCAAGGCGGCCGACGTGGGTGCCGACCTGGTGGGTAAAGTCGAGGCGGGGATCCCGGAGGACGACCCGCGCAACCCCGCGACTATCGCCGACAACGTGGGCGACAACGTGGGCGACGTGGCCGGCATGGGCGCCGACCTCTATGAGAGCTATTGCGGTTCGGTGCTCGCTACGGCGGCGCTGGGCGCGGCGGCGTTCGCCACGGCCGACGGCATGGCGATGCAGCTCAAGGCCGTGCTGGCGCCGATGCTGATCGCGGCCGTGGGGATCGTGCTCTCGATCATCGGCATCTTCCTCGTGCGAACCCGTGAGGGCGCCTCGATGCGCGAGCTGCTCCGCTCGCTGGGCGTGGGTGTCAATTTCAGTTCGCTGCTGATTGCCGGCGCGACGTTCGGTATCCTCTACCTGCTGGGAATCCAGAACTGGCTCGGGCTGTCGTGCTCGGTCATCACGGGGCTCGTCGCCGGTATCATCATCGGACAGGCTACCGAATATTACACTTCGCACTCCTATAAACCGACGCAGAAGATCGCCGGAAGCGCCCAGACCGGGCCGGCCACGGTCATCATCGCCGGGGTCGGGTCGGGCATGATCTCGACGGCCATCCCCGTCCTGACGATCGGTGCCGCGATTATCCTCGCCTATCTGTGCGCCATCGGCTTCGACATGGAGAATATGATGGCTCCGATGAACATGTCGCTGGGGCTCTACGGCATCGGCATCGCCGCCGTCGGTATGCTCTCGACGCTGGGCATCACGCTCGCCACGGACGCCTACGGCCCGATCGCCGACAATGCGGGCGGCAATGCCGAAATGAGCGGCCTCGGCCCCGAGGTGCGCAAGCGCACCGACGCGCTGGACGCGCTGGGCAATACGACCGCTGCCACGGGCAAGGGCTTCGCCATCGGATCCGCGGCGCTGACCGCACTGGCGCTGCTGGCATCCTACATCGAGGAGATCCGCATCGGGTTGCTGCATAACGGCATAACGATGCTCGACCTGCCCAACGGCACCTCGCAGCTGGTCGAGAAGGCCTCGATCCTCGATTTCATGGAGTATTACCAGGTCTCGCTGATGAACCCGACGGTGCTGATCGGCATCTTCATCGGCGCCATGATGTCGTTCCTGTTCTGCGGCCTGACGATGAACGCCGTGGGACGTGCTGCGCAGAGCATGGTGAACGAGGTGCGCCGCCAGTTCCGCGAGATCAAGGGCATCCTCACGGGCGAAGGCACGCCGGACTATGCCCGCTGCGTGGAGATTTCGACCCGCGGTGCACAGCGCGAGATGATGTTCCCCAGCCTGCTGGCCATCGTCGTGCCGGTAGCCGTCGGTCTCGTGTTCGGCGTGGCCGGCGTGATGGGCCTGCTGGTCGGCGGCCTCAGCTCGGGTTTCGTGCTGGCCGTGTTCATGGCCAATGCGGGCGGCGCGTGGGACAATGCCAAGAAGATGGTCGAGGAGGGGCATTTCGGCGGCAAAGGCTCCGAGTGCCACAAGGCCACCGTGGTGGGCGACACCGTCGGCGACCCGTTCAAGGACACTTCGGGCCCGTCGCTCAACATCCTTATCAAGCTGATGTCGATGGTCTCCATCGTAATGGCCGGGCTCACGGTGGCCTGCCACCTTTTCTGATGCCTTGCCTGCCGGGAGGGGCGGGTGCCGTCCGAATCCGGATTCGGGACAGGCAGGGCTGCGGCCGGGCGTTGCCCCGTCTCTGGCTCCGGCTCCCGGCCCTCGTCTCCGGCTCCCGGCTAAAGGCGATGTCCCGGCTCCGGCTCCGGCTCCCGGCGAAGGCGTTGTACTGGCTTCGGCCCGCAGCGAAAGGCGATGTTCCGGCGCCGGCCGCTGTGAAATAAAAAACCACCCCGCAAAGGGTGGTTTTTTATTGGATGCCGTCCTGTGAAGGCGGCTTCATGTCGGCCTCAGAAAAGGCCGGAAATACGGCTGAGGGTTGGAACCGGGGCGCGGCGCAGGCAGGGTATGGGCAAGTCCGCGCCGGGGGTTGGAGCCTCGTTGCTTTTTGCCCGTGCGAATTACTTCTTGCTGGCACCGCTTTCGAGGATCGAGACGATGGAGTAGAGCGTGAAGCAGATGGCGCCGAAGCCCGCCAGCACGCGTGCGGGGACGAAATACTTGGGCTCGGAGAGCGCCGCCTCGTAGAGGAATGCTGCGAGGAACAGGCAGGCCAGGGCCGTAAGCACCGGGATGATCGGGATGCGGTTGGCCAGCGGGAAATCGGCGTGCCAGATTTTTGCCAGCAGGATGACCTTGCTCGATATGCTCCAGCAGATCAGTGCCAGCCCTATGAGCACGAAGCCCACGAAGCTGATCGCCTCGCCCCGGAGCGTGAAGATGAGGATCAGTCCCAGCGCGAAGGCCAGGCCGCCCATCGCGAGCACCAGCCCCATCCACCGGCGGCGTTCTTCCATTGTATAGCTGCCTCGTGCCTGGCGTGCGATACTGGCTACCAGCGCGATGAGCGACGTGCAGACACAGGCGATGCCGAACATGACGCTTCCCGCCACGATATGCGCCGGGAGCGTTCCCAGCGCGAAGAGCAGGATGCACCACACCCATGCCCCGGCGGCTATGGCCGACACGATGAAGATCAGCAGCGAACTTTGCCCGCGGGTGAAGCCTGCGGGGTTGACCGAGAAGGTGCTGTCGCCCGAGTTCTTGGGGATCAGGCTGAACCGCGTCGAGGAGGTGGCCGCCGTCGAGACGCACGCCGTGATGAACCCCAGCCCGCAGATTACATGCCCCGTGACGAACGCCCCGGTCATGTGCGACTGGATGATGAAAAGCCCGCAGATGACCGTCATGGCGGCGACCGCATAGCCGATGGCCGGGAAAAGGTATTTCGCGGCGGCGGTATAGGTGCCGATGATCTGGCGGATGATGGTGGCGGCGGTGCAATAGAGCGCGATGCAGATCGAGCCCAGGAAAAAGAGCACGGGGCCTGCCGTGAGCCGCGAGGGGTCGTCGCCGGCGGCGAAAACGTAGGCGCCGTAGGCGAAACAGAAGGCTGCCATCGCAAGGGGAATGGCGCGGAAGAGGATGCTTATGCCATAGTTCATAATCGGAGTTTTTGTTATGCGCCAGCCTGCAAATCATGAACCAAACGAAAAAATGGCTATCTTTGCCCCATGGAAAATATCGTTTTCGACCTGGGCGGAGTACTTTTTGCCCGCGACAGAAGTAAGTGTACGCAAGAATTCCACGACTTTTTCAGTTTCATCCGTTCGGAGCCCATGCCGGCTTTCTGGGAGGATTACGACCGGGGCGTACTGACGCTCGACGAGGTGACCGGCATCCTTTCCGGGGTCAACGCCTGCCCGCGTGCGAAATGCGAGGAGTACCTGCGCCTGTCGATCGACATGCAGGAACCCGTGAAGCCTACCGAACAGCTTGTCCGCGACCTGAAGGCCGCCGGCTACAAGTTGTTCGTGCTTTCGAACATGTCGCGCGAGTTCATCGACTTCCTGCGCCGGTTCCCCGTCTACGGGCTTTTCGACGGCGAGGTGGTCTCCTGCGAGGAGGGCGTGGTGAAACCCGAGCCGGAAATCTACCGGCGACTGCTCGGCCGCTACGGACTCGATCCTGCGCAGACGCTCTTTATCGACGACCGCCCGGCCAATATCGCCGCCGCAGCGGCGCTGGGTATCCGCGGGCAGCTGTTCGACCATTCGGCGCCGGCCGCAACCTGCGACCTGCTGCGCCGCAGCCTGCTGCCCGAAATAGTAGGGTAGCAGCCCGAGACCATACCCGGGTACTCCGTCCGTATGGCCGTATCCGAGGCCGTTCGCTCCGCCCGCACGAATCGCCGGCTTCCCCTTTGGCAGCGGTTTTCCCTGTCCCGTGATCCGATCCGTCCGATGATTGAAAAATAAAAGGGGCCGCCCATTGCGAGCGGCCCTTTGCTTTGGATCGGATTCCGTTATTCGAAGTTGGCGTCCTTCATCAGTTCATACTCCGGCGAGAGTGCGTACATGCGTACGTATTCGAACTTGCCGGTGTCGACGAGTTTGAATTCGAATGCGTGCGTCACCTTGCCCGTGCCCGAGCCGATGTGCTGCGTGTAGAGCATCATCTGTACGGTGTAGATCACGTCGATGCCGGAAATCATCTTGACATCGGGGTAGAGCGTACCCAGGGCGGCGGACATTACCTCGCCGAAACGCTTCTCTACTTCGTCGTAGAATGCCTGGTACGATGCGCGCATGGCTTCCTTGTCGTCCGACCCCCAGTTGTCGTAGGCCGATACGTCTTCGCCGGCTTCGCTCCAATAGTATTTCGGGAGCGTGTTGATACGCCAGTTCAGGTTGGTGTAGCTTGCCGAGCATCCGCTGTAATATTCCGAATCCGTGAGGCGGCTGCCGCTGCGGTTGTCCGTCGTATAGGCGGCGTCCTTGTTCTGGAGCACCCAGTCCACGCAAGCCTGGTAGAAGCTCTTGCTGTATGCACTGCGGTCGGGAGCTACGACGAGCGTCATGCTGGGGTCGAAATTCCACTTGCCGCTGACCTTCTTGAACGGGCCGTCGAGTACTTCGGTGTCCTCGGTCTTGATCCAGTCGGCACCGTCGTAGGTATACTCGTCGGCGAAGAGCAGGGTCTCCTTGCTCGTGGAGTCGTAGAAGTGGTATGCCACATTCATCTTGTCCTCGGCCAGGGCATAGGGATATTTGTACTTCAGGTAGAGGGGCAGGTAGGTGTCCTGCGAGAACGACGAACTGAAGTTGGGGTTCGTGGCGCCCATCTGGGTGTAATCCTCGGGATTTACCATCGTTGTTTCCGCAGCTGCCGCCCACGATGTGCCGTCGAAGGTGTAGACTGCATAGCGGTTCTTGGTCACCGTGGCGCGGGTCATGCCGAAGGAGGCTGCCGAAGCATTGGCTGCCGACTTGACTGAAGTGACCATCGTATTGAGGAACTTGCCGCTCGATACGCCGATCGCATAGCCTTCCACGACGATTTCCTGTCCGTCGAGTGCTGCGTCGACAGCACCGTCCAGGACATACGAGAGGCTGCCCTGTGCCGTGAGCGCTTCGTCGTTGATGACGTTGTAGTAGTTGCCGTCGATCTTCAGCGTACCCGTGTAACGCACGTACTGCGCCGTGGTCAGCGTCAGGTAGCCGTCCATGTCGGTACCTGTCATCTCGCGGATCGCGGGGTAGGTGAACGTATCGGCCTCGGTATTGAGTTTGGTGACGGTCGATGCCGCGGGGTACTGGTTCAGCCCGGCATAAGCCGAAGTGGTACCTTCCACGCTGACCAGATCGCCGATGGCATAGGTTCCGGTCGGGTCGACATTGGTATAGATGAGGATCGACCCCGTGCCGTCGTTGATGAGGAAGCCGCGCTTGTAGGTCGCAGCGACCTGCCCCTTTACGCTGAACGTGCCGGGATCGGCCGATGCGACGATACCTACGGGCGTGAATTCGGGCTGCGAACCCTCCTCGGCGATCGTGGCGACGATCATGTTGGCGAATTTGGGTGCGCCGCCGCTCTTGCTGACGGAGAAGAGGTAACCGGTCGCGGTGACCTTCTTACCGTCTAGGCTCCCGTCGATCTGCCCCTTGTTGGGGAAGGAGAGGCTGCCGGTGGCCGTCGCGGCACCGTCCACATTGAGGTTGTAATAGTTGCCGCTGATCGAGAGCGTACCCGTCAGGCTGACGAATTTGATCGACGCTGCGGTCAGGTAGGCGTCGAGCTCGCTGCCCGACATGGCCTGTGCCGTGGGGAAGGCGAAATTCTTGGTTTTCTCCACGAGCGTGATCTCGGCCGTGTTGCCGAATTGCATGCCGCTGTTGTATTCCGTAACGGCACCCTTGACCTTCACTACATCGCCCAGCGAGTAGTTCGACGGGGCGTTCAGATATACCAGAATAGCCCCCGTGGTGTCGTCGACGATAAAGCCGCGGGCATAGGCAGCCGAAACGGTGCCCTGCACGGTATAGTCGCCGGGGGCAATGATTTCGCTGATCTTGTTGATGGTCTCGGGGATTTCGCCGCCTCCGGTCGAAGGCTCCTGTTCGGAGTAGGCGTATTCGGCGATGACGTAGTCGCCGGCCTCGGCGTTCTTGACGGCCTCCTTGAGGATGCGCGGCAGGTAGTTGGCTGCCGGCTTACCGGGTGTAAAGTAGTCGGCCGTGATCTCCTCGCCCCAGGCTACCTCGTAGTCGGCGGCCTTGAGCTCGTAGGTCGAGGCGGAAGCGATGCCGGTGATGGCCTCGGATATCTCGCCGCGCTGGTTCTTATAGGTAACGGTGACAGTCGAGCCGTTCGAGAGGTAGCTGTCGTAACCTGCAGCCAGGAATGCGGGCAGGTACGTCGTGGCGGAAGCGGCTTCGGAGAAACATTTTGCAGTGCCTACGGCGGCCAGGGCTGCCACTGCATCGGGCCCTGCGGCTTCGGCGATCGCCTTGTTGGCGGCGTTCGACGCGACGCTGGCGTAGTCGGCGTCGGTCATCGTGTATTTCAGCACCTGGACGTCGGTGATCTCCTTGTCGGGGTTGAACCCGTCCAGATACTCCTCGTTGTAATCGTCGACATTACAACCCCCCCCCACGAATGCTATCGTCGCAAGGGCCAGAAGGTATTTTACAATATGCTTGTTCATATGGTTCGCTGTAATTAGAAGTTAATTTTCAGTCTTACGGTATAGGTGCGACCGAACGAGTACATGACGGCATATACGTTCTGCCAGATACCTTCGTCGGCTGCGGCGCACTGCGCGTCCATGATGTAGTTGTAGTCGTAGACGTTGTTCACGTTGCCGTAGATCGTGGCGCGTACGTTGCCGATCTTGAAGGCGTAGCTGGCCGAGAGGTCGAGCTGGTGTCCCCACGGAATTTTCCACGGGTCTTTCACGTCGACGGTCGAGTTACCGCTCAGGCTGGTCTGCGAACCGATGTAGAAGTCGGCGTAGTTGTTGCCGTAGGCGTTCCAGTCGGCGCTGACGCGCAGGCCCTTCATCGGGCGTACCGTGACGCCGAGGGCTCCGGTGGTCTGTGCCGAACCGCCGACCTTGATGCCTTTCTGCTTCAGGTTCAGCCATGCGTGGTCTTCAGCCATGATGCCCGAGGCGACCGTGCCGTCCAAAGCCTTGGTCAGGGGCTGCCCCTGCGTGTCGTAGATGTAGCCCTTCGAGTCGCTGTCCCACTGCCAGTCGCCCAGCGAAAGCATACCGGTCACGTCCAGCCAGCGGTTGGGGCGCAGGACGAAGTCCAGTTCGAGGCCCATGTGGCGTGCGTCCACACCCGAGAGGTTCACGCGGGCGTAGTCGCCGTTGGCCATCGAGCTGGAACGTACGACCGACTTGTCCATCCAGAGCGTGTAGTAACCGTTCAGGTTGACCGAAAGGATGCCCGAGCGGAACCCGTAGCCTACCTCGGCCGAGAAGACCTTTTCGTTCAGCGGGTCGGGGTTCTTGGCGTTGCTCGTGGTGCTCTGCAGGAATGCGCCGCCCGAGAAGAACGGGGCGCGGCTGATGTAGCCCAGGTTGGCGAATACGTTGTGTTTCTCGTTGATGTTGTAGTTGGCACCGCCCTTGACCGTGTAACCGATGAAGTTCACGTGCTCGGACTCGGCGTGTGCGGCGTCGTAGTAGAAGCGGTCGTAGCGCCAGTAGCCGGTGTTGGAAACCGAACCCGATACGAAGGCGTTGAGGTTTTTCTTCGTCCACTCCAGCTGGGCGAATACGCCTTCCTGGTGTACGTGGCCGTCGTAGTCGCGGTAAACCTTGTCGCCGACCTGTAATTTCTGGTATTTCCAGTTGGGATCGGCTGCGGCGGCGTTCTGCTCGGCCTTGACGTTCTTGCGGCTGTCGTCGTCGATGTAGTACTTACCGTCGTAGAGGTCGATGATCTCGTTGTTGTGCTCGCCGATGTAGTAGCGTACGTCGATACCGGCCGACAGTTCGAGCGACTTGGAGATTTGGTTGGTATAGGTCGAGAGCAGTCCGTACCACATGTGGTTGTTGTTGCTCTTCGACATGATCATGCGCGAACCGTCGGGACTGGCGGCGTTCATCTCCTGGATCTTGTCGTAGGCGAACGTGCCGTCGGGGTTGCGGAAGGTGGTGTTCAGCACGCCGTAGTTGGTACCCTTCCACATGTTGCGGTCTGCCGAGGTGCGGCCCTGGCCCGAGTAGCCGCTGCCGCGTCCGATCGACATGTAGAGCGCCGTCGAGAGCGACGACTTGTAGTCGATCTGCCACTGGTGGTTCAGCGAGATCTGGGGCTTGTGGTATTCGTTGAAGTGCGAATAGCGCTGCCTGCCGTTCTTGTCGAAACCGTACTCGGCGTTGTAGCGGTACATGTCCTTTTCGCCCATGAAGTTCTTGGCCTTCTGCCACTCCTCGATCTTCAGTCCGTCGTCGAGGGCATGGCGCTGCGCGTGCTTCTGCGGGGCGCCGAAGGCGGTCAGCGACAACTGGTGGCGGTCGTTGATGCGCTTCGAGATGTTGACGAACCAGTTGTAGCCTTCGAAGTTGGTTCCCTGGATGTAACCGTCGCCCCAGCGCTTCGCGCCGAGTACCGACAGTGCCCAGCCGCTCTTCGTGAGGCCCGTCGAGAGGCTGAACGAAAGGCTGTAAAGGCCGTCGTTACCTACGCCGAACGAGAACGTGCCGCCCTGCTTGGCCTCGATGCCGTTGGTCACGATGTTGACCGAACCGCCGACCGAGGGCGACGAGATTTTCGAGGCGCCCAGGCCGCGCTGGGTCTGCATGCTGCGCGTCACGTCCGAGAGGCCGGCCCAGTTTGACCAGTATACCCCCCCCCACTCCATGTCGTTCACGGGGACGCCGTTGACCATTACGGCCACGTTGGCCGCCTGGAAACCGCGCATGTTGATCTTCGAGTCGCCGAAGCCGCCGCCGTCCTTGGTCACGTAGACGCCCGGGGTCGATTTCAGGATTTCGGGGAACTCCTGCCCGCCGAGTTTGTAGCTGATCTCCTCGGCGTTGACCGTCGATACGGCTACCGGGGTTTTGCGCTGCACGGCCACCGACTGCATGACGATGACATCCTGCAATGCCACGGCGTCGGGCTCCATCTGGATGATGCCCAGGCGTGCGTTCGGGCCCGTGACGGGTTTTTTGGTCGGGACGTAGCCCACGTAGCTGATCTCGATCTCCTTGGCATCGGTCTTCAGCGTGAAGTTGCCGTCGACGTCGGTGCTGACACCCTGCGATGTGCCGGGTACGGTCACAGAGGCACCGATCAGCGGTGCGCCGGTCTCATCTACGATTTTACCCGTAACTGCCGATTGCGCGACAGCGGCGGACACTCCGAACAGGATCAGGGCGGCCGTCATGAGGAAATGTTGTAAATGTTTTCTCATACTTTTTAATGGATTAGTAAATAAAAGAGTGTAATGGATATTTCGGTTTCTTCATAGCGTGGTGTCGTGGTTCGCGGCACTAAGATCGGGGATTTTTCCGCTCCCGCCGGTGGGGTGGCGGAAGTTTCACAGGATTTTAACCCCCGGCAGCCTTTCGGGAAGGCTCTGAGATCCATGGTATGCCGGGGTTCGTATAAAGTTGCGAGGGATACTCCGCGTGTGAGATACCCCTCGTTGTTGCGTATCGCAGGCCGTGCCCGGCGATAGCCGATGTCCGGTTTGCATACCTTCTCCCGCACCGTATCGGTGATGCAGGGTGCCGGTGGAAACCGTTATTTCCATAAAGCCGTCCATAATTTGCTTATACAAATTTAAACCAAATATTTCACAGCCGCAACAGAACACCGCAAATTTTGTTCAAATATTTTTCAACCTGTTGACGGGCACTGCCTTGCACGTGCGGCACGTTCCTTGTGCAGCTGACTCGCATGCAGGCTTTCAAGGAACTATACTGGCGTTATTCGCTTTTCGTGTTGATCCTCGGACTGGGGGTCACGATCTTCATCGAGCTGACCCCGTTTCTGGGCGGGGTGCTGGGTGCCATGACGATCTACGTGCTGCTCCGGCGGCAGATGCATTACCTCACGGCCTGCCGCAAATGGCGGCGCAGCCTGGCCGCGTCGCTGTTGCTGGGCGAGGCGGTGCTGTGTTTCCTGGTGCCGATCAGCCTGATCGTCTGGATGGTCGTCAACCAGGTGCAGGACATCGCCCTCGCGCCCGAGTCGGTCGTCGAGCCGCTCAAGCACATCGCTGCGCTGATCCACGACAAGACGGGATACAACCTCTGGCAGGAGAAGAACATCACGTCGCTCGTGGGCGTGATCCCCCGGCTGGGGCAGTGGGTGCTGGGCAGCATCATGGATTTCGGCATCAACATCATCGTGCTGCTGTTCGTGCTCTATTTCATGCTCATCGGCGGCCTGCGCATGGAAGGCTACTGCCGCGAGATACTGCCTTTCAACCGGGACGTGGGCAGCAGCGTCATGCGCGAGGTGCACATGATCGTCCGTTCGAATGCCATCGGCATCCCCCTGCTGGCCGTCGTGCAGGGCGTCGTGGCGTTCGTGGGCTACCTGGTCTTCAACGCCCCGAGCCCGCTGTTCTGGGGCGTGCTGACCTGTTTCGCAACGATCATCCCCATCTTCGGGACGGCGCTCATATGGCTGCCGCTTGCGGGTTACATGGCGCTGACGGGCGACTGGGGGCCGGCCATCGGGCTGCTCCTCTACGGCGGGCTGGTCGTGACGCACGTGGACAACGTCGTGCGGTTCATCATGCAGAAGAAGATGGCCGATACGCATCCGCTGGTGACGATCTTCGGCGTTTTCATCGGGCTGTCGCTCTTCGGGTTCATGGGGGTGATTTTCGGGCCGCTGATGCTGGAGATGTTCGTCTTCTGCGTCGATATCTTCAAGAAGAAGTACCTCGACGGGACGTCGTACAAGCAGTTGTTCGTCCCCGAGCAGGATATTCAGGCATAGCCCGCCGGGCGCTTCCGGGCGGGGCGCTTTTACGAAAAGTAACCGTTTCCGGTGTTTTTTGTGAAAAATCCCTGTAAAATGGTTGGAATTTCAAATTGTTTATTATCTTTGTTATTGGAATAACAGTAAAAGCGGCAACAAGAACCCTTAATCAAAAATATCACAATGGCGAGAAATCTCAAAATCAGAGACCTTACGTTGCGCGACGGACAGCAGTCCTCGTTCGCGACGCGCATGTCGCAGGCACAGGTAGACCGTTGCCTGCCCTTCTACAAGGATGCAAATTTCTATGCGATGGAGGTCTGGGGCGGTGCCGTACCCGACTCGGTGATGCGTTATCTCAACGAGAACCCGTGGACGCGCCTGGAGACGATCTACAAGGCTGTGGGCAAGGTGTCGAAGCTCACGGCGCTTTCGCGCGGCCGTAACCTGTTCGGCTACGCGCCTTACCCCGACGACGTGATTGACGGCTTCTGCCGCAACGCGATCGAAAGCGGGCTGGGCATCATGCGTATCTTCGATGCCCTGAACGACGTGGACAACGTGAAATCGACGATCAAATACGTCAAGCAGTACGGCGGCATCGCCGACTGCGCCGTATGTTATACGGTCGACCCGAAATATCCCGAACCCTCCTTCATGCAGCGCCTGATGGGCAAGAAACAGCCGCAGCCCGTCTTCACGGATGCCTATTTCCTCGACAAGGCCAAACAGATGGCCGCACTGGGCGCCGACATGATTACCATCAAGGACATGTCGGGCCTGATCCCGCCGCGCCGTGTCGCCACGCTGGTCAAGCTGTTCAAGAAGAACATCTCGATTCCGGTCGATTTCCATACCCACTGTACCCCCGGCTACGGCCTGGCTTCGGTGCTCGCGGCCATCGTGGCCGGCGTCGACATCGTCGATACCAACTGCTGGTATTTCGCCGAAGGCACGGGTGCCCCGGCCATCGAGCTGATCCACGTGTTCTGCGGCAAACTGGGTGTCGACACCGGCGTGAACATGGAGGCCGTGGCCAAGATCAACACCCAGCTGCGCGAGATCCGCAAGGAGCTCAACCAGTCGGTGTTCGGCGCGGACAAACCCGAACCCAAGGCATTTAACCCGCTGACCGACAAGCTGCCCGCCGAGATCGACGCTCTGTTCGACAAGGCCATCGCGGCCGCCAAGGCCGACGATGAGGACGGCACGATCGACGCCTGCCGCAAGATCGAGGCCTATTTCGGTTTCCCGGCTCCCAACGAACTGGTGCAAAAGGCCGAGATACCCGGCGGCATGTACTCGAACATGGTCGCCCAGCTCAAGCAGCTCAAGGCCGAGGACATCCTGCCGCGCGCCATGGAGCTGATCCCCTCGGTGCGCCTGGCCGCAGGCCTGCCGCCGCTGGTGACCCCGACCTCGCAGATCGTCGGTGCGCAGGCCGTCAACTGCGCCCTCGACGAGAAGGCCGGGCGTCCGATGTACACCAACAAGAGCTCGCAGTTCGTCGGCCTGGTCAAGGGCGAGTACGGACACACGCCCGTGAAAATCGACCCCGAATTCCGCTTCAAGATCTGCGGCGTGCGTGAGGAAACCCCCTACGATACGTCGAAATACCAGATGCAGCCCAACCCCGAACTTCCCGAAGCCGGAGGCGTGAAGCTTGCCGCCAACGAGAAGGAGGTGCTGCTGCTCGAGTTGTTCCCGATGGTAGCCAAGACTTTCCTCACGGACATGAAGGTCAAGGCCTACGCCGCGGCCAAACCCGCCGAGCCCAAGGCCGAGGAGAAGAAAGCCGAGGAGGTGAAGAAGATCGTCATCACGGGCAATGCCGTGACGGCGCCGCTGCCCGGCCGCATCATCGAACTCAAGGTCAAAGTGGGCGATACGGTCAAGGCCGGCGACGAGATCGCAGTCCTGGAGGCCATGAAAATGGAGAATTCCGTGACGACCGATTACGCCGGCACGGTAAAGCAGGTGCTGGTACAGCCCGGCGAGAACGTGGCTACCGACGCCGTACTGGTCGAGATCGGGTAATCCCGTCCGTCACATTCGTCCGGAAAAAGGGCAGCCGGTATACAGCCGGCTGCCCTTTCTTCGTGCGATTTCCCGGAAAAATAGTATATTTGCACCATCAAATAATTAAACCTCAGACTTATGGCATTTCTAAAAGAATTCAAGGAGTTCGCCCTCAAGGGGAACGTGATGGACATGGCCGTCGGTGTAATCATCGGCGGCGCGTTCGGCAAGATCGTGTCGTCGCTGGTGAACGACATCCTGATGCCGCCGATCGGGGCGCTGATCGGCAATACCGATTTCTCGCAGCTGCGGCTCGACATTTCGAAGTTCCGGGACATGACTTCGAGTGCCGTGCATGCCGTCGGCGACGTCGTGACGGGCGGCGGCGAAGCTGCCGTGAAGGCGGCTGCCGAGCCCGTTTACTGGAATTACGGCGCCTTCATCCAGCAGTGCATCGACTTTACGATCCTGGCATTCTGCGTCTTCCTGATGGTCAAGCTGATGAACCGGCTGATGCGGAAAAAGGAAGAGGCCGCCGCTCCGGCGCCTGCGCCCGAACCCGCACCCACGAAGGAGGAGTTGCTGCTGGCGGAGATCCGAGACCTGCTCAGGGAGCAGAAAAAATAGTTCCGCAAACAGGTGTAAAAGGCTGTCTGCACGGCGCAGACAGCCTTTTATGCATTCGTTGGGAGCGGTTCCCGCAGGATAGGGGCATCCGCCGCCCGGGCCGGGCGGTCTTATTGGTCGGATTCCTTTTTGTGCGTGTATTCCTGTAATATATAAGTGGTGAAGATCGGGAACATCATCATCCCCAGCGTGGGCAGCAGGATGGTGATGACCTTGCCGATGGCCGTGACGGCGAATATTTCGGCGCCGACGGTCGTGACGTTCATCCAGGCCCACCACAGGGCGTTCCCGAAGCCGTGGAGCTTGTCGTTGACGAGTATTTCGTAGTCGTAGAAGACGAGTGCCGAGATGTAGGTGAAGACCACGACCGTGAAGATGTAGGCCGTGAATAGCTGGCGGATCTTGTTGTCCACGAGCCATCGCACGACCACGTAGAGCGCCAGGAACGCCCGCATGAGCGGCATCACCCCGATCAGCATGGCCCAGTAGCGGGGTAGGTTTGCGCCGCTCCAGTCGAGGATGTTCAGGTAGGGGATCGAGATCAGGAAGAACAGGATGTTCCGCCCGAAGAAGCGCCCTTTATGCCCGGCTGCCGCCCAGCGTACGAAGAAATCGCACAGGAAAAGGATGCAGACCGCCAGCTGCACGGTCAGGTAGGTATGCGAAAAGCGGGTGTGGTCTCCGCCGATGATTTCCCACGAGACCGCGACGAGCAGGACTACGCCGGCGATTACCTTGAGTATGCTCAGGGAATTGGTAATTTCGTTGCGTGATGTATCTGTCAGCGACATGTCGTTCTGTTTGCCCACAGGCGGGGCAAAATCGGTGCCAAAGCCCCGGACTGCGAATTTTCCGGTGATTTTTTGCCGAAAGATTTTGCACGAATGAAAAATTCTATTACCTTTGCACTCGCTTTGATGCAATGGCGGGTTAGCTCAGCTGGTTAGAGCGCATGATTCATAATCATGAGGTCCCGAGTTCAAGTCTCGGATCCGCTACGAAATAAAAAGGGACATCCTTGTAAAAGGTGTCCCCTTTTTTGTTCCCTGCCCCCCTTTTATGCCCGATGTCTCTCTATGATAAAGAAATAACGCTGTAAATTGTTCGTTTACAGCGTTATTCGATGGGTGTCGGGCCGTCGAGCCTCCGGGGCGGACAACCGGCAGGGGCAAGTCGCCGCGAAGTATATCCGTTTCAAACGATCCTTCGGCGGCAATTACCGGGATTTACTGGTGAAACAGGTTTCCGACGGGGTATCGGCGACCGAAAACCTCAATTCCCCGCCGCGGAGAATATCCGCATGGTCTATTGCCGGCCGTTCGAGCGCTTTTCCGTTGAGGGTGACCGATTGTACGTAGCAGTTGCCGGATCCGAAATTTTCACAGACGATGCGGAAATCCCTGCCATTGGGTAGATGCAGTATGATTTCAGGCAGGCAGGGAATTCCCAGCTGGTATTCGGTGGAACCCGGGCACATGGGATAGAATCCCATGGCACTGAATAAATACCATGCGCTGAGCTGTCCGCAGTCGTCGTTCCCCGGCAATCCGCTCGGCTGCGGCAGATAGTAGGTGTTTACGATGTCGTAAACGCGCCGCTGCGTCTTCCACGGCATCCCGCACAGGTTATACATGTAGGGGGCGTGCATCGAAAATTCGTCGCCGACATAATATATCCCGTTGTCGAAAATGTCGTCGAGGAAAGCGGCCATGGCATCGTTCCCGCCCATGAATTCGATCAGGGCAGGGACATCGTGCGGTGCGAACAACGTGTAGTTCTTGCGGTAGTTCAGGGCTCCCGTTTCGTTGAACCCGCTCCAGACGCTGATATTGTAATCCGAAGGCGCTGCCCATGTGCCGTTACTGCGACGGGCGCGCACCAACTTTGTCTCGGCGTCGAGTACGTTTTTGAAACGCTGGCTTCGCAGATCGTATTCGCGGGCCTTTTCCGTATCCCCTTTCGCCCTGTCTCTTATACACATCTCCGAGCCCACGAGACAAGAGGCAATCTCG
>OJKZ01000467.1_pt1 | contig 15880 bp, 9 predicted proteins | sample 1596791 | NCBI WGS metagenome assembly OJKZ01 (sample SAMEA3904677, study PRJEB24821) | metagenome | biome: Builtin; feature: hospital; material: surface | place: USA | collected 2013-06-04 | reverse complement strand
ATTTTTTCCACTTCTAATAAACTATAATTACTAATTCTAATATTCCTTTAGCCAGAACTTCATATAATATTAAAATGTCGTATACCAATTAAATTCTTAGAAATACGCCTAATTCACATCACTACCTAGTATTTTAGTATTCTACATATTTTTGAATACTTTTACATAAACTTTATCTTCTATAATAACAGTTAATAACAAAAATTTTATGGACGATTTTTTCTTATTAATTTTAAGTGAGGTATTATGATTTGTGTTGTATTTTTATGGGGCTATTCATTTATATTTAATCATTTTAATGTTTCCAAATCTTAATAGATAGTGTAAAAAACGTGTGATATCTTAATAACAAAACAAAGTCTATTTAAGCTAAAACAATAATGATATACTAATATCAATAATTAAGATGGAAGAAGTGATACATGTGTTTGATTGGTTTCAATTAGCAAGTAATAAAGAAAAGAGAATGGTGCAATTACGACGATATTTGCATCAATACCCAGAACTTTCTTTTGAGGAAAAACGTACGCATGATTTTATTGTAAATCAATTGAGCCAATTAGCATGCACCATAGAAACACCAGTTGGACGTAATGGTATAAAAGCAACTTTTAAAGGATCTGATTCAAATGGACCAACGATTGCATTACGAGCAGATTTCGATGCACTACCTGTTCAAGAATTAAATGATGTACCCTATCGTTCAAAAAATAAAGGGTGCATGCATGCTTGTGGACATGACGGACATACAGCTATTTTGCTTGGAGTAGCTGAAATTGTTCATGAGCATCGTCATTTATTGAAAGGTAATGTTGTTTTTATATTCCAATATGGTGAGGAAATTATGCCAGGTGGTTCTCAAGAGATGATTGATGATGGCTGTCTACAGAATGTCGATAAAATATATGGCACACACTTATGGAGTGGTTATCCATCTGGGACAATCTATTCTAGACCTGGAGCAATAATGGCTTCACCAGATGAATTTAGTGTGACTATATATGGAAAAGGTGGTCACGGTGCAAAACCACACGAAACAATAGACCCTATTGTCATTATGGCTGAGTTTATTTTAAGTGCCCAAAAAATAATTTCTCGAACAATTGATCCAGTAAAGGAAGCTGTTCTTACTTTCGGAATGATTCAAGCAGGATCAACAGATAGTGTTATTCCAGATACAGCTTTTTGTAAAGGTACTGTACGTACTTTTGACACAAAATTACAAAGTCATGTTCAAAATAAAATGGATAAGCTCTTACAAGGTTTATCTTTATCAAACGATATTACATATGAATTGGAATATATTAAAGGTTATTTACCAGTACACAATCATCAACAATCATATGATGTAGTCAAACAAGCAGCTAATGATTTACATTTAAGATTTAATGAGTCAGACTTAATGATGATTGGTGAGGACTTTTCACATTACCTTAAAGTACGACCTGGTGCATTCTTCTTAACTGGTTGTGGTAATAAAGACAAAGGCATTACTGCACCTCATCATAATCCTCATTTTGACATTGATGAATCTTCATTAAAATATGCAGCTAGTGAATTTTTAAAAATATTAGAAATTGAAAATGTTTTTTAACAAGAGGATAACTAAGTGTATTAAATCATTTAAATAAAATAGCATAATGAACATTGAATGAGTTATATTCAGAGATATAACAAAAAAAGACTCCCAAATGGGAGTCTTTTTTGATGAATAATATATTATTCAAAGATTTCAGTTACAACGCCTGATCCAACAGTACGTCCACCTTCACGGATTGAGAAACGAGTACCGTCTTCAATCGCGATAGGAGCGATTAATTCTACTGTCATTTCAACGTTGTCACCAGGCATAACCATTTCTGTACCTTCTGGTAAGTTTACAACACCAGTTACGTCAGTAGTACGGAAATAGAATTGTGGGCGATAGTTAGTGAAGAATGGAGTGTGACGTCCACCTTCATCTTTAGATAATACGTATACTTCAGCTTTGAATTTTGTGTGTGGTGTAATAGAACCAGGAGCAGCTAATACTTGACCACGTTGTACGTCTTCACGTGCAACACCACGTAATAAAGCACCGATGTTGTCACCAGCTTCAGCGTAGTCTAATAATTTACGGAACATTTCTACACCAGTAACAGTTGTTTTAGAAGTTTCGTGCATACCGATGATTTCAACTTCTTCACCAACTTTGATTTGACCACGTTCAACACGGCCTGTAGCAACAGTACCACGACCAGTGATTGAGAATACGTCCTCAACTGGCATCATGAATGGTTTGTCAGAATCACGTTCTGGAGTTGGAATGTAATCATCAACTGCTTGCATTAAGTCTAAGATTTTTTGTTCGTATTCAGCATCGCCTTCTAATGCTTTTAATGCAGAACCAGCGATTACAGGTACATCGTCACCTGGGAAGTCATATTCGCTTAATAAGTCACGAACTTCCATTTCAACTAATTCTAATAATTCTTCGTCGTCTACCATGTCAACTTTGTTTAAGAATACAACTAATGCTGGTACACCAACGTTACGTGATAATAAGATGTGTTCACGAGTTTGTGGCATTGGACCGTCAGCAGCAGATACAACTAAGATACCGCCGTCCATTTGAGCTGCACCAGTGATCATGTTTTTAACATAGTCAGCGTGTCCTGGGCAGTCAACGTGAGCATAGTGACGTTTGTCAGTTTGGTATTCGATATGTGCAGTATTGATTGTAATACCACGTTCTTTTTCTTCTGGAGCGTTGTCAATCATATCGTATGATTGTGCAACAGTGTCACCATTTTTAGCTAATACAGTTGCGATAGCAGCTGTTAAAGTTGTTTTACCATGGTCAACGTGACCGATAGTACCAATATTGGCATGTTCTTTTGAGCGATCAAATTTTTCTTTTGCCATTATTAAATCTCTCCTATTCTTAATAAAAGTTATTTCAAATTTATCTCTCATGATAGTTTCTCACCATCATGAGAAGAAAATTGATTGAGTGTAGCATAAAAGAATTTATAATTCTTTTATAATGCATTTACCCCTAAAAATCAAATCATAAAAATGTCAGCTTATAAATAAGCTCAACCTGTATTTTAACCTAGCATAGCTAGTCTTAACAAGTTATATTATTCACCTTTATTTTTCTTGATGATTTCTTCAGCAATTGATTTAGGAACTTCTGCATAGTGGTCAAAGTACATTGTGTAAGTACCGCGACCTTGCGTGTTAGAACGTAATGAAGTTGCATAACCAAACATTTCTGAAAGTGGTACATATGCGTTAACAACTTGAGCATTACCACGTGGTTCCATACCGTCTACACGTCCACGACGAGCAGTCACGTCACCCATGATATCACCCATATATTCTTCAGGCATTTCGATAGTAACTTTCATCATTGGTTCTAAGATAACTGGATCACATTTTTTAGCAGCTTCTTTAAGCGCTAATGATGCAGCAATTTTGAAGGCCATTTCAGATGAATCGACATCATGATAAGAACCATCAAATAATTTAGCTTTAACATCAATTAATGGATAACCAGCTAAGACACCATTTTCCATAGCATCTTTAAGACCTTGTTCAACTGATGGAATGTATTCACGAGGAACTACACCACCAACAATAGCGTTTTCGAATTCGAAACCGCCACCTGTTTCGTTAGGAGTGAATTCAATATGAACATCACCATATTGACCACGACCACCAGATTGACGTGAGAATTTACCTTGAACTTGTGCAGGTTGTTTAAATGTTTCACGATAAGAAACCATTGGAGCACCTACGTTACATTCAACGTTGAATTCTTTCTTCATACGGTCAACTAAAATATCTAAGTGTAATTCACCCATACCACCGATGATAACTTGTCCAGTTTCTTCATCTGTGTGTGCATGGAATGTTGGGTCTTCTTCTTGTAATTTAACTAAAGCTTGAGTCATTTTATCTTGGTCAGCTTTAGATTTTGGTTCAACTGATAAGTGGATAACTGGTTCTGGGAATTCCATTGATTCCAAGATAATGTCATTTTTCTCTCCACATAAAGTATCACCAGTACCTGTTTCTTTAAGGCCTACTGCAGCTGCAATTTCACCTGAATAAACAGTGTCAATTTCTTGACGTGAGTTCGCGTGCATTTGTAATAAACGTCCAACACGTTCACGTTTATCTTTAGAAGAGTTCTTCACATATGAACCTGAAGATAATGTTCCAGAGTATACACGGAAGAATGTTAATTTACCAACATAAGGGTCAGTCATAACTTTAAATGCCAAAGCAGCAAATTCTGCTGAATCATCTGGTTTAGCAACAACTTCTTCATCAGGGTTGTTCGCACGATGACCAATAATTGGTTTAACATCTAATGGTGAAGGTAAATAATCAATTACTGCATTAAGCATTAATTGAACACCTTTGTTTTTGAACGCTGTACCACAAAGTACTGGGTAGAATTCTACGTCAGTAGTAGCTTGGCGGATAGCATCTTTTAATTCATCAACTGAAATCTCTTCATCCCCAAGATATTTCTCCATTAAATCGTCGTTGTTTTCAGCAACAGCTTCAATTAATTGAGCGCGAGCTTCTTCAGCTCTTTCTTTATGGTCTTCTGGAATTTCGATTTCATCGATTTCTGTACCTAGGTCGTTTGTATATTTAAAGCATTTCATTTCTACTAAGTCAATGATTGCTTCAAATTCATCTTCTGCACCAATAGGTAATTGAATAGGTGCTGCATTTGCTTGTAAACGATCATGTAAAGTGCTTACTGAATATTCAAAGTTCGCACCTAATTTGTCCATTTTGTTTACAAAAACAATACGAGGTACACCATAAGTTGTTGCTTGACGCCAAACTGTTTCAGTTTGAGGTTCTACACCTGATTGTGCATCAAGTACAGTAACGGCACCATCAAGTACACGTAATGAACGTTCAACTTCAACTGTGAAGTCTACGTGTCCAGGAGTATCAATGATGTTTACACGGTGACCTTGCCATTGTGCAGTTGTAGCAGCAGATGTGATAGTAATACCACGGTCTTGCTCTTGTTCCATCCAGTCCATTTGTGAAGCACCTTCATGTGTTTCACCAATTTTATGGATACGACCTGTGTAGTAAAGAATACGTTCAGTCGTAGTTGTCTTACCAGCATCAATGTGAGCCATGATACCGATATTACGAGTATTTTTCAAAGAAAAGTCTCTTGCCATGTATTTTTTCTCCTTCCAGTATTTACTGAATAAGTACTATAGATATGGCGATGCCCTAAGCATGAGCCATTTATTGGTAAACCATATAACGGAACACACTCAGGGTAATTGCTTTAATCTTACCAACGGTAGTGAGCAAATGCTTTGTTCGCTTCAGCCATTTTGTGAGTGTCTTCACGTTTTTTGACTGCACCACCTGTATTATTTGCAGCATCTAAGATTTCGTTAGCTAAACGGTCTTCCATAGTTTTTTCACCACGAAGACGCGCATAGTTAACTAACCAACGTAATCCAAGAGTAGTACGACGTTCTGGGCGCACCTCAACTGGTACTTGGTAGTTAGAACCACCTACACGACGAGCTTTAACTTCTAATACTGGCATGATATTATTAATTGCTTCTTCGAACACTTCTAATGCATCACGACCACTACGTTGTTCAACAAGATCAAATGCAGAATAAAGAATTCTTTGAGCTGTTCCACGTTTACCGTCTAACATAATTTTGTTAATTAATTTAGTAACTAACTTAGAGTTATGAATTGGATCTGGTAATACATCTCTTTTAGGTACTGATCCTTTACGAGGCATAATCTAAATCCTCCCTTCCTATTATAGTATATTATTTAAAAATATATTTAAAATTTACGTAATCTTAAACTTAATTTTTTGGTTTTTTAGTTCCGTATAATGAACGACCTTGTCTACGTCCATCAACACCTGAAGTATCAAGTGCACCACGTACGATATGGTAACGCACACCAGGTAAGTCTTTCACTCGTCCACCACGAACAAGTACAACACTGTGTTCTTGTAAGTTGTGTCCGATACCAGGAATGTATGCGTTAACTTCAATGTTATTTGATAAACGCACACGTGCATATTTACGTAACGCAGAGTTAGGTTTTTTAGGTGTCATTGTACCTACACGAGTACATACACCACGTTTTTGAGGTGAGTTTAAGTTAGTAAATTGTTTCTTTTTACTATTGAAACCTCTGTTTAAAGCTGGTGAATCTGATTGTTTCGTTTTGCTTTTTCTTGGTTTACGTACTAATTGGTTAATAGTTGGCATTGAATATGTCCTCCTCTCTTCATTTTTTAATCCCACACATCCAGGTGGTTCATTTTAAGGTTAAATAAAATTTAGTAAGTAAAACACTTACTAATTCTCACTTATTAATGCAACTATTGTCGCATTAACATTAATACCTACATATTTTCCTAACGCACGTTGGCTAGAAAAAAATGATACTGGTATATTTTTATGATTGATATAGCTTAACACGCGAGTTAGCAAATGAACTTCAACGTCTTGAGCAATAATCAATGATGTAACTTGACCTTTCTTTAACGCTTTAAGCGTTTCTTTAAGACCAACTACATAGTGTTGTTTGTTAAAGCGTGCAACTTTTTCATTAGACATCTAAATATCCTCCAAAGTTCTGCTTGCATCAACCTTTAATATATTAACATTATTTGTTACTAGTAGTCAACAACTTATATTTGCATTTATAAATAAAATACAAAGCACTTCAAAATTTCATAGTAATTATTACAATATCTATAATTTGTAGCAAAAAAGAAAAGAGTGGGACATAAATTAAACTAAACGCATCGTCCCACTCTTGAATGATAACTCTGGCACAAATATTTTCGTCTGAAAATTTCTGTACTAGAATTTTATGGCTCATAATTTTCGCCTAATAATTGATTTGTGACAATGTCATAAATCGAAATCTAATTAGACTCGTTATTCTATCGTTTCAACTTCTTCACTTGTTTCTGTTACTGGTGCAGTAGCTTTATCGTATTGAATATCACTGTAACGTCTCATACCAGTACCAGCAGGAATTAACTTACCAATAATAACATTCTCTTTAAGACCAAGTAAATCATCACGTTTACCTTTAATAGCTGCATCAGTAAGCACACGTGTTGTTTCTTGGAATGAAGCTGCTGATAAGAAGCTTTCAGTTTCCAGAGAAGCTTTAGTAATACCAAGTAATACTGGTTTAGCTGTAGCTGGACGTTTACGATGTTTGAATGCATCTCTGTTAGCGTCAGTAAAGTTATGAATATCAACTAATGAACCTGGTAATAATTTAGTGTCACCAGCCTCAATGATGCGAACTTTACGTAACATTTGTCTTACCATAACTTCAACGTGTTTGTCGTCAATTTCAACACCTTGCATACGGTAAACTTTTTGTACTTCTTTTAATAGGTAACTTTCAGTTGCATTTAGGCCTGCTACAGATAAATAGTTTTTAGGTTCAATTGATCCTTCTGTTAGAACTTCACCACGTTCAACAGATTGACCTATTTCAACTTTAAGTCTTGAAGTACCTGATGCTAGATAAGATCTAGTTTCATTAGCACCTTTAACAATTATTTCTTGTTGGCGATCTTTTGCTAATTTAATATCATCAACTACACCTTCGATTTCAGTAATCACAGCTTGACCTTTTGGATTACGTGCCTCAAAGATTTCTTGGATACGAGGAAGACCTTGAGTGATGTCACTTCCTGCTACCCCACCAGTGTGGAATGTACGCATTGTAAGTTGGGTACCTGGTTCACCGATAGATTGAGCGGCAATTGTACCAACTGCTTCACCCACTTCAACTTTTTCACCAGTAGCAAGGTTTTTACCATAACATTTTTCACATACACCATGACGTGTGTTACATGTAAATGCTGAGCGTATATACATTTGCTCAATACCTGCATCAGTGATTTGTTTTGCAATATCTGGTGTTATTAATTCGTCTGGACGAATAATTACTTCGTCTGTTTCAGGATGGCGAATTGTTTCTTTAGAATAACGACCTTCGATACGTTCGATAAATGGTTCAATCATTTCAGTTCCTTCTTTTATATCAGAAACTAATAAACCACGGTCTGTACCACAATCTTCTTCACGAACGATAACATCTTGTGCTACATCAACAAGACGACGAGTAAGGTAACCAGAGTCAGCTGTTTTAAGTGCTGTATCGGCAAGACCTTTACGCGCACCGTGTGTAGAAATAAAGTATTCTAATACCGTTAAACCTTCACGGAATGAAGATGTGATTGGTAATTCTATAATCTTACCAGATGGTGCTGCCATTAAACCACGCATACCAGCTAATTGAGTGAAGTTTGATGCATTACCACGGGCACCAGAATCACTCATCATGAATATTGGGTTAGTTTTCTCAAGAGACTGCATTAATTCGCCTTGAATTTGGTCTTTTGCGTCAGTCCAAATTTCTACAACCGCATTGTAACGCTCGTCTTCAGTGATTAAACCACGATTATATTGTTTAGTCACACGTTCAACTAATTTTTCATGTTTATCTAAAATGTCTTGTTTATCTGGAAGTACAACAATGTCAGAAACACCAACAGTAATACCAGCTTTAGATGAGAATTTGAATCCTAAATCTTTCATTCTATCAAGCATCATTGAAGTATCAGTAATGCTAAATCTATTGAATACTTCTGCGATGATATTTCCTAAGAACTTTTTGTTGAAAGGTTCAATAAGTTCTGCATTATCAAAGTATTCTTTTAGTCCACCTTCACCTAATTGCGTAGGATCAACAAAGTATTTATCAGGTGTCGTTCTTTCTAGGTTAGCTTGACTTGGTTCATTGATGTATGCAAATGAATCAGGAATAATTTCATTGAAAATAATTTTACCTACTGATGTAGCTAAAATTTTGCTATTTTGCTCATCAGTAAACGTTGGATTATTGAATGAATTAGCATGAACACCAATACGAGTGTGTAGATGTACATAACCATTTGCATAAGCTTTTAAAACCTCATTAGTATCGTTAAAGATTGCACCAGTATTCACGGCATCTTTTCGCTCTAATGTTAGGTAATAGTTACCTAAAACCATATCTTGTGATGGTGTTACAACCGGCTTACCATCTTTAGGGTTTAGGATGTTTTGTGCTGCAAGCATAAGCATACGTGCTTCAGCTTGAGCTTCTTTTGATAATGGAACGTGAACAGCCATTTGGTCACCATCAAAGTCTGCATTATAAGCAGTTGTAACAAGAGGGTGAAGGCGAATTGCACGACCTTCTACTAGAGTAGGTTCAAATGCCTGAATACCTAATCTGTGTAATGTTGGAGCACGGTTTAATAGTACTGGATGCTCAGTTATAACATCTTCAAGCACATCCCAAACTTCATCGTCCATACGTTCAATTTTACTTTTAGCATTTTTAATGTTTGTAGCAATTTCACGTTGAACTAACTCTTTCATAACGAATGGTTTAAATAATTCAAGCGCCATTTCTTTTGGTAAACCACATTGATACATTTTCAAGCTTGGTCCAACTGCGATAACTGAACGTCCTGAATAGTCAACACGTTTACCTAGTAAGTTTTGACGGAAACGTCCTTGCTTACCTTTAAGCATATGTGAAAGAGATTTCAATGGACGGTTACCTGGTCCTGTTACAGGGCGACCACGACGACCATTGTCAATTAAAGCATCGACTGCTTCTTGTAACATACGTTTTTCATTTTGAACGATGATACCTGGTGCTCCAAGGTCTAATAAACGTTTCAAACGGTTGTTACGGTTGATAACACGACGATACAAGTCATTTAAATCACTTGTAGCGAAACGTCCACCGTCTAATTGAACCATCGGACGAATTTCAGGTGGTATAATAGGTAATACATCTAAAATCATCCAAGAAGGATTATTCCCAGAATTTCTAAATGACTCAACTACCTCTAAACGTTTAATCGCACGTGTTAATCTTTGACCTGTTGCAGATTCAAGCTCATCACGTAACTCTTTTAATTCTTCATCTAAATCAATTTCTTCTAATAGGTCTTTAATACCTTCTGCACCCATTTTGGCAACAAATTGATTTGGGTACTTGTCATAATATTCTCTGAATTCAGCTTCAGATAATAATGTTTTCTTTTCAAGTCCAGTTGGTCCTGGATCAACTACAACATATGAAGCGAAGTATATTACTTCTTCTAATGCTCTAGGAGACATATCTAATAATAGCCCCATACGACTTGGAATTCCTTTGAAATACCAAATGTGAGATACGGGTGCTGCTAATTCAATATGACCCATTCTTTCACGACGCACTTTTGATTTCGTTACTTCAACGCCACATCTATCACATACCATACCTTTGTAGCGTACACGTTTGTACTTACCACAACTACATTCCCAATCTTTAGTAGGTCCGAAAATTCTTTCACAGAATAGACCATCTTTTTCAGGCTTAAGTGTACGGTAATTTATTGTTTCAGGTTTCTTAACTTCACCATAAGACCAAGAGCGAATTTTTTCAGGTGAAGCTAATCCTATTTTCATATAATGGAAATTATTTACATCAATCAAGGAGCCTACCTCCTTCAATTTAGATTAGCTGTGCTATTTGATTGATTACATTCATTGAAATTAAATACCTTAAAGAGGTTGAAATGACTAGCATTCCATACCTCTAAGGTTTCAGTTATCTTAAGTGCTTATTAATCAGTAGTTTCTTTTTGTGATTCTGGAGCACTCTTTTGTTGTAAATCTACTTTGCGTTCTGCTGCATCTTCGTCATCAACATCAGCCATTTCGATTTCATTATCATGCTCATCCATCACTTTAACATCTAAACCTAAACTTTGTAGTTCTTTCATCAATACTCGGAATGATTCTGGAACACTAGGTCTAGAAATGTTCTCACCTTTAACTATAGACTCGTAAGTTTTAACACGACCTACAGTATCATCAGATTTATAAGTTAAGATTTCTTGTAAAGTATAAGCAGCACCATAAGCTTCAAGTGCCCATACCTCCATCTCACCGAAACGTTGACCACCGAATTGTGCTTTACCACCTAATGGTTGTTGTGTAACAAGTGAGTATGGTCCAGTAGAACGTGCATGTAACTTATCATCTACCATGTGTGCAAGTTTAAGCATGTACATGACACCAACTGAAATACGATTATCGAATGGTTCACCAGTTCGTCCATCGTATAGAACAGTTTTACCGTCACGCGCCATTCCAGCTTCTTCGATAGTTGACCAAACGTCATCATCGTTGGCACCATCAAACACTGGGGAAGCAACGTGAATTCCTAAGTTTTTAGCTGCCATACCTAAATGTAATTCTAATACTTGTCCAATGTTCATACGTGATGGTACACCTAATGGGTTTAACATAATATCGATTGGTCGACCATCTGGTAAATAAGGCATATCTTCTTCTGGAACAATCTTAGAAATAACACCTTTGTTACCGTGACGACCACACATTTTGTCCCCAACATGTATTTTACGTTTTTGGACAATATATACACGTACTAATTGGTTAACTCCAGGAGATAGAGTGTCGTCTCCTTCTTCACGATTAAAGACTTTAACATCTAAAACGATACCGCCAGCACCATGAGGTACACGTAATGATGTATCACGAACTTCACGTGCTTTTTCACCAAAGATAGCGTGTAATAATCTCTCTTCAGCTGTTAATTCAGTTACACCTTTAGGCGTTACTTTACCTACTAAGATGTCACCATCTTTAACTTCTGCACCAACATAAACGATACCACGATCATCTAAGTTCTTAAGTGCACTTTCAGATACGTTTGGAATATCACGTGTGATTTCCTCAGGTCCTAATTTCGTATCACGAGCTTCTGACTCATACTCTTCAATATGAATAGATGTATATACATCATCTTTAACTAGTCGTTCACTCATAATTACAGCATCCTCATAGTTGTAACCGTCCCATGTCATGAAACCGACAACTACATTTCGTCCTAATGCCATTTCTCCTAATTCCATTGAAGGACCGTCCGCTAAAATCTCATTGTATTCAACAACATCACCAATTGATACAATCGGACGTTGGTTATAACAAGTACCAGAGTTTGAACGCTTGAACTTCGCTAAAGGATAACGATCTAATTCACCTTCATGTTCAGTTCCATTTTCTTCGACTAAACGACGAACTAAAATTTCATTAGATTCAACATGCTCAACGCGTCCTCTATGCTTAGCAGTAATTGCAGCACCAGAGTCTCTTGCGGCTACGTGTTCCATACCTGTACCCACAAATGGAGCTTCAGGATTCATTAAAGGCACCGCTTGACGTTGCATGTTTGCTCCCATTAACGCACGGTTAGAGTCGTCATTTTCTAAGAATGGAATACATGCTGTTGCTGCTGAAACAACTTGTTTTGGTGATACGTCCATGTAATCCATTTTTTCTTTAGCCATAACAGTGTTATTACCACGGAAACGACAAACAACTTCATCATCTAAGAAACGACCATTTTCATCAAGTCTAGAATTAGCCTGTGCAACAACGTAACTATCCTCTTCATCAGCTGTCAAATAATCTATTTGATCAGTGATTGAGTTTGTATCTAAATCCACTTTACGATATGGCGTTTCAATAAAACCAAATTCATTCACTCTAGCATAACTTGACAATGAGTTTATTAAACCAATATTAGGACCCTCAGGTGTTTCAATTGGACACATACGCCCATAGTGAGAGTAGTGAACGTCACGCACTTCCATTTGAGCACGTTCACGTGTTAATCCACCAGGCCCTAGAGCAGATAAACGACGTTTGTGCGTTAACTCTGCTAACGGGTTAGCTTGGTCCATGAATTGAGATAATTGTGAACTACCAAAGAATTCTTTGATTGATGCAATAACTGGTCTGATATTAATGAGTTGTTGTGGCGTAATAGAATCTGTATCTTGTATTGACATTCTTTCACGAACAACACGTTCCATTCTGGATAAACCGATACGGAATTGATTTTGTAATAGCTCACCGACAGAACGTAAACGACGATTACCTAGATGATCAATATCATCTGTATAACCAATGCCATTCAATAAGTTGAAGAAATAACTCATTGAGGCAACAATATCTGCTGGAGTAATACATTTAACTTCAGAATCAGGTAATGCATTACCAATGACAGTAGTCGTACGACCTTCTTCATCGTTAGGCACATACACTTTAATAGATTGGATTTCTACAGGTTCGTCAATTACACTACCTTCAAGTTCAAATACTTCGCTATTAGCGTTTGTTTCTAATACGTCCATGATTTCGTCAAGTTTACGACGATCTAACACTGTTCCTTCGTCAACAACAATTTCACCAGTTTCACTGTTAACAATTGGTTCTGCTAATTTTTGATTGAACAAACGATGTTTTAGGTGTAATTTTTTGTTCGCTTTATAACGACCTACACTGGCTAAATCATAGCGTTTAGGGTCGAAGAAACGAGAATATAATAAACTTTTAGCATTTTCTACTGTTGGTGGTTCGCCAGGACGTAAACGTTCATAAATCTCTAATAAAGCCTGTTCTGTATTTTCTGTTCCATCTTTTTCTAATGTATTACGTAAATATTCGCTGTCTCCTAATAAGTCAACAATTTCTTGATCAGTTGAGAAACCTAGCGCACGTAGTAATACAGTCAATGGTAATTTACGTGTTCTATCGATACGAACATATACAACATCTTTAGCATCTGTCTCATACTCTAACCAAGCACCACGGTTAGGAATGATTGTTGCATCATAGTTTTCACGTCCATTTTTATCGATTTTCTCGTTAAAATACACGGATGGTGAGCGAACTAATTGAGATACGATAACACGTTCAGCACCATTAATTACGAACGTACCTGTATCTGTCATCAGTGGAAAATCACCCATGAAGACTTCTTGTTCTTTAACTTCACCAGTTTCTTTAATAATAAGACGCACTTTCACACGAAGAGGTGCAGCATAAGTAGCGTCACGGTTTTTTGATTCTTCTAAATCATATTTAGGTTCACCTAATCTGTAATCTACAAATTCTAAAGATAGGTTGCCAGTGAAATCTTCAATTGGAGAAATATCTCTGAACATTTCTAATAAACCTTCTTTAAGGAACCAATCATAAGATTTTGTTTGAATTTCTATTAAGTTTGGTAATTCTAATACTTCTGAAATTCTCGCGTAATTTCTACGTTTACGATGTCTTCCATATTGGACAACTTGACCTGCCAAACAGATTCACCCCTCAAATATTGTGTGATGAACCAATACGCGTAAAAATCGTATAACAAGACAAAAAGAAAACGGCAACACATATGATGACACCATTTTCGATTTCTATTTACACTTAATTAATTTATCCATTTTACGTAAAAGTACACACTTATTGAACATAAATTTTTACATTTTATAACTATATCAGAATACAACTTTGAAATCAACCTTTTCGGCTTTTCAATATATAGTATCCTTTATTCTTGTTAACAACTTCGACATTATTGAAAATTTCTTCCATTTTCTTTTTAGCAGAAGGCATACCTTGTTTCTTTTGAATCACAACGTACAACTCACCTTGTGAATTTAACTGTTGATATGCTTCTTCAAAAATACGATGAACAACTTCTTTGCCAGCTCTAATGGGAGGATTGGTTAGTACATAATCAAAATGACTATCCTTTAGTTGTGATAAACCATCACTTTCTTTGATAATGACGTTATCAATTTGATTTGCTTTTTTATTCTTTTCAGCAAGATTTAACGCACGCTTATTCACATCAACCATAGTAATTTGATGATGTGGTGAAACTTTTGCAATCATTAATCCTATCGGACCATACCCACATCCAACATCAGCAATCGTCTTACTTGGTCCAGGAGGATGCTCGTTTAAAAATGTTTGTACTAACGTATCTGATCCAAAATCTACTTGTGCTTTTGAGAACACACCTGCATCTGTAGTTAAATTTAATTGATGGGAATGATAATGATATTGAATGACTCTTTCATCACTTTGTACATCTGGATTTTCATCATAATTTATCATAGGAAATTCGTTTTTAATCATATCAATTATAAAAACCCTATCATATTCAAGACCTTTGGACTTATGGATTGTCGTTAATATTAATGAATTTCCCAAAGAAAATTTTATTTTATCTTTTACTAGGCCAATCTTATCATAAAAGTCATTTATATTTTTTAGGCCTCTAGAAAAGTTGATTAGAGACTCTATGTATAGATCTTTATTTACATTTTCTTCAGCAAATTTATTTGACCTTAGCGAAGCATAAGATTTGTAAGATAGGTAGTTATAAATATATGAGATTTTCCTATCTAGGGATAATTTCCTTATGTGCTTCAATTTTTTTTCAATCTGATAGAGATTTCCTCTTCTATCATAGTCAAGAATATCATAAAAATAAGAAAATACATCAAGCCTAGATGGTTTACTCGCAAGAGCTTCTATCTCGGATTTTTTAAGATAGGTTGATATCTTGTAGTAGATATTTGTAAAAGCTTCAACATCATTAAAATCTTCTGAAAATCTAATCACATCAAAGATATCTTCAATAATTTGAGATTCAAAAAATTTAAGGAAATCTTCGCTAATAGTAAAGTCTATGTCATCTTCTAACAAAAATGAAATAAGGTTAATAGCCGAAATATTATTTCTAAAAATAATGGCATTTGTATTTGTTGGGTCTAAGTTTTTTATAATAAAGTCATACTCATCCTTAGAATCTTTAAGGTATTTAGTTATGATTTTTTCTCCAGAAGTTTTATTACTAATAATATCTTTCTGGTACCTATTTTTATTTAATTTAATAAATTCATTGGCAAGCTTAGAAA
>OJKZ01000458.1_pt1 | contig 16024 bp, 16 predicted proteins | sample 1596791 | NCBI WGS metagenome assembly OJKZ01 (sample SAMEA3904677, study PRJEB24821) | metagenome | biome: Builtin; feature: hospital; material: surface | place: USA | collected 2013-06-04 | reverse complement strand
AGACGAAGCCGACCAGCACACGCTGGCCGGCTCCTAGGCACGCCTAAGAAACTACCCCAAGACTGTACTCGCCAACATCGGCCTGACACTTGACAAAAACATAGGGACACCCCCCCCCGGGATGTACCCGATGGGTAACGACCACGGCATCTGGTGACGATCATGCGCCGCCACCTACACCGCATCGCTGCCGTGGTCGCCACCGGCGTCCTGGCTGCCTCCCTGACCGCCTGTAATAACGGCACCGACACCACGCAACCGGCCACGACCGGAGCTGTCGAGGACGACCAGAACGCCGAACTACGCGAGCTGTATAACCAGGTCCTCGACAACAACCTGGACACCGACCGGTTCTCCAGTGAGTCGGCCATGCTCTACGACCCCACAGGTGAGTTCGAGTATTCCCTGGTCGACATCAATAGCGACGGGGTGGTTGAGATGATGGTCAGGGCGCTGTCGCCAAGTTTCAACATCATCAAGGTCTTCGCCGTCCACAATGGTGAGCTGGTCGAGACGGACAAGCTGTTCGCTGACGGGGCCTCCTCCGCTGGCGGTGCCCGAGCAGCGACCCACGTTGACGCTGATCACCGCGGCGTGCTGGCCACCTCCGGTCAGGCTGGTACAGGACAGTTCTCCACGTCACGGTGGGAACTGCAGGGCGACGAGATGGTCGAGACGCAGACCTGGGACTACCGTTCCGACCAGATCCCGTCCGACCTGGAGGACGCACAGACCGATATCGACTGGACTTCCACCGAAGACCGTGCGCCCCTGGACAATTTCGGTGAGACCGAGGACGCCCCCGCGGATGATGACCGAGACGGTCCGAATCCCACCCCACCACCCAGCAGTGACGATAGTCACGGTGGTGATGATGACGGGGACGACACTGCAGCGCCCGCAGGTGGCAACCTGCCCCAGTCTGATATTGCCTCTCCTGACCAGACCGGAACGACCTGTGGCCCGGTCGACGGAGTGACGGTCACCGCCGGTAGCGCCACCAGTTGTGGGTTCGCCATGAACGTCGCCCAGCAGGCACTGCAGCCCGGCAGCTGGGAACCGGGCGTGGCCCCCGACCCGACCGTGACCGCACCGTGGGGAAGGACGACGGTCACCGCATCGAGCCCGACGACCGGTGAGACGTACACGTTGAGTTGCAATTCCGGAACAGACCATGCCACCGCCAGTTGCACCGGCGGGAACAACGCTCGGGTTATGTTCGAGAAAAGGGCGCAGGGCGGCTTGATGTATCTGGTCGGTTGACCAGGGCCACCATCATGGTCGTGACCTGCACTGTCAGGGCCTTCACCGTCACCCGACCAGTAAACGCACTATTCAACGGAAAGAATTAGGACGGCTCTTCGCGTTTTGGAGTGCGTAGCTGACCGCAGCGCCCGGTTCGGGGTGACACAACATGTAGGGGTCCTGGCCGGTACAAGATGACAGCTACGACGCTTCCCTCTGACCGAACCAGGCCCCTACTGTGCAGCCTAGTTGCAACCTCGTCGCAGACACCATCTGCCGCACGGCAGAAATCGGCTTGACGTTCACCGGAGCCGCCGATGCCGGAGCCTTAACCATCATCGACGCCGCTTCGGTCGCTGTCGAAGGGGCACTGCCCCGACTGCACCTAACCCGGGAAACTTTCGTGGTCACACTGTCCGCCGACTGGTTGGCCTGCCGGTCGTGGGGTTTCCACCCGCCTGCATGTTTGTGTCTCCCGATTGGCCTGCACCTATCAACAATGTCGGAGGAGAATCTTCTAAGTCTCTCTCGACTGTGCCAATGACGGGGTCAAGTTCACCTACCGGGTTTCCGGTTGGATCTTCCATCGGCTGGGTATCGACCGGATGAGCGTGGGCGCAAGGACGATCCGTTGTACAAGCACCGGCGGGCCCTGCTTACCAGGAGGGACTACCTCGCCGAGCGGGAGAACAGGCGGCTGGAGCTATTGTGGGCCATCGATGACGAATACGTGGCACTCGAGGTCATGTGGATGTTTTTCCAGGGCATGATCCAGGCCTACGGGCACCCGAAGAAATCGGAGGGCAAGAAGTTGATGGAACGGGTCATCAACACCCTGCGTAAGGGCGTGCCGAAAGGTCTGGAGGAGCCGGCCCAGCTGGGGCGGACGTTGTGGCGTCGGCGCGAGGATGGGCCGGTTTGCTTCGACATCGGGGCGTCCAACGGGCCGGTCGAGGCTATCAATGGCCGGCTAGAGCATCTACGGGGATCGCCCTGGGATTTCGGCAACCTCGACCACTTCATCTTGCGGTGCCTGATTGACTCCGGGCAGCTGCTCACCCGGATCAACGCACTCTAAATCGTGAAGAGCCACGAAACCAGTGAAGACGAGAGCTCAGGGGCAGACTCTTTCCCTGAGCTCGTCACCATCCTTACACTGTGGCATCGGGAATTTCCAGCAACTCAGAAAGGTCTTCTGCATCAAGGAATTGTGCCCTAGACGCGTGACCCGAGGCTGAAAATTCAATACCTTCAGATGCTAAAAGCTCCTGAGGATTGCGAGTGTCGCTCTCGTCGTACCACCGAAATCCCTCAGGGATCTCGCCAGAGGCTCTCATTACTCGATAGGCGTTAGGCAATACGTTGTTTGCAATATAGGTACCTACAGGCTGGGGCGCGGAACCAATAGCTGCCGCTATTTCTCCGTAGCTAGTCCACCGACCAGTAGGAATCGCAACGAGAATTTCCTTGAGTTTCCGCCACTTAGGATTTTCCGAGTCACTTGAGGAAGCGCCGGTAGTCGGACCTGGCCATGCCTTAATGATTAAGTCCGTAAGCGAATCTGCACGTGCTGCAATTTCATCTGGTCCCCATCGCTCACTGTCGATAAGGCTCGTGCTCAACCTAAGTCCGGAGCGCGCAAGTTCTTCACGCTTCCACGCGAACCCCTTGTTGCTGAGCTGAGAGTTATATCCCGTCAAAGTAAGGTTTCCAAGTGTGTGTTTCCAAGTGTCGTGCATTTCGTCGATATCAACCCCTGGATACCAAGCCGACAAATCTGCTCGCCATTCAGGACTTAGATTCTGAGGCATGACATGCTCAATCGATAATTCGGATGTATCGACTGGTTCTCGAGATCCAAATTCTTGCTCTAACCAGCGCAAGAAAAGTGGGCGATGAGCTCGTCGACCATTCAGATAGTAAGGAAGCTCCTTAATAGAGGCTCGAAGAGCATCGTCTGGGTAGAAATGCTTTCGACCGGTGGAAAGCCATCGCCGCAGCTGTATTGCCGCAGGTTCATTCGTCTCAAAGACACCGGCAGCTTCACGGAAGACTCGGTTAAGGCCTTGTGTGGGGCGACCCGAGAGGAAACGACGGACAATATAGCTCTCTATTACCAGCAAAGTCTGGGCGAGGTCTTGGCTATCAATTACACCATTTTCACGCATAGTAAGCAGGGTGAGCATCAAAGGGTGCGTGGTTGTCGCATCCCATTCCCGCAAGCGTTGAAGTCGATAGCGAACGCTCGAATTCTCTTCGTTCTCGGGAGCAAGAATCCTTTGGTAAAGCCTTGAAAGCTCAGCGAACCGTTTGAGTTCATTGAGAATCTCCGATTCTGTGTGCATCGAATCCATACGCTTTTGCTGGAGGACAAATGTGTCACTAATTTTCGCGCGTGGGTTCTCTGAAGCGATGTCTACCCAAAAAAGTGATTCAATTTCATCGTTGGAAAGGCGCTCCTGTAGCGGCTTCCAATAGCGGTCGTATGCATCATCCCCATTTTCTGGCAGCCGCATGAAGATATAGTTGCGTAGAAGATCGCCCTGTGTAAGTTTCAGTCCAGTGTTATTGAGAGACTGAAAAATTCGATGCACGTTATCCTGCGGGTGAGTGCTAATTGATACTAGTGACAGGCCCTCAACAATTGCGTCCTGTATATTAGCAATATCGTTTGGATCCTCCGGATCATCAATTTTCTCCAACTGCGTCCGGAAGAAACGATATGCTTCGCCAATGCGGTCGGTTCCCCCCAAGTGTGGAAGTTTTCTTATGACTGCTGCATAAGAGGCGCGATCAGCTTGAGTTGGAACAAGCTTAATATGTTGCCTGCCCTTCTTGTACTGGTTGACTAAGAATCGGTTGTGAATCTCAATTCCGGCTTCAGCTTCGGGCTCTTTTTCATCTCGATAGTCCCGAATCGCTGCGAGAAGGAGAGTTAAGGTGGTGAGTCGCTGTTGTCCATCGACCACCAAGAAGGTAGCAACACCACCCGCAACCGAGACCGGCGGAGGGGCTAAAACCAGGGAGCCAATAAAGTGGCTGGATCGGTCGCCCCCTTGTCGGTCTTCAGTGAGTTCGATGATGTCGTTCCACAAATCCTGAAGCTGCGCCTTACCCCACTGGTAGGGCCGTTGATAAAGCGGAACAATATATTGTTTTGTTCCTTCTAATACATCTTGCAGTGTGGTTTCCTGTGCAGCGACCATGTACACCCATCCTAATCTTTAACCGGAGAGAAACTACTCCAATAGTATCTTTTGGAATCGAACGGAATGTATTGGATCATTACGCGAGTTGCTTTTAGGACGGGGCTTCCAACCTGCTGTCGCAAGCTATGATGAGCGTGTTACATATATCGGCTCGCGATTACGGAGTTGAACTGCAGCCCGTAAGAACGTATCCGATGCTGCGGCAGCCTGCACCTCCGCAGGCACGTTCTCCAGTGCAATCGGCTCCGACACAACGGTGTCCCAATCAATCTGGGAATCTGCCAGGAACTCCACTGCCCGCTCTAGGTGCCGCGGCTCGTAGTTATGGACTCCGGTGATGGTGCGCCAGCCACGGACAAGCCACTCCGGATCGAGGGCATAAGTAGGGGATGTGGCAACACTTCCGGCCAGCACCGCGCGGCCGCCGGTGTCGAGTTTTTCAATGCAGGTAGCGACGCCGAACTCGCTGCCGGAGAACTCGAGGGTGACATCGAAAGGCTCTGGTTCGGAATCGTCACCAGACCCTGACGGGTCGGGTACAACCGCCCTCAGCTCCCTTGCCCAGCCAAGCCGAGTTTGATTGCGGTCAACGGCCACAACCTCAGTGGCGCAACCACGAATAGCTGCCTCAACAGCGATAAGGCCAAGCATGCCGATGCCCATAACTAGAACCCGTTTACCTGCAAGGGGCCCAGCCTGCTCCATGCAAGCCATCACAGTGGCGCCGGCGCAGGTGGCGATGGAGGCCGCGAAATCGGGAAGCAAGTCGGGGACTACTACCACTGGCTGATGGTTGCGCAGCACAATGTGGGAAGCATAGGTACCCGAAAGAGGCCAGTCGCTATCGAAAGCCTCGTGACCAGTCTTTTTTCAAGTTCCGGCATTTGGCGGTCATGCCGCGTTCACAGCGGTCACACTGCATACACGGTGCGGTGACCGAGAACACGACTCGCTGGACAACCCGCAGACTTGGGTTGCGGGTGGCGCGGACAATTCCGGCTCCCTCGTGGCCGAGAACGCTAGGGCAAGGCGCGCTGCGGCGATCGAGCACTGTGTGACGGTCGGAGCCACAAATCGTAGCAGTGGTGATTTCTACCAAGGTTTCGCCTTCTTGCAAAGCAGGGGTAGGGACTTCTTGCATGCGAAAGTCGCTGCTGCCGTGCCAAACGAGCGCTTGGGCCATTTCCATCGGCGTAGTTGAAGCGGAAGTCATTGAGGAATCCGGAGTCGTCATCAGCGTTGGGTACTTAGTTGGTCAGATCTACAGTCCAGGGCCTACTTTCCGACGATGTCCAGTAGGTTCGCGGAGGGATCCAGAACGTAATCAGCACCGAGGGACTCGAACAGTTCGCGAGTCAGGTGACCGGTGAGCACACCGACGATGGTGACGCCGGTGTCCTCGGCGGAACGGACATTGGCCTCGGTGTCGCCAGAGCTAATAACGGCCGCCTTGTCAGTGATGCCGAGCTTCTCCATGACAGCCAGGAGTTGGTCGGGCTCCGGGCGGCCGTGCTCGACTTCGTCGCCGGCGACAACTGTGTCGATAATTCCGTTGTCCCAGCCCATGGAGGAGACAATGATATCGACGATTTCGCGCGCAAAGCCCGTCGTCAAGCCAATTTTGATGCCCTTTTCGTGCAGTGCCTTCAGCATGTCTTCGACGCCTGGCAGTGGGGTTGGAGGGTTGTCCTTGTAGGTGCGAGCAAGTTCGGCGCGGAAGAACTCCCAGGCGTGGTTGTGGACCTCTGGCGTCGGTTCGATGCCGCCTTCACGGAGCAGATTGCCGATCGCCCAGAACTTTTCGGTACCCATGTAACGTTGGAAAGTCTCGTCGGAGTAGCGGGCACCTTCGCGTACGGTGGCTTCGCGGAGGATGCGGTAGACCTCATCACGGTCGTCGATGGTGGTGCCAGCCATGTCGAAGATAGCGAGCTGGTAAGTCATGAGTTTTTCCTTTTTCGGTAGAAGGGGACGCGGACTGGGGAGTGAATTAACGAACGGCGGCCCGCAGCCACATGGACAGCGCCTCGACGACGAGGACGACAGCGACCATGAGGATGAGGATGTAGGTGACGACGTCGAACTGGTTGACTCGAGAGGCATTGAGCAACTGGAAGCCAATGCCGCCTGCGCCGACGACGCCGAGTAGCGTGGCCGAGCGGATGTTGGTGTCCAACAGGTAGAGGCAGTGGGCAATGAAAGACGGGATTGCCTGGCGGACGGTGGCGGCTACCTCCGTACTCAGGCTGCGGCTTATGGATGGGGAGCCAGCTATGGTCGAAAGGCTGAGTTACCCTCTGGATGTCGGCAAGCACATTCTGACCTTCGATACTGATTCGGGTTCCATTTACCGGCACTTGCTGGATAGCGGTGTGGACATTGCGTATGCGACGCGCACGATTGACGCGGTTCCGGCCAATGAAGAGGAGGCTGCACTGCTGAAAATCCAGGTCGGCGCGCCTTTGCTGCGTGTGCGGCATCGAGCATTCACGCTGGATGGAGTACCGATTGAGGCTTCCGATGACCGCTACCTGGCGAGTAAGACGAACTTCTCGGTGACGACGGCACGGGGTAATGCGTCACCAATCTCGCTGCAGGCTGGGGAGGGCGTGCGGTAGGGGTTTTGAGGTGCAGTAGCGGTAGCTGTTAGTTGAATTGGCGAAGCTGCCGCTGCGAATGGTTCTTGTTGAAGGCGGCAGCGGCTTCTTAATTCAACATTGCACGGCATTCTTCCTCGGAATGGCCAGAGTTCAGGCAATCGGCCCAGTCGATTTGGCCTTGGACCCACGGGGATGGCTCGTTGTTCTGAGGCTCCGGGGCAGTGTTTGTGGAAGGACCGTCATAGAAATTGTTGGCGCAATACTGCGTCCAACCGGAGGTGCCGTCGGTAAACCAGGTGGTGCCCTGCTCGTAGAGTCCCTGCGAGGATTTCGCACAATGCGAAATCGTTTTGTTTATAGCTGTCGGCTCACCAGTGGGGGCGCCGGTGTAACCAGTGGGCCCGGGGCTTTCCGTTGTCCGGGTCGGGGGTGTTGACGGGTTAGGAGTCTTGGTGGTGGATTGTGTTGTCGATTCTGTGCTGCTTTCTGAGCTGGTGACAGTTTTTGTAACCGTAGTCGGTTCCGGTGCTTCGTTTGGTTCTCCGTTGGAGCAAGCCGAAAGGCACAGTGCTGGAATAGTCAGTGCGAGGGCGAAAATGTGTCGTTTGTGCATGTGAAGTACCTTACTGTACGGGCAGGTGAGAAGGCGTTCTCTAAGTTCTGCTATTGGTGACTCAGTTTCCTCGCTGGAGGCGTAGGGCTCGCATCGATGGCGGTCCGGCGTGATTGTGGAACGGATGCTTTGGGCTCACCAGTGATTTGGGCATCGGCAGTAATCCCGTGGGATTGCAAAGAAAGTAGAGCTTGTTTTGACCTGTGGTCGATATCACTTTAAAAGCCTGCAGGCTTCTAAGTGAGTAGTATTATAGTTATATTTAGTTCACTTTTTATTCACCCTTTTGAGGGGCTTTAGTTGGCCGCTTTTCAGGGTACGATTGCGATTCATAGCCTGTTTTTTGCTCTTGCCCATGCCGTAGTTCTTATTGGAACCGTTTTACTATTCACTGCTCTAGGCAAGGAGTAATCATGGGCACTCATCGAGCATTTGGAAAGCTGGCACGGTCAGCCACAGCACTGTTGGCTGCGGCTGGTGTCGCTCTGGCGGCGGCTCCCATCGCGGCTGCCGCACCGGCTTCGGCAACTGATAATGATCAGGTCCTGTCCTGGACCGAAATGGGTGAGTGGGGTCCAAAAGCAAATGATTTCCCCACTGTCATGGTCAGCCAGGGGATGACGGAAAACATCAGCCCAGAGGGCACGAATGTGCAGTGTGTTCCTGCTCCTGGTGAGAATCCGGTGGTCATGATTCACGGTATGAACTCGAACTCGTACCAGACCTATGCCCGCATGGCACCGGAGTTAAAGGCAATGGGGAAGTGCCTGTACGCATTTAACGTCGGCAAGCTAGGCCCTGACGAGTTTTCAGTGCTGGGCTCTATTCCAACCATGCGCAACATGACCCCGTTGGATACCGCTTTGGCAGAGCTGACTGCGAAGATTGAAACCCTCAAGGCGGAAACCGGAGCGACCGAAGTTGACATTGTTGGCCACTCTGCAGGTGGCACCTTGGCTGCCGCTTACGCCAAGCAGGAGCAGGGCCGGGGAATTGGTACCGTAGTGTCCCTGGCGGGCGTGCTGCACGGCACAACTCTGCTGGGCGCTTCCTATGGTTTGGAGCAGCTCAACCAGTTCGACAATGCCGGTGACAAGGCTGCGGGGTACATTGTCAGCCCGAGCCTGGTGGATCTGCTGCAGCACAGCGAGTTCATGGCCAAGATGAATGAGGGCGGCTTGGAGCAGCCGGGTGCCAACTATGTTGCAATCTCGACTCAGGTTGATGAAGCCGTCACGCCAATGGCTGCAAGCCAGTGGAACGCACCGACTTCCAACAACATTCTGCTGCAGGATGGGTGCTCTGCAGATCTATCGGGTCATATCGGACTGACTTTCTCGCCACGGGCAATTGCGCTGGTAGCTAATGCGCTGGGGCGCAATGTTGAGGTTCCGTGCGTGCCAGTAACCGCTGTTGTTGAAGGCGGCATCAATGACAACGCTAATGTTCGCCCAGAACACGTCAATGCCGTTTCTGACGGCATCACGGAAATGGACGGACGCATTGCCCAGGCTGCAGAATCACGGTAGCGATAGTCGCAGCCGCGACAGTAACCGGTAGTCAGAGCGGGAAAACGTTAGGGCGCGTTGTCGGCAGCAGCTACTAGCTGTCGGATTGCACCTTTTTCGCCATCAAATCCAGGGCAATGGCGGCACCAATAATGGCGGCGCGTAGCTGTGGCGGCAAATCATCCTTGAGCTGCAGTACATAGCGCTCATTGCCGGATAGGAAATTTGTAAACCCCGACCACTTTCGTGACATCTGGGCGACTCTGACGTCGTTGATCATAAAAGTGGCGTCGTAATGCCAGACGTCGCCGTCGACCTCGCAATTGGCAAAACCGGGGATGGAAATCTCCAGCCGCCGCTTAAAGAACGCAAACTTCTGCTGAATAGTGGCCAAAAGTCGCGATGACTCTGCTCCATCTTGCTGCTGGCCTTCAGGGGCTGTCGCATGCGGGTCGGGGTAGTAGACCTCGTAACGGTCAAGGGCAAGATCGGTCGGATCGGTAATAACGAATACCGGAGTGCCGTCTGGCTCGGAAACTGTCAGGCGACGAGAGCCCATAAACATGCGGCTCAGCGTGCCACCGGTAGTTTCGATCTTTCCGATGCAATTGCCCTCGGTATCCAGGATGTCGAAATCATCCGCCATGAAGTTTCGAATCTGCTGGATAACGATGCTGTTGTGCGAGAGCAATCCCTGATAGCGCCCTTGCTGTGGCGGAAGCTGCTGCGGTGCGGGAGGCTGCTCGGGCGCGGAAGGCTGCTCAGGCGTGGAAGGCTGTGTGGCCGCGGAAGGCTGCTCCGGCGCGGAAGGCTGCTGCCCGGAAGCATCTTCCTCATTGTGCTGTGGAATCTGATCCCACAGCGACTTTGGGTTATCCCAATATGAACTCATCGCAACAGCCGTCCTTTGGTGGTGCTAAAAGCCGAGTGGCTTAGAAGTTCTCTACGAGTGCCTTGTTGAAAGCCTCAAGGTCGGCCGGGGTGCGGGAGGAAATCAGGTTGCCGTCAACGACAACTTCCTCATCGACCCAGTTGGCACCAGCGTTAATCAGGTCAGTCTTGACGCTGATGTAGGAGGTAATAGTGCGGCCCTTCAGCACATCCGCATCGGTGAGAATCCAACCGCCGTGGCAAATCACGCCAATCGGCTTGTTGGCTGCGGCGAATCCCTTCACTAGCGCCACGGCATCCTTATCGATGCGAATCTGGTCTGCATTCACGGTGCCGCCAGGCAGAATCAGGGCATCGTACTCATCGGCAGAAACGCTGCTGGTGAGCTTATCGACGTCCACCTGCGTGCCATTCTTGCCCTCAATGGAGCCATCTTCGGTGGAGATAACGTGCACGGTTGCACCGGCATCCTTCACGGCCTCAGCCGGGCTAGTCAGCTCGGAGTCCTCAAATCCATCGGTGGCCAATACTGCAATGGTCTTATTCGCTAAATCAGTCATGGCCCCGAGGGTAACGGCACAGTCACGTTTATGCATTGATGCACCGCAGGTGGGGTTCGGTCCGAGGTGTAGCCACGACTCCGGCCATGCACCGCAACCGTGGCCGAAGTCTTGATCGCCTTTACACACCGCAACCGTGGCTGCAGCTATGGCCGTCGTAAAGCCTTGTAGAAAACCCGAAAAAGTTACCCAAATATGAAGACATTATCCGCCATTGTGAAAAATAGCTTGCGCTCATACCCGCGCAGGCGATATTCTGAAGTCCCGTGGTTACGAAATACATCATCGTTACGGGAGGCGTAGCCTCCTCCCTCGGCAAAGGCTTAACCGCGGCGTCGCTCGGTCGCCTACTTACCTCGCGTGGTCTGAAAGTGACTATGCAGAAGCTCGATCCCTACCTCAACGTAGATCCGGGCACCATGAACCCCTTCCAGCACGGCGAGGTCTTCGTCACCGAAGACGGCGCGGAAACCGACCTGGACCTGGGGCATTACGAGCGCTTCCTCGACCGCAACCTCTCCGCCGGCGGCAACGTCACCACCGGCAAGGTCTATTCTTCGGTCATCGCCAAGGAGCGTCGCGGCGAATTCCTCGGCCAGACTGTCCAGGTCATCCCGCACATCACCGACGAGATCAAATCCCGCATCGTCGCCATGGGCAACGCGGACGCAAACGGTGAAAAGCCCGACGTGGTCATCACCGAAATTGGCGGCACCGTCGGCGATATCGAATCGCAGCCCTTCCTGGAAGCCGCGCGGCAAGTGCGTCACGACGTCGGCCGCGAAAACGTCTTCTACCTGCATGTGTCACTGGTTCCGTACCTCGGCCCCTCCAAGGAACTGAAAACCAAGCCCACCCAGCACTCGGTGGCCGAACTTCGCTCGATTGGCCTGGTTCCCGATGCCGTCGTTTTGCGATGCGACCGCGACGTTCCCGACTCCCTCAAAAACAAGATCGCGCTGATGTGCGACATCGACCGCGAGGGCGTGGTGTCCTGCCCGGATGCGCCGAGCATCTACGACATCCCGAAGGTCCTCTACGGCGAGCACCTGGACACCTTCATCATCCGCCGCCTCAACCTGCCGTTCCGCGACATGGATTGGGCCGTGTGGGGAGACCTGCTCGAGCGAGTCCACAACCCGAAGGGCGAGGTCACGGTGGCGCTCGTCGGTAAATACATCGACCTGCCGGACGCCTACCTTTCCGTCGCGGAAGCTGTGCGCGCCGCCGGTTTCGCCCACCGTGTGAAGGCGAACATCCGCTGGGTCGCCTCCGATGACTGTGAAACCCCTGAGGGGCTGAAAGAAAACATGGCCGGCGTTGACGCGATTGTCATCCCCGGCGGCTTCGGCGGGCGCGGCATCGAAGGCAAGATTGCGACCATCCGCTACGCCAAGGAAACCGGCACGCCACTTTTGGGAATCTGCCTGGGCATGCAGTGTGTTGTCATCGAGGCGGCGCGCACTGCGGGTGTTGAAGGCGCGTCCTCCACCGAGTTCGACGAAAACGCGACCGAGCCGGTGATTGCCACGATGGAGGAGCAGCTCCAGGCTGTCTCCGGAGAGGCTGACCTGGGTGGATCCATGCGCCTGGGTTCCTATCCGGCGAAGCTCGCTGAAGACACCGTCGCCGCCGGTCTCTACGGCACCACCGAGGTCACCGAGCGCCACCGCCACCGTTACGAGGTCAACAACGCCTACCGCGCCCAACTTGAAGAGGCCGGCCTGTTCATCTCGGGCACCTCGCCGGACGGCAAGCTCGTCGAATTTGTCGAGTACCCCACAGACGTGCACCCATACCTCGTGGCCACGCAGGCGCACCCGGAGCTGAAGTCACGCCCCACCAACGCTCATCCGCTTTTCGACGGCCTCATCGCCGCAGCCCTCAAGCGCAACTAGCCTTAGCTCCGCAAGGGCGAATCCGGCCTACCTATTAGAGTGAATCTCATGGCGCACGAATTTGACGTTGTTGATTCCGAGATTGTTCTCGAGGCACCTATTCTCGCGGTCCGCCGCGACCAGGTGCGGATGCCGGGTGGGAATATTTCCGCCCGTGAGATTGTGGAGCATTTCGGCGCTGTCGCGGTCGTTGCCGCAGATGAGGATAATCGCCTCTACCTGCTCAATCAGTGGCGACAGGCGGCGGGTCAGCGCCTGGTGGAGTTGCCCGCCGGGCTACTCGACGTTGCAGACGAAGACCCGTTGGAGGCCGCTAAGCGGGAGCTGGTCGAGGAAGCCGGGCTGGAGGCCGAGTCCTGGTCCCTGCTTACCGATATGTTCAGCTCGCCCGGCTTCGCAGAGGAAGCGGTTCGGATCTACCTGGCCAGGGGTCTCCGTGCCGTCGATAAGCCGGAAGCCCACGATGAGGAAGCGGACATGACTGCGTCGTGGATTGGCGTCGAGGAGGCGGTGGCGATGGCGCTGCGCGGAGAGATTCTCAACGGCATCGCGCTGTCTGGCATTCTGCTGGCGGCGGAGGTGCTGCTGAGGGGTGCGACGCCGCGCTCGGTCGCGGAGCCGTTCGACATTCGGCCGACGGCACTGGCGAAACGCCGGACGGAGCAGCTCGGCGCCGGCGCGGACCTGAAACGCATCCGATGAGTGCGATCGATCCGCTTGTCGACGCCTTCGTGACCTACCTCGCGGTGGAAAAGGGCCTGTCGGCGAATACGCTCGCCAGTTATAAGCGCGACTTGGAGAAATACCGCACCTACCTGCGGGAGATCGGGCGCACGGAATTGGCGCAGGTCACCGAGCAGGATGTAACAGAGTTCCTGGCGTATCTCGCGCGGGGAGATAAGTCGGCGGGCAGGCCGGCACTGGCCCCGACCTCGGTGACACGGTCGCTGTCGGCTGTGCGGAGCTTCCACAAGTTTGCGGTGGGTGAGGGCGCGTTGGAGGTGGATGTCGCCAAGCGAGTGGCGCCGCCGAAGCAGCCCTCGCGGTATCCGAAGGCACTCAGCATTGATGAGGTCACCCGGCTGATCGAGTCCATCCCCGACGACGACACCGCTGACGTGACAGACCTGCGCAACCGCGCACTGGTGGAGTTTTTGTACTCGACCGGCGCGCGAGTTTCAGAAGTCACCGGCCTGGATATCGATGACGTGGACCGCGAAACCAACCTCGTGTTACTGCGTGGCAAGGGCGGCAAAGAGCGCATCGTGCCAGTGGGCTCGCCGGCCATGGCGGCGCTCGATGCGTGGCTGACACGCGGGCGGCCGAGCTGGGTGCGGGCGAACTCCGGGCCGGCGCTGTTTATCAACTCGCTGGGACGCAGGCTGTCGCGACAGTCGGCCGGAAATACACTGGCGGAGCTGGGGGAGCGCGCCGGGCTGGGCGTGAAAATTTCCCCGCACACCCTGCGCCACAGTTTCGGCACACACCTCATTGAAGGTGGTGCCGATGTGCGCGTAGTCCAAGAGCTGCTCGGACACGCCTCCGTGACGACGACCCAGATTTACACCATGATTACCGCGGAGAATATGCGACGAGTCTGGGCGGGGGCTCACCCACGGGCTGAATACTCGCGGTAATATGCGGCGGTAGTATGTAGCGCTACTGCGTGGCGGTAATATATGGCGGTATTACGCAGTATTACGTGGCGCAGTAGAATTGATGAGAAATCTTCAAGGAAGAGGGATTGACTGTGGCTGAAGAAGGGTTGTTTGAGGCCGATCGAGTTGAACTCGGTCTCACCGGTCGCCCGGCACGTGAGCTGCCGGAACCCGCACCCCTGACCAGTCACGGCCCCGCGGTCATCCTGGCAATGTGTAACCAGAAGGGCGGCGTGGGTAAGACCACCTCGACCATCAATCTGGGCGCAGCGCTGGCGGAGTTTGGCCGTAAAGTCCTGCTCGTTGACTTAGACCCGCAAGGTGCACTATCTGCTGGTCTCGGTGTCCCGCACGAGGAACTCGACCTGACCGTCTACAACCTCATCGTCGACGACACCACCGATGTCCGCGACGCCATCCACCACACCAAGGTTTCCGGCCTGGATCTCGTCCCGGCCAATATTGACCTGTCGGCAGCAGAGATCCAGCTTGTCAACGAAGTTGGCCGCGAACAGGCCTTGGGGCGCGCGCTGCGCCCAGTGATGAATGACTACGACTTCATCATCATTGACTGCCAGCCATCGCTGGGTCTGCTGACCGTCAATGCGCTGACCATCGCCGAGGGCGTCATCATCCCGATGGTGGCGGAGTACTTCTCGCTGCGCGGCCTGGCACTGCTCACCGACACAGTGGCCAAGGTCCGCGACCGCCTGAACTTCAACTTGGAGGTCTCCGGCATTCTGGTCACCATGTTCGACCGCCGCACCCGCCATGCCAAGGAAGTCATGGAACGCCTCATCGAGGTCTTCGGTGACAAGGTCTTTGACACGGTCATCACCCGTACCGTCCGCTTCCCGGAAACCTCCGTCGCCGGTGAGCCCATCACCACCTGGGCGCCGAACACCCCAGCCGCGGCACAGTACCGCAATCTGGCCCGCGAGGTCATCGAACGCAAAGGCCGTAAATAATAGGTGACTTCCCCGGATAGTTACACTCCCGAACCGTCGTCAAGCGAGGGCGTGCAGGAAGAAATCACCGGCTTCCGCGTCGCGCTCGCGAACTTCAACGGCCCCTTCGACCTGCTGCTGCAGCTCATCAGCAGCAAAAAAATGGACGTCACCGAAGTTGCGCTGGCGGCGGTGACGGACGAGTTCATCTCGTACACACGCAGCCTCGACGCAGTCAGTGACCTCGACGAAATCACCGAATTCCTCGTCGTGGCAGCGACGCTGCTCGACCTCAAGACCGCACGGCTTTTGCCGCGTGGCGACGTCGACAGCGAAGAAGACCTCGAACTGCTAGAAGCGCGCGACCTGCTGTTCGCGCGACTGCTGCAGTACCAGGCGTATGGCAAGGTCGCCGACCAGTTTGAGGAGTGGCAGAAGACTGCGCCGCGGCGCTATCCGCGGGCCGTGGGGCCGGACGAGCAGTTCGAGGAACTGCTGCCGCCCGTGCGCCTGGGCATGACGCTCGGGGAGTTTGCCGAGTTTGCGGCCGTCGTGATGCGGCCAAAGCCCCCGGAGGAAGTCGGTGTCGGGCACATCCATGGCGTGCCCGTGTCCGTGCCGGAACAGGCGGGCAAGATTCTGGACTCACTGCGGCTGGCAGGCGAGGGGACCTGGCTGACTTTTACGCAGCTGACATCGGAGTGTCGCGTGTCCATGGAGGTCGTCGGGCGGTTCCTCGCGCTGCTGGAGCTCTACCGAGCCAAGGCGATCGGTGTGGAGCAGGAGGAGGCGCTGGAGGAAATCCACGTGGCCTGGACCGGCCTCGACGTGGACCCGGCCGTCGTGGCGGCGGCGAACTGGGAGTAGGTGGCTGTTGGTCTGTGCTGGCTGTTGG
>OJKZ01000436.1_pt1 | contig 16492 bp, 17 predicted proteins | sample 1596791 | NCBI WGS metagenome assembly OJKZ01 (sample SAMEA3904677, study PRJEB24821) | metagenome | biome: Builtin; feature: hospital; material: surface | place: USA | collected 2013-06-04 | reverse complement strand
GTATAAGAGACAGAATACGTCCTGTGGGGCCACCACTTCACTTCCGTGGCGGGCGCCGCGCCCATCATTGGTCCGGCTGTAGCCGTCATCTGGGGCTGGGGTCCGGCGTTTCTCTGGGTCACCCTCGGCACCGTCTTCTTTGCCGGCATGCACGATTTAGGTGCGCTGTGGGCGTCGCAGCGCCACAAGGGCCAGTCCATCGGCACGTTGTCTGGGCGCTACATTGGCAAGCGCGGGCGCAACCTCTTCCTCATCGTCATCTTCCTGCTGCTATTGATGGTGAATGCGGCCTTCGCCGTGGTCATTTCGAACCTGCTGGTCTCCACCCCTACGGCCGTAATCCCCACATGGGGCGCCATCGTCGTCGCGCTGCTTATCGGCCAGGCCATCTACCGCCTGAGCTGGAACCTGCCGCTTGTCTCCATCGTAGGCGTTGTCGCGCTCTACGCGCTGATGATCATTGGTGACCGCGTGCCTGTGGTCCTACCAGATACTGTCCTGGGCATCCCCGCCAACGGCGTGTGGATCATCTTGTTATTCATCTACGCCTTCATCGCTTCGCTGCTGCCGGTGTGGGTGTTACTGCAGCCACGCGACTACATCAACGGCCTCCAGCTCTTTGTGGGCCTGGCCATTTTGTACGGCTCCTTCCTCATTACCCGCCCTACGCTTGCCGCACCGGCGCTGCGCGACAACGTGCCGGAGGACACCCCGGGCATCTTCCCGCTGCTCTTTGTCACCATCGCCTGCGGCGCTATTTCAGGCTTCCACGGCGTGGTGGCCTCTGGTACCTCGTCCAAGCAGGTGGATAAGGAAACTGACGTGCGCTTTGTGGGATACTTCGGCGCCGTGGGCGAGGGCCTACTCGCGCTGGGCACCATCATCGCCACCACCGCGGGCTTTAAGTCCCTGCAGCAGTGGGAAGAGATCTACTCCGAGTGGAATGCCGGAGGTGTGGAGGCCTTCGTGCAAGGCGGCGGCGCACTCATGAATGAAGGCATGGGGATTCCCACGTCCCTCTCCGGCACCATCTTGGCCACCATGGCCGTCCTCTTCGCTGCCACCACCATGGACTCGGGCGTGCGCCTGCAGCGCCTCGTGGTGCAAGAAATTGGCGAGATCATGGGCGTGCGCATCAAGGCCTTGGCCGCCACCGTCATCGCGGTGGGCTTGGCCTTCGGCCTGACCTTCTCCGCCGGTGCGGATGGCTCCGGCGGCATGACCATCTGGCCGCTGTTCGGCACCACCAACCAGCTCATGGCGGGCCTTTCCTTGGCCATTGTGGTGGTCATCCTGACCCACCTGCGTCGGCCGACGTGGCCGGTGGTCTTCCCACTCATCTTCGTTACCGCCATGTCACTGTGGGCCGCACTCCTCCAGCTGAAGTCCCTCTTTACCAGCCAGAACTGGCTGCTATTCTGCATGGACATCATCATCGTGGTCGCCGCCATCTGGGTCATTGTGGAAGCCGTTGGCGCCATTTCCCGCGCCCGCAAGGAGACCCCGCTGGAGTGGACCGATGATGACCTTGACGCCCCGCTGCCCGAGCATGCTCGACAAGCTTAAGGCACTTGCGGCCGGGCTCAATGAGTACTACCAGGCCCCGTATCGCGCCAGCTTTGCCAAAGCCCAGCAGCAAGAAGATGATCTCTTCCTGATGCTGGTTGCCTCGGAGGCGCTCGGCATCCCCAACCCCGCCAGCTACTACACCCTGGAGCTTTTGCCGTTAGTCTATGAGAATTTCCACGCCTGGCATACCCGCATGGGAATGGATAAATCCCCGCTGGAGAATATTCAATGTTGTTAGAGACCGCCCCCATCATGTTCTTTGGTGGCAAGGGCGGGGTGGGTAAAACCACCCTGGCCACCGCTACCGCGCTACGCTTGTCCCGCAATCACCGCGTCTGCCTGGTGTCCACGGACCCGGCGCATAACCTGGGGCATATTTTTGGTGCCTCGCTTGGCGACGCCCCCGTAGACCTCACCCCTACCCTGTCCGCCATCGAGATCAACCCTGCACGCGCGACCGAGCAACACCTAGCGCAGGTAGGGAACTCGATGCGCCGCTTTATGCCCGAGCACCTGCACGGTGAGGTTAAGAAGCACCTCGACTTGGCCCGGCAATCGCCCGGCACACAGGAGGCGGCCCTATTGGAGCGCATAGCGGCGCTCGTCGTGGAGGAGTCGGACTTCGACTACCTCATCTTCGATACCGCCCCCTCTGGGCACACTTCGCGGCTGATGGCCTTGCCGGAGATCATGGCCGCCTATACCGATGGATAGCTCTCCCGGCGCGAGAAATCCGATAAATTCGGCTCGCTGGTGCGCGGTATGTCGCAAGGAAGCGGCGCGGATAATGACCCAGTGGACCGGCGCAATCAGGAAATTCGCGCCACGCTTTTCCAGCGCCGCGAGCGCTTTGCCCAGCTGCGCACCGCTCTTACCTCCCCGTGCACCGTGTTCCACATCGTGCTCACCGCTGAGCGCCTGCCTGTGCTGGAATCTGCCGAGTTTCATGCGGACCTCACGAGCAACGGTGTGCGGGTGGGATCCATGCTGGTTAACCGGCGCACCCCGGAGAACCAAGGCGAGTTCTTGGCCGCCCGACGCGCCGCCGAGGATGAGGCGCTCGCACTCCTGCGCACCCAGCTGCCCGATACCCCGGTGCGCGAGGTTCCGTGGTTGCCGGAGGAAGTGGGGACTCCGGGGGCCGTCGGCAAGCTGGCGGCCTACCTCTAGCTCCACCCGCCCGCGCCGCTGTGGGCTTGGGTCTGCTAAAACCGAAACTATGACTTTGCTCACCAACGAATACCTATCCCACTTGCGCGAGGAGGCCGCGGCCGATTCCCGGCTGCGCATCGCCCGCAACGCCATCACCAATGTCGGGGCGGCTAAGGCGGCTCTAGACCGCGACCGCATTACGGCCCTCTACCCCACCACCGAGGTCAAGCTGGATAGCTTGGGCGTATCGGACCAAAAGCGCTCGGGCCGCTGCTGGATGTTCGCGGCGTTGAACGTCTTCCGTCACCGCGCGGCCAAGGAGCTCAACGTTGATAACTTCGAGTTTTCCTTCACCTACCTGCAGTACTTTGACAAGCTGGAACGTGCCAACTTGGTACTCAACCAGCTGCTGGACAAGAAGGACGCCGGCTGGGACGAGCGCACCGTCGCCGCGGTGCTAGACCACGCGGGGGCCGATGGCGGCTGGTGGTGCTTCTTTAGCAACCTCGTAGCCAAGTACGGCGCCGTTCCTGCCGAGGTCATGCCGGAGGTGCGCTCGTCTGGAAATACCGCGGAGATGAACCGCGACCTCGCCACGGTGGTGCGTCGTGCCGCCGCCCAGGACGGCCCGCGCGAAGACATCCTCGCCCAAGCGCGCAAGGATATCCACCGTATCCTCGCCATCCACCTAGGCACCCCGCCGGAGGAATTTACCTGGGCGTACCGCACCAAGGACGAGCAATTCGTGCGGCTGCACTCCACCCCGCGCGAGTTTGCGGATAAGTACCTGCCGAACTTGGACGAGTACGTGGTGCTGGCCGATGACCCCCGCTCCACCAACCCCAAGCATCGCGTGTTTAGCAGCGCCGAGGAGACCAATGTGTTGGGCGGCGCACCGCAGGAGTACCTCAACGTCAGCGCGGCCGAGCTGAAGGACACTGCCAAGCGCAGCCTGGCGGCCGGCGAGCCGGTGTGGTTTAGCTGCGATGTCAATCGCCAGTTCTCCTTCCTCAACGGTGTATGGGACGAGGGATTGGTAGATACCGATGGCCTCTACGGGATCGATTCCTCCATGAGCAAGGAGGAGCGTTTTACCTCCGGCGAGACCGCGCCCACCCACGCGATGGTGCTCACCGGCGTCGACGGCGACCGCGCCTGGCGCGTGGAAAATTCCTGGGGTTCTAAGCCGCCGCGCAAGGACGATGGCGAGGATGTGCCCGGCAAGGGCTTTGCCACGATGGCCGATGCCTGGTTTGACCAGAACGTCTTCCACATCGCCGTGCGCAAGGAGCACCTGAGCGACGCGCTTGCCCAGGCCCTTGCCACCGAACCGATTGAGCTTCCCCTCTGGGACCGGATGAACTAAGGAGAATCGAGAAATGACAGAGATTAAACCGAACGAGGTTCATGCCGCCAATGCCGAGCTCACCAGCGATGCCACGCTGCGCCTGGTACGCAATGGGGTGGCCCAGGAGGGCGTCGACAAGCTCAGCCTCGACCACGAGCAATTACGCAGCCTCACACCGGTAACCAGCCATAAGCTAGATTCCTGGGGCGTGGCCGACCAGAAGGCTTCGGGCCGCTGCTGGATTTTTGCCGGCCTCAATTCCCTGCGCGGCGGGCTCATGGACAAAGCCAAGCTCAAGGACTTTGAGCTCTCGCAGACCTATATTTACTTCTTTGACAAGCTGGAAAAGGCCAATTGGTTCCTCACCGCCATGGCCGAGCTCAAGGACCGCGACATTACGGACCGCACCGTAACCAAGCTCATGGATGATCCCATCGATGACGGCGGCCAATGGTCCATGTTCGTCGCCTTGGTGGAAAAATACGGCGTCGTGCCGCAGTACACCATGCCGGAGACCGCGTCTTCCGAGGCCACGGCGATGCTTAACCGCAACCTGCAGACCGTGCTGCGCCGCTCCGCCCACCGCATCCGCAGCGGCGAAGAGGGCGCGCATAAGCAGGCGCTTGCCGACGTCTACCGGATCCTCACCGCCAACCTTGGCCTGCCGCCTCGGGACTTTGTATGGCAGTACCGCGATAAGGACAATGAATTCCACCGCGCAGGCACCTATACCCCACAGGAGTTTGCCCAGGAATACCTGCCTGCGGACCTAGGCGAGTACGTGTGCGTGGTCAACGATCCGCGCAATGCCTATGGCGAGCTCTACACCGTGGAGTACCTGGGCAACGTGGCAGGTAAGCGCGTGACCTATTTGAACGCGCCTGTGGAGGTGCTGCGCGATGCCGCGCGTGCCTCCATCGAAGACGGCCAGCCGGTCTGGTTCGGCTGCGATACCGACCAGCAATCCGATGATGAGCACGGCGTGTGGGCCAAGCACCTGCACGATTATGAGGCCTTCTACGGCGTGGAGATGGATCTGGACAAGGCGCAGCGTTTACGCCTACACGAGTCCATGATGACCCACGCGATGGTCTTTACCGGCGCCGATATCGCAGACGACGGCACCGTCAATCGCTGGCGCGTAGAGAATTCCTGGGGCCCGAAAAAGGCCGATAAGGGCTTTTGGACCATGGCCGATGACTGGTTCGACGAGTTCGTCTTCGAAATCGCCGTGCACCCCTCCCGCCTGCCGGAGCAATACCAAGCGGCGTTGCAGTCCGAGTCCGTCACCACCCTGCCGGCCTGGGATCCGATGGGCGCGTTGGCGCGTTAAGCCTGCGGCACGCTAAGCCTGCGGCGTGCCAAGGCGGCGCACATAGAGCATGCACTCCAAGTCGCGGTCTTCATTGACCGCGATAGTGCGCTCGCCCACCTGAGTAAAACCGCGGCTGTCATAGAACTGATACGTGCAGCCGTCATCGGTAAACAAGTAGACATTCTTTCCCTCATGACGGGCTTCAAAGGCCTCGAGCAGCGCCGTGCCCACGCCGCTCACGCCGGAATTGGGGTCGGCAACGAGGAAGCCGATTTCGCCATCAATGGGGTGCTTACCCAAGTACTTGAGCAGCATGTCCTGATTGGCGGCATCGTAATCATCGCGGTGTCCTCCTGGGCGCAGGTTGTTGAAGATTTCCACCGCGCGGACATAGGCCTTGCGCCACCACGGATACGGCAAGGCGGGCTTGCCTTTCATGGAAGCCAAAAGCACGCCGAGGAAGCGGTCGCCATCGTAGGCGGCCAGGATATCGGTGGCCTTGGCGCGCTCTAAATCCCAAAAGTAGCGGCCATAGGCGCGCTCAAAGCGCGGGTTCTTTACAAACCAGTGCAGGTGCATGCCCTCGATGGCAAAAGAAATGGCTTTGGGCTCATCGCGCGGGTCAAGGTCGCGGATCTGAATATCGGTCATTAGTCCTCCGAAGGCTGCTGAGAAGCGGTACCCTGCGCGCGCTGTAGCGCGCGTTGTTGCTCGCGCTCGAGCTCGGCCTTGGCTTCGTGTTCTTCAATATTATTAAAGCCGATGCCCAGCGGCAGGCCCACATTATCGATGAGGCGGACGCCGCCGATTGTCGCGGCAACGAGCAAGCGGGCATCCCCCTCCTCGGAAGGCATGCCGAGGTCGCGACCGCGCACCTCAAGGTAATCGGGTTCAACGCCTGCTGCGCGCAGGACTTCCGTGGCAACCTCGCGGACCTTCTCCGCACCGGCTTCGGCGGCATGTGCGCCGGCGGTCAGCGCGGCGGATAGGGCCGCTGCCTGGTCACGGGATTCGGCCGGGACATTGGTATTGCGCAGGCTCATCACCACGCCATCGGGCATGCGCACTGCTGGCACGCCCTGCACGCGCACGCCTAAGTGGAAGTCTTGGACCGCGTGGTGGACGGCGAGGAGGAGCTCATAGTCCTTTTCGCCAAGGAGGACGTCGGTAGGCGAAAGCGCCAGAATGAGCGCAAGGTACAGCGAGAGATCTTCGCTGAGGTCCGGCTCGAGGGCGCTCGCGGCGTCGGCCGGAGCTACGGCAATGCGGCGGCCGTGCGGCCACAAGGTTTCTGGCGAGTAATCCCACACGATGTCCACGCCCTCGGCGCGCAGGAGTTCAAGGTCCTCCTCGTGCGGGGACTGCAGGGCAACGACGGTAACCGCGCCGCGGATGTGCTTGGCCGCGCGCACCAGCGCGATATGGCCGGCGTGCACGCCGGTAGTCAGGGGCACAAAGGCCACCGGGCGACCAGTCTTATGAAAGGCGCTGCCAACCATACGGATGCGCTCAATCTCACTGATGACGGTGGCGTTTCCCAGCTCTAGGCTCATCGGCTCTCCTCCTGTAAGGCCCACATTTCCAGCTCCTCGCGGCCGTCTACTTCACCTAGACGGCGGGCAACCTCCACGTAGCTGCGGCGCAGGCCGGGGTCGGTGGCGCCGCGATAGGCGGCGATGATTTCTTCGGTGTCCATGTCCTCACCCACCATGGGCTTTTCCTCTGCAGAGGGGAAGAAACGAGCATCGACCGCCGCAGAGATGTGCAAGCGCCGCAGCATCTCGGCGTAGTAGGCGCGGGCGGCAAAGGAAGGACGTTCGGCATCGGAAAGCGCGACGGCTTCGCCGCGGAACTCGGTGATATTGAGCTCCACCACAGTCTCGCCCAGCTCGTCCAAGGTGGTAACGGCCCAGCGCATGAGTGCAAATGGGGCGAGTGCCGCAACGACACACCCGCGGGTTTCTAGCGGATCTAGCACTTGGACACCGCGCGAGAGGCAAGTGTGAAACACGATAAGCCCGTGGTGGACGTGGGGTTCAAGAAGTTCCACGGTAGCTTCTAAGCGGGCATCGCCCACGGCGATGATGAGGGCCTCAAAAGAGGCAAGTTCGGCTGGGTCCGAGAGCATCTGCACCTCATGGCCGGCGCGTTCCATGGCATTGGCCAAGGTAAAGCCGGCCAGGCTCCGGCCGAAGAGGGCTACCCGCATGCGTGGCGGGCGCATTTATTTATCCTTCTTCTTCGCCTGGGCCAGCAACTCGGCCACGGATACCGCGCCTTCGCGCTTATCGTCGCTGCGACGGCGTCCGCGTGTCTGCTCCTCTGGCTGAGGTTCAGCCGCACGGTGATGCGGGCGGGCTGCCTTCTGGCGTACTGGTTCGGCCGATTCCGGAGCCACATGTTGACCCGAGCCTGGGTACTCCGCGCGCTCGTCGCGCTGCGGCGTCGGCTGCTGCGGAATGTCCTGGGTCTCATCATTGGCCTTGATGGCAGCCTCTGGCTTGCGGTGGCTGCCGTGGTGCTCGCTGGCCGCGGACGAGCGGGCGTTCTTCAGGGAATCATCGCCGCCGGTATCCCAGCGCACGGCTTGGAAGCCACCAGTATTGAAGGTGGAGGCACCAGAAGTCCTGCCGGAGGTACGCTGCGCGCGGGTCTTTTCGCTAATGATGTCATTGAGCGGGTTGGACTCGGCGTGAGCCGCGGACGGCTGGTTACCCAAGCGGCCGGCGATGGCATCGGCGGACGGGGCGCCGGAAGAGGACTGGGTGAAGTCCACATTGCCCTCCTCAGAGCCCGGGCGAGCAGCGGCCGCGGTCTGGGCCTCGAGCTGCATGATGCGGCGCGCCTCGGCGTGCAGAGCGGCCGGTTCATAGGTGAAGTCCTGGCCGGAAAGATCCTCAATCTGCTTGCGGATGGCAGCCAGCTCGGTGCGGATCTCATCCAGCAGTTCCTGATCCGGCAGCTGCTGGCCATCGGCTGTGCGGGCTTGCTTGAGCTCGGCGCGGTGAGCGCGCTCCTGCAGCTCCAGCTTGGTTACGGACTCCTCAGCCTGGCGGCGATAGCGCATGACCAAGAAAAAGCCGAGCACGGCGGCCCACAGGGCAGCAATGAGGGCAATCTTGAGCGCGGCGGCAGAGCCGGAAATCAGCATGACGATGCTGGCCACCACGGCCAGCACCACGAGGACGATAAGGCCGATCTGGCCCAAGTCCGGCTTGGTCGTCTTGGCGGAAGTATTGCTAGAAGAAGAGCGCGGCTCAGTCATGCTCACTAATGTACCGCTTGAACCCCATCTGGTGGGGGCGGGGTCTCGCAGTGTCGCTCCAGCCGCAGGCCAGCGGCGGCCATCGCGAGGCCGCCGAGCGCGGAGGCAATGACCCCCACGAGGTCATCGGAAGCTGCCGCGAGCGTGCCGGCATTGGGGATGACGTAGACGGCAATTCCGGCATAAATGCCACCCACGATGGAACCCGTCCATGCCGAGGCCTTTCCTACCAGCATGAACTGCGTGATGGTCATGGGGTTGAGCTGCGAATTATCCAGGCCGATGCCATGCTCGTCCTCGGTGGCTTGGTCCACCTTCCAGGTCAGCGCCACACAGACAACGGCCATGAGCCACAGCGTGGCCGAGACCGTTACCGGGATTTGCAGCATGGAGCCATAAAAGCGCGTGGTGAGGATGGCCGCCGCGGCGGCGAAAAAGACCCCGGTGCCGATGAGGGCACCCAGCGAGGTCCGTGTCATAGCTCCTCCATCATGCCCAGCCGGCGTATATCGGCGCGCTCTTTCGGGTCGAGTGCTGCTACCCGCTTGGCGACGCCCTCTCCACTCAACCTAGCACCAGCATCGGCCGCCAACCACGGAATCAGCACGAAGGCGCGCTCGTGGGCATAAGGATGCGGGACGAAAAGCTCTGGGTCATCGGAGGTATAGCCCTCGATATCAATGATGTCTACATCCAGCGTGCGCGGTCCCCAGTGCCGCACGCGGACGCGCTCGGCGGCCTCTTCGAGCTTCTGCCCACGGCGCAGCAGTTCCTTCGGAGTCTCGTCGACGTCCACGATGAGCACCGCGTTGAGGAATTCGTCTTGGTCCGTCACGCCCCACGGCGGGGTGGCATAGACGGGCGAGGCGGCAACGATCTCGCTGGCAAACTCGTCGAATACCGTGCGCAAAAGCTCCACGCGGTCATCCATATTGGAGCCGATGGACAGCACCGCGCGCATTAGAGGGTCCTCGCGTGCTTGCGGGAGCGACGGGCGACCACGGCGACGTCGGCAAAAGTGCGCGGAATCGGCGCCTTCGGCTTGTGCAGGGTGACCTCCACGGCATGCAGGCCATCGAAGGTCTCCATGATGGTATCGGCCACCTCACTGGCGACGGTCTCAATGAGGTCGCGGGCGGGGCCTTCGATGATATTGGCGGCGACGTCGGCAAGCTCGGCGTAATTGATGGTCTTGGTCAGATCATCGGTGGCGGCGGCCTCGGCGAACTCGGACCAGCAGGTGATATCCACGATGAAAGGCTGGCCCGTACGCTTTTCTTCTTCGAAAACGCCGTGGTAGCCAAAGCATTCCAGGCCGGTGAGCTCGATGCGATCTGCCATGGGCTTAAGCCCTCCCCAGCGAAGTCGAGACCACGGTTCCTCCATCGGCGCCGTTGGCGTAGCTACCGGAGGCATGCGCGCCACCGGTGTAGGCCGCGCCCGCATTCCAGGCGGCGGCGACATCCACGGCATCGCGCGAGACATCGACCTCGTGCACGCGCACGCCCCACGCTCCCATCTGTGCGGAGATGGCGGTCACGGCCGCGGTGGCCGGATCCGCGAGCAGCGGGCTGGACTCGGCACCCCGATCCTCCCGGATGGCGGCGAGGAAGCGCTTGCGGGAAGCGCCCACGAGCAGCGGAAACTCGCCCTGCAGGAACTCCGGCAAGGCCTTGAGCAAAGCCCAGTTATCCTGCGGGGACTTGGCAAAACCCAGGCCCGGATCCACGACGATATTGTCGTGGCTAACACCTGCCTGAAGGGCGTTATCGGCAAGCTTCGCCAAGGATTCGTGGACATCGCGCACGACGTCCCCGCCGTGGTCGGCCACTCCGGCCGCGCTGCCGAACTGGACGGTGCGCCAGTGCATGAGGCACACCGGTAGGCCGGTTTCCGCCATGGCGCGGTACATGTCCGGGTCGGCTGCACCACCGGAGACGTCATTGATCATGTCGACGCCGGCCTCCGCAGCGGCTTTGGCAACCGAGGCCCGCATCGTATCCACGGAGGTCTTAATCCCCTCCTCGTGCAGCGCCTTGATGACGGGCACGACGCGACGCTCCTCCTCCTCCTCGGCCGCAACACGCACCGCACCCGGGCGGGTGGACTCGCCGCCCACATCGATCATGTCCGCGCCGGAGGCCACCAAATGCCGGGCGTGCGCGATGGCGTCGTCGACATTAATCCAGCGTCCGCCGTCAGAGAAGGAATCTTCCGTGACGTTGACGATGCCCATGACCAGCGTGCGGCCGGGGACGGTGAGGTTGCTGACTGCCATGGAAACTAGCTCCTAATGAGGCTCATGACCTCCGCACGGGAGGCTGCATTCTTCTTGAAACCGCCGCGGACCGCGGATGTCGTCGTGGTCGCCCCCGGCTTACGGATGCCGCGCATGGCCATGCACAGGTGCTCGCACTCGATGACGACGATGACGGACTGCGCGTGGAGGACCTCCACCAGCGCATCGGCGATCTGGCTCGTGAGGCGCTCCTGCACCTGCGGGCGCTTGGCGTACATGTCCGCCAGGCGAGCCAGCTTGGACAGTCCAGTGACGTGGCCGTCGGGACCGGGGATGTAGCCGATGTGCGCCGTGCCGTAGAAGGGCACGAGGTGATGCTCGCACGTGGAGTAGATGGGAATATCACGCACCAGGACAAGCTCTTGGTGCTCCTCGGCAAAGGTCTTGTGCAGGACCTCAGTCGGATCCTGGTGGAGTCCTGCGAAGACCTCGGCATAGGCGCGGGCCACGCGGGCCGGGGTCTCGCGCAGGCCCTCGCGGTCGGGGTCCTCGCCCACCGCGATGAGCAGCTCACGGACGGCGGCTTCGGCACGCTCGTGATCGAAGTCGCGCTGCGCCGGGATGTTATCGCTCATTGTTCTGGCCGTCCTTGTACGGGTTGTTGCGGTATTCATTCTCTCCCCAGCCGGGCGCGCCCCAGGCGTGATCCTCCGGCTTGGCGTGGCGGCCGCGGCGTTCCGGTTCGCGCGGTTGCGGCTGGGAATCTGGCTGCGGTGCAGCAGCATTCGGTACACGCGGAATCTCTTGGGTGTCCTCGCTGCTGGGCCCTGCTTGCTCTGGGGCCACGGTCTCCTCCTGCGCCGCGTCGCTGACAGCTTCGTCCTCGCTCAGCTCGCGGCCAGTGGGTTCGGTGATCTCGGATTCGCCGAAGAAGGTATTGCCCTTGTCCGGGTCCACATAGTCACCTGCGTGCTGGCCAAAGCTGAAGCCGATCTCCTCGACCGGCGCCCCCTGCTTCGGACCATTGGCCTCCCCGCGCTCGAGCTCCGCCTGGCGGCGCTCGCGGGCGGCGCGAGAAGCGTCGAGAAGCGTCATGCGTTTCGGCAGCTCCTCACCGCGCTCCTGGGCCAGCTCCACCGGGGTCTTCACCGGCTCGCGTCCAGCCTGGCGCGGGAAGCGAGCGTCCTCGTTCGGGAAGACATCGAAGGCCTCGCGCGGCTCGATGCCCTTGAAGATGCCCTCGAGGTCCGGGCGGCGCAGGGTTTCCTTCTCCAGCAGCATCTCGGCGAGCTTATCCAGGTAGTCGCGGTGCTCGGACAGGATGTCATAGGCCTGCTGGTGAGCGCGGTCCAGCAGGTAGGCCATCTGCTCGTCGATCTTGGCAGCCACGGCATCTGAGTAATCAATGCTTCCACCGCCGCCGGCATAGCTGAAGGGATCGCCCTGCTCCTGGCCGTACTTGACGGTGCCCAGGTCCGGGCTAAAGCCATACTCAGTCAGCATGGAGCGCGCGATCTTGGTGGCGTGCTCAATATCGGAGGATGCACCGGTGGTCGGTGCGCCGAACACGAGCTCCTCCGCGGCACGCCCGCCCATGGCGAAGACAAGGCGAGCGAAAAGCTCATCGCGGGTGTACATGCCCTTATCGTCTTCCTGCGCGGTCATGGCGTGGCCGCCAGTGCGGCCGCGGGCCAAGATGGTCACCTTGTAGACACGCTCGATATCCTTCAGCGCCCACGCGGACAACGTGTGGCCACCCTCGTGGTAGGCGGTGACCTTCTTCTCATGCTCGGAAATGATCTTGCCCTGGCGGCGCGGGCCGCCGACGACGCGGTCGGTAGCCTCCTCCAGCGCGTCATAGGTAATGACGTTGCCGCCAATGCGGGCGGTGAGCAGGGCGGCCTCGTTGAGCACGTTGGCCAGGTCTGCACCGGACATGCCAGCGGTGCGCTTGGCCAGCTGCGCCACGTCGACTTCCTTGGCCAGCGGCTTGTCCTTGGCGTGCACGCGCAGAATCTGCTCGCGGCCGGCCAGGTCCGGGTTGGTCACCGGGATCTGGCGGTCGAAGCGGCCCGGGCGAAGAAGCGCGGGGTCCAGGATGTCGGGACGGTTGGTAGCGGCAATGAGGATGACGCCTTCACGGTCGCCGAAGCCATCCATCTCCACGAGCAGCTGGTTCAGCGTCTGCTCGCGCTCATCATGGCCACCGCCGGTGCCGGAACCACGCTGGCGACCCACAGCGTCAATCTCATCGACGAAGATGATGCACGGGCTGTTCTGCTTGGCCTGCTTGAACAGGTCACGCACGCGGGAGGCACCCACGCCGACGAACATCTCCACGAAGTCGGAGCCGGAAATGGAATAGAAAGGCACGCCAGCCTCGCCCGCGACCGCGCGGGCCAGAAGGGTCTTACCGGTACCCGGCGGGCCATAAAGCAGCACGCCGCGCGGGATCTTTGCGCCCAGCTCATGGTAGCGCTCCGGATCATCCAGGAAGTCCTTGATTTCCTGCAGCTCATCCACAGCTTCATCCGCGCCGGCCACATCCGCGAAGGTGTTGGCAGGCATGTCCTTGGTCAGCTCCTTCGCCTTGGAACCACCAATGCCGAACATGCCGCCCGCGCCCTGCTGCATGCGGGTCATCATCCAGAACAGCAGCGCGAAGAGGATCAGCATCGGCAGCAGGAAGCTGATCATGGAGCCAATGAAGGAATCCTGCGTGACCTTGGTCTGGTACTTATCCGCACCAGAATCCTTCACCGCGTTGAAGACCTGCTCGGAGGCGCGTGCCGGGTACTTGGCAATGACTTCCTCGATACCCTCCTGCTCTTCTACCGTCACCGGTTCTCTGAGCTTGAGGCGCACCTGTTGCTCGCGATCATCGATCTGCGCTTCCTCGACGTTCTTAGAGCTCAACTGCTCCATGGCCACGGAGGTGTCGACCTGCTTGAAGCTCCGGGCATCGTTGCTAAAGAACGTAAAGGCGTACAGCAGAATGAGAACCAGGCCCGCGATCGAGCCATAGCGGATGATGTTCTTGTTTTTCATTAATTACCTTGCGAATTCGAGGCCTCAAACCAAAAGAGGGCAAGAAAAGACTAATCGTTGCTGTAGACCGCAGGCTCCAGGGTGCCCACGTAGGGCAAGTCGCGGTAGCGCTCCGCGAAATCCAGGCCATAGCCCACGACGAACTCATTCGGGATGTCAAAACCTACATCGAAGAGATCCAGCTCCGCCTTGACTACTTCGGGCTTGCGCAACAGCGTCACCACTTCCAGGGAACGCGGCTGGCGACCCTGCAGGTTGCGGATGAGCCAGGACAAGGTCAGGCCGGAGTCGATGATGTCCTCCACGATGAGCACATCGCGGCCCTCGATATCGCGGTCCAGATCTTTTAGAATCCGCACCACTCCCGAGGAGGAAGCCGAGTTACCGTAGGACGAGACCGCCATGAACTCCAGCTGGGACGGGATAGCCAGTTTGCGGGCGAAATCCGTCAGGAAGAAAACCGCGCCCTTGAGCACGCAGACCAAGATGAGGTCCTCGTCGGTGTTGCTGTATTTCTCGGACACGCGATCCGCCATCTCCTGGATGCGCGCCTGAAGATCATCTTCGGTGATGAGAACGTTTTTGATGTCCTCTCCATAAGGATTGGCGGGGACGGCTAAATCATGGTTGTCGTGCACGTGAGCGCTCCTTTGCTGACCGAGGCAATATTGACAGTTTGCCACCAACGCGTGCGACTTCCAACCTTGTGCCTTTCTTTTCACTGCGGACGGCGACGGGGCCTTGTCCATGCCACCGCGTGCACAGGGCATCGATGCCGCGCACTGCCTCGCGAGTAACCTCTACTCCTTCCTCGCGCAGCCACGCGGCGATCGCCCGGCGGCGCTTCGGTTCTGGAAGAACGGCCAGCTCGGTGCAGTCGGTGGTGGGGTGGGTGCTGAGGAGGGCGTCGTCAAGCGCGGCGTCGTGGGCTGCCTGGGCTAAGGCCGGGACGGGGTCTCCGCCCACGATCTCCTGCAGGCGCGGGAGGATCTCGCGGCGCAGTGCCACGCGGCGGAAGGCCAGGTCCTGGTTCTGGGGGTCCTGCCAGACCTCCAGCCCCAGCTCCGCGCAGGCGGCCTCGGTCTGGGCGCGGCGCACGCTCAGTAGGGGCCGCAGGATGCGTACACCTTCCACCGCGGAGCGCTCGCGCATGCCCGCCACCCTCCCGCGGAGGGCGCTGAGCAGCAGGGTTTCAGCCTGGTCATCGGCGGTATGCGCCACCGCCACCTCAGCCCAAGGCGCGAAGGCACGGTACCGGGCGGCGCGGGCTTCGGCCTCGACGGAGCCTTGCTTGGCGACGTCCACCCGCAACACATCCGCTCCCGCCCCCAAGGCGCGGGCCTGCTCAGCAGCTCGGCGCGCCTGCGCGGCCGAGCCTTCCTGCAGACCGTGGTCGACGCACAGCGCTGTCACCTCGTGCCCCTCCGCGAGGAGTGCTGCGGTCAGCGCCAAGGAATCGGCGCCGCCGGATAGACCCACCGCTATGGCGCGTGGTTGCTCACCCACCACAGCGCGGACGGCGACGCGGCAGGCCAAGAAGTTGGGGCTTTTACGTGGCCAAAAAGGTTTCTTAGAAGTCATGAAGTGCGGCGGCGAGGGCGTCTTGGGCCTGACGGGCGGAGGTGACTTCGCCGTCGTTGACCAGGAAGGCGAAGGCGTAGACGCGGCCCGACTGGCCCTGGGCGGTACCGGTCAGCGCGGAAGTTCCCGTGAGGGTGCCGGTCTTGGCGCGAACAAATCCGCGCGCAGAAGAATCGTGATAGCGCTCATAGAGGGTTCCTTCGCCACCGGCAAGAGGGAGGTAGCCCAAGAGCGGGCGAAGCTCGTCGGTGGCTACGGCTTGGTCCGCGATGTGGGCGAGGAGCCCAGCGGGAATGCGGTTATCGCGGGAGAGGCCGGAGCCGTCCTTGACGGTGACGCCGTTGACGTCGATGCCGGCGCCACGCAGCTCGTCGAGGATGGCCATCGTGGCGCCGTCGAAGCTTGCTTCCGTGCCCTGGCCGACGGCCAGCTCGCGGGCGATGGCCTCCGCCATGACGTTGTCTGAATACTTTATTGCTTCCTGGGCGCGCAGGGCCAGTGGCTCGGACTCGCTGGTGCCGAGGACCTCGGAATTCTCGGGGGCTGAGCTTAAGTCGGCTTTGTCGGCGCCCAGGCGGGCGGCCAGCGCGCGGGCTACATCGAGGGCAGGCTCGTGGGAGCGCGGAACGTCGCCGGTCTTTTCCCCAATGCGCCCGCCATAGAGCATGGCAGGCTGGATGGGAGCGACATAGCCGCCATCGATATTGTCATCGTCCCAGCCTGGTGCCTGGTCGGGACCGGCCCAGATGGAGGTGTCGATGGAGACTCGCGTGACGGTATCCATCTTCTGCTGGATCTGTTCCGCCAGCTCATCGAGACGCTCGTCCGTCAGCCAGACATCGCCGGCGGCCTTGATAACAACTTCGCCCTCGTGCGCACCTGCGACCACCTCGGTGGTGAGGCGCTCTTCCTCATCGAGAGCGAGTGTTGCTGCGGCGAGGGTGAGGACCTTGGTGGCGGAGGCCGGGGTCAGCG
>OJKZ01000434.1_pt1 | contig 16571 bp, 12 predicted proteins | sample 1596791 | NCBI WGS metagenome assembly OJKZ01 (sample SAMEA3904677, study PRJEB24821) | metagenome | biome: Builtin; feature: hospital; material: surface | place: USA | collected 2013-06-04 | reverse complement strand
CTGAGCCCCGTACTGCCGGGCTTGAAGAGCCGCGCGAAGTCACCGTGAGCGAGGAATAGAACAAATAGTTCGGCCATTCCGCCGCGTACAGGAGCTGGTGCGGTGTATAAATGCGGCGGTGTCTAGACTTTCCGAGGTCCGGATGGTGTGAGCAGTCGTGGACTGCGGAACCCCGTGTATAGTCTCGCTGTAGTTTCTCCAAGAACTAAGGCCGAATCTATTTTCCATCTCAAAGAGAAGAACGATTGACTTCTCGCACACCAAGGAGAAAAATGCTCCGACCGAAAATTGTGACCGTTTATGGCACGCGCCCGGAAGCAATCAAGGTCGCTCCTGTCATCACTGCCTTGGATAGGGATGGGCGTTTCGAATCAGTCGCGGTCTCCACTGGTCAGCATCTTGAAATGCTAGAGCAAGTAAACAAAATGTTTGGAATTAAACCGAAGTGGGACCTTCATCTGATGAAGCCTGGCCAAAGCTTGAACCGCCTAGTTTCGCGAGCAGTAGAGGGGCTAGACGAGGTTATCGATGCTGAAGCTCCCGATGCCATTATCGTTCAAGGCGATACCTCCACGGCAATGGCAGCGGCGTTGGCTGGGTTTCATCGTGGGGTGAAGATTATTCACCTCGAGGCAGGATTGCGCACTGGCAACGTCCATTCTCCGTTCCCGGAAGAAGCCAACCGCAAGCTCATTAGCCAAGTAACAGAGCTACATCTTGCCCCGACTGCAGGCTCAATGGAAAACCTGCGCCGCGAGAACGTTCGCTCTAAGAGCATTACAGTCACCGGTAATACGGTCATTGATGCTCTTTTACAGGCTGCCACTTGGGATACGGTTCTTGAGAATCCTGCCTTGCAGGAGGTGCTCGAATCAGGCGAGCGTCTTGTTGTGGCCACTACTCATCGCCGCGAGAATTTTGAGGCGATGAAGGAGATAGGTGGTGCGGTTAAGGACCTTGCAGAAATCTACTCTGACATCAATTTTGTACTTCCACTGCATCTGAACCCTAAGGTTCGTGAAGCTGTGCTTCCGGAAGTCGAGTCTTTGCCCAATGTTCTCATCACGGATCCGCTTCCGTACGATCAGTTCACCAAGCTGCTTGACCGTGCGACCATCATCCTCACTGATTCCGGTGGAGTCCAGGAAGAAGCGCCGGCTCTGGGTAAGCCGGTCTTAGTCATGCGCCAGAACACTGAGCGCCCTGAAGCTGTTGTTGCCGGCACTGTGAAACTTGTGGGCACCAACCGTAGTCTCATCGTGGCGGAAGCCAAGCTGTTGCTAGACGATGACGCTGCGTACACCTCTATGGCCAACGCTGTTAACCCCTATGGCGACGGTAAGGCCGCAGAGCGTGCCGTTGCTGCTATTGCTGAGCTCCTCGGCGTAGGGGAGCGTCTGCCGGACTTTGACCCAGGTATTGACCTATAGCGAAATGAGATGAACGGGCAGGCGAGTATTTCTAGTTGCCCTGCCCATTCAAGCGGTTCCACGTAAGGTAAAGCCATGGAACCACGCGACATTAAATGCACTAATCCTCAACGCACCGCAGCTTCTCAAGTCTTGGCTGACGCGATGTCAGTCGGCCAACTCAGCGTCGCCGAATTTGAGGAACGTTCTTCTGCATGCGCCGACGCGGCGACGCGCGGCGAGTTGCTCGACCTTGTTTCAGATCTCCTTGAGGATCCAGGAACGGTACTCTTTGGTAGCCATGAGGTCACCTCAAAGAGCTCTCACGCGATGACCACTGTGGATGGGGAGATCTCTACGACTGTTGACCGCGCACTAGCTCAAGTCGAATCATCCGTGAGTGGTGCTCAGAGCCTTTCCTTGGGCATCTTCGGTGGCACCACGGTTCGAAGTACTCCCATCGCCTCTCGCCACACCACGATGGGCATTTTTGGTGGGACAGATGTCGACCTGCGCGGTGCCTCACTGCGAGACCACCTAACCACCATCCAAGCGATTGGAATCTTTGGTGGTGTCGACGTATGGATTCCCGAGGGCTTTCGTGTTCGCGTTAGCGGCATTGGTCTGTTCGGTGGTCACGACATCAAGGTTGACCGTGGAGCTATTGATCCGGCCGACCTACCTGCTAGCGCTCCAGAGGTTGTCGTCAATTGTTTTAGTCTCTTTGGAGGGGTGGACGTGCACGTTGTTAAGCGCTAGATCAGTGACGAGTATTTAAACGTCACGGCATTTCCGCGACAATAGTCACCACAACATGCGGGTAAAAGAGAAGAAGCAGAGCCCCAAGCCGCAAAGTTGAGATCAAATACGTTCTGACTTCCAAGCCTGGAAATGTTCTTTAAACAGAGGAAACCCACCCTTAACCCTCAACGGGCGAATTCTAGATAGAAAAGCAAAAAGCCGCTTGAAATACAAGCGGCCATTTCGCTCCTCCAACTGGGCTCGAACCAGTGACCCTTCGATTAACAGTCGAATGCTCTGCCAACTGAGCTATGGAGGAATATGTGTATGCGGCTGAGCGATTGGTTTCGCTCGCTGCAACGAGTCCTAACTATATAGGGAGCGTGGAGAACAAACAAATTAGCAGTTCAGTGGGGTGTTTGGTGTATGTATCTGGAGTAGTTGAGACCTTATGAAGAATGCGAGTTGAGGGTGGTAATGTTCAGCTCACGCGTTGAGGGATTCGGTGCTCTACGACGTAGCGAATGCAATAGAAAGGTTGCGGATGCGCATTCTTGTAGTTAGTCAGTATTGGGCCCCCGAAGTGAGCGTTCCGCAGAGAAGGTGGTCATGGTTCTGCAAGATATTGAGTGAAGCTGGGCATGAAGTACTTGCGATCGCGCCTCCTCCAAATTTTAGTAGAAAAGTTTCGTTTCGGACTTGGCATCGTAAGAAACTGTTTAAACCGGCACGATCTCTAGAATTTGGTGAAAATGGCGAAAAGATTCTTCGCACAGGCTTTGTTCCGGCAGGACGTTCGCTAACTCTGAGGATACTGAACCAAGCAACCGTTGCATGGGGGATGTTGTGGGCGGCAATAGCTAGGAGAAATCTGCTGAAAGAATTTGATGCAGAGATTGTGGTAGGGACAGTTCCGGCTCTGCCAACCGCCATCGTGACTCGATTAATAGCTAGCCTAGTCGGAAGGCCTTACGTTATTGATCTAAGGGACGCTTGGCCTGATCTTCTTAGGGATTGGGAGCGATGGAATGAGGATGTAGGTAAGCCCTCTTTTCGGGAAAAGCTCTTGAGTAAGGGGCCGGCTCAATTACTAATTGCGTTCGTTGAAATGACAGTGGGCGATGCCCTTAAAAGGGCGGATGGGCTCATTCTGACATCGTCGTTTTTGGCTGCTGAAATTGGGGAGAACCGACGGAAGTCAGGATATGAAGAAATCCCTATTGGTGTTGTTCGAAATGTTTTTCAAGGGATGGTATTGCCTGAAAAGCAGCAGAGGAAAACAAAGCTACCACTAAAGGTGGTATATGCCGGAACGATTGGGAGGGCTCAGCATTTGTCGAACGCGCTTTATGCAATGAAGATAGCCCAAGACGACGGGGTGGAAGTGTGTTTAAAACTATTAGGGGACGGAGCTGCAAAGCCTGCCCTTGAAAAACTTGCAAAGGAACTTGGGGTCGATGCGGAGTTTGAAGGCAAAGTTGGGCTCGAAAGATTACAAGAATGCTATCAATGGGCAGATACAGCTTTGGTGCATTTGGCTGACTGGGAACCTTTGAAGCGTGCCGTCCCCTCTAAAACATACGAGTTAATGGAGGCGGGAATTCATGTAACTGCGGTTGTACAGGGAGAATCGGCTGAAATTGTGCAAAACCAAAACGCCGGAATTGTTGTTCGGCCAAGCCAGCCCGAGCTGCTAGCTCGAGCATGGGAGTTGCTAGCCCAAGAAGCTGAATCGTTGGATGTAGGGGCTAGAGGCTCAGAATGGGTGCGAGAAGAGCGAAACGAAATTGCGCCAAAGGTGCTTCTCTCCACACTTTCCAAGGTCGTGGATGGGAATTGCTGTGGACGCTAGGTTTAGAAAAATGGAAACACTTAGGAACTGCATTTTCCTGCTCGGGTTCGTATCCTATGAACTTCTGTATGAGTTCGAGGACTTTGCTGAAAAGGTCTGTCTACGCTTTGGCTGTGCTCGAGGAGAAGGGAAGTGCCGCCGAAATGGCACGACTCAACATCGTGATTTTTATAAAGAAGGTAACTTTGCTGACGGTCTAAAGTCTGTTGGGAGCGGGAAAGCAATGACAAAGTATTTCCTGACCAAGCGGTTCGAAGAGGCTCGGCGACAGCTTGATTTCCCAATCTACCCATCTAAGAAGTTGTCTCGTGTTGAAAAGAAATCGCCCACAATCTACTTTGTAACTAATTCGTTTCCCCACACAACCTCGGGTTACGCGGTTAGGACTGAAAAAGTAGCCCACGCTCTTCGACAGAAGGGAATCCCTGTGAGAGTGTGCACTCGGGCTGGATACCCACTTGTGGTTGGCCGCTGGGAAGCAACTTCTCTTATTAGCCAGCGGCGCCAAGGGCTTGTGAGGCTTATTCCATGGACCTTCAGTTGGAACGCTTGGCAACGGCGTAGGAAAGCAGTGAAGCTGCTAGAAGAAGAGGCTCGTGATTTTAATGCCAAGCTAATTATTACGACAACCGGCTTCGAAAACGCCTCTATTGCTTCTGAAGCTGCGCGAAACCTTAACATTCCGTGGGTCTATGAAGTTCGTGGTGAACCGGAGTCGACCTGGTTGGCTGCTTGCCCCCAAAAACGAGATAAAACTTCCGAATTTTATCGACGGTCTAGAAGAAAAGAAAATGAAGCGGTGACCGAATCGGGAGCTCAGGTTTTCCTGAGCAACGTATCGAAGCAGTCCTTTGCTGAACGCGGATTATCGCTCTCAAGACCGGTAATTTTGCCAAATTCTCTTGATGAGAGCGTACTTGCAGCAAACAAAGCATGCACTTCAAACAAAGTCTCTGGAAGAGAAGAGGCTGGTGAAATTGTAGTCGGTAGTGTCTCGTCGCTTGTTGGATACGAAGGTTTTGACACGCTTATTGAGGCGCTGGCTTTTACAAGTGCTCGCTTCAAATTGCTTCTAGTTGGGGGCGGAAAGGAAAGGAACTTGCTTGAGCAACAGGCCTCTCGATTGGGGGCTCCAAGACCGAGTGAGTTTCGTAGGGCCTCAGCCGCATGCCGAAATAGGAGAGTGGTACAAAAAACTAGATATATTTGTATTGCCGCGAAGGGATCAATCGGTCACAAGGATGGTGACCCCAATAAAGCACCTCGAAGCTATGGCACGGGGCATTCCGGTAATTGCGTCTGATCTCCCTGCACTCCGAGAAGCTACTGGAGGATTAGCAACCTACTTCCCGGCGGGTGATGCTAGTGAACTTAGTCAATGTCTTGAAGGTGTAGCTCGAGGCAATCATCAGGCGGAACAAGCCTACCGATGGGTTAGCGAAAGGACTTGGTCTAACCTAATAGAAGATTTAATTGACGAATTGTGGTCCGAGTGAAAGGTGACGTGTTGAGCACTCAGCTGTCTGGTGACACTGCACGACCGAATCTTTGTGTCGTTGGGCTGGGGTACATCGGTCTCCCAACTGCCTTAGCGTTTTCTGAGCAACTGCCTAGTGTTGTGGGCGTTGATATAAATCAATCGAAAATTGAAGCCCTCATGCGATCCGAGAGTTCTCTTCCGGAGCGTGGAATTGAGGACAAGCTGAATAGTGCAGTGAGTTCTGGGCGGCTTCACTTTTCTTCTTATCCGGTTCCAGCGCAAACGTATCTTGTGGCCGTTCCGACGCCGTTGAATGAAGACAAAACGGTGGATATGTCCATGGTTGAGTCGGCAGTAGATTCGATCGCAGAACAGCTGCTTGGCGACGAACTCATTGTAATCGAGTCGACCTCGCCTCCAGGTGCGACTGTGAACCTACGTATGAGGCTTGCACAAGCTAGGCCAGACTTGAATTTCGAAAAGAAGAACGGCCGGTCAGTACATGTTGTTTATTGTCCAGAGCGGGTTTTGCCAGGAGCGATTTTTGAAGAGCTGCAGGTCAATAGTCGTATAGTAGGAGGCGATAGTCCTGTGGCTATCCGGCGAGCTACAGAATTTTATTCGCTTATCTGCTGCGGTGAAATCTTAACAACAAATAGTAAAACTGCTGAGCTAACTAAGCTGGCAGAAAATGCGTACCGAGATGTCAACATTGCCTTTGCTAATGAGATATCGATGATTGCAAAAGCCATCGATGCTGACGGTCTGGAGGTCATTGAACTAGCGAACTGTCATCCGCGGGTGAACATTCTACAGCCCGGTCCTGGAGTGGGTGGGCACTGCATTGCGGTTGATCCTTGGTTCATTGTTGGTGTTGCGCCAGAGAACACCCGAATGATTCAGGCCGCACGGTCGGTGAACGATTTTAAACCCAGTTGGGTTGTAGATAGAGTGGTCGAACGGGTTCGCTCAGAGGAGTACCAAGAAGTTAATGTTGTAGGCTTGACCTTCAAGGCTGATGTTGATGATCTTAGGCTGTCGCCGAGCATAAGTATCATTAGCCGGCTGGCTAAAGAGAATCCGCACCTGAAGATTTGTATTTATGATCCGTATGTCCTTGAGCTGCCGGAAGAATTGTCGCCTTTCCCGAACGTTAAGCTTTGTCTTGAGCGGGATGAACTCTATGCTCGTGCCCTGACGATCCTTTTGGTGGCTCATAGCCTCGATTTAGAATGGGTTCGTGAAGCGTTTTCTGCCGACACTTGGCTCGACTTTACGGGGAAAATGGAATCGCCCAGCAGTCGGGGCAGTGGGGACTAAATAGAAATGCGTAGTCGAAAAATGACCTTGATCGATGACGGCGCGTTGCAAAGACTTCGGGCTAGACCTTCATTGGTCGAATATTCGCGGCAATTGTGGGAGCGAAAGAATTTCATTCTGGCAGAGGCACGGGGGCGCGCACTGAGGGGAGGTAACGACACCTTCTTGGGGAAAGCGTGGATTGTTTTAGATCCCCTTTTGCAGGTATTACTTTACGGCTTGGTGTTCGGGCTTGTACTGAAAACAAATCGCGGGATCGACAACTTTTTAGGTTTTCTGACGATCGGCGTCGTGTTCTATCGTCTGTCAACGAGGGGGTTCGCAACTGGCACTGGATTAGTGCAGGGCGCAAAAGCGTTGATAACTTCTTTTAATTTCCCCCGTGCGGCGGTGGTTTTTTCTAATGCGTGGAAGACCTTTTTGGATTCGATAGCTCCGGCGGTAGTTGCCGTCATTGTCGCTAGCCTATTTCAATTGAATGACGGTGTCCACTGGCAGGCAATTTTTGTTGTTCCCATATTCCTGCTTATCCAATTGTTCAACCTTGGTATTTCGTTCTTTGTTGCAAGAATTACGGCGTTCGTCCCCGATATGCGCACGCCAATAACCCTTTTAACTAGAGCCCTGTTTTTCGTATCGGGAATATTCTTTACTATTGATAGATATGCCGGTCATCAATTGGTGATGGAGATAATGTATCTTAATCCTATTTACCAGTTTTTGTATGCGGTACGGTGTTTCGTCTTGGATGGCCAATCGCCAGGTTTATTTACCCTGACTTATTTGAGTGCGTGGTCGTTCGGCGTGGCGATAGTTGGATACGTCTATTTTTGGGCGGCCGACGAGAGGTATGCGAATGTCCAATAAAGTTACGGTAGTTGTTCGAAATCTTTCTAAGACCTATAGGCTGACCAAGACAGGCTCTTCACGTGGGCTGTTCAATAGAGGTGGATGGACTGAAGTTGAAGCGCTAAAGTCAGTCTCATTTATCGCTCATGAAGGTGATGCCATCGGAGTTTTGGGGAAAAACGGCTCCGGCAAATCAACGCTGATGAATATCATATCGGGGGGTGTTGCTCCCACGACTGGGGACGTCCTCGTTAGTGCTCAGCCAACGCTGCTGAGCGTCTCTGGAGCGCTGCAAAATCATCTAAGCGGAACCCAAAATGCGCGTCTGGGGCTTCTTGCGAAAGGGATGGAGCCTAGGGAGGCGGAAGCACTGACGAAAGAGGTCATCGCTTGGGCAGATTTAAATGATGCTGCCGATCGTCCGTTGAAAACCTATTCGTCGGGAATGAAGGCTCGGTTGAAGTTCGCCCTCGCTACCGCGGCGCCTTCGGAGGTGCTTTTGATTGATGAAGCACTTGCCACAGGTGATTCGGCTTTTACTGCCAAGGCGAAGCGAAGGATGGATCAGTTTCTAGGGGGTACTGGCACAATGCTGTTGGTGTCACACTCAGCTTCAAGTATTCGAAAGCACTGCAATCGTGCCATTTGGATTAACGATGGCGAGGTTATTTCGGACGGATCTGTAAGAGAGGTGTCCAAACCTTACGAGCGGTGGAATAAGGCTCGCGCAAATGAAGACACTCAGTCTGCAGCGCAAATAGTTGAAGATGTCAAGCAAGGTTACCGGAAACCGAGCATAGTATTTGATAGCGAAGCTCGAAAATACTTCAATACTCAATATATGCGATAGCCTTTGATTGGCTTGTGAGTGCAGCATATTCGAAATGCGCAAAGCTATATAAAAATGGTTTCCCTAAATGGCAGAAGGGGCAAGAGCGGCTAGGGTATCAATGCACTAACCGCGTATGGGTTTGGCCCTTGCTTGGGTGTTGGAGGAGGGGCGTATGGAAAAGTGGCAACCAAGATTGTAAATCCGACTAAATTCGTTGCGAAACTTAGCGTTAATTGTGATCGGGGCCCAGCGGAGTGCGGGACGCTATCATCGTTTGGCCGGACGGTGAGGGGGCTGCGCTACAGTTCCTAGCCGTCGCTAGTTTTAGCACATCTCCGAAAGTTGAACGGCGAAAAGGTTGAAGGGAATGTATCTTGCAGATCCTGCTTTAGGCTCCGGCAGTGTCGCTGGCCGTGGAATTATGAGTAGCTAGAGCTAGTGTCGAGGATGGGCGGGGGGTAATGTATTCTGAAGAAGAATTGTTAACCCGTTGATTGTATTTTGGGGCTAATGCCCTTGGGAGAATAATGACTAAGACTGTAACTGTTGTTGGCCAAGGGTATGTAGGTTTACCTCTTGCCCAAGAAGCTTCCCTTTCAGGGTGGAAAGTATTCGGACTCGATGTTTCTGAGGCAACTGTAGCTAAATTGAATAGCGGTGAGTCTCACATTGACGATCTATCCGATAGTGACATCAAAGAAATGTTGAGCAATGGATATGAAGCGACAACAGATGCCTCGGTGGTGGGCCAGTCCGATGTGACCGTAATTTGTGTTCCAACACCGCTTGGGGAGGCGGGGGCTCCCGATTTGGCGTATGTAGAAGCTGCCTCTGCGACCGTTGGTGAGAGTGTCAAGCCGGGTGCTTTGGTCATCTTGGAATCTACAACGTATCCAGGGACGACTGAAGACATTTGTGTGCCAATCATGGAGGCCAAGTCGGGGCTTGTGGCAGGTCGTGACTTTTTTGTTTCCTTCAGTCCGGAGCGTGTAAATCCAGGATCTGAGAAGTTTGGTATCAAGAACACGCCGAAGCTGGTTGGCGGAATTAACGCAACTGCGACAGAAAAGACTGTGCAATTTTACGAGTCTTTCGTTGATGAAGTTGTCCCTCTCAGTGGTGTGAAGGAAGCAGAGACCGCAAAGCTGCTTGAAAACACATTCCGACATGTGAATATCGCATTGGTAAATGAAATGGCCCGTGTGTGCCATGAGCTCCAAATCGACATTTGGGAAGTGATTCGCGGTGCCGCCACAAAGCCTTTCGGTTTTATGAAGTTTACGCCTGGAGCTGGTGTGGGTGGGCACTGCATCCCGATCGACCCGAATTATTTGTCCTATGAGGTTCGTCGCCGTCTAGGGTACCCACTGCGCTTTGTTGAACTTGCTCAGGAGATTAACAACTCCATGCCTAGTTACGTGGTGGAGCGAATTGCTGAAAGGCTCAATGGGGAAAAGAAAGCAGTAAATGGTGCAAAGGTTTTGCTGCTTGGGGTTACCTACAAGCCAAATATCGCAGATCAGCGTGAGTCTCCCGCGGTTCCGGTTGCTCGGGAACTTCTGAAGCGACAGGCGAACGTCCGATTCCATGATCCATTTGTCCCAGTATGGAACCTTGGTGATGGCGATAGCTTGACCTCTGAGCAAGATCTGCAGCATGCAATTGCTGATTCCGACATCGTTGTCTTGCTGCAGGCCCATTCTCCATACGACGCTTCGGCGATCCAAGAAAACGCTCGTCTATTCTTGGATACCTGCGGAATTGTCGACGAACCAGCAGATCGTCTTTAACTTTAAAACAGCCACCCAACTTCACCCATTATCACAAGTTGGGTGGCTTTCGCGAGGCAGTGACAAGAGAATGCGACAATCGTTTAGGTACTATTCGGCGCGCATAAAAAAAGCGTTTAGAGTGCTAAGAAATATTTCAGGCATCATGGAAGCGCCTTCGAGTGCGCACTTTGATGCTCTGAAGCGGAGAATTACTGATGCGTTCCCTCCTCAGAATTCTCAACAGCGAATACTCTTGGTAACCAGCAACGGAGCCGGCTTAGGGCACCTGACTCGCCTGAATGCCGTTGCCCAGCATCTTGATGGCGATGTACTCATCTATACGATGTCTTCGGCCTATAAAACGATTGCGCGAGATCCGCGAAAAATTATTTACTTTCCATCTTACGGTGATTTGGGCATGTCGGGTCAGATATGGAACCGCTTCATGCAGGCGCACTTGGAAGCGACAATTGAAAGCTTTGCCCCAGATCTTGTTGTATTTGACGGCACCTACGTCTATAGAGGGGTGAGCTCAAGCTGCCGAAAGGCCGAGGTACCGTTGGTCTGGCTTCAGCGGGGAGCATGGAAGCAAGAGGTAGATTCCCGAAGCAAGCAACGTCATAACGCGCATCTGTATTGTGACTATGTCGTGGTACCGAGGGACCATGGATTCGTGGAAGAAGTCGACTGCGGCCCGGACATTGATGTGATGTACGTCGACCCAGTAGTGCTCGGGGAAGAGTCCGATCTCTTGCCAGCTGAAGAGGCCAGAGAAATCCTCGAAATCCCGAAGGGTAAAAAGGCTGTCCTCATCCAATTAGGAGCAGGACGAATCAATTCAATTCAGAGCGCGCTCGAAGAGGCCATAACAGCAGTTCAAAGTCTTGGAGACTCCTGGCTTCCGGTTGTGGTGAGAAATCCGTTGTCTGAAGACGGCGGAGCCAAGGATATCCATTCGATTTCGTATTACCCCTTGTCGCGTGTCTATCGAGCCTTTGAGTTTGGTGTATTCGCGGCTGGATATAATTCGGTTCAAGAATCAGTCGAGTTCGGGCTCCCCGGTGTTTTCGTGCCAAACGAATTCACGAAAACTGATGACCAAGTCGCGCGCGCTAGCAAACTCGCGAGTGCAGGGCTAGGCCTATGTGCGAGAGATAGTGCAGAACTAAGAGAACAAATCGTCGACATGGCAGACCCCGAAAGGCGGCAAAATATAGCAATTAAGATGGCCGCTGCTAGTGGAACTAACGGGGCGAAGCAAGCGGCTGAACTTTTTTCTTCCTTGGCGTCACAACGCATAGCCAAAACTAGCGGTGAGAAAGGCAACGCATGAACAAATCAAAATTGCTGGCGGCAGGAGGTCTCTTACTCGCACTGGCCGGTATTGCATTCTCTTTTTGGCGCATTGACTTTAGCTTGGCGACGATCTTTCTAGTATTAGTCGTCTTGGTCATTCTATCCGCTGTTATTCACCGCTATTTGGTGAAAACGGTTGGCCGCATTAGTAAGGTACTGCTTGAAGTTCGTGCCGCTACAAGGGAACTTAAAGACAGTTCTTTTGGGGAGCCAACAACCCAGGAGAGGGGAACTGGGGCAGGGCGAAATGACTCGCCGTCTATTGGGGGACTAACTACGTCTGGGAATAGGACGAGAAACTCGTCGAAACTGAATGAAGCATCAAGCCGAGCGAACACGCGAGACGGTTCAACCCAATCGTTGGCCTTAAGCCCTGTTCCTGCAGATTGTGTTGAATATGTGGGAAGCGTGCATGCATCTTCTGTCGGTACGCTAGAAAAATTTGCACTTCGTAACCGGAGTATCTCCGTGAGAGACAGCTTAGCGTTCCAAGCTACAGGCCTATCTGGGGGGCTTAATTCCTTAGTAACTAAACTTGAAGAATGCGAAGCCGGTGATGATGAGGCCCTACGTGCTGTAGAGGCATGGAACTGGGAGTTTGTAGCTGCTCTGGCAAGGGTGATTTCAAATCAGAGATTTAGTCAACACGACCTGCAAACCGCGGAATATCTTTATTATGCGTTTTTTGCATTGAATCGTGCCTCGGTACTGGGCTCGCGAGATCTAATTCTCTTCTCTGAAGTATTGGAATTGCAGGGAAAATACAAAGAGGCCGTGGCACTATGTCAGAGAGAAAACAAGCGAATGCAGGCCCCGCTGCAAACGGAGTTTACGATCGCCAATCAACTGCACAGGCAGGAAGGGAATTTCGAAAACTGGATTCATCATGTCTCAGCCTTGTACAAGCGTAAAGGCTTGCCGGGACTACGTCTACACGACCAAGACTCGAAATTGAGCATCGATAATTTGGCGTCGGATTTGGCTGAGCCAAGGACTATCAACGGGCCTAAGATCACGGTGATCGTCCCTACCTTTGAGGGAGCTACGAGGATTGATACGACACTGCGGTCACTTGTCAACCAATCTTGGAAAAACATAGAGATCATCGTCGTTGATGATGGGTCCAGCCCAGAAAACGCGAGCGAGCTCCGCGAAATTTGCGGAAAATATGAGGATGTCCTGCTGCTGGAGCAAGGAGAAAATCGAGGGGCATACCCCGCTCGTAACCTTGGGTTGCAATATTCAACTGGACAGTACGTGACAGTCCACGATGACGACGATTGGTCACACCCTGAGAAGCTTGCAATTCAAGCGCAATATTTAATAAGCAATCCGAAAGTCAAAGCTTGTGTCTCGCGACATATCAGAGTCACGGAGGATATGAAGTTTACTCGGATTAATTCCAACCCCAAATACATTCAGTCGAACTACTCTTCCTTGATGCTCGAGAGGAGCATGGTTGAGGCGTTGGGCGGATGGCACGAAATTAACCGCGGTGCGGATGAAGAGTTTAAAAAGCGTGTTGAGCGATTTGGGGATACGAAGGTCGCGACAGTATGCCCCTTGCCCTTGTCATTCACTAGAACGCACGATCAGTCGTTGACAGCAGGTGAAATAAGCAGAGGATACCAAGATCCGTCCCGACTGTTCTATCATGCGTCTTTTACACGAGTTCACAAAACAATGACTTGGCCAAGTCAAGAAACGGTTCAGGGGATATCAGCCCCAGCAAATATGCGCGCCGGAATGAGGGGTAAGCACCTAGGACGCTTTGACATGGTCGTTGCTGCGGACTTCTCCTTGGACGACTTCCAACAGCACAAGGTCCTGAGAGATGCGCGTATCGCGGCAGATAACGGGCTGCGAGTGGGGCTCCTCAATCTTTTTTCGCCCCACTCTGATGCTAACGGTGTCCCGTCAGAGGAAACTCTGCTGTTGGCAGAACACCCCAACATTGAAGTTCTTTCACTAAAGGATTCCGCTGTGGTGTCAAAGTTAATAGCGCCGGACCCCTCAGTATTGCAGTTTGTCGAGAACTTAGCCTCTAATTTGGAAGTTGCCACGCTTGCGATTCTTTGGCATGAATCTGTAGCTAGCGAATTCAGAAAGCTATATGACGAATCGACCGTTGTCCGTAATGCCGAGAAGTTGTTTCCAGGCGTCGAAATTGAGAGTTTCAACTCGTCCGGAAAAAGGATCTGGCAAAGTGCGCTCACATTCAAAACTGAAAGTCCGTCTGCTCGAGAATGGCGTGATATACCAGTTGTCGGCCGGTTCTCGGACCGCCAAAACTCCCAGAACACAATGTGGCCCGCGCAACTTGCCGATATCCATGCAATTTATGGACAGAATTCCTCATGGCAAGTATCAATGTATGGGTCAGCGCCTTTGCTTTCAGAGAAGGCGACGGTAATACTGAGCGCCTCTCACTATGTGGAACCGGAAAGTCAGGACTTCGCTGAGTTCCTTGATTCAATCGACTTCTGGATTCCTTTCGGCGAAGAGCGGGGGCTTGCTTTAGTAGAAGGAGTTCTTGAAGCACAAGCGTCCGGAAAGGTTGTCATACTGCCTTACCGTTACAGATCCGTTTTCGGTAGCTCCGCCATTTATTCATCTCCGAAGAATGTCGCCGGCGTAATCACTAGACTTTGGCGAGACAAGTTTCTTTATCAAGAGCAAGCAGAAAGAGGGCTGGCGTTCGTTAAGAAGATGTGGAGTCCGGGCGAACTTTTACGAGAGTTGACCGTTAGCTAGGGGCTCAGCGAAGCTCACGAAACAGATCTAGGCGGAAGTAACTAAATGAAGACGTGGCAAGATAATTTCTCTGAATATCTATCAATTCGGGATCGATTTGATTTAAAAAAGCGAGATTTACTGGCAGATTACGCGGAAATATCAAAACGACGTCCGAATGCGGCCTTCGCTACTGCTATCCGCAACCAATCGTTGGAGTATCTCGATATATTGTCGATGGAAGCCAGCGGCAATCGACTGGTATGGGATGAGTTGAGAGCACTTGCTGCTTATACGTATTCCTCTGCTGGGGTGAGCGGCCTCTCAGATCGTCTCTTTGGTAAGACGAGGAGCGATACTTTCTCGACAAAACCAATTGAAGATATTGCTAGGTTAATCTTGCTTAGTTGTGCCGATGAGCGCGACAGGAGAGTCGGGGCTTGGCTGCTTTCGGCTGTTAACCAGGCTCGACCGGCGGATAGAAAAAATAAAAAGGCTCGGCTCCTCGAAGTTCAATACTCACTGCTGGAAGGGGAGAAGGAGCATGCCGCCCATCTTTTGGCGAAGTGGAAGGATATTCGTCTTCACGAGTATTCCTACTTGGAAGCCGAGCTCATTTCTCCATTCGGAACCAACTCCACCCAGTCAGTTTCTGATTCCAAGGTGGACGAATGGTTGAGGTCGTTCAATAAGGTTTTTTTCGAGAATGAACTGTGGCCAGTCGGTTTGGAGCGAACGGATATTTTGGCACCTTTCGATGCTTTAACCGTTCACCAAGCTGAAGCGGACATGGTTAAGGTGAAGGGTAGCGGTGCCCCAGTAGTTTCTGTAGTTATGACAGCTTATAAGCCGGAATCCAGACAGATTCTGACGTCGGCACGCTCAATTTTGCAACAGACATTGAAGCAAGTTGAACTCATAATTGTTGACGATGCCTCGGGAGACGATTACCAAGACATATTCGATGAGTTGCAAGCCTTAGACCCCCGTGTCCGTGTGATTCAGCTGGAGCAGAATTCAGGGACCTACGCGGCGCGAAACGTAGGCTTATCTGAGGCAAACGGTGAGTTCTACACTGGCCAAGACGACGATGACTGGTCTCACCCGCAGCGGCTAGAACACCAAGTCAGGTTTATGAGGGAGAACCCAACTGCTATTGGATGCCGGGTAGATGCACTTCTTTGTAATGAGGAGTTGAGTCGACTCCGGCTGGGATATAAATCGATAAATAGCAACGCTTCATCGCTGATGGTCAGGACTGAAGATCTAAAGAAGATTGGCGGCTTTTTAGAGACACGAAAAGCCGCTGACACTGAGGTTGCAAAACGACTTGAAAAGAGATTTCAGAAAAATGTGCAGCCGATCCGACTGCCATTGACCATAGTGAGGATACTGGCGGACAGTCTATCGCGAAGTGAATTTGCAGCTGGTTGGAGCCACCCCGCTCGAAACCAGTTCAAATCATCATATGAGCATTGGCACGCCAATTCACAACCGCATGACCTTGACGTGATGCAAGGTGTTCTTCCGGAGATTGCGGTACCTCGTAGGTTTAGGGTCTTGCACAGTGGCCAGAAATCCTACCAAGTAGTCCTTGCTGGCGATTGGCGCAAGTGGGGCGGGCCACAAAAGTCGATGCTCGAAGAGATTCATGCGTTGAAGTCAGCTGGGATGACCGTCGCTGTCCTTCATCTTGAGGCAGGACGCTTCATGTCTACGAAAGTGGATTTCTTGGCACCACAGATCCAAGGATTAATAAATTCTGGCTATGTGGATGAAGTTTTATATGATGATGCCATAGATATTGATCTTCTTATACTTAGATATCCTCCGATTCTGCAGTTCATGGCGGACCGGCCAACGGCGCTTCGTATTAAGCGGATGTTCATTACAGCAAACCAAGCTCCATCAGAACTCGATGGGTCTGACATAAGGTATTTAGTCCGCGATTGTCATGAAAAAGCACAGGCTTGCTTCACGAAATCGGTTACTTGGGTACCGCAAGGGCCCCAGGTGCGGGAAGCTATCGAAGGATATTTGGCGAAGGGTGAGTTGGAGGCTTTTGATTTTCCTGGAATTCTTGAGCTAAATGAATGGCACACATCGATACCTCGTCAAAAGCGGGGGAACGGGCCCGTCATTGGGCGTCATTCTCGAGATGATGGTATGAAATGGCCGGAAAGCAAGGAACTTATCCGCTTGGCGTACCCTCTTTCGGGCGATATCC
>OJKZ01000426.1_pt1 | contig 16668 bp, 24 predicted proteins | sample 1596791 | NCBI WGS metagenome assembly OJKZ01 (sample SAMEA3904677, study PRJEB24821) | metagenome | biome: Builtin; feature: hospital; material: surface | place: USA | collected 2013-06-04 | reverse complement strand
GGGCCACGTCTACTTGGCGAACCCGCCGCTGTACAAGCTGAAGTGGGCGAAGGGCCAGCCCGGCTACGCGTTTACCGACGCCGACCGCGACCGCCTCCTTGCCGAAGGCCTCGAAGCCAACCGCAAGATCAACACCGACGACGGTATCCAGCGCTACAAAGGTCTGGGTGAGATGAACGCGAAGGAGCTGTGGGAGACCACGCTCAACCCGGAAACGCGCATCCTGCGCCGCGTCGAGCTGGAAGACGCACAGCGCGCCGACGAGCTGTTCAGCATCCTCATGGGCGATGACGTGGCGGCCCGCCGCAGCTTCATCACCCGCAAGGCGAAGGACGTTCGCTTCCTCGACGTGTAGCCGGTTGTACGGCGAAGGCGCGGTCCCTGTTCAGGGCCGCGCCTTTTGTTGTGTGTTGGGTTGCTGTTGGATGGCGTGAAAAATTCCGCACACATCTTCGAGCCAGGAAAATCTACCTGCGGCAACGCAAAAGCGGTGTCGAATTTTTCACGCTATCTTTAACCCACATGCTTCTGCACAATCTGCCCCAGCTCGGGCAGGGCCGGGCCGACAATCTTCGCCGCCTTATTGCGCAGGGAAGTGTAGACCTTCTTCACCGGTCCCGGCAGTGAGTCCACGGCGGCGTCGGCGGCCTTGATCAGGTCGTCGACGACCTCGTCCTCATGGTCGGAAAGGTAGCGGCCAAAGTCGGCACCGTTCTCGGCCTGGAACTTGGACCAGTGAGGCTCGAGCCCATCAACCACCTTCGGCAGAACTTTGTTCATGCCCTTGGGAATGGCGTCTGCGTCCGCCTTCTTCCCGGCTGCCAGGGCCGACTTCATCGCCATGCCCGTCAGGCCGGACTGCTTGGCGGTAGTGGTCTCCACCAGCTCGGCGAGGTCCTTGGCTACTGCGGGGCGGGTGTGTGTATCGAGCAGTTTCTGCAAATCAGACATGGCACACAGTCTACTTCCGGGAATGCGAAAAGCCCGCCACAGTGGGCGGGCTCGGCGTTGCTCCGTGCAGCTAAGAAGCGGATGCCGTACTTCGCAGCAGCGATGCGAGCTGCGCGGTCGATCGGCATGCCCGGGTGACGCTGAGAGGTGGTGTAGACCTCGAGCACTGCCCAGATGGTGGCGACAGAGGAAGCGAGACCGACAACGGAGCCGAGAATGGTAGCGATCATAATGAGTTCCTTACTGTGAAGTAGTAGACGTTTCAATGTCGGAACTGCGTATAAAACGGGTTAAGTGACAAAATGTGTGCTTTTTCGGCTAAGGATTCCCGGCACTGCCTGGGGATACGGCGGGATAATGCTCAATGAATCGGGATTGAAGGCCCTGGGATTGATGCTCCACCACTTCAGGCGTTGGATGTGCTAGGGGCACAGGCTGTTAAACCAGCCTGCATGCCAACTCAACACAGAAAGAGAAAACGCAATAGACCCCTGTGCCCGGCATGTCAGCACTCCAGCACAAAAATGGGCACCACCTCCAGCGGAAAACAGCGATGGCGCTGCACACACTGCGGGCACACCTTCACCAACCCCAACACGGCTAAGACCAACGCATACCGGTTTGCCATCTTCATCGACTGGATCACCGGACAGCGCCCCTCGATGCTGTAGCTGCTGTACGCAACGTCTCCAGGCGCACACTGATCCGCTGGTTTACCTACTTCTGGTTCAACGCGACCAAGCCAACTCACCCGACGGCCGGCCGAAAGTCTACGACACCGGCATCGACACCGATTTCAACCCCTCCTGGGCCATCCGACACGGCTGGGCAGGACGAACATAACCCCAGAACAACACCCCCAAACCACCCATCCCAACCCCCAAAAAAGCACACATTTTGTCACTTAAGTCGACACGCCGAGAAAAGCACACATTTTGTCGCTTAACCCTCAAAGTATGGGGGAATTTATGGGGGATTTGGGTTAAGATACGAAAAGCCCCTGGCCTACGGTACTGTTCCCGCTGGTCAGGGGGTTAAGGTGGTGCGCCATCAGGGAATCGAACCCCGAACCCACTGGTTAAATGCTATAGATGCGGTGACCTGGACCAACGTTAGCTAAATTAACCTGGTGACTAATGTGACTGATGAGACAACCGGGGCGTTACGGGGGTGGCGCGATGAGCTGCGCGCGGGTGGGCGTTCGAAGGGGACAATCGACGTGAGACTGAGCCACGTTCGCCGCTTTCTCGGCGAGCTCGGCAAAGCGCCGGGGGCTGTGACTCGAACGGACGTTGTGACATGGCTCGCGCGCGACGAATGGGCTCCAGCCACTCGGCGGAGTGTGCGAGCGTCCCTCGTGCTGTTTTTCAGGTGGTTCTCGGCGGTCAACGGGGGCGTCAACCCCGCCGAAGATTTGCCGCGCGTGATGGTGCCGAGGTCGACGCCACGCCCTGCGCCAGATTATAGCGTTATGCAGGCATTACGACGGTCGCCGGCCTGGGTCGCACTGGCAATTGAGCTGATGGCAACGTGTGGGCTTAGGCGCGCCGAAACAGCGTGTCTGAAAGTCTCTGATTTCCAGCCCGTCGGTCAGGGCTGGATCGTGCGAGTTGCTGGCAAAGGTGGGCATGTGCGAAACGTGCCGTGCCCTCCACGGCTCGCGTTGCGGGTGCGAGCGCGGCGGGGTGGTTTCGTGTTCCCTGGCGGACAGGCGGGGCATGTCTCGCCGGGGTGGCTCGGCAAATGTGTCAAACGAGCGCTTGACGATGAATTGACCTGCCACACCCTGCGCCACAGGTTCGCGTCGGTCGCCTATGGTGCCTCCCATGATCTGCGCGCTGTTCAGGAGTTGCTCGGTCATGCGTCGGTGGCAACAACTCAGGTCTACACTCGAGTTGCTGCCGATGATGTCGCGGGGGTTGCCGAGCTCGCCTGGAAGATCGCGGGCTAAAACCGCGCGTCGCGCCCTTGCACAGTGATTAATTCGTGCCTTGACTCACCGGGGGCGACTCGGAGCGTTCCCCCGATCGCGACGCGATCGGACAGCCAAGACGCTTCAATTCCGGTGGGTGTTTTCCGTGTTCCAGTGATGGACAACACTTGCTGTTCCTCCCATGTGCGCCAAACAGCGGCGGGAACAGATGGGAGATCGTCGCGGTCGTGCACGGTCATTGTCAGCGGGGCGGTCGGTTGGCACAGCAGGAATGCGGCGGCTCGCTCGGCGGGCTCCCATGGGTCGCCAGGCTTCCAAGACAAGAGCGCGATTGGCTGGTTGAACTGCGCAATGGGAAAGTCCCAGTTTTGTGACATGTTCCAAGGCCGTTGAGTCTTTCCATTGAGACGGATCGCCTCGGTGATGTCGGTGCGGTGGCGGATCGCGTCTACGGCGGCGCGCTCGCCGTAGAGCCCGCCGGTGGTGATGTCGAACGCGAGGATCATGTCAGACAGCGCGAATTTTGCATGTGAGAACGTGACTGCGCGAGCGTTGACCTCGTTGCGATAATAGTTCCCGAATTTCCAGACGGTCGTGCCGACTTTCTTGAACCCTGGTCGCCACGCGGCGAAACTCGCGGGCCAAACAGCAGCTAGAGCGCTCCACACATCCCAAAACTTGAACTGCATTCGTTTTGATGTGACGGTCTCGTTCGCGAGATGTGGGGCGGAAGCGGAAAAGTCCAAGCCGATGATCTCGATTTCTTGCGGATTGCCGCCGGAGCTTTGGACTTTCTGCCAAATTTGACCCGGGCGCTCGCACCGATCAACGCGAACGTTTTTCACCAAGTGCTTCAGCATCGTTGGCGCTTCAACCGCATTAATGCGCCAAAACAAGTCACTGGACTTGTCTTTTGTCTCAATCGCGTCAATCGTTCCACCAAACACCAACGTGCCGCTAATCCAAATTTCGACGGAGGCCCAAAACAGCTCGCCGGGTTTGCGTCCACGGGGAGCGCGGATTGACAGCGACGCGGTTCTGTTTCGCGGGCTCGATCGAAGCGAGTCGCGCCCCCATCGGATCGTGAGCCCCTCGAGCACCTCGCCGGGGGAGACGTCGAGCGCCCATGAATCGCGGCGCGATGTGATTTTGACGCGCGTTGTTGACGCGATGCGGCTTACCATGCCTGCCTCATTTCATCGCGGTTGAGAATTTCGCGAATCTTGATCGCGGCATCATCGGCGTCGAGAACCCCGTTAATCGTGATGTTGATTGTGCGCGGCGCGAGCTCGATCGGAGAGGTGCGCAACGGCCATGCGCTCGCGGGCGGTTGTGGGATCGCGGCGGTGATATCAGGCGGGGTCGGCATGAATCGCATCACGGCTTCTTGTGCGTGCAGCGCCCCGGTGATGGACGGGTCTTGTGCGCCGAAAGGCCAAATTTTGTCACCAAAATTCTTGACAACGTTCCAGCCTTGATTAACTTTGTCGAAGAACTCGCGGGCAGCGTCGATGCCCCGTTGGATCGGGTCGATCACATGCTCTTGAAACCACGCGCCCATGTCGTGAAACGCTTGCATGGCCCCGGCTGCCATTCCATCAACAAAATTGCGGAATGTCTCGGACTCATGGTAGGCGGTAACAAGCGCTCCAGCTAGTGCGGCGACAGCAGTGACGGCAATGCCGATTGGGTTATTTTTGACCACTGTGTTCAGCACCTTGAACGCCGTCGTGAACCCCTCAACAGCTCGTATCGCCGTAGATATACCGATCGCGGCGCTCGCGAACGTCCCGATCGCCGCCCCGGCCGCGAGAAACAGTTTCGGGTGTTCACCAACAATGTGAGCGAGGTCGGCGAGCTTGTCAGCGGCGGCGGCGGCAACTGGCAACAGCTGTTCGCCGAGCGCTGCCTTAGAGTTCTCCCATTGCGCGGCGGCGATCTGCGACGCGCCCGCCACGGTGTCAGTCTCACGGGCGAAGTTGCCGAGGGTGTCAGATGATTGCTCGAACAACAGTGCCAGGGTCGCTTGTGTTTCCGCTTGTTTCTTTGCCTCCCCCTCGAGGTCGCCGAGGCCGTCGGCGGCGAGACGCGCGTCAATATCGGCTTGCTTGATGCTCACCGCGTAGCGCTCGATCGGGTCGCGTTCACCACGAAGCAGCGACGACAGCGCACCTACAGCGTCAGCGGTCGTACCGCCGTACATGCTCGCCATGTCGGCGCCGAGGCTAATCAGTTCGTCAGTTTGGCCTACAAGGTTCTCAGACTCGATGCCCATATTTTTGAGCTGTGATGCCATGAGTGCCGACGAATTGGCATATTCGGCGGCGCTTAAGCCGACGGCCTTAGCGGCCCCCTCGGCAAGGTCCATGACTTCATCTTGTTGATCCTTGAACACGGCTCCCACGGCGCCGGTGGCTTGCTCGAGCTCGGATGCAGAATCGAGCGCCGCCTTAGCAAACGCACCATATGCAGCAGCAGCAGCGCCGGAGGCAACGGCAACCTTGTCAATCTGGTCGCGCGTCATGCCGAGCTTTGAGGTCACTTTGCCCTCGAACGTGTTGACCTCGGCGGCTGCCTGGTTGAATCCTTGTGCAGCTTTCGCGGCGTCGGCAACAATGCGGACCGACAAAACCGCCGATTTTCCGCTACCCATTGCGTTCACTCCATTCGTTCAAGATGTCGATCACCGTCGCAAATTCGCGCTCGGACAGGTCAAATAGCGCGCGGGGGTGCAGCCCTAAGCGCATGGCGAGCGCCATTCGAGGGCGGATTACACCGCCCCAGTGAAAGGGTCGGTTTCATCACCCTCGTCGCCAGGGGTCAAGTTTTCGACGGCGTTTGTAAAGTCGTCGAACGTCTCGAATTTCGAGATGCGCTCGTTGTCGGCGCGGAGCCCCGCACGCCACGCGGCGAGGGTGAGCCAACCAACAGGCGAGTCGCCGGGCCGTCCCAACCCGCGCGCTTGCATTTCTTGTTCAGCTCGCATTTTGTCGCCGAGCTTAATATCGACCTTTTCCACGCCGTCGGTAAAAATGAGGTTATAGATCATGGTGCTACTCCATTAGTTGAATTTTCAATTTGTTCACGAATTTTATCGAACTTTCGTTCGTAGTCTTTGATCCACGTCGTCTCTGTGTCCGATGCAGCTTTCGCCAAAAACAGCGACGGCAATATCCCACGCTTGAACCAACCCCAGTGAATCGGGTTCGCGTAGGGAACGCGCTTTTTACCGGCGCGGGCGATCGCGGCGGTCTGTGTGGCACCGGGGCGCAGCGAATCGCGGAGCAGTCCCGGCGTCGCCGTGGTCATGTCAGCGGGTGCAACGGGGCACAGTTCGCGGGCTCGAGAAATAACGGTTTCAGCAACGCTGCGGTGTGCGTCTTTGATTTCGTCTTTCATGTCGAGCCCGGCCTTGCGGAGGGCGGCGCGGAGCTCGCGGGCGCCCTCGACTCGGACCGTGGCGTCTTGTGTCACTTGCGCGCCTTAGGGTCGAATTTCGGCATTCCGACACAGGCAAACGAAAAGTCAGACGTTGCGCGTTCGCCTACTTTGCCGCCGATCGAAATAGGGTCGATCAGGACCTTGCCAGAAACAGCGGCGCCGAGCGCCTTGTTTGGCTCGAAGACAAACGAAGTCTCTTTGCCCATGTTCTTCCATGTGAACTCCACAAACCCGTTCTGCGTGAGGTCCTGCAAACAGGACCCCTCGAGCTGCGCGCTGTAGTTGCTTTCAGGTGGAATTTCCTCACCGCTTAGCACCTTGAGCGCGTCGCCGCGCTTGACAGAGGTGGTCACCTTGAGCGAGGTGATCTGAGACGAAAACGTGCCAGCGGGGGACGAAAACGTTAACGTTCCTGGCCCCGTGACCACACTTGCAATTGCCATTCTAGGCGTCCTTTCTGTGAATTATGCCACTCCAACGAATGCGAGCGGCGGGGAGCGTTCCCCCGGTCGGCGGGGTCGCGCGCTGGTTCGCGTCAATGCCCTCGATCTCGAGGTTTGCATCGTCGAGAATCGGGATCACATCGTCAACGAGCTCGGAGAGCTGTTTGAGGTCACCGACGCCGCCGAGGTCTCGCACGATCACGAGCACGTCGCCGGATACCTGCCAACCGTCAATAAGCGCGTCGCGCTTGAGCTTGGTGACGGTCACGAAACAGCCCGGCGGCTTGATTTCGCGGGCGTCGAGGGTGGCGGCGATCCCGGCGGCGCGGATCGCGTCAATGATTGACTCACATGCGTCGAGAATCATTAGCCCACCACCGGCCTAGCGAACGTGCCGATCTCGAGCAGCTGCGCAACGTCAGGGTCGCGCCTCGAGACATACACGGGCCCCATTTCGGTGATGGTGTCGACGCCGCTCGGAGAGTTACGCCGCCGGTCGAACCGGGCGATCAGCATGATCGCCCCTTGTCGCCAATGATCAGGCCACTCGGAGAGTGGCAGGCCTTTCCATGACTCAATGAGCGCGACCGTCGACGCGATGAGCCCCTTGACGTCAGGCTCTGGCCTCGAGGTGCCGAGGTGGTCGGCGACGTCTTGCATCGTGATCTCCGAGGCCATTAGGACTCACGGCCTGCGGGCTCGGTGTCCTTGTCACTCGGCGCGGTGTCGGTGCCGAACTCGATCTGTGCGATGCCGCGCGGATCGAGAAGCAGGGCGGACCAGTAGCCAAATACCGCTTCATCGACTCCGCCGTGCGCGAGGTGCTGTGCAGAGACTCGAATCGGGGAACCTGCAAGCTCGGAGAACTGAACCGCCGGTCTCGTGTAGGCGATCATCTTTCCAGCTGGCACCAGTGGCGACGTGATGAAAGTGCGAGGGTCCACACCAACGAGCTCGAGGAACTCAGGAGTGTCGAGCTTGGTGAACTCGAGCAACTTGAATCTGTCCATCGAGTTTACGAGGAACGTCGTTGGCTTGGTGTTGATTGCATCGTCAAACAGCACGTTTGCCATTGCCGCCGCGCGGAGCATATCAGGCTGTTTTTCGGCCTTGTGGACAGACTCAGTTGCAGCCCACGAAATGAGCGACTGAGCTGCGCGCTGTTCAGTTTTCAGCGCATAATCTTCTCGAACGGCCTCGAAGAAACTCGAAAGAAATTCAGTCTCGCCGAAGTCCAAATATGCTCGGTCGAAGTCCCAACCGGCGGCGAGGCGCTTAGCAGCCATTTCCACAGGTTCAGTCTCGACGTTGCCGGTCGGAATTGCTTTCTTGTTGCCGTCGTAGTCGGCGACCTCTGGTCGCTTCTTCCACCGCCAGCCAACAGCTTTCATGCCCTTGAGATCGGTGTGAGTCATGGTGTTGACGATCTTGCGCTCGAACGCGAGGCCGCTCCAAAGCTCGCCGAGCCATTCAGGCGCGCGAGTCGCGGGGTGCGCTGCGTGAGTGACGTCGGCGAGCGCGGCGGTCATGGTCTCGCCTCGGTTCATTGCTGCGATCGCGTTGACGGCGCCGGTGAATGTGAGCGGGGCGGTCTCGCCGGCGGCGTGCAGCCCGGCGGGTGCTTGAGCTGCGGTGGTGTGCTTGTTCATCGTTGGTGTTTCCTTTTCCTTGTCGTTGCTAGTTTCGGTCGGTGGTTCGTCGGGCTCCTCGTCGGGCTCCTCGTCGATAACCTGCGAGGCGGTAATCAGATCCACCCGTGCATCGTCGAACGCGGGGATCGGAACGAGCGCGACGGCGGTGAGCTCGCCAGCGGTCAACACACCCTCGGCGTCCACGTCGGTATGCACGAGCTCGACACTCAGCGCGTCGCGAACTTTCTCTGTCACGTCCTGCATCGCGAGGTGTCCATCTGGCGTATCCGAAAGCTTGAACGTCATTCTCAGCCCGGCGGGGGTCTCGTCGGCGGCGACTGCATAGCCGACGGGCTGCCAGTCAGACTCGGTTGAGTGGTTTCGGAGCAGCTTCACGCGGGAAAGATCGTCGGGAATCGTCACGGTTCCAGCCTTGACAGTGACAGCCCCGGCGTTGGTAAAGCCTGGTTTCTCGAATGGGAGAACGAGCCCGGCGATCTCGCGCTTGGACTCTTTCACGGCGGGCTCGCGCGCCGCGACAATGTGAATCTTATTCATTCTTTGACATTTCCTTTTCGGTTGGGTAGGTTGCTGCCGCTAGCCACGGCGCCCAGCGCCTCAGCCATTGCTCGACGCCGGGAACAGCGAGAACGCGGGTCACCGCCGCCGAGACTGCGAGCAGCGAGGCGACGAACGGCACCGTCTCGATGTGGAGTGACTGCGCGATCAGGGGGAGCAGAGGCAGCAGCCCGATCATCGACGCCACCGTTGAACGGAATACGGCTCGCCACGGGTATTTAGTTTGGCTTGGTTGGCTTGGCATGAGCCCCCTTTGGTGGCTTGAATATCATTCGCGCGACAATCCACATTGCGGCGAGGCCGCCGAGAGTCGCCGAAAGCAGCGGATAGACAACAAAGACAACGAAGTAGAGCAGAAAGACCGTCATTCGGTATCGTTCCCGTCGAGGATCACGCCGAGGTGACGAAGCCAGTCGATCAGCGCAGTGGTTGACAGCCCGAATGCGGCGACGATCGCCGGGGCGAAATACTCAATCATTTTTGCGCCTCCTTGTCACATAGCTGTGTGATTTTCCAGTCAATGAACCGCACGTATTGGTCGAGTGTCAGATTTACGTCTGGGTCAACGAATGAGGGGTATGTATCGCCTGTTTTTCCGTCATTGACGTTAATCGCTGGCGGTGTGCCGCCACCCTCGGGAAATTCGGCGTCGAAGAGCCTGGTTGTCTTTTCGTCGATGAACCGAATGAACTCGCTAAAGCGCAATTCACGCCCGTCAACGAATGATGGATATTTTTTGTCTGGCATGATGGTTTCTTTCGTCTGCGAGGTGGTGATGTCGCGGATCGCTCGAGCGCGCTCTATAACGAAGTCGTAGGGGAGATTTTTTCCTGGGTCGGTGTGGTCAGACTCGTGAAATGCCTCTGAAATTTCGGCGTGTCCACACACTCCCATTTGCCCGGCCTTGACGTCATTCGCGGAAAGGCGGAGCAGCGGGATCGCGCAGCGCATGGAGTAGGCGGCGAGAATCTGGGCGAGCTTCTCGAGTTGCTTTGGGCGCGCGAGCCATTCACCCCGGGTCATGGCGGCGCGTCCTGCGAGTGAGAAATGAAACGCGCGCCGGTTCCCGGTGTACATCGCGGCCCACGGTATGTAATTGTCGTCATTTTCGCGTGCGGTGTTGCCGTCGCGGTCGATCACAATGTGATAAGAACCTCCTGCGGCGGGGTTCAACTGGTAGTGTGCCATCGCCTCGGCGGAAAGATCGCGTCCCTCGAACGTGTGCACACACAACAGGCGGCGGGGGCGCGTTGCTTTGCCGTCGTCGTTCGAGGTGAGAATGTCAACGTCGCACTTAAAGGCGTTGCTGGTCATCGGTGTTCGTCTCCTTTTCGTTGGTGGTTTCGGTTGGTTTAATCAGGGCGTTGAGTGACTCGATCACGCTTGCATCGTCGAATGACAGCGTTACCCCCGGCGGTGACACATCGTCTTGCGAGAGCCGAGCGGTCACGGCTGCCATGAGCGGGGCGAGGCCGAAGTTCACAAGCTCTGTCAAGCGCGCCGCGCTGTTCTGATATGAAAGGCTTGAGCCTGCAAGGGTGGCGTCGATCATCGTCGCTGGGATCCCTGCATGTCGCGCGATGTCGACGGCAACGGCGTTACGCCCGTCGATCAAGAGGTGTTCGGCGGCGGCGCCATGCTCGCGAACCTCGATGCCCGAAGATGTGAACGCCACGCCGCCGTTTTCGCCTCGGCGCGCCTTAGCCCATGACTGAATGAGCTCGCGAACCTGGTCGGGGTTCATCTGCGCTTCATTCGTTTGGTGCAACTCAATTTGCGCCGAGGGCGTTTCGGCGGCGCGGGCGATCGCGCGGGAGATGTGCAGCGCCTCGGTGATGGTCTCAGCACCAAACTTCAAAATTCCCTCACCAACGCCGGGGATCAGCACGGCCGAGTCAGCGGGAACGGCAACGTTGTCGATGACAACCTCGTTGCGCTCGTTGAAACTCCATTTTCCGTAGGGGACCCGCGCCGCGTCGATGATCGCGCCGGTTTCGTCGCGCTCGACGAGCCACAGGCTCCACCCATGAAAGAAAAGATCGTCCACGGTCCACAACATGCGATGGAACGGTGAGATCGGGCCCGTTGAGGTTTGCAACCATGCGGGAACGTCGACGCGCTCGCCGTCGGCGTCGGTCGCGACTAATGGAATGCGGGGGATCGTCGAGACAATGAGCAGGCGAGCTCGTGAGAGCGCCGGAATCTTGATTGCTTGCTCGCGCGTGAGAGGTAGGCGAGCGGTGTCGAAGTACTCAGGGACAACGATATGTGCGAGGTGTGAGGAATCATGCAGCGGGGACGCGAGCGACGTCGAGGCGAGGCGCTCGAACGGCTGGCGAAACTTGTCCAAAATTCCCATGTCTCTAGTCTCACTGGCATTGTGGACGCTGCGAGCGTTTGTGGGCGTGACGTGCAGCGTCGGCGGCCTTACGCGCGGCGAACAGGTCACCATGCACGGCCTTAGCGTGCACGGCGAGCGCGGTCCACGCCGCCGCCGAAGTGCCACGGTTTGCGCGCCAATTGCACTCATCGCATATCGCGAGCACTGAAAAGATTGATCTGTCAATTCGCATTTAAGCCTCCAAGGTGACGATCATCGGCGCGAGCGCCGGGGCTGGCCGGTGCGTGGCACCATGCATCGCGAGTGTTGCCGCCTCGAGCGAGGCGATTGAGCCGGTCACAGATCGCTGCCAGGCCCACGCGTCACCGACTTTGCGGCGTTCAACGGCGTCGGCGGAAAAGTCAAGCCCATCATCGGGACGAATCTTTACCAGCGGGGCCAGTGCACCGTCGGCGGTGGTATGCGTTATCGCGTCCATCAGCGATGCACACGCGCGCGTCAGATCACGGACGCCGAATGTTGGCATGTCGACGCCGCGCCCTGCGAGCTCGTCATGCAGCGTGCCCGATGGTCCAACCGGATCGACAACCGGCGGGGGCGCGCCGTGTGTCTCCATGAGGTCAATGAGACGGTCGGCGGCCCAATTCACGCCGGGGCGCCGGTCAACAACCTCAATCATCGGGATACCGTCGACCACAGCACACGCGGCGATCACTGTTTCGGTGCGCCCGATGTCGATCGCGGCGCCAAACGACACGGGGGCGTCGGCGGGGATCGCCTCGCGCGACTGTGCAGCCTCCCATGCATCGAGGGGAATGATCCGGTCGCGCGACGCCGTGGCGCGGTTCCCATACGCGCGGGCGAACTGGCCGGGGGTCATGTCGGCGGCTTCATCGCGAAGAAAGTTCGCGAGGGCGGGGCGATGTCCGAGAGGGTGGGCGGCGATCACGGCCTCGACGTCGGTCGGGTCGGCGTCGAGGGGGAGGCCCCAATCAATCACACAGGTGCTAGGTTGTCCGTTGATCGCCTCGGCGAGCGCGTTATGCCACCATGTGGACTCGGCTGTGCCAGCCGTCGAGAGGCGCCACAGCTGCGTTCCAAGCGCTGTTTCAACGCGGGATTGAAACGTGGGGCGACATGCCTGCATAAGCAGATCGCCGGACGCCTCGGAATGGCTCCAAGCCTCGTCAACAAGAATCATGTCGGATTGCGCGCCGTGCAAATAGTCAGCGCTCGGAGGCATCGGGCGAAACTCGGAGAGCGTCGAGGGGATCGTTAACCTCGTGTCGCCAGCGCCGAACTTCACTCGAGCCAGGCCGGGTAGTTTCGTGCGAACGGGCGTCGCGAGCTCGGTAATCCATCTTTCCCTCGCCATTTGCCCGGTCTGCGCGGTGTACCAGACTTTCGCGCCGTCCTGCATGAGCACGCGCGTCATTCCAGCGATCACCGCGATCACGGTCTTTCCGCACTGGCGGGGAACAGAAAGAAACACGTTGCTATAGCGCAAACGCCCGGAATCGTCGAGCTCGAGCGCCACATCGAGCGCGCGACGCTGCCACTCATGCGGCGGACGCCCCAGCGCCTTGCCAATCAGCGCGGCCTTGCCGCCGAGGGTTCTAGCGCCCGGCGTTCGCGGTGTGTGGTGTCGCGGTTGTGCAATCATCTTCATCGTCTTTCAGCTCCTCGAGCAGGGTCGCAACGGCATCGTCGGAGGCCGACTGCCTCGAGTCAGGCGTCAACCGGGCTTCTCGAAGCGCCTCAATCATCGGGGGAATCATCTTTGCAGGCCCCCACGACTTGTTTTCGAGCTCGAGCACGTCGAGAGCCCACGCCCCGGATCGGAGCAGGGTGAGCAGGCCCTCGTCGAGCTCGTCAACGAGGTCATGCGATCTCGCGGCGTCTAACGCGCGGTCCATCGCCTCAGAATGGCGCCCGCGAGTGAGCTTGAACGGGTTTTTAATCGCCTTGTTCTCGAAGATGTCCATTTGGCCGACGCCGGGGGCGCGCGGGTCTGGTCTCGGCATATGTTTCTCCTGGTCAATCATGGTTTTCTAGCTGGTTTTGGGGAATGTACCACCCCCCTATCTGGCCCCGTTCGAAAAAAAGGCAGTGCTGGCGCGGGGCTGCCGTGACCTGGGGTTTTATAAAAACCACCCCAGGCCCGGCCTCACCATGCTCGAGACGGCGGCGCGCGTCGAGTCGGGTCGATCGGATGACGGTCGAACCACTCAGACAACGCCATGTTGCCTCGAGCAGAGTTGCAACGAGCATGAGCAGGCCTCAGGTTGTCTAGCGAGTTGTCACCACCGCGCGAGCGCGGGATCAGATGATCAGCGGTTGTCGCGCCAGGGCGACCGCACAAGTGGCACACGGTTCCATGCGCTGCCAGCGTGGCCGCCGTCAGGGCGCGGGCCTGCCTACCCCCCCACTTACTCATGGGCTCCCCCAACCCACACAGGCCCCCCGCTCGCTGCGCGCTCGAGGGCGGCGCGGGCACGGCCTAGCGGTGGCGATGTGCACAGTTCATCGAGCAGCACGCGCGCGAGCTGTTCGCCCTCGGCGATCCGGTGCAATGCTCGGACGGCGGCGGACTCACGCGCTGGCCCCCAACACGGGCGCGCCGGAATGGGAACGCCTGCAATGATTGTGCTAACGGGCTTAATCTCAATCCCATATGCAGCGCACTGTGACAGCACGGGACATGCGAAGCACAGTGAATGTGCAAGCATGATGTTGTCAACAGACAACCTCGAATCAGTCGAGTCGAAGATGCGCGGGTCAACCTTGCGCTTCGCACACAGCGCATCTCTAAGCCATTCATTAGCAAACGTTATTGTCATAAGTTCCTCATTCCACGGGTTAGGACCGAAAGGCTGTGGGAGCCCCCAAGGGGCCCTGGCCGGTGACCTCCCAATCCCAATCCCAATTTTTTGCCGCTTTTCCGTTGTCACCCCACGGGTTTTAGCCGATTGTCTTGAGTGACAACCGGCTTCCACGCCACACCCGAGCAGGTTTGCAAAGCCTGGTCAGGCGACACCTCGCACGCCTCGGAGATGATTTCTAGGCAAAGCACTTAGGCTTGCGCGCGGTCTTTGGGGTCATTCGCCGGGGGAGACTCACGGACTTAAACCGGCGGGGGGTTGATAGATTTCGTTGTTTTCCTTGACACCTTGATGCCATGAGACCGGCAAAGGAAAGGATCACTGAAAACCTTTGCCAGACACATCACGCCAAGGTGACGTGAACAGGGCTAGAACAGCGGGGTACCAGGCGGGGGCTTGCGTGACATGGACGCTCGACAGTCACGACAGAGATACGTTCCACTGAACGGCCCAAAGCGCTCAGGACCACCTGGCGGCAAAGTCCCGGCGTAAAACGTGCGTCGGCAACGCCCACATTTGCGGTGGTCTGGATCAGGGCGCCGAGGGCGCCACTCATGGCGAATCATCATGCCCCCGGTGCGACGTAGGTGACAGTCGCAAAAAACGCGTTGTTCGCGCGGAGCACCGTCATAGTCCCGTCAGGATTAATCTTTAAGGCCGGTGAGTCAGCAAAGTTCAGGTTGGAGCCAACCAGCGGGACATGCACCATCTCAGGTGGTCGCCACCCAACCGGAAGCACGGCCGTTGCATCGGGCGCCATTCCGTTGCAAAACACAGTCACAACACCACTGCGCCGGTGCGCCACCCACCCCGGCCCGGAGAGCCTCGCGGCATCGACATTCGCTTTGCCGTCGAGGGCGGACTGTAGCCCGTTGACGTCGGCAACGTTGTGCTTGTGGCTGGCTGGGGCAAACGTCGACGGCTTGCCAGTGATCTGTGCCCAAGAATGGCTGTGGTTACTCGCCGCCTTGCTGTCGAGGGTGGTTTGCAGGTTGGTCACGTCGGCGATCGCGTGCTTGTGCGCCTTGTCAGCCTTGCCAGCGAGCCCCGTTGTGAGTGCCTGCGTGGTGGCCTTGCTGTCCAACGCGCTTTGCAGGTTGGTCACGTCGGCGACGTCATGGGTGTGTGACTTCATCGCGCGCTCGGCGAGCGCGGCGAAGATAGCTTGAATCGAGTCAGTCTGGTTTGCCAGCTCAGCGGCGACCTCGCGGAGCGTATCGAGAGACTCAGGGGCGCCGTCGACGATCTCGGCGATCTTGTGCGCGGCGAACTCGTCGACTGTTTCCTTGAGGTGGTCGACGTTCACTTTCGCGTCAAGAATCTCGGCGAGGCCGGGCATGTCGGCGAGGGTGTGCAAGTGATCAACGCGCGAGCGGTGCTCGAGGGCCTCAGTCAGGCCGAGAACCTCGGCAATAATGTGTTGGTGCTCGGCGGGAGCTAATGCGGCGGCGAGCTCGCGAATCCCAACAATATCGTCGACATGATGAAAGTGATCCTCGTCGGCTTTCTCGGCGAGAGCGTCGCGGAGACCGGGGACACTATCGACGGTGCCGACGTCGAGCAAAATGAGCTCGCGGAGCGTGATGATGTCATGCTCGGCGGGAACCGTCGAGTTCAGCACCACCTCACGGCCTCGCACATCATGGAAGATCACGCGAACGGGGCCCGGCTCGAGGTCCACGGCGCCACACCCGTTTTCATCGAGCTCGATAAGGCGCTGGCGGGGGCGAACCACGCCGCCGGTGACACTTTCGCGGGGCTTGACAGTCTCGAACGTGATGGTCTCGCCAGGAACGGCCTCGCCGAGAACATCGCGGAGGTCAATCAGAACATGAATCAGCTTAGACATGCGAGTTCTCCTCGCGTGCGAGCTTCTCAATTTCTGCGCGGTCGAAAACTCGGATACGGCGGGGCCCAATAGTTCCAGCCGGGTGAAGCGATCCAAGTTCCACGCGTCGGTTCACTCCAGAGCGGGTAATCCCCAGAATCTGGCTCACCTCGGCGGTGCCGATTAACTCGTTAGTTGTCATATTGTCAGTACTAGCACAGGGGCTAGTGAGCGCACAACAACTAGCTTGCCATATGGCTAGTTTCAAGTGTTGTCACTTGACTACTGATGCAGGTAGCGGGTTGAATGAGTCATATGACAAACGCAATTCATATTGCTGGCAAAGTGCCCACATGGACAGTGGCGGATCGGGTGCGCAAGGCTCGCGAGAGTGCTGGCATGAAGCAAAACGAGTTGGCCGAAAAAGTTGGTATGTCGAGGGGAGGAATTGCCCGTATTGAACAGGGTAAGGGGGAGCCACGACGCACGACCCTTATCGCGGTGTCGTTTGCGACAGGCGTTGACTTAACTTGGCTAGAAACAGGCGAAACCCCCGCCGAGAATGGCCCCGGCGGGGGTGATGTTGTGCGCCATCAGGGAATCGAACCCCGAACCCACTGATTAAGAGTCAGTTGCTCT
>OJKZ01000408.1_pt1 | contig 17052 bp, 5 predicted proteins | sample 1596791 | NCBI WGS metagenome assembly OJKZ01 (sample SAMEA3904677, study PRJEB24821) | metagenome | biome: Builtin; feature: hospital; material: surface | place: USA | collected 2013-06-04 | reverse complement strand
TCTACACTAGATCGCTCGTCGGCAGCGTCAGATGTGTATAAGAGACAGGCTCTCACTTGAGCGACGGCGCTGCCCTCGAGGCCTTGGATGCATGCAGACGTTGCTTGCCGCACGACCTTGCTCAAGCCGCACAGTACCTCGCTCCGTTCGCCACAACGGACGAAGCTGCCTCCCTCCACGCCATGATCGAGCAGCTCCAAGGACCGCCCCCTTCAGGCGGCCAGTTTGCGTGGATCGACGGACCCCTCGTCCGCGCGGCCAAGCAGGGCCACTGGGTCCTCCTCGATCATGCGAATCTCTGTGCAGCGTCGGTCCTTGACCGCCTCAACTCCCTCTTTGAGCCGGGCGGCAGCCTCGTTCTCAGCGAGCGCGGCATGGTCGATGGAGGTGTGCCGCACATCGTGCCTCACCCCGCGTTCCGTGTCTTTATGACCGTCGACCCCCGGCACGGTGAGCTCAGTCGCGCGATGCGAAATCGCGGCATGGAGCTATGGCTCGATGCCCTCGACCTCGATCGGCTCACTCCGTTTGCGCGCTCGCTGTGTGCCCACGGCACGCTGGTCGAACGGGCCGTGCAAGCCCATGCGGCACGTCGAGGCGTGCCTACCGAAAGCGCACCTCTTAGCGCGGAGCCCAGCGTACGTGCTGCCTCAGCGCATGCTGTGCTGAAGGAGGCCGGCATGCCCGGTGCCGCCTTCGTCGCTGCATGCTTGCAGGACGAGACCCTCGCCGAGGCCGCTCACATCTACGCTGCTCAAGCGCTCACACCCGCAGAGCGTGCTCTTGTACAGCGTGTGAACGTGGATCTGCCTTCTGGTCCTCCCAAGGGCTCTTTGCTCCCCCTTGATGCGCGCCGTCATCCTGATATGCGCACATGCGACGATATCGAGCCTCGTGCCGTGGAACTGCTGGTGCGGTGCCATATGCGTACCGCCTCTCTGGCTGCGCCTCCGCCGGGATCCTTGCTGTGGCAGGTGCAGGACGATGTGCACCAGGTGCCCATGCTCATCCAATCCATGCCCGCCTTCCTCGAGGCCTGTATCCACGTCGCACAAACGGCGGCGTCGTCCACCAACGGCGGCGTCTTGGCTCAGGCCGGTACATTGCTGGACCTCGTCTCGTTTTTGGAAAGCGCGCTGCACCACACGGACCTGGACTATTCGCTCGTGCACGTCATGCTCCGCTCGATTCGGACGGCCGTCTCGGAGCTTGCGCAGCGGCAAGTAGCCGTGCCTGCGTCGCTCGTCTCGCTGATGCGAACGATGCAACAAGCACCTCGCGCGACACACACAGGGGTCGCCATGCAGGCGCTGTGGATGCGGACGCTGCCCCATGTGCCGCCGCCCATGCTGCCGCATATCACGGCTCTCGAGGCCACGTACATGACGCAGACACTGTCGCCCTCGCAGGCACGCACCGTTCTGCAGGTCCTAGCGACGCTGTATGTGTGCAATGCCTCGTGGACAGAGGAGCAGTGCCGCGATCTTGCTCGACTTGCACAGGAACTGTGCGCCTTGCCGAGCCCGACGCACACTACGTCCTGGCCGTATGTGGCGCGTGTCCTGCCCGTCTTGCTGTGGACCCTCGCCTCATGCCGCGATGCGCGTCTTTCCCAACTCGTGTCGTTGTGGTCCGCCTACCCGAGTGTGCCTGCTCCATTGGTGGTCGGGACGCAGCTGTGTGCGTGGTCGCCGACCACGACCGTATCGCCCATGCTCCAGATGCGCTGGCCTCGTGCTTTTTGGTACGCACCAGATGGCTCCTTCAGCGTGGATGCACCGGGTGCGCATGCCTTGCACCGTGCCGTGATTCTCCCAGCCGTGTTGGACGCCGTGCACGTCGACCGCATAGCCTTGTCGGCATGGCCATCGTACGATGCGCATCTCCATGATTTGGCCACATCTATCGCTACTGCGTGCGTGCCGGCTCAAGCGCATCGACTCACCCTACTCCGTGACATGCTGCACACTTTTACGATGTTCCTGTCGGAAGCGCTCGTCGAGGCGCTTCAAAGCTCCTTGTCACCAGACATGCACGCGGACGTAGATGGACTGCATGAAGCTGTGCAGGCTCATGACTATGTGCGCATCGCCCACATGGTTCGTACCCTCTGTCGGCGATGCGAGGCCGATGCTTCCTGGCACTCGGCCCTACAGGCATGGCTCCAGCACCTCGCGCATGCCCATGACTGTCTCAGTGCGCACAAAGGTATCACAGAGCTCGGCAGGGCCTGGGTGCAGCTGGCCTTGTGGACTCTGCACATCTACATCCCTGACGTGCCACTCGATCCCGTGGCCGAGGCGCATGCAAAGCACTCGTTCGGCATGTCCATCCACGCGCGTCTGTCGCGCCAAGCGCATGTCGAAGAAGCGGCCGAAACGTTCCGGTCAGGTGGCCGTGTCAATGCCGTGGTGCAGCAGCTACAAACAGCCATGTCCGACGTCCTGGCCCGCCTCGAAAGCTCCCGACATACCCGCGTCACTCGCCCTCCTGCCACGGCCCTCCTACACCGCTTGCACGGCGAACTGTCCGGCTTCGCATCGCAGGTCCTAGCACCAGCCCGCGTTGAGCGCCTCGTATCGCGCATGTCAGCGTCAGACTCTACGGCCATCGCCGAAGAGGCTTCGCTGCAGTCGTCGCTGCATGCCTTTGAGCACCGCTTGTGGCGCCACTACGTCGACTTGCACGACCTGACGGCGCCCGTCCTTGTGGCTCTCGAGCAGATGCGGCTCGGCTTGCGCCTGTGTCTCCCAACATCCCCTGTACCCGGGCGCACAGAACGCCTCGCCTCGGCCGCCACGCGTTTCCCCTCTTCGTATGCGGCCCAAACGCTCCTCATCGATGCTGCCGAGCCCCGTGCCGTGTCGACGGCGGTGCCCGAGCTGCTCCTGGTGCTGGCATGCGCGGCCTACGAAGTACAGACGACGCACTCACGCGCGGCCATCCAAGCTGTGTACACAGCCTATGAGCAGCTGTACATCTTGTGGGCGCAGCAGCGCGAGTCAGACCGTGAAAAAGCAGAGGCAGAGGCCCAGCTGTTCACGTTCAAGGACGAGGATGCCTCCGAGGAACAGGCGCGCCTAGATGCCGAGATACGCGCCTTGTTCCCCGTCTATGACGATGTACTCGAGACCCAGGCTCGTATGCCGAGCTCGTCAGACACTCCCCGCCTCGACGAGCACGTCATGCTACGTGTGCTAGACTTGCACATGGCACTGTTCCCAAGCGCCATGGCGCGCTCGACTCAACGCTCTGTGCCGAGCGTACCTGACATGCTGGTCCAGGCGACCGACTCGCTGCTCCGCACCTCTGCGCCTCTCGTGTCATCCATGCCGATGGAGATGGATCGGACCGCCGCATTCCAGCTAGCTCGTATCGCTCGTCGTCGCGCACCGCCGACGCGCTCGACGAACTTTTACCATGATGCTCAGCCGCTAGAAATCGCACGTTTGATGCCGATTCTCGAGCGACTGCGTGCGCGCGCCACAGAGTTACTGCACGCGATACCCGAGCAAGTGCAATTGCAGCAGCTCGTGGAACGCTGTGACCGCATCGCCATGCTCGACGTCGCCAGTCCCGTCGCCAAGGGTCTAGCTGCCGTCGAGCTTTTGCTGACGCACGTCGACGATTGGCAGACGTACGCGAGTCGCGATACTTCGCTGCAGGCACACGCCACAGAGCTGACGAATCTCGTGGTCGAATGGCGCCGACTCGAACTGCACAGCTGGAAGACCCTCCTGGACGACGAGGCAGCGCGAGAAGAAGCGTCTGTGGCGCCGTGGTTCTTTTCGCTCTACGAAGCTCTCACGCGCGCGTCACACGGCCCTTCCGCGCCAGAGCTCGTCGAGCTACTCGATACCTTCGTGCGTGGTAGTACGGCCGGCCAACTGAGCACGCGCCTGGCTCTGCTAGACTCGTTCAGCATGTTCCGCGGTCCCTCCCACCTGCAGTCCATTTTGCACAACACAGCAGCTTACTATGCTCAGTTCGTGCCGGCCATCGAAGCTCATCTGTCTCAGCAGCGCGACATGCTTGATCGCGAAGTCGCCGATTTCGTCAAATTGGCAACGTGGCGCGACGTGAACGTATATGCCCTGAAGCAAAGCGCACAAAAGACACATGCGTACTTGCACAAGTCGCTGCGCAAGTTCCGTGATATTCTACGTCAGCCCGCCGATCCTCTCCTGGCATCCAAGGCAGATGTCCGACCCGCGATCGCCGTGCGGCCGCTTCTGGGACCGGCCTATGTACCGTATGACGTCGTTCCTGAAACGGCGTCTGATACGTACACACCCAGTGCTTTCCACGCAACTCGGCCACCTCACTTGCAAGACATGAAGCGTACTATCCTGCACCTCTCAGAGCTCAGCACACACACTCTTCTGCCCCAGCTCGAATCGCAACGGTACTTGGATGTGGTGGATATGGGCACAACGATCCTCGAGACAGCCGATGCCTTGGCCCAGCAGACTCCCAGCGTTGCGAATGAAGGCAACATGAAACTCATAAAGAGTCTGGCCACGCAGAAACGGCGTGCTTGGACTGATCTCATCAAGGCGCTTCGTTTCATGGGCCTCTCCCCCTTTGTCACAGCCGAGCTTCTCGCGCACAATCGAGACCCCATGCACGTGTATGGCGTAGCACCGCTTTCGTCCTCGCATACCGCTCTAGGCTTGGACGCTGTGTCGCAGTACTATGCCGCAATGTTAGCCCAAGCCGAGCGACTCCGTCTTGCATCCCAGTCTCCGAAAGGCGACGTCCCCGATCTCGTCCGTGGCATCGCGATCGTGGAGCACATCGTGCAACTCTGTCTGCGTGTTCGACAGCGCCTATCCAACATGCTTCAGGGCGCTCGTGATGTATGGGCTCTGGTGCAGCGTCTTGGCCAGCTTCAAGGCAATCTGGTTAGTATGGACCAGACTTTCGTGCTACATGTCCAAGGTCGAGCGCACGACTTCGCTCGTCTTTTGCGTGGCCTGGATGAATATATGGCATCTCTGCCGATGCATCAGCAAGTATCACCTCTGCCCACCTCGCCTGACTTGGCACCTGTCCAATCTTTGCAGACACGCGTTCGCGAAGTGCACGCTCAGCTAGAAGCCCTCGCTTCTGCCTTGTCAGACTCGGGCATCACACTTTGCACGGAACAAGAGTTCGACATGGTCGCCACCAGCACACACGTCTTACAAGATGCGCAGAAGGTATTCGAACAACTGGCTGATACACCCTCACTCACGCTCTTGGCCGTGCCTATGCGCGATTGGCTAGAGACAATCAGCACGCCGATAGCGTGCCATACTCGCGAGGAGGATGCAGCTTCCGTCCAGTCACTGTCCGACAAAGTGTGCTCGTCGATGTTGGTCATCGCCCAAGAACTACACAAGCAGCCCACGCCAGTGCAGGGCGGAGACGCTTTGCCCGAACGCTGGTTCGTGGACGAAGTCTCCAAGCTCCATGCCATCGATCGCATTCTCCGACCACAAGCCGTGGCAGGCGCTATTCGCGACGCCATGGCCACGGCAGGAACAGGACCCGTCACCATGACATGTGTACAGGACATGAACAAGTTCCTGGCACCATATACCCAATGGCTGTGGACACACATGTCTTGCGTTTCGCTGTGGAACCGGTCCATGATGCGTTTGACGCTCGTACTCAGTGTGCTCATGACGTCACTCGCTACCCAAGGTTTCTGTCAGCCTCCTGAAGAAAGTCAAGGCGAAGACGACCAAGACGCCGAGGGCGGCGATCAGCTCGAAGGTGGCACTGGGCTGGGTGACGGTACTGGTGCGAAGGATGTGTCAGATACGCTCCAAGATGACGAAAATATGGAGGAGCTCGAGAAGGAGGATCAAGCGGAGGATGACGAGCCAGAGGCGACGAAAGGCGAGGATAAGGCACGTGAAATGGACGATATGGATGGTGACGTGCACAGTGTCGATGGTGAACAAGGCGAAGAAGCTGATGACGACGGCGAGGAGCAAGAGCAAGACGTGGAAGACGAAGTGGGCGATATAGATCCCTTGGATCCTGACGCCGTGGACGAAAAGATGTGGGGCGACGAGCCTGAGAACGAAAAGCAGGGCGAGTCGGAAGCACAGGGCGGCGCAGAAGACGATCGCGAACAAGCAGGTGATAGAAACGAGGCGCAGCAGCGCGAAGAGGGCGACGCTCAAGATCAAGCTGAGGAAGAAGAGCAGCAAGATGAACACTCTGGCGACAACGATGCCGACGAAGAAGCCGAAGTCGAAGACATGCCTGAACTCAATGAAGGACTCGGTCGCGAGCTCGATCAGGAAGCCAAAGAACAGGATATGCAGCTAGGTGATCTTGATTTGGGCGAGCAAGACGAAGACGAGGAAGACAACGACATGCAAGACGATGAAAATCTTTCTCTGCCAGAGGGTGACATCGACGAGAAAGAAGATGAGACAGCCAACTTCGACGAACACGATACCCAGGAAACTCGAATGGACACGGATGAGCATGACGTGCATGAGGGTGAGGAGCAGAATCGTGACGAGCAAGCGTCCGAGAAAGACCGTGAAGAGGGCTCGGAGGAACAAGCATCTGATCCGCCTGATCCCGAGCCAAAGGCTAGGGAGGATGAAGAAAAAATAGACGAGGTCGAGTCCTCGGGCGACAAGCCCCAAAATGCTCGTGTGCCGCCGCCGATGCCAATGGACCAGCATCAGCATGAAACGCTGGGCGAGAAAGACTCGGATCCCATGGACTTCGATGCAACTCATGAAGGTGGCGGCGAAGACACCGGCGGTGCAGCCGGGCAACAAGATCGGGCCAAAGGCGAAGCGGGCCAAGCAGATGGCTCGTCGGCTACACAAGACCAGGGCGCTCACCAAGATGCAAACGAGCAAGCTGCACAGGGCACAGGAGACGAAGAAAAGTCCGAAGCGCAACCAAACCCTACGCAGAGCATTGCCGATTCGCTTGATCAGTTCCGCCGAGACGTGGAATCTATTCGCGAGGCGACACAGCACGACCAAGATGCAGCCATGAAAGACGGCGGTGTTCCTGAATCTAGTGACATGGAACACGTGGCGCATGACGATGATGCTGATGCCCAGGCTCTTGGCACGGCCGATGAACAACAAGCCCAAGCTATGAAGCAACTAAGTATGGACGATGACAACGCAGCAGGAGAAACCTTGGCCATGCCAGAACAGGACCAGGACATGGACATGCCAGACTCTTCCGTACCTCCCGATCTTCCCGAACCCGAAGGCTCGGGCTCACAGCCCCGTGGAGCCCGTGAAGGTGCTATGATGGCCTCTGACGTGTTGAATAACCACGGCACAGAGGGTGACAATGATCTTCCTAAGGAAGAAGAGGATGAAGAACACATGGAGCCTATTGCAGATGAACAGCGTGTCGAGGCTGATCAGCATGTCGCCGAAGAGCTAGAAGAATTCCGTACATCCGATGCCGATGCGAATCGCGCGTCAGAGCTGTGGCGTTCTTACTCGGCGCTCACATCCGACTTGGCATTCGGCTTATGTGAACAGCTGCGACTCATTCTCGCGCCAACGCTTGCCACGCGTCTAAATGGCGATTACCGCACAGGCAAACGCCTTAACATGCGTAAGATTATTCCGTTCATCGCAAGTGACTTCGCCAAGGACAAGATCTGGCTGCGGCGTACCAAGCCTTCTGCCCGCGAGTATCAAGTCTTACTGGCCATGGACGACAGCAAAAGTATGGCTGAGAGCCGCAATATTCACCTAGCGTACCAAACACTTGCGCTCGTGTCTGGTGCACTGACCCGGCTCGAGATTGGTGATATTGGTATTTGCCGCTTTGGCTCGCAGATGGACATGCTTCATGACTTTGGTTCGACAACCTTTACAGATCGCCATGGCGGTCAAATCCTCCAGCGCTTGCGATTCCAGCAAACTCGTACGGATATGTTTGCATTGCTCGAGCAAAGTATGCGTGTGCTCCGCAGGGCAAGGGAGCAGCATGCCTCAGCTTCTGCAGCTGATTTGTGGCAGCTCGAGATTATCATTTCTGATGGCGTATGTCAAGACCACGCCAAGCTCAAGGCACTTCTGCGCCGTGCGGCAGAGGAGCGCATCATGATCGTGTTTGTGATTGTGGACGCATGCGACGAATCAGCTCCAGCCGATACCCATCAAGCACAGCGTAGCTCGATTCTCGCGATGAACCAGGTCAACTACCACATGGACGCTGCTGGCAAGTTGCAGCTGGAGATGAAGCACTACATTGATACCTTCCCCTTTGACTACTATGTCATCGTGCGTGATGTGCAGTCCCTCCCTCAGGTACTTGCCACTACACTATGCCAGTGGGCGGAGCGGATTCGTGATGCCTAATGTACGACAGAATATCTAGATCGAAGTAAGTGGCACATGCCGCAAAAACGACAATGTTCCCAAGCAATAGTCGAGTTCATCGATGAGACGTGCGCCCTCTTTGCGCTGCTCGACTAATACGTTACGCAGCGCCAGGGCTAACTGCGCACCAGCCTCGTCCGTCATGGCATCCTCGTCTGGATGCTCAGGGTGCACACCCTGCGCCTGGAGTTCCTCTGCATGACACGCGAGGAATCCCTGGAGCATAGCCTGCACAGCCTCAAAGTCTAGCTTGGATCGCATCCGCAAAGCGAGCGCCTGCAGAAACAGTGTTTGTTGCTGAACTGACACCAGACTGCGTATCTCGAGGTCCAGTTGAGGCGCGGACAGCGTGTGTAAGTAAGTAAATAGCGGTCCCACATCACAAGCATCCACAGCCACACGTAGGCGGCGCTCCATGTCGGATTCAAAGACCAGATCAATCTGGCGGGCCGATTCGAGTGGCTCACGGTCTTGTTGTGGCCCATCGAGTGAGCTTGACGTCGGTGCAGCATCGAGGAAAAAGGGCATCTTCTCTGGCTTCTTCGGCGCCTCAGTAGGCTTGTTACGTCGTCGGATGGTATCGAGGTGGAGAAGTGTCATCCACCGAGCACGAGGCATTGTGCTGAGCGTAACAAGCGGCTTTTCAACATCGCCCAGCTGTGGAGGACTTGTATAGGTACGCTGGAGCTCAGGCTCACCGACGTCGAGTTCAGTCGGTCCACACGCGTCAATCGTATTGCCTTGCACCGTCGGCAGTGTCGCCTCACGCTCCTCTTGCACGTTCCCCATATCAAGTGCACGAAGCGCCACGGACATAAACTGTGCGCGGTTCACCCACAAATGCACCCCCAAGCTGTCAACGTGGGCCGTGGCGAGAAAGTCGCCTGCTGGCGAAAAGGAAACACTGGTGGCCATACTAGGCGTATGGAAAGCATCAATCAGCTGAGCCGTAGCAATGTCAAACGTACGGACGACATTGTCAGTGCTGCAAGCCACTATCCAGCGACCATCTGCTGAGAATGTTGCGTCCAGAATACGCCCACGGAAGCCGGTGAACCGACGCGCCACTCGCCGCGTCTCAAGATCAAGAATCGATAAGACAAGATCATCCGTCAAGACAGCCACCAGGTTCGACTCGCGATGAAGACGAAGTCCTGAGCACCCTGCGGGCATAGACTCTGTCGCTACCTTTTGGGCAGAGAAAAAGTCGAAGTAATGCAGCACACCATCTTGCGTGCTCACCAAACACACTTGGTTCAAAGCATCACAGCAAATGTCCGAAACTGGTACAGAGCTCTCCGTGTGAAACGTGCGCCTGTGAATATGACTCTGCATATTGTACATTTCAACGCGACCATCACTCGTGCCCACCAAGGCAAAGTTGCCACATGCACTCACACAGCTCGTCGTCGCCACAGCTGAACTCCTTTTCGATCGAGCCACATTCAACGTGTTTGGGTTCATGTGCTTGTTCCGCACCGTCCACGTGTGCGCATGCTTATCATTAGCATGCGTTGTCAGCACGTCATCCCAGTCTCGCGAACGAAGCGTACTGTAGGACAGGGACGTTGTAGGTGTCAGTTTCAAAGAAGACGCCTCCACAGCGAGTTTATGTGACTTGCTCTCGATGGACCCCTGACTCAGTTCGAAAGACCGACTGTCACGGACTATACTGAGGCAGCGCAAACTGCGATCGCGAGATGCAGAAAGCATGGCACGACCATCATCACCATAGTAGCGGATCAGGTGTGGCGGCATGGCGTGTCCGCTGCGCGACTTGAGGACACGGGGTGGAAGAGTTGGTGACTCAAAGAACCATTGCTTGAGAGCATTGTCTGCTCCAGTAGATATGAGAAGAGGCTGTCCAGGCACAAACTCAATCGAGCCGATAGCCCCGTCGTGGGCATGCTGAATCGAATGCAAGAGACGGGCCACTCCACCTGAAACATGATCTGTATCAGTCACAGCGTTCAAGTCGAAGAGGACAATAGAGCCTGCCCGCGTGGCAACAGCCAATAAATGTGCCACATGATCAGTACGAAAAGCCAGGCAGCCTGAAGCCAGTCCGCCTTCCACACGCACCGAAAAGAGGGCTTCGCCCACACGGACATCAAACAGCGACACAAGACCATCCGTGTATGCCACAGCAAGAACATCAACAGCTGGTGACTGGGTCATGTGCACAACGCCCGTCACATTCGTCGATTTCTTGCCACCTCGCACATCGAGAGCATCGAACGTGTGAATCAACGAGGCTGTGCGCACATTCCACAGCTGCAGCGATCCATCCGTCATTCCAAGCACAACCTTATTGAGATAGGTAGCTGGGTGCACGAAGCAGCTCGCCTGGCTTGAGCTTGGCAGTGCAATGGCCTGAAGCAGCTCGGTTGTCAACAGCGACCAGACATACATCGTCGAACCGTGCGTTGCAAGGGAGCACACGTAGTCACCAAACACAAGCATTGACGACAGCACATGGCCTTCGATTCCCTCATCTGCCACACTTGTATCATACTTGGCCACTTCGTGTCCTCGCACGTATCGATATACGGAAGAGCCCGCTGCAACCAACAGACTGTCTGGTGACGTAGCGTGCGCCATAGCACTAATACCATCAGATAGGACGGGTCCAACAAACAATAGCGTCATACGTTCTGCATTCCACATCGTCCACGTATCTCCTATGCACGTAACGATGTTGACATCAGGAACCTGAGCGTCTTTACCGCCGAACCGCACCTGAAGCACAAACGGCACGCCATTGGTGATGTACCCCAGCGCACGGAATGGCGCATACAGTGCATCCCTGTGCACAGTCCCTGATTGTTTTACCTCGGAATTTGGCCCTTCCTGGGCACGCACTCGCTTTTCTTGCGGAGGCATGGCCGACGACGGACGTCCTGCAAGCGATTGCGACTGGATGCGAAAGAAAAAATGGGCTGCTATGCTGAATGGAGGTGCCGATGACTAAACTGAAATGTCAAGGCAATTTTTTTTTTCTGGAGCCTCTCTTGCCATTCCCCTCTGCAGTTCATGGTGTCAAAGCATTCAGCGTCGGACGCTGAAGAAGCCAAGCTAGAGCGTCAGCTCCAGCAGGATGCTCAGAATGCACATCAGAGTAACTCGAATTCGTCAGAGCGCAGGCCATTCTCTGATTTGGATCTAACTCCTGCCACGTCAAAAGCTCTAGACGCCATGGGTTTCAAGACCATGACAGAAGTGCAAGAACGCTGCATTCCTCCTCTCCTTGCTGGTAAGGATGTACTTGGTGCTGCACAGACAGGCAGTGGCAAAACACTTGCTTTTCTTGTGCCCGCTATTGAAATGCTTCAGCGTCTTAAATTCAAGCCTCGTAACGGTACCGGTGCCATTGTCATTTCACCTACTCGTGAATTAGCTCTGCAAATCTTTGGCGTTGCTAAGGAAATTATGGCGCACCAAAGCCAAACTATGGGTATTGTAATGGGTGGTGCGAATCGTAAGGCAGAAGCAGACAAGCTTCAGAAAGGTGTGAACCTGATCATTGCCACGCCCGGTCGTTTATTGGACCACTTGCAAAACACAAAGGGATTTGTCTTCTCTAACCTCAAAACTCTCATTATCGATGAGGCAGACCGAATTCTGGAAATTGGTTTCGAGGATGAAATGCGTCAGATCGTCAAGATTTTGCCAAGTGAGCGTCAGTCCATGCTCTTCTCGGCCACTCAAACAACCAAAGTGCAAGATTTAGCTCGCATCTCACTCCGACCTGGTCCGCTGTACATCAATGTGCATGAACAGATGGCTTCGTCTACCGTGTCTAAGCTTGAGCAGGGCTATGTTGTGTGCGATAGCGACAAAAGATTCCTACTCCTCTTTACGTTCCTCAAGCGAAACGCAGGCAAAAAAATTATTGTATTCATGAACAGCTGCAACAGCGTCAAGTACCATGGCGAACTTTTGAATTACATTGACGTGCCTGTGCTTGATTTGCACGGCAAGCAAAAGCAGCAAAAGCGCAGCAACACGTTCTTTGAATTCTGTAATGCTCAGCATGGTATTTTGCTTTGCACGGATGTCGCGGCTCGTGGCTTAGACATTCCTGCCGTTGATTGGATCATCCAGTACGATCCACCAGATGACCCACGCGATTACATTCATCGTGTTGGTCGCACGGCTCGTGGTGGTAAGCACGGTCGCTCGCTTCTTTTCCTATTGCCCACTGAGTTGGGTTTCCTGCGATTCCTGAAGGTGGCCAAGGTGCCTTTAAATGAATACACTTTTCCACCAAACAAGATCGCTAATGTTCAAAATCAGCTGGAGAAGCTTATATCGAAGAATTACTACTTGCACCAGTCAGCCAAGGAAGGCTACCGTTCTTACATACAGGCGTATGGCTCGTACTCACTGAAGCGCATCTATGACATCAACCAGCTAGACCTCGCGAAGGTTGCCAAGGCGTTTGGCTTTGCTGTGCCTCCTAAAGTGAATGTAACGATCGGGACGAGTCTCAAAGCGCGCAAGGATCGTGACCATAACAATGACGAGGATGAAGATGCGCCGCAGGGCAAGCGTCAGCGTGTGGACCGGCGATCATATGGCTCCCGTGATGACAAAGCTGCCATGTATCGGAAACATCAGACGTCATCCAACGGTACGCAATGGAGTCGTTAAAGATTTGTAGTATATAGCGGGAACAACCTACGGGATACCATGTGCCTGCCGAGATTGATGCGAAAAGCTGTTCCAAATGTACAGAATCGAAGCCGTGTTTGTATCGGTGGTGCTCTTGACATTGGAACGAAGTTCATTAAGCGCCATCTGAACAGCACGCAGCACCGGAGCAAGAGTGGTAGTACTGTTGGCCCGAATTTCCTCGCCATGAGAACGGAACAATGCTGTGAGCCACTTGAGATGGAATTCCACATGTGGACTCTGACACGAGGGATTCATTCGTGCGGCCACCAGACCCAGCACTCGGTCAAGGTATATGGTTGGCAGCTGCCTGGCAACCAGCAAAATTTCTTGAGGCTTAATTCGTTCATACACTTCCGCCTCCAGCATGGGATCATTCAAACGAAGAGCGCCTAGCAGTGCAACAAGCGCATGACCCTGGTGCGAAGCGGCACGAACAGCCTGTGGTGTAAGATCCATATCAAGATCCGTAGGATCGAAAGTCGCCTGCTCATCAAGACTGTACACAAGCAAACCACTTGTCGATGCAGCAGCCCAGCTTCGACCAGTGGGAGAAAATCGCACGCACTTTGCACGCGCCTGCAAGCGCGTAGAACGACGGCTCAGATCTCCACGCTGAACACCAGGCAGGCTTTGATCTGCACGTTCAGCAAGCGTGAGCTCATCTTCGTCTGAAAGATCATGAATCAAAGCCACATTTCCCGCCTCAGTGACCTGACGAGAATCAAGGCGGTCTTGCGTGCCGTCCAAAGCTAGGTTCATACTTAATGTCCAACGCTTCAGCAATACGCGTTCACGGACGTCATAAAGACAAACATAGTTCGCGTTTCCGCCAGCTAAGACGCACGAGCCATCAGCACTGTAGCAAACACTAGTAAATGCAGACCCCGCTGCATTATTCCGCTGCTGAACCTTGTCATCTAGTCGGCGCCCACTAGCAATATCGCGGCGGCCATCGATAACACCTGTATGTGTGCCTGTCTTGGTATCAAAAAAGTTAAGTTGGCCATTCAGAGACGCCACACAAACCTGTTGGCCATCGGGACGAAAGGCAAGAGCCAGGCCTTCTGACGATATGGGCATCGTCTCTGTACTTTGTGAACGCTGGAACACTTCCCACAGACGTACAGACCTGTCCCAGCTCGTACTAGCCAACAAGCCACTACCACTGGGATCAAAAGCCAAGCCAGTCACGGGCGCTTCGTGACCTGACAGTATTTCAAGTAGCTTGCCGGTCTGAACACTCCACATGTACGTGTCAAATGCATCCGAGCTTCCGGCGCACACAATTTCGCCGCTAGGTTCCACAGCCAAACTCACGAACTGCACCGGCGTGGGGCTGGCAAACGTGCGGAAATTGCGGTAGCGAACTAGGTCATATGCACGCACAGTGCCATCTAGGCTAGCGCTAAACAATACTTGTCCTTGTTTGGCAAATTCAACGCATGATACTGGCGCAGAGTGGTCGGAAAAAGTCACGGTACAGAAACCTGATACCGTATTCCACACCTTTACTTTGCCATCATCGCCACCTGTGACAGCCATTTGGCCGTCCTGGGCATAAGCCACAGTGTTCATATCAAAAAAGTGACCCTGTTGCTTGAGAATATACGACTCACTGGCCCACTCCCACACAAGCAATTGGCCCAGGCGTTGCGCACCGAATGCGAGCCATTCTCCCGTCTTGTTGATAGCAACACTGGTGATCTTTTCTTGACTAATACTTAAAGCATGGACCTCGGTGAAGTCAGGCATGTCTCGCAGCGTGAATAAACCAGAAGAGAATCCAACCACAAGGCGCGACGTGCCCGGATGAAATTCAGCGCACGTAATATGAGTTTGTGTCTGATAAAAGTAATGCCGCGCAGCGACGCCCCATCGTGTCAAGCCCACCGCATTTTCGGGATCAGTGAAGGCCTCTTCTGATGGCGGCAAAGCGTCCTCTTCCATGTCCTGGATATCATCATCTTTCCCTTGCCATACAAGGCAGGCTCCATCGCGCGACACGGTATAAATAGTTTTCTCATCCAGGGAAAAAAAGGCACGAACGACACTATCGCGGTGGCCTGAGAATGTCTTGGGTCGAAAACCTGGCACAGGGTCCAAACTAAACAGTCTTCCACTCATGTCCTTCGACGTAGTAAGGAAAAAGCGGCCTGTTCGGGACCAAGTGATGCTCAAGACATCATCAAAGTGTCCCACATAAGTGCGATGCAAAACAAAAGGCGCAAATTCACGCACAAGCACACTGGGCGTGCGCCATACCTGAACCTGAGCACCGTGTGTCACGGCCAAATATTGTCCATTTGGTGAAAATTGGGCGTCTCGTACAGGGAGCTTAAAGTTCATGTGCGCAAGCAAAGCACGACGCGATACATTTATTAAAATGGCATGTCCGTCCTCATCAGCTACAAGCACTAGGCTTGTATTAGCGGGTGAAACAGCCACTCGTGCGATAGGCTTGCGAGTCTCAAAAGGAAGAGTAAACGACATGTTTCGCACAAGGTCGAATACCGACAAACGATTTCCAACGGGTGAATAGAGCATATCTCCATCACCTGCAAACTGTATGTTACCTTGTTGGTACACCGTGCCGCACACATTCGCAAAGCGAAATGACGACTTCATGGCGCTGGCGGCTCGAAACGTCTACGTCGGCGCGCACCCTGAGAAAAATGTTATGTCGACTTTTTGGTGATGAGTCATCATTACACTTGCAACGCGAACACGCCGAGGAGCCTATGACACATCCAACACTTTATGAGCTTAGAGCGGCGTTCAATTGATGAAAATATACCATTGCTTCTAAAAGGTGCGCTGGAAAGACCAAGATTGAATGGAAAAAGAGAAATATTCGTCATTTGAATGTGCTCTCGCTAAGAACGGGACTCATCGCATTTCGCTAACGCCTGTACCGATGACGATGCAACATCATCAAGACATCCCCACCCTCACCACGGCAACAATCTCATGTCAGCAGCCAGAAATGAATAATTCAAGTTTTAAGAAGAGAAGTTCTGCATCAATACCTGGCCCATCACAAGCGAATTGCAGCCCAAGACGATCTGTGCCTATGCATGAAAAAACTCCGCGTCCTTACTCTATAACGTCTTTGTGCTCTGATATAAGCAGTGTGCCAACCATAACATCGAATTTCAGTACATCAAATTCATGTCCACCACTTTTTGCAACAAGTATGACGTCTTTAAAGCCAACAAGCTCAGAATTCGTGCCTTCGGAATCACATACTCGATCCCAAACCCGTAATGACACAAATATACTATCATCTACCTTGCCTATTGTAAATAATGTTCCGGATTGTTTGACAAATCTCACTTCAAGCAGCTCTCAGCCATCCAACAACAAATTAATCCCCTGTGTAACCCAATCTCATCAAAGTTGGATCCCTCTTGTGGATCCACCGGTACCCGTTGAGCTTGAGCCTCCATTGAAAAAGAAACTTCGTGATGAAAGCCCATATATCCCTCAAGATTGCTGGAAGAGTGAATTTATGCGTATGAATTCGAAAGAAACGAGTCCTTTGCTTTCTGAGTCCGACCACTTACCCATGAAAGCACCGGAACAATTTTTTGAGCACTTTGACTGGAGAGGGAAAAGTTTGTTAGAGGCTCTCCGCTCTCTCTGCTCGCAGCTGTATCTACAGGGTGAAACGGATAAGATTGATCGAATTTTGGAGTCACTCAGTATTCGATATGTGGTGTGTAATCCTTCTTCACACTTTCGTGCCAAGGAATGCGTGCACAGTGTGGTGTATTCTTTATTTTTATTGAATACGGACTTACATTTGGCTAATATGAACAAGCATATGACCTTGCATCAGTTCTTGAATAACACATGTGACGCACTTAAAGAATTGGACTTCTTCGACGATGTCCCAGTGAGCGTAAAACAAGAATTAGAAGAGATGTATATTTCCATTCGTGAGCAGCCTTTAGGCTGTCTCTTATACACATCTGACGCTGCCGACGAGCGATCTAGTGTAGAT
>OJKZ01000398.1_pt1 | contig 17277 bp, 20 predicted proteins | sample 1596791 | NCBI WGS metagenome assembly OJKZ01 (sample SAMEA3904677, study PRJEB24821) | metagenome | biome: Builtin; feature: hospital; material: surface | place: USA | collected 2013-06-04 | reverse complement strand
GAAGCTGGCTTGAGACCATCGCGCTGTTTGAAGCCATCCGCGAAGGAAACCAACCAGCAGCCATGCGGCTTTTGGATACGTCCGCCGCACGGGAGGCCGTCCTCGGGGGACTGTTAGGACTCATCGAACTGTACTTCCGCCATGAAGAAGACAAAGTGGATAACTTTCTTACTGCCGCCCACGCCGCCGGGCCACCGCCTGCCTTTGGCTGCAAGCCTTTTCTCCCTTGATCGCACGTACCTACGCCCAACTAAGAAGAAAGGACTTCCTATGACCACCCCACGCATTAGTGTTATCGTCGGCAGCCTGCGCCGCGGCTCATTTGCGCGCAAGATTGCACACGAAGTGCTCACAATGATCCCTGAAAACTACCAGGCAGACATCGTTGAAATCCGTGACTTGCCGCTCTATGACTTCGACTACGATGACCCCTCGGTCACGGACAAGCCCATTCCAGCTGAGTACACCACTTTCCGCGACACCATCAAGAACTCGAGCGGCGTCCTCTTTGTTACCCCGGAAAATAACCGTACTATCCCTGCCTGTCTCAAGAATGCAGTGGACATCGGTTCCAAGCCCAACTCGGATGTGGCTTGGAAGAACCTTCCCGCAGGTATCATCAGTCACTCTGTAGGCCGCATGGGCGGCTACAGTTCACAGAAGAACCTCCGGCTCGCCCTGTCCTACTTCGATATGCCGCTTCCTGGTCAGCCCGAGGTATTCCTTGGCCAATCCCCCACCCTCTTCGAAGACTCCGGCCATCTCAATGAAGGCACCGCAGGCTTTGTCAAAGACTACGTTATACGCTTCCTGCAGTTGGTCGACATGACATTAACAGCCAAGCACAGCTAGCGACGGCGACTAACCCTAGCCACCGCCCTCTACGAAGTACTTGAAGGCTTCTAAAGGGCCTTCTCAAAGACACAAACCCCGGATTCACACTCATCCTTGAGTTACCTGAATCTGAACCCAGGACGCTTCAAAAAACACCGCTCTAATTCTTCGATTTTCGCTGAATTAGAGCGGTTTTAGCGCTGTCGCTGGACACTGACCCTGGCGACATCCTGTTAGGCCGCTACAGGGCCATACAGGGCAGGGGAGACCCCCATCTACGGCTTGCCGCCGTCGGGGGGTGCTGGGCATCTACTCTTCGGGCCTGACGCTGCTCACCCTTGGGATTAAGATCTCGCGTCCGGCGGCTGCAGCTATCGACGGCGTCATTTTGACCATCGGCACCATCTGGGTCGTCTTCGTCTCCCAAAGCTTCCTTGGGCCGTTCCAGTCGTTCCTGATCACCCTCGGCGTGCCGCTGGCTAGCTGGGCAGGCATTCTCGTTGCGGACATCTTCGCCCGCACTAAGGATTACGACGAGCCGGCGTTGTACGATTCGGCAGGTCGCTACGGCGCCGTGGACTGGACCTCGATCGGGATTCTTGCCGTGGCTTCGGTAATCGGGTGGGGTCTTGTGGCCAACATGTTTGCGGAGGAAGCTTCCTGGAACAACTGGCAGGGATACTTCCTGCCGCTGGTTGGGGAGCACTGGGCGGACGCGAACCTCGGTGTGCTCGTCGCACTCGTGCTCTCGTTTGTGGCGGCGTGGTTTGGGCGCCGCGGCCGCATCCGCCGCCAAGAGGGGACTGCGGCCTAGGCGCTGTGCCCGGTTATGCCCCGGCGTCCTAGCGCGCCGGGTTGCTGACCAGGATCCGATCCACCTGCTCGGCCAGGTCTTCGGGTGCCGTGTCGAAGTCGCCGGGCAGTTCCCGATCCGCATGCTCGAGGGCTTCCTGGTCGTGCTCGCCGGTGGCAAGGTGCGCCTCCGCCTCGTCGAGTAGCCGCTTCAACCGTGTCAGGTTGAGTTGGTAAGCGCCGTCGTTCTCCGGGCCGGGGACCTCCTGGAGCCAACCCGTGCCGGTGAAGGTGGGCAGTGTCGCATCGATGATGTCGCGCTTGAGCCAGTTGGTCATGCTGGGCCCACCGAAGTTTTCCACCCGGCCCGCTGTTGCCTGACGGACGGTGCCGGTGGGGGTAAGGGTGGGGCCAGTGGTGTCGTCGGCAAGCAATGCCACCTGCATCAAAATTTTCAGTTCTCGGGGAAATAGGGACGGGGCTTCAATGCACCCCACTGCGGCTTTGAGCAGTTCGCCCAACAACGCCTCCTTATTCGGTTGTGTTCGGACAAGGAGACATTATAAATCCGCCTCCGACACCGGGAGGCGGATTCTCGAACGGATGTGTGGTTTGTGGTTAGCGCTGCAACTTCCAGATCACGGAGTTCGTGGAACCTGCGCGCACGAGCGCGATGTTGGCGGTGTCGAAGACGTAGAGCTCACCGGTAAAGCCCGGGACAATGAACGCGGAGCCGAAGCGCTGCACCTGCAGCGGGTTGAGCTTCTTCGGCTGGCCCGTAAAGCCCTGGTTCCAGCAGTGGGTGCCGGTAAAGCCTCGGCTGATGGACACTGCGGGGATGAGCTGCTCTGGAGGGTTGCACTCCGGCTGGGTTTTGCGGGCGGTGTCGGAGACGCAAATGGTTTTGGTTTCGCCGCCGACTTGGTAGGACTCGCAACGCACGTTGCCGTTCTGGTTGGAGTAGGTACCGACGTTGTTTTGTGCGGCGGCGGAGGGGGCGAGGGCTGCGGTGGCGGTAAGGATCGCGACGGCAGCGACGGTTACTGGGGCTGTACGTGTGATCTGCATAACAGAAGTATTCCAGGCTATCCCCAGCGTTGCACGCCTCCTGGCAGCGATTTCAGCACAATTCCGAGTTGTTTCGCCTGCTCTGCGTAGGTTTCTACAAATTTTTCAGAACGCACCCCGCCCGCGCAGTAGACCACCACCTCGTCGCCTTCGACGTACTCGGCCAAGGCAAGGTCAACGGCATCGGGGTCGCGCTCGATCTCGCTCAGCGGCAGGTGAGTGGAGGTAACCGGCAGGTCCGCGATCGCCCGCTCGTGGGGTTCGCGGATGTCCAGGGCGTGGGCTTTGCGGGAGCGGATGTCGTCGAAAAGCAACTGTCCCTCAGTGCTCACGGCGCAGGCGTCGGTGTAGGTGCTCAAGCGCGTGGTCAGTGGGCGCGCCGGGTCGCGGGGGACGGTGAAACGGCGGATGGTGGTGGTCAGCGCGTCGTACATGTGCAGCCGGCCGATCTTTGCCTCGCCGATGCCCGCGAGGAACTTCACGGCCTCGGTGGACATCAGCCCACCCACCACGGAGGTGGTCACGCCGAGCACACCCGCGGTGGCACAATCCGGCACGGAATCCGCATCCGGCTGGGTGGGGTAGAGGTCCCGCATGCCCACGCCACCCTCTGGCGCGCCGGGGCCGGAGTGCCACAGAGCGATGTCGCCGCGGTAGCGCAGCACCGAACCCCACAGCAGCGGCGTGCCGGTGATTTCGGCGGCGTCGGCGCCGAGGAATTTGGTGGCAAAGGTATCTGAGCCGTCGATAAGTAAGTCGATGCCGTCAAGGGCCTCGATGAAGTTGTCGGCGGTCAGGCGATCCTTCACCGGCGTGACAGTGATGCCGGGCTGGAGCGCGCGCAGGCGCTCTGCGGCCACCTCCACCTTGCTGCGGCCCACGTCCTCGGCGCCGAAGAGGATCTGGCGGTGGATGTTGGTGATGTCCACGGTGTCGTCATCCCACACCGTAATGTTGCCCACGCCCGTGGCGGCCAGGGTCTGCATGACCGGGCAGCCCAGGCCACCCGCGCCGATGACCAACACGCGCGCGTTGTGCAGGCGTTCCTGCTGCTCGGGGCCGAATCCGGGCAGGTTCATCTGGCGCGCGGTGCGCTTGAGCTCATCGTGGGGGAGCACTTAGAGCACCGCGTCTTCCCAGTCGGCCCAGCTGGCCAAACCGTCGAAGGTGGACGACGCCACGGCGTGCTCGCGCTTCGGGATGCGCCCAGCAGCGCGGGCCAGGCGGCCGGCCTCCACCGCGTGGCGCATTGCGTGCGCCATGGCCACCGGGTCCTGGCAACGGTTCACCGCGCTGGCCAGCAGCACGCCCGAGCACCCGAGTTCCATGGCGAGGGAGGCGTCGGATGCGGTGCCCAGGCCGGCGTCGATAAGCACCGGCACCTGCGCGCGCGAGCAGATCAACTCAATGTTGTGCGGGTTGAGGATTCCAAGCCCAGTGCCAATCGGGGAGCCCAACGGCATCACCGCGGCCGCACCGAGATCCTCCAGGCGCTTGGCGGCCACCGGGTCGTCCGATGTGTACGCGAGCACCGTAAAGCCCTGATCCACGAGCATCTCGCAGGCGTCGACGGTCTCCACCACATCGGGCAGCAGCGTGCGGTCGTCCGCGATGACCTCGAGTTTCACCCAGTCGGTGCCGAGCGCCTCGCGCGCAAGTTTTGCCGTGATCACCGCGTCGCGCGCCGTGCGGCAGCCCGCAGTGTTCGGCAGCGGACGGATATTCAGGCGTTTGAGCAGGTCAAACACGCTCTCGCCCGCGCCGGTGGTCGCGGAGTGGCGGCGCATCGCCACCGTGGTCATCTCCGTTGCGCTCGCCACCAGGGCGCGCTCCAACATGTCAAAGGAACTCGCCCCACCCGTGCCCATGATCAGGTGGGATTCAAACCGCTGACCAGCAATTTCAAGCACGTCTAGCCTCCTTGGACGGCGGTGAGGATGTCCACGGTGGTGTCGTCGATAAGCGCCCGCCCCCATTGCGAGCGCGGCACGACCTCCCCGTCCACAGCCACGGCGGTGCCGGCCTCAGGCGCGCCGACCTCCGCCACCAACTCCTGCACAGTCGTGGCTTCGGTGGTGGTCCTTTCACCGTTGAGCGTTAGTTGCATTCGTGCCTCCTCGGGTCGCATGCGGATAAGTTTATGAATGGTGCTTGCTTTTCGACGACCCCAGCACCACACCGAGCCCCCAACGCCGCCAGCAGGATCCCGTGCCGGAAGTAACCGGTGGACACCACGGTGCGCTCGTCGATACGACCGATGTACGGCAAATCATCCGGCGTGCCCGGGCGCGCACCGGCGCCGGCCTCGAGGAAATCGCACTCCTCAACCGCCGGCACCACCTCAATCGCGTCCCGCAGCAACTGATGAACGCCCTGCACCTGGGGCTGGTCGCGGCCGTCCTCGCGCGTGGTCGCGCCGATAGTCAGTGTGTGGTCCTCGCGCGGAATGAGGTAGATCGGGCGGTCCTCCACAAACCCGCGCACCACATGGGTCAGCAGCGGGTACTGGTGCTCCGGCACGCGCACGTGCAGCACGTCGCCGTACACCGGGCGCAGATCCAGAAACGGCACAAGGTCGCGCGCACCCAGACCATTAGCGACGACCACCTGATCCCCATCCAGCTCGTCCGTACTATCCACGCGCTCGGCCTTGAAGGTCACCCCGGCATTCGCGCAGGCGTCCATGAGCGCCTTGGTAAACAAGCGCGGCTGCACCTGGTGATCACCCGCAATCCGCACCGCACCGTGAATAGCAGGGGAGAGCGCTGGCTCAAGGCTGCGCGCCTGCCGAGTGGTCACCTTTTCCACCGCCATACCGTGCTTTTCCTGGTACTCGCGCAGTTCCGTCAGGTGCGTCTTGTCCGCCACATCGCGCGCGACCACCAGCGTGCCCTCCGTGCGATAGCCCGTGGGCAAATCCGAGTACTTCGCGGTCAGCGCGATGAGATCCGGGTAGAGTTCCGCAGACGCCGTCATCAGTGGAAAGAGCGGGTCTTGCTTATAGACGACCTCCGCCGTCGGCGCCAACATCCCACCCGCATAATGCGACGCCCCCGACACCGGCGCCGGGTCGTACACCGTGACCGCATGGCCCCGATCCGCCAACGTAAGCGCAGTGGAAAGACCGATGATGCCAGCACCGACAACCGAGATATTCACAGCGATCAGGGTAGCGCTTTTGCCCGGTCTGTTTGGCCCCTTTCAAACTCCGCGACCACACGCTCGCAATAGTCCTGGGAATTATCGGCGTGCATGATGCCGCGCACAATGGCCAACCCGTCCACGCCCGCAAGCGCCAGGTGGTACGCGTCGTCCACCGTCACGTCCCCGATGGCCACCAGCGGCACCTGGGCAGCCGCCACCAGGGGTGGGTAGCCGCCGAAGCCTAGGGGAGGCCGGCCCGAGTCCTTCGTCGGTGTGTCGCGGAAAGGCCCGCAGCCGATGTAATCGATCACGTCTTTGTATGCGTTCGCGGCCTGAACCAGCTCCATCGTACCGGTGGTCAGGCCGATGATCGCGTCCGGGCCGAGCAGGTCGCGCGCTACCTTAACGTCCAGGTCGTCCTGGCCCACGTGCACGCCGGCGATGCCGTGGTCGCGGAGTGCTAAGGCGACGTCGACGCGGTCGTCGATAAGCACCTGCGTCTTCGGGTTCACCTCGTGCACGGCCTCGGCCACATCGCGGGCAAGGTTGTACAGGTCGCGCGCACTAATCGGCTTCGAGCGCACCTGCACCACCCCGGCACCACCAGCCGCGGCGGCGCGGGCGCGCTCCACAATGTCGTCACCCTGACCGGTGACAAAGTAACAGCGCAAATCGAGTTCGGGTTTGCCCATAAGCTGCGAATCCATGCACATCACCTTATGCGGATTGGATCTGTAACGGGCCGGTACGCGTCGGATGGCCTAGCGGCTCGATGTGCACGATCGTCTCCGCGCCACCAAGCGCTGCGGCGATGCCTTCCTCCACCGCATCCGCGTGATCGTGGGAGTGATCCACCGTCCAGGAGCCTGGCACCTGCATGACCAGGTTGACCAAGCGGTCGCGGCCAGCCTCCGCCGTGCGCACGGACGTGAACGTCACGCCGTTGTCCTTGGCATAGGCATCCAGAAAGTTATGGACGACGTTCTGCTCATCCTCAGGCAGCGTGTGCGATAGCAGCCCCAGGATCGCACCCTTGAGCAGTTTGTAGCCGGTGAACAAGATGTTCAGGCCAACCAGCAGCGCCACAATCGGGTCGAGCGGCTGCCAGCCAGTCAGCCACACCAGCGCCATGCCCACGATGACGCCCACCGTGGTCCACACGTCCGTGATCAAGTGGTGCCCGTCCGCATTCAGGGTGGTGGAGCGGTACTTCTTACCCGCACGGATGAGCGCGACACCCACGCCGAGGTTCAACAGCGTGGCCACGATAGAGAACGCCAGGCCGATGCCGAGCTGCTGCACCGGTACCGGGTTGATCAGGCGATCCACCGCCGTATAAATGATCACCATAGAGGCGATCAGGATGAGTGTGCCCTCCACCTGGGCGGAGAAGTACTCGGCGCGGGAGTGGCCAAAGTTGTGGTTGTCGTCCGCCGGCTTGGCTGAAAGCTTCAGCGCCCACAGGCCCACGGCGGCTGCGACGAGGTTGATCCCGGACTCCAACGCGTCCGATAAGAAACCCACAGAACCCGTCACCCACGCCGCGATTGCCTTCAGCACAATCGTGACAATGGTAGCGCCGATGGAGAGCCACATGAAGCGCTCTAAAAGTTTTTGTTCATCAACAGCTGCCCTGGTAGGGGCGGGTTCTTGGGTATTCATAGCGGGACGAATCGTAGCACTTACGTAGGCTGGTTGTCCACGTCAATGCTGTCTCATTGAAAGGAACACACCATGGGCCGTTGGGTCGTCGCAATCGCAGGTGCCGTCGTGGGCGCGCTGTTCTTCGGCTGGCTGCTGCAAATGCTCGGCGTCACCGGCATCCTTTACACCGTCGGAGTACTTATCGGGTCCGCTGTGACCTCCTCTGCCGCCGGTGCACTGATCAAGCCCGGGCGTTAACCCAGGCGCGTTGTTGTTTCCCACCAGTTAGGAACACCCCTTATGGCGCGCACACGCCGTCTCCAGTCAGACCCCTTGATTTTCTTCTCCGCCTTGGGGTTCATCCTCATCTTCGTTGCGGGCACCATCGCGTTCGGCGATACCGCCCGCGAGTCCTACGCCGCCGTCTCCGGCTGGCTCATGGACCACTTCACCTGGCTCTACGTCGGCGGTATCTCCGCCACGCTGGTCTTTTTGATCTGCGTGTTCGTCTCCCGCTACGGCAACCTGCGGCTTGGCGACGACGACGATGAACCCGAATACTCATACCCCGTCTGGTTCGGCATGCTCTTTGCCGCCGGTATGGGCGCAACGCTGCTGTTCTGGGGTGCCGCCGAACCGCTGAACCACGCCTTCAACCCGCCACGCGGCGGCTACGAATCCATGAGCCGCGACGCCATCATCCAAGCGTTCGAGTTCACCTACTACCACTTCGGCATCCACATGTGGGTCATTTTCACGTTGCCTGGTCTGGCGGTGGGGTACTTCGTCTATAAGCGCAAAATGCCCGCGCGAATGTCCTCCATGTTCGCGCCACTGCTCGGCCGCCGCGTGTACGAAGCGCCCGGCAAACTTCTCGACGCCCTGGGCATCATCGGCACCGTCTTCGGCCTCGCCGTCTCCGTCGGCCTGGGTGTACTGCAGATTTCCGCCGGCATGAACATCCTCTGGGACGTGCCCCTGGTCACCCCGGTGCAGATCGCGATCATCTGCGGCATCACCATCGCCGCCTCCATCTCCGTGGCAACCGGCCTGGACAAGGGCGTGAAGATCCTGTCCAACCTGAATATCGCCGGCACCATCGCCCTGATGCTCTTCGTGCTGCTCACCGGCCCCACCCTGAAACTGCTCGGCCAGATCACCGAATCCTTCGGCATCTACGCCCAATCCCTGCCCGAGCTGATGTTCTGGGTCGACTCCTACAACGACAACCCCGGCTGGCACGCCACCTGGACCGCCTTCTACTGGGCATGGACCATCTGCTGGTCGCCATTCGTGGGCATGTTCTTCGCCCGCATCTCCCGCGGCCGCACCGTCCGCGAATTCATCGGCGGCACCCTGCTGCTGCCCACCGCGTTCGACCTGGTGTGGTTCTCCATCTTCGGCCGCGCAGCCATCGACATGGAAGAACACAACCCGGGCGTGCTGACCAAACCCGTGGTGGAAGACGGCGACACCCCACAGGCACTGTTCACCCTCCTTGCGGACTACCCCCTGTACACCATCACCGGCACCGTCGCCCTGATCGTGATCGTGCTGTACTTCGTCACATCCATGGACTCCGCCGCCCTGGTCATGGACATGTTCGCCTCCGGCGAGGAAAACAAATCACCCACCTACTACCGCGTCGGCTGGGTGGTCGCCGTCGGCCTGGTCACCGGCGCGCTGCTGTTTATCAACGACTCCGGCATTAACGCCCTCCAACAAGTCGTGATCATCATCGCCTTGCCGTTCTTCTTCATGTACTTCGTCATGATGTACTCCCTGGTCAAGGCCATGAGCGACGACTCCGCCGCCGCCCGCAAAACCCGCTCCCGCACCTGGGAGAAGACCGACACCGCCGAGAAACTCGAAGAAGGCGAAAACAAACCCGCGCCGGGCTACGACGCGCAAGGCAACGAGGTGGAGCGCCCCGAACTCGAATACGACGCCGAGGACGACTCCTGGAAGTTCCCCGAAGGCTTCAAACTCGAGCGCGGCAGCGACACCATTGTCGACGAACGCCGCCAGGACTAGCGCTTGGCCTAGCGCCAGGCCAAGCGCTTGATTCGCATCTTGCGGTGGGGAACTCCGGTATCCAGGAATTCCTCACCCTCGGCCACGAGCCCGAACTGCTCGTAGTAGCCGACAAGGCCGGCCTGCGCCTCGATGACCAAATCTCCGGGGAAGCGCTCCGTGTACTCGATACCCGCACGCACAATCTCCGGGCCAAGGCCCGAGCCGCGGTGGTCGGGGTGGACCACGAAACGCCCAAAGCGCGATCCCGTCTCGGTGGGGAAGACGCGGGCGCAGCCGGCGAGGGTGTCGTCGTCAAGCAGTGCGAGAATGTGCTTTGTCTCAGGGTTGGCGTCCTGATCATCGATCTCCGCGTACGGGCACTGCTGCTCCGCCACGAACGTATCCACCCGCAACTTGTACAACTGGTGGACCTGACGCGGCGTCATCTCATCCAGCGATAGAAACCTGATCATGCTTCGGCTCAATCCTTCCTGTCTTGCCATACGAAAGGTGGCGGTGCGCCCACTCAAACGGACCCTGCTTGCCCGCGCGCTCCAGCAGCACCGCGAGCGCGAGCGTGATCGCCCACACCAGCAGGCCAATGCCCAGCTTGCCGGTCACCGTGGTGTCCAGGCCGATGCCCAGAAACGCCGGGGTGCACAACAATACGAACAGCACCGACTGTGCCAGATACCCCGACATGGAACGCTTACCCAACGCCACGAACGCCCGGGCCCACCCGGGCACGTTGTTGTTCAAGCGGTGGGTGGCCAGCGCGAGTGCCGCCAGGATGCCCGGGCCTGTGAAGTAACCCACCGCCTGGTTCAGGATGAACAGCGGCAGCTCCCACTGTGCCGGCAGCACGCCCGCGGCCGCCAAGCCCCACGGCAGCCCGATGCCCACGATGATCACCGCGGCGATAACGGTCCAGGTGATGAGGGTTTTGCGGTGCGTGATGACGTCGATAAGCACCCGCTCCCTTGCCCACACAAACCCAATAATCGCCAACGCCCACAACTGCAACGCCGCAACCGGCTGCATGGCCAACATGCCCAGCGCCATCTGCAGGTTTGAGGAGAAATATGCCGCTGGCGTATCAAACGTGATCGTCGGATCCGGCTGTATGATCGCCTCCGAAGAATTGAAGAAAAACGCCGAGACGCCACCTAACACCCCGAACGTGGTGAACAGGCCCAGAATCGAATACGCCACAATGCGCAACGTCTTCGTCGACCACGACAACCCCCACGCCAACAAGATGCCCACCAGGCCATACGTGAGCATGATGTCGCCATAAAACAGGCCAAGCATGTGCGCCAGGCCAAACAATGCGAGCACTGCGTATCGACGAACCAACACCCGCCGCGCATCCTTCAACGGATAGTGCTTGCGGTAGAGACTGGCCGCCACCAGCCCGAAGCCGAACCCCAACAGGGTGGAGAACATCGGCAGCCCGCGCACGTGGATAAACATCGCGGCGAACACGGCACTGAACTGGTCGATGATGCTGTCCGGGCGCACGCCACCGACCGACCAGCCCGCACGCGACTGATCCTCCGACCAATCATTGGTGATCCACGTCTGCGCCACATTGGCCATCGCGATGCCAAGCAGTGCGGTGCCGCGCGCCAGGTCAGGCACGATCAGGCGCTGCTTTTGGGGTTGCGCGGGTTGCTGAGGTTGCGCGGGTTGCTGAGGTTGCGCGGGTTGCTGGTTCGGGTGCGGTGCCGCATGCGAATTCATGCGGCTCAACCTACACGGCTAACGCGACATGTTCGCTACGGCATCAGCCACGGCGACACCGCCGCCAAAATCGTGCGCGTCGAATGATCCAGCACCGGGTCCAGATCCGGCGCGAACAACGGGGAATGGTTCGCCGGGGCGCCCTCCATTTCCTTCTTGCTGCCCACCGCCCAGTAGAAGTACGGCACGCCCCAGGCCTCGGCGATGGTGGGGAAGTCCTCCGAACCCGACAACCGGCCGAAGTTGCCCGCGCGCTCACCGAACTGCTCGCGGAACACCGCCATGACCTTCTCCGTCGGCTCCTCGTGGTTACTAAACACCGGCGCGCCGCCGATGACCTCGAAGGTGGGCTCCCGGTCACAACCCGCAATGGCGCATTCTCCTTGGACGATGCGCTTGATGTCGCCGTTGAGCTTGTCCGAAACTTCCTGCGTAAACGCGCGCGTAGACACCTTGAGTTCCACCGAATCCGGGATGGTGTTCGGCGAATCGCCACCGTGGACCGCGCCGACCGTGACTACGCCCATCTCCTGCGGATCGATATTGCGCGAAATGATCGTCTGCAGGCTCATGATCACCTTCGCCGCAAGCACCACCGGGTCGATGCCATGCTGCGGCATCGAGCCGTGCGAGCCGCGGCCGAAAATCGTGATCTTGGTCTGCACGCACGTGGAAAACACCGGGCCAGACAGTGCGCCGACGCCATAATCGTCGATCCACGGGCCGACATGCTGGCCCAACACCACATCCGGCTTCACGATCTTCTCCGCCAAACCCGCCTGCGCCATATCCACCGCGCCCGCGCCGGTTTCCTCACCCGGCTGGAACAGCGCGATAAACGTGCCCGACCACAGGTCCTTATGCTGCGCCAACGCCTCCGCCGCACCCAACAGAGCAGTCGTGTGCATGTCGTGGCCACACGCGTGCATCCGGTTCAGCGCGGGGTCCGCCGAGTACTCCAGGCCGGTCGCCTCACTGATCGGAAGCGCGTCGAAATCCGCGCGGAAGCACACCACCGGACCCTCGCCGTTTTCCAGCACGCCGACCTTGCCCGTCTTGCCCACCGCCGTGACGGTGTAGCCGATCGCGATGAGTACCTCCTCAATGCGTTGCGAGGTAGCAAACTCCTGCATCGACAACTCCGGGTTTTGGTGGAACCACTTGTAAAGGTCTTCGCGCTTGTCGCGCGTCTTGTCGATCGTGTCCTCGAAACCAGCGAGGCGTCCAGTGAGTTTCGGTAAGTCAGCCATGCGCCTACCTTACGTGCCCTAAAGCACCCCCGGGTGGGTCTTCGTATGGTTGAATGGTGCCAATGTTGCCCAAGTGATTACTGTGGCAAAAGTTGTCTTCACGAGCCTTCGAAACACTGATAGGGGATAAGTATGCGCCGCCTCCCATCGGCCCGCACCATTGTCGCTGCCACCGTCTCCGCCCTCGCGCTCGTCGTCACGCCTGCTCTTAGCGCAGACGCCGCACCCGCGATGGCACAAAACGCAGCGCCCGTCGACACCGCCGACCCCAACTACATCTGGCGCACCGACATCATCTCCAAAGCCCTCGCCGGCAAACCCGGCGCCGACCGCGTCCTCCACCGCGTCCCCGGATCCTTCCACGACGCCCCCCGCGTCCCCGCCGAAGCCGACCAAGCCCGCGCACGCGGCAACGCCCTCTACGGACCCGGCACCCCGCTCTACGTCGGCAACACCCCCGGCTCCGAATTCATGTGCACCACCACCGTCGCCGGCTACAACGATCGCGGCCAAAAAGTCGCCCTCACCGCCGGCCATTGCGGCAACGTTGGCGACAAGGTCAAATCCGCCGACGCACCCCAACTCGGCACCACCGGCACAATCACCCAGGTAGACAAACAAAAAGACTTCGCCGTGATCACCCTGGACAAAAACACCGAAGTCACCCGCACCTACGACGGCATCACCGCCAACCACGTCGGCGGCGCCCCCGTCCGCCCCGGCGGCACTGTGTGCAAGAAAGGCGTCGCCTCCGGCTACACCTGCGCACCCACCTTCACCGACTGGGACACCCACAACGTCAACCACGTCTGTGCGATGCAAGGCGACTCCGGCGCCCCACTCATGGTCGGCGACCGCGTCATCGCCATGATCAACGGCGGCACCTGGCGCGCACCATTCGACATCGCGTGCCACAGCCCGCTGCAGGGCCCGATCCACGCGCCGACTGCCTCCGCGCGCCTGGACTCGGTCCTGCCGTCCGTGAATGGCGGGTTCCGACTCCCGTAGGTTTTTCGGGGGTCGGGCTTGGGAGGCGCGGGCGACGGCTACCCAAAGGTCAGCGAATACAGCTTCACGCCCGCCGAAGGCCGGATGTGCAACACCCCGTCCAGAGGCGTGGCACCTTTCACGAGGTCCAAGGTGCCATCGGCGACGTCAAAGGTCCGGGCGGAGCCGTCCGGGTACTCCACATCGACTTTGCCCTTGCCCGACACCACCAGCTGCACCCAAGCGGCATAAACGTTGATGTCCATGTACCCACCGTCCGTTTCGACGGATTCTGGCCCAAGCGTCCACTTCCCGGACAGCGCGTACATGTAGCGCTCCGGCGCGGGCTGCTCGCTGAAGTCGTGCGGGCCGTCGGAGTAGCCCGGCTGCGACGTGTACTTCGCGCGAGCCGTACCCAGGTAGGTCTCTGGGTTACGGTCCTTGGTGCCAGACTCATTACTCTGCTTTTCGATGACCTCCGGCAGCACCACTCCTGGATTCTTTTCTCGCAGCAATTCCCGAATGAGCTGCTCGGTCTCAGCGTATGAGCCTTCGCCTTCCACGATCTGGCGGACGTTGCCGTTTTGATCAATGAGGTATCGCGCCGGCCAATAGCGGTTGTTGAAGTTCTTCCAGGTGGCAAACGAATTGTCCTGAGCCACGGGGTAGTGGATGCCTTCCTTTTCTACGGCGGCCCTCACGTTGCCTAGGTCATGTTCGAAGCCGTACTCGGGGGAGTGGATCCCGACGACGGTGAGGCCGGCATCGCGGTAGGCGTCGTAAAGCTTGGTGATGTGCTCGCCCGCCCGCTGACAGTTAATGCAGGCGTAGGCCCAAAAGTCGACGAGCATCACCCCGCCGTCCTGAGGGCTCGGCGGCCGGTCGGTGTTGATCCAGTTCTCCAGCCCTGCAAATTCGGGGGCCGGACCGCAGTCGTGGAGGGCGGTGGGGTCGGATCGTCGACAAGCATTGAGCTCGCCTGTGCCCAGCGCATTCGTAGCAAAGTCGGAGTTCTCAAAACGCTGCGACAAACCCGACGTCCAATTCGGCAACGCTCGCTGAATCGCCGCCGGCGCATCGAGCGCAAGCGCGAGCGTGAACACGAGCACGACCACACCAATCGCGCGCCGATGACGCTGGACCACATCAACCTTCTCACCGACTTTGTTACCCGCGAGTGCGAAGACAAACAACGGCAGCGCGGACCCCAACGCGAAAGCCACAGTGAGCAGCACCGTATTCCACCCAATCTCACCCGTACTCCCCGCAACCGTCACCGCAGCAAGCACCGGACCAGCACACGGAACGTACACCGCGCCGAGCGCCAACCCGATAACAAAACCACCCTTCTCCTGTGCATTCTGTTGAAGTTGGTAGGGGCGCGGGATCGCGTCGAAAGGCTTCTGCACAACGTCTCCCACCTTCGGGAAAATCATGCCCAAACCAACGAGACACAACAGGACAATCCCCGTCCACCGCAACACCGACGGCGGCAAATGCAGCGCGTTCAGCAACAGCGAACCCAACAGCGCAATCACCGCAAAACTAATGGTCAAACCAGCAACTACATGCGACGGCTTACGGCCAACACTGACACCGAGCACCACCGGCAACACCGGCAAAATACACGGCGACAGCGCTGTGATCACCCCTCCAATGAACCCCACAAGAACAACACTGAGCATCGATCTCTCCTTACGTTGTCACCTCATTCCTGACACCCAGAACTACGGAGCGACCTACTTTTTCGGATTGCTCCAATCCGCTGCCATAGGGCGCTCCGTAGTACTTCATGACGGGCCAGAAACCTGCGCCCGCGACACCGACACAACGAAGGAGACACCATGTCTATCAACCGCACCATCGCCACCGTCAGCGCCATCGCCATCGCCGCCGTGGGGCTTGTGGCCTGCAACGACTCTGAAGACAAGATGGATAACAAGATGGACGGCTCCATGACGCCGAGCTCCGCGATGAAGAGCGAGGAGAAGATGGACAACTCGATGACGCCGAGCTCCGCGATGATGAGCGAAGAGAAGATGGACAACAAGATGGACGGCTCGATGGAACCGTCCTCCGAGATGATGGAACCGAGCTCTGCCATGATGGAGCCGTCGTCCGCGATGATGAGCGAAGAGAAGATGACGGAAGAGTCTAAGTAACTCGTGCCGCAGGTGTTAGATTTGGAACCTGTGGATCTGGACAGTCTGTTAGACGGCGTGCGAGCGGGTGACAAGGCCGCTTTCGCCGATCTTTACGATGCCCTAGCGTCCCAGGTTCTTGGTCTCGCCACACACATTTTGCGCGACCGAGCCCAGGCGGAAGAGATCACCCAAGAGGTGTTCGTGGAGGTATGGCAGAAAGCCCACACATTCGACCCAGCCCGGGGAAGTGTGAAGTCGTGGGTGCTTCGTCTTACCAAATCGCGTTCTATCGACCGGCTGCGGAGTTGGCGTAGTGCGCAGGCTCGTGACACAGAGGACTTCCATAAGCAGCTCACCACCTGGGTTGTTCCCGCGGAGGACGAAGCGCAACACAGACTAGAATCGCAGGAACTTCAGGAACTCATTGATTCGATCGGGGAACCCCACCGCAGTGCGCTCATGTTGGCATACTTCGGGGAGTACACCCACCAGGAAATCGCCGATGCGACAGGTGTTGCGCTCGGCACTGCTAAGACGCGTGTGCGCGATGGCCTGCAGAAGTTGCGCAAGGCCGTGACATTGAAAGGAGGCCTGTGATGGATAAGGATTTCGAGGACCTTTTCAATTCCGCGGCCTCGCCAGTCACGCCGCCGCCGGATCTCAAGAGCGCGATCATGGCGCGTATCGACGACACCGAGCAGGTCACCGACCTTTCCTCCGCCAGGAGAAATCGTTCGGGCCGACGTTTCGCCGCAGTAGCAGCAGCGGTGCTCCTTGTCGCCGGTTCTGGTGTCGTGATCACCCAGTACAACGGAAGCGCCCCGTCAGAAGCTCCCACTGAATCTGCGACGGCTCAGGGCATCAGCGAGATGCACGCCGTCATGGATGCCGCCGATGCTCGCCAGGGGCAGGCAGATGCAATGGGTGCAACCCTCGATATCGTGCTCAGTTCTGACATGGGTAAGGGCGGCGCCATGGTCAACGGTCAACCCGCGCTTGCCGACGGCATGGGTGCCCAAGTCTGGGCCGTCATGGACGACGGGGCGATGGAATCCGCCGGCGTCATCGGTCAAGAACCCCACGACGACGTGTGGATGCCGTTGCCCGGCGGTACCGCCTCCATCCTCGTTACCGAGGAAGTCGCCGCCGGCGCAGAACAGCCCTCGGGCGCAGTGTTGGCGAACGTGAAGCTCTAATAGCGCCGGGGCCGCGCAGGAGCGCCGCGACGCGCAAAGCCGCTACCCGCGGAGGCGGACGGCGATCTCGTCGACCACGCGCGGGTTACCCGCAACGCACCAGGTCACGCCACCGGCATCGACCTTCACGCAGCGGCCACCGACGGCCTCGACGAGCGCCTTGCCTGGCAGCCAGTCCCAGTCGGGGACGGAGTGCTGCATCCACGCACCCATTTGACCTGCGGCGATGTTGGCCAAATCGACAGAGCCGGCGCCGAGCATACGGATCGTGGCGGCGCCTGAAACCACGCGCAGCCAGGGCTCGCGAACGGCATCATCCGACATAAAGGTGGGGTGGAGGTAGGTCACCACCGCGCTTTCGGCGAGCGGGGCGTCGGCAAGGGCGGGCAGGGCAACGCCGTTGCGGGTAGCCTCGCCGTCGGCGGCGACCCAGGTCGTGTCCAGGGCGGGGCGGTGGAT
>OJKZ01000365.1_pt1 | contig 18129 bp, 16 predicted proteins | sample 1596791 | NCBI WGS metagenome assembly OJKZ01 (sample SAMEA3904677, study PRJEB24821) | metagenome | biome: Builtin; feature: hospital; material: surface | place: USA | collected 2013-06-04 | reverse complement strand
GCCGACCTACTGGGTGTAAACCAGTTGCTCTTCCAGCTGAGCTAACGGCGCGCTGGGTAGAGACTTTAACAAAGCTTCTACCGATCGCAAAATTAACAACAAACGGGCAGGTAAACGCCTATTTTGGCACACCGGCGGAGCGGAGGCAGGAGCCTTGCCATTCGCCGAAGCGGTCGGCGGTGGTTTGGACCAGGCCGGCGAGTTGGGCGGATTCGGAGATGACGCCGGGTTGTACGCCGCCGGGCTTGGAGGCGCCTGGGGTCATGAGCCAGATGCGGGCGTTGTCGTCGAGGTTGCGGGAGCAGTCGACGAGGACGTCGACAAGGTCGCCGTCGTCTTCGCGGTACCAGAGCAGGATCATGTCGCAGAGGTCTTGTGCGTCTTCGTCGAGGAGTTGGTCGCCGATGCGGTCTTCGATCGCTTCGGAGATGGTTGCGTCGGCGTCGTCGTCCCAACCGATTTCTTGGACGATTTCGCCTTGATTGACCCCTAGTCGGTCAGCGTATGTATCGACACCGTTGGCGCCCAACGTTCTTATTCCTCCCAATGAGATGAGTGTTGTATGCAAATATGCCGTTTAGTTTACATCTGCGGGTTACACATTACCGGACAAATATGCGACGGCCTCCGGGGGCCCTCGAGTTTTGTGACGTTCAACGCAATTGGCTGAAACCACGTATCCTGTTTTGCAGGTTTTCATTCCCGCCTGTGCCTCGCTGGTTGCAGGCCCGAAACGTTAGGAGGACGTTCCTTGGCTGAACACAATAATGACTCCAACATCCCGTTGATCCGCGAGGGTGTCGCTTCGTATCTGCACGATACGGACCCGGAAGAGACCCAAGAATGGATTGACTCGTTTGATGGGATTCTGGACCAGTCCACGCCGGAGCGTGCTCGATTTTTGATGCTGCGCCTGTTGGAGCGGGCGTCGGCGAAGCGGGTGGATTTGCCTGCGTTGTCGTCGACGGATTTCGTGAATACGATTCCGACGAAGATGGAGCCGGAGTTCCCTGGTGATGAGCAGATTGAGAAGCGCTACCGCCGTTGGATGCGTTGGAACGCGGCGATCATGGTGCACCGCGCGCAGCGTCCGGGTGTGAAGGTTGGTGGCCATATTTCCTCGTATGCGTCGGCGGCGGCGTTGTATGAGGTTGGTTTTAATCACTTCTTCCACGGCAAGGACGCTGAGCAGGGCGGCGACCAGATTTTCTACCAGGGTCATGCTTCCCCGGGCATGTACGCGCGTGCGTTCCTGGAGGGTCGTCTGACTGAGGATGATCTGGATGGTTTCCGTCAGGAGCATTCGCGTCCGCAGGGTGGTCTGCCGTCGTACCCGCACCCACACGGTATGAAGGACTTCTGGGAGTTCCCGACGGTGTCGATGGGCTTGGGCCCAATGAACGCCATTTACCAGGCTCGCTTTAACAAGTACTTGCAGGATCGCGGTATTAAGGACACGGATCAGCAGCACGTGTGGGCGTTCCTCGGCGACGGCGAGATGGACGAGCCGGAATCGCGCGGTCTGCTGCACATGGCGTCGCTGTACGGCCTGGATAACTTGACCTTCGTGGTCAACTGCAACTTGCAGCGTCTCGACGGCCCCGTCCGCGGCAACGGCCAGATCATTCAGGAGCTGGAGGCCTTCTTCATTGGCGCTGGCTGGAATGTGATCAAGGTTGTGTGGGGCCGCGAGTGGGATGAGCTGCTGGAGAAGGACAAGGACGGTGCGCTGGTCCACGTCATGAATACCACTCCGGATGGTGATTACCAGACGTTCAAGGCCAATGATGGCGCGTTTGTGCGCGAGCACTTCTTCGGCCGCGACGAGCGGACGCTGAAGCTGGTCGAGGACATGTCGGATGAGGAGATCTGGGCGCTGCGCCGCGGCGGCCACGACTACCGCAAGATCTATGCAGCGTACAAGCGTGCGCTGGAGACGAAGGGCAAGCCGACGGTCATTTTGGCGCACACGATTAAGGGCTACGGCCTGGGCCACAACTTTGAGGGTCGTAACGCGACGCACCAGATGAAGAACCTCACGCTGGAGGACCTGAAGCGCTTCCGCGACAAGCAGGGCGTGCCGATCAGCGACGAGGAGCTGGAGAAGGATCCGTACCTGCCGCCGTACTACCACCCGGGCGAGGACGCTCCGGAGATCAAGTACTTGAAGGAGCGCCGCGAGGAGCTCGGCGGGTACCTGCCGGAGCGTCGTGTGAAGTTCACGCCGCTGGAGCAGCAGCAGGACTTCGAGAAGGCTTACAAGGCCATGTTCAAGGACTCGGGTAAGCAGGAAGTTGCCACGACGATGGCGCTGGTGCGTACGTTTAAGGCGTTGATGCGTGATAAGGAGATCGGGAAGCGAGTGGTGCCGATCATTCCGGATGAGGCGCGCACGTTCGGCCTGGACTCCTGGTTCCCTACCCTGAAGATTTACAACCCGCAGGGCCAGAACTACGTCCCGGTGGACCACGACTTGCAGCTGTCTTACCGTGAGGCGACGGACGGCCAGCTCCTGCACGAGGGCATCAACGAGGACGGTTCCTCGGCGTCCTTCATCGCGGCCGGTACGTCCTATGCGACGCACGGCGAGCCGATGATCCCGATGTACATCTTCTACTCGATGTTCGGTTTCCAGCGCACGGGCGACAACTTCTGGGCCGCTGGCGACCAGATGGCGCGCGGTTTCATCATCGGCGCGACTGCTGGCCGCACCACCCTGTTTGGTGAAGGCTTGCAGCATATGGATGGTCATTCGCCGATTTTGGCGTCGACAAATCCGGCGGTGGTCACCTACGATCCTGCCTTTGCGTACGAGATGCCGTACCTGATTTCCAAGGGCATCGAGCGTATGTACGGCGACGGCCACGGCGAGGACGTGATGTACTACATCACCGTCTACAACGAGCCGACGCACCAGCCGGCGCGACCGGAGAACCTCGACGTTGAGGGCCTGCACAAGGGCATCTACCTGTTCGACGAGGGCGAGAAGCACGAGCACAACGTGTCGCTGCTGGCTTCCGGCATTGGTATGCAGCAGGCGCTTCGCGCGCAGAAGATCCTGCAGGAGAACTACAACGTGGGTGCCTCGGTGTACTCGGTGACCTCCTGGGTGGAGTGTGCGCGCGACGGTGCGCGTGTTGCCAACGAGCAGCTGCTGCACCCGGGTGAGGACGTCGGCGAGGCGTTCGTGACCCGTCAGCTGAAGCAGACGGAGGGCCCTTACGTTGCGACGTCCGACTTCGCCACGGACCTGCAGGAGCAGATCCGCCCGTACGTGCCGGGCCAGTACTTAGTGCTTGGCGCGGATGGGTTCGGTTTCTCGGATACACGTGAGTCAGCACGCCGCTACTTCAACATTGACGCCGAGTCGATGGTGGTTGCGGCGCTGATGGGCCTGGCGAACGAGGGCAAGATCGAGATGGATGTTGCCGCGCAGGCCGCGAAGGACCTGAAGATCGACGACCCAACCGAAGCCTAAGGGCTAGCGCGGGAGGTACGGGGCGAGCGCCGGAATGTTCGGCGCCAACGCTGCGAACAGCGCCCCGACCACCGCGAGCGTAGAGAGCACCCCTAGCGTGATAACGAGCGCCCTCGAACCCGAGGAGCCGTTCGAGTCCGCTGGGGGTGTTTGCGGTTGCGTCGGCTCTGGCGGGTTGGGGCCGTCGTGGCTGATCCGGAGGAATGCGGTGCGGGTCGTGCCGTCTTCGAAGGTGGCGCGGACTTCGACGGTCGAGGGGGTGCGTGCGGCGTCGGTGGCGGTGCCGCTGACGGTGCCGGTGACGGGGTCGATGGAGAGGTCCCACCCGGCTGGTGGGTCGATGAGCTCGAACTTCGCGTCGGTTGGGAGTTCGACGCGATCGCGAAGGTTGAACGGCGTCGCTGTGAACGATGTGCCGTGGGCGACCTCGACTGGTTTGTAGACGGGTTCGTAGATCAGGCGCTGGTCGGCAACGAGCGAGACCGGCACGCTGATGTACTCCGTGGTCCCGTCTGGGTATTTCACACCGATGTCGAGTTTGCGGGTGTTTTCGCCGCGTTGGACGGTGGTACAACTCGGTGCGTAGAGCTGCCCGGCTTCGACTTGGTCGCAGTTGAAGAACTGGAGGCGCACGACAAGGGTCGTGTCGTTTTCGATCGTGGCAACGATGGGCACCCCTTGCGTTTCTCCCCCGCCGGCGACCCAGAACGTTGTCCCCTCCGGCGCCCCGGTCGGGGTGAAACGTGTGCTCTCTGTGTAGAGCTGTCCTGGGACCAGCGGTACGTAACGGGGCTCGGTGTGGAAGCTCGGCTGGTAGCGGTCAGCGTCCTTCACATCAGCAGCCACCGCGTGCGGGGCGCAGGCGATGGCGCTGGTGGTAGCAACGCCGACGGCGAGCAGTTTGTAATTCATGGGTTACTTCACGTCTTCGGTAATGCGTTGGATGAGTCGGTTGATGGCGGTGCTGACGGCGCCGGGGGCATCGAGAGGCGGCATGTGGCCGCTTTCAGGCAGCACCTGCATGTATGCGCGCGGCCAGATCTCGTGGAGTTTCGCGCTCTGGGACACCGGGGTGACGGCGTCGTGGTCGCCGACGAGGATGTAGCCGGGGATGGTGCTGAGCACCTCGCCGGCGTCGAGTTCCGAGTGGTGCAGCAGATCCTCGAAGTAGCCTGCGTAGGTTTCCAGCGGGGTTTCGCGGATCATGGCGGCGTGGAACTGCACCAGCTGGTAGCTCATAGGCCGGAAGTAGAACCCGAGCGCGAGGATCGGGGTGAGCATGTCGGTGACGACTTGCCGCACGCCTTCCGCGAAGTGCGGGGTCACGGCGACGATGCCTTCGATGAAGCGCCCGATCGGCCCGGCCAGGATCTGCGGCAGGCCTTGGACGGTGAAGGGTTCGACCGCGCTGGAGATCTGCACCGAGCCCGCGAGGTTGAATTCGTGGTGGTAGCGCCGCATCATCGAAAGCGAAATCGGTCCGCCGAGTGAGTGCCCGACCACGATGGCGGGTCCGCGCACGTTGCGCTCACGCATGACGGCGGCGACGTCGTCGGCGGCGGCGTCGATAGTTAAGAGATCGGGGTCGACTTTGCCGGTCTGCCCGTGCCCGCGCAGGTCAAGCAGCAGTTGGCGCACCCCGTGGCCTGCGACCGCTTCGGTTTGCAGGAAGAACTCTTCGGCGGCGATGTTGAAGCCGTGGACGTAGACGACGGTGACGGCGTCGGGGTCCTCGGGGCCGAGTTCGTACCAGTGGATGTTGATGCGCTCTCCCCCGGCGTCGACTTCAAGGACGCCCTCGCGGTCGGGCTTGAGCCCGTATTCGCCGTCGCCGGTGTGCAACAGTTCGCGGGTTTCCACGAGCTGTCGGCGCGCTTTCGGCGTCAGCGATCGGAGGTAGGCAACTGTTTGCAGCATGCTTCCACCTTATTATGTGGGTATGGAACTCTCACAACGCTTAGATTTAAGCGCTCTCAAGCTTGACGACGCCCCCTCCGACCCCACCGCGAGCACCGAGGATGCCTCCGCGTTCGCTCAGCTCACGCGCCTTATTGAGCGCGTGACCGGCGAGGACACTGAAGCGCTCGACCGGGAGACCACGCTGGATGGGGCCGGGGTGGCGTCGTTAGATCGTATTGAGCTTGCGGTGCGCATCGAGCAAGAGCTTGGCGTGCCGATTGACGAGGAAACCTACCGGCAGCACTCGACGCTGGGTGAGCTCAGCGCCTACATTGAAGGGCACGAGGACTACAAAGGAGCGTAGCGTGACTATTTCCTATCTCACCGACATGGACGGCGTGCTGCACAAGGAAGGGCAGATGATTCCCGGCGCGGACGCCTTCATTCAGCGCCTGCACGATGAATCGATTCCGTTTATGGTGCTGACGAACAATTCGATGCAAACCCCGCGGGACCTCTCGGCGAAGCTGGTCCGGATGGGCTTGCAGATTGAGCCGGAGCGGATTTGGACGTCCGCCACGGCCACGGCGACGTTTTTGTCGCAGCAGGTCGGAGAGGGTTCGGCCTACGTGATTGGTGAGGCCGGGATGACCACGGCATTGCACGAGGCCGGGTGGATCCTGACCGACCAAGACCCAGACTTTGTGGTGCTGGGCGAGACGCGCACCTATTCGTTTGAGGCGATCACGACGGCCTGCAACCTGATTTTGAAGGGTGCGCGGTTCATCGGCACGAACCCGGATCTGACGGGCCCCGGCCCGAACGGCATTCTCCCGGCGACGGGCGCGGTGGCCGCGATGATTACGTCGGTGACTGGGATGGAGCCGTACTACGTGGGCAAGCCGAATCCGGTGATGATGCGCTCGGCGCTGAACAATATCGGCGCGCACTCGGAGCACACGGTCATGATTGGTGACCGGATGGATACGGACGTGAAGTCCGGCCTGGAGGCCGGCATGCGAACGCTGCTGGTGCGCACGGGAATTTCGGATGACGCCGAGATCGCCCGCTACCCGTACCGGCCAACGAAGGTGATCGATTCCGTTGCCCAGCTTGTGGACGTCATCACCGATCCTTTCGGCGACGGCGCGTACAGCTAGCCCTATCCTGCCGCTTCGATGCTGGCGCTGAAGCCGTACTCGGCGGCTAGCGTCGCGAGCGCGTCCGCGAAGCTGCGCGTGACGTCCGGGGTCGCGCGGAAAGTTTCGCGGCACTGGTAGGTGCCGGAGGCGTCGCGACGCCAGCGGGTGAACCAGGCGTCGTCCCAGAGTGCTTCCTGGTTGACTGGCGCGTCCGGGAGCATGAGCAGGAGCTCTTCGACGCGCATACGCGCTGCGGCGGGCATGTCCTGGATGCTCATGACGGAGGTCGTCGGCGCGGCGCAGACAGAGCGCCACGTACGCGGGGCAACGAGAGTTGTTGTCATTTGTGGGGACCCTTCTGTGTGTGACAGTGCGGCGCACGCGCCCGGTGACTAGCCGGTTCCGCGCCCGCTGACTAGGCGGGCGCATCTTCGTGCGAGACGAGGTTCGTCTTCCCCAACGGCCTCTCGCATCACTTTGCATGACACGAGACACACCGGGCAACCCTCAACAACTGGTTGATCCCCCTGTTTACTGAAGCTCTACTTGAGGGTCAGGGGGCTGCATCGCGGCTACCCCAGTGCCTTGACAGCGTCGAGCACCATGGACCAGAACCGCTCGGCGTCGAGCTTCGTGGCCACGGAGGTGTGGCAGTCGGCGGGCGCGGGGCTGCGGAAGTCCGCCACGGTGCGGCCGGTGGTGAGCAGGCCGTGCGTCTCGACGTCCACCGGTACCTTGACCGTCTCCACCACAGTTGGGTCGATGAGGTAGGCGACGCAGCACGGGTCGTGGACTGGCGGGTCGTCGAACCCCTGGGCGTCCTGGTAATTCTTCCGGAACGCACCGAAGAGCCCGACCACGAAGTCGCCGACATTCGTGCCCAGCGCAGCGAACTGCTCCTCGACCTCTTTGGTTGCCAGCGCCTGGTGCGTCAGATCAAGGCCAACCATGACAACGGGCCACTGCTCGTTGAAAACGATGTGGGCGGCTTCCGGGTCGACGATGATGTTGAACTCCGCGCTTGGCGTCCAGTTGCCGGTGCCATACGCCCCACCCATCAGGACGACCTCCTTGACGCGCTCGACGATGCGCGGCTCCAGCCGGGCTGCAAGCGCGATGTTAGTCAGCGGGCCTGTAGGTACCAGGGTGACGGTCCCGGCGGGCTCGTTCATGATCGTGTCGATGATGAACTGCACACCGTGCGTCTCCTGCACCGACAGCGCCGGCTCGGGAAGCTCGAAGCCGTGGATTTCCATGCCGGTGTCGCCGTGGATCCCCTCGGCGGTTTCCACCTCGCGCAGGATCGGCCGGGTCGCACCCGCGTACAGCGGAACGTCCGTGAGCTTTGCCACGGTCAGCACCTGCGCCGCATTACGCGTCACCTTCTCCAGCGTGTGGTTGCCACCGACGGTGGTCACGCCTAGGAGTTCAATGTTTGGGTTTCCGGCTGCGAGCAGGATGGCCACGGCGTCGTCGTGGCCTGGGTCGCAGTCGAGGATGATCTTGGTTGTCATTTACTGCACCTTCTTTCGTGCCGCGTCTTCTGCGGCGATCGTGTCAGGAAGCGATTCGGGGCGCGGGATGAGGAACGACGTACAGAACGCGCCGATGAGCAGGACTGCGCCCGCGATCATGCCGGCGCGGTAGCCGCCGTTCTGGTCGGCGAACGTGGCCACCACCGCGAAGATCACGGTGAAGGAGATCCCGGCGCCCAGGTTAAACGCGCCCGCGTTCAGGCCAGGCAGGTAGCCCTGGTTCGTCTTCGGCGCCAGCACCACGTGCAGCGACCCGAGCATGATATTCGCGATACCCGCGTAGGTCACACCAGCGGCAACCGACAGCGCCAACAGCAGGCCCTTCGTCGGGTTGGACACCACGAACGTGCCGAAGACCACCGACAGGAACGCGCCGGCGATACCGATCTGCAGCATGAGCTTGTAGCCCACCCGCCCGGCACAGAACCCGGCGATCGGGCCAAACACCAGGCCGGCCAGCGCGTACGGGGTCAGCGTCCACCAGGACACCACGCCCGCCGACATCCCAGGACCGAACGTTTCGTCCTGAGCAAGGTTCGGGACCAGGCCGTTCATCACGGCGAAAATGCCGGTCATGGTCAGGGTGGTCGTCGTCAAGAGCGCCCACGTGCGCCGCTCCTTGAGCAGGTGCGGGGCAACCAGCGGGTGCTCCGTGGAGGACTCGATGCGCCAGAACACCACCAGCGCCACCGCGCCGACCGCGAGCAGAACAATAACCATGAACCAGTTCGCGGCAGCCAACGCACCGGCCTCGTTCAGCGCGGTCAGGATCGCGCCGACGGCCACGACCAGCGGGACCACGCCCTTCCAGTCCATGGCGTAGCCGGCGTCGGACTTCGTCTCGCTCACGCCGAAGTGCACGGCGAACACCGCCACGACCGCGAAGGCGCCGATCACCCAGAACAGGGAGCGGAAGCCGAAGGCAGCTGTGAGCCAGCCGCCCATGATGGCGTCGATACCCGCGATGCCACCGTTAATCGAGGTCAAGATGCCAATCAGCAGCGCGAACTGCTTCTCTTCGCGCACCTCCTGGCGCAGCATCACGGACGTCAGCGCGACCGTCGGCCCCGACACGCCCTGAATGACGCGCCCGATGAACAGCATGGTGACATTCGCCGCCAGCGCCGCAACCACCGAGCCAATCGCGGTGACCACCATCATGCCCACCAGCACTTTTCGACGCCCAATTAAATCTCCCCACCGCGGCATAAACAGGGAAAACAGGGCCGCAGCGGTAAAGAACGCGGTCTGCGTCAACCCGATCTGGGAAGTGGTGGCGTCGAGTTCACGCTCCATCGTCGCCAGCGCGGGCGCCAGCATGGACGCGTTCAGCTGGAACGCGAAGACGGCGGTTAACAGGGCAAGCATGAGGGGCCAAACCTGGCCGGGCGGCAGGCGGTGGCCTGCTTCCGGGGGTGGCGTGTGTGTATCGTGCATGCCCCCGAGTCTAAAGCAGGGCGTTCCAGATGGCAGTGTTCGTTTCCTGCCACAAGGGCTTCGCCCACTCGCCGAACTGCTCGTCAGTGAGCGCGACCATGGCTTGGCCCTGCGCAACCCACAGATAGGTCCCCGCCATACCGAAATGCCCCACCGTGTCGGCCGGCATGGTATCCCCCGTCCAATGGGGGGACTTGTCCCCCTTAATCTCAAATCCGAGACCCCACGGGCATGGCTTTTGCATCCCGTAGCCGGGCACTACCCCACGCAAATCCCCGAACTGGTTGCGGAACGCCCCCGCGACGGTGTCCGGGTGCAGCAGCGTGGGCTGCAGCAGTTCCGCGGCGAACTTGCTCAGGTCTGCGACGCTCGCGCGCGCCCCGTGGCCCGCGGAGCCTTCCAACACTGCCGTCTCCATCCCGAGCGGCGCAAAGACTCCTTCGCGCAGGTACTCCGGAAACGCGATGCCGGTGGTTTCCTCCACGAAGTCCGCAAGAATCTCGTAGCCAGCGGACGAGTAAATCCGCCGCTCCCCGACTGGCTTCTGCGGGCGCCTGCTATCAAACCCGACGCCGCTGGCGTGCGACAGCAGGTGACGCACCGTGGAGCCATCCGGCCCGCACGGGGTGTCCAGCTCGAAGGCTCCCTCCTCCACCGCCAGCAGCACCCCGTACGCGGCGAGCAGCTTGGTCACGCTCGCCAGCTCAAACACCCGGTGCTGGTCCCCGTAGGTTTCCCCATGCGTACCGACGAGCGCCGCCGCGCAGTGCTTCACCGGCCAGGATGCAAGGTGCTCTTCTAAAATCATGCCCACATGATAGCTACTTGCGCACCCACTCGACGTGCACTTCGTAGTCCTGCATCGCGGTGCCCTGCTTGAGCGCCTCCGCATGCGATGTCATGAGCTCCTCCACTCGCGTGTGCGCGCGATCCAGCAACCCCTCCTTGACCGCACTGTCCGCTGCGCGTTTCTCCTCCTCCGCCAGGAAGCCCGTGACGTCCTGAACTTTGACCTGGTTGATCGGGTTCATCGACTGCTTATACACCTGCACGCTCTTATCGTCGATCTCCGAGGAGGTCACGTTCACCTCTGGGACTCGCACCGTGATGGTCTGGGCGGCGTCGTCAATGTTGACGCCGATCGCCTCGACGTCCGCGATGCCCGCCTTGACGGTCCCACTGTAGCTCAGCAAGAAGTTGCGCCCGGTCAGCGGCACTTTCACACCCGCGAGCTCAAGCCCCTTATTGTCGTAGTTGCCCACGTTCGAGTACGCATACTCCTCAACCGAGAGCTCCCCCACCTGCCTAAACGACGCCCCTATCGACGCCTCACTGATCTCCTCCCGACCGACCTGCAGGCCGTTCGGGACCACAAACTTCAACACCGCAAACGCGGTGACCAGCGCAATCACCAGCGCAGTAAGCACCAGCGCGCCTACTCGAAATCCTCTTTTTTCCACGCTGCAAGACTACAGCGGCACGTTACCGCCCGATCTCATCGGGGGCACAGACCCGGATCTTGTCAACAAACTGCTGTGGCGCACCGCGGCCTCGCAGCGCGTCACCGTTGTAGCACGCGGAGTTCAGCCCGCGCTTCGACGTCCCATCCGGCAGCAGCGCCACCCAGCGATCCCCCTTGCGCTCAAACGGCACAATCCAATCCGACTGCTTCTGCCCCGCCACGGCCCACTGACCCTCGCAGTACAGCACAGTCGTCCCGGTCACGCCTGGCCAGCCCGGCATCGCCGCATCAAAGGCCTGCGGAGAGCACTTATTTATCGACGCCCCTCCGAAGCCCAACGCCACCAACCCCGGCACCGTCGACGACAACCCCGTCAGCCCAGCAACCACCTTCGGGTCCACGTTCGGGATCAGCCCCTGCGACACGGCGAACGCAGCTCCCGCACCAACAGCGGCCAGGACACCAAGCGTGATCCCCGCAATTGCAGCCGGGCTCAGTTCCTCGCCGTCAGAGCTGCCGGAGCTGTTGGCCTTGTCCGGCGCGGCCTGCTGCGTCTCCTCCGACCACGCGACAGGCGCCTGGACGGCCGTCACGGACACAGCCGAAGCTACAGTGAGTGCAAGCAGTGAGTGTTTCATAGCGACCACCCTACAACCGCCCACTGTTCATGTCCACGAAACATGCCCTGAACTGGCGATTTTTCAAATCCCAACATCCGGGTTAAAGTATTGCTCGTTGCTTTTAAGCACGTATTCCTCCATAGCTCAGTTGGCAGAGCATTCGACTGTTAATCGAAGGGTCACTGGTTCGAGCCCAGTTGGAGGAGCCAAAGCCCGGGGTTTCCGCATCCCCGGGCTTTGCTCGTTGGGTTTTAGCTTGCGACGTTAAGGGCTTGGAAGTGCCTCTCCCCTTCAGCGCGATCGCCAGGATAGCTCCGACTTCCCGTCTTTCAAACGGCCTTGATCTTTAGACCGGCCCGTTACTAATTCACCCCTCTACAATGCTCCCCTTGCGGTATTCACAGTTGAAAGCCTTGTTACTGCCGCTTAGATCCCGGTCGATTGCCCAGATGGTCCCACGACCAGAGTGCGCACCATCCACTTGATCTTTTATACAGGTCCGGGCCAGCGTGGCCGACTGATGGAAATCGAGGGCCCAGACATCCAGCTACGTTCCTTAGGGTTGATGACAATCCACGCTTCTGCTGGCCGCACGCGCAGACAATGTACTAACGAGCCTAGCTTTTCCATCCATAGAACTGGCACACAGCATCGGTCGGGCGCACAGGCATCCCAAGTGACGGGAAAGTGTGCATACTCAGCGCAGGCCGCGTATTAATTTCCAACACCTTAGCCCCATCAGGTGATGACAAAGAGTTAACTATCAAGTCCACTGCTGCAACATCTAGCCCTCTAAACGCATTCACAGCTCTGGCTGCGAGCCTTGAAAGAGCTGGGGCAACTTTTCCTGTCACTTCAACCGAGACTGCACCTTTCCCGACCAACGGTAGTGTGTTCAGGAACACAATTTCACCAGCTTCCAGTGTCGAAGTTTCGGTAAAGCCTTGCAATTCCAAGAAAGCGGAATCCACGACAATATCCGCGGCCGTCAACTGGGCATTTACACGACGCCTGGCTCTTTCTGACTCCAGCAGAGTCATCACGTTAGACCGACCATCACCAATCAGGAACGGTTGCATTCTGGTTGCCGCAGCTACGCACTCCCCTCCTACTACATAAGCACGTAAATCGAAACCACCCATTTGCTCTTCTACCATAACGTATGGATTCCCCAACGCAGCGGCCGCCGCGTCATCCCACGCCTCTTCAAACGCAGCCTCATCCGAGACGTTGATTGTAACTCCTTGTGTAGCAGCAGCGTTCAGAGGTTTTATGACGACTGGCTTTGACATTTGAGCAAAAAGGTAGTGCCCCAGCTGTCGCTGCGCTGCATTAACTGTATAACCTCTCGGCACCGGCACATCGGCATTTTGCAGCACCATCTTTGAAAGTTGCTTATCGCGACAAAGCCTATCTAGAACAGGCGGATGCTGACCCAACTTCGTTCCGGAGATCCTAGCTACATCGTCTCCCCGGCGATCAACAACAGTGAAGTGTCGCTTATCAGGACGAATCCTTTTTAACTTCCAGCCATCAGGAAGAGAGCGCTCGAGCTCCGCCGCCGACGTGCTCACACGCCCCGCACTGTTGTACTGCAGGCCGCCTTCAATAATGTACTTCTCTACAAACTCACGGTGCGCTTCAAATACCATTACATATACTCCTTACCCAGGATTATGCGCCCTGTAACACCCGCGGAATTGGATGGAACTATGCAGCGGCGTTATCGGTTTCCTAGTCCCACTCTTCTTCGTTCCACTCTTCTTCAGCACGGCAGATCGTATAGGGTAATCTTATACATACCGGCATTAAAGATGCGTTATCCTGCCATTTGCCTTGAGAATTCGCGCCATTTCAGAAATTCATCAGTGCTTTGATATTTTCCAAAGATTAAGCTTGAATCTCCTCAAGGATAGACCACGACCTCTGCTTCCACCTCTGACTGCTACAGCCGCTCAATGCAGTTGAACCGCTACCACGCCTTCGGAACCGACGACGGATTAATCGGTATTTCCAGCAATTCACAATTCACCATCGTGATGAGTCGCAAGAATACCGACAAATCGTACTGGTCAGGTTTCGAGACGGAAAGCAGTGTTTCGATAATGCGCCGGTTATTGAAGGGGTTGAGCGGTTCACCGTAGAAATCCTTCTCAACACTCGACGGCCCATGCCAAGTCCCCATTCGAATACTCCAATAGTATTCATCGAATGGGTCCAAGAATTCTGACGGGCCACCCGTGTCATCAATTAGTTGTTGAAAATATGCAGCAACTTCCTCCAGGTACTTAGATTTGCCATAATCTTCAACTTGACTTTTCGCATTTTTGGAGAGCTTACGATGGTAGACGGCCGCCATCTGAACGGCAGTTTTTGGCTCTTCCAAACCGGCGTTCCACTGGAGTTTACGGAAGTTACTCTGTCCAATTTCCAGGATATTGGCGCTGAAAACCGCAGCAGTCGGATTCGCTATCAGCTTCTGGAGCGGATCGACAGCAGACCAGTGATGGTCCCAAAAATGTGCTCGCGAAAGTGCTGCATTTAGCTCGCCCCTTGGCCTTTCAGTCGCGGTTTCGAAGTGCTGGAAGCCAAAATTTTTACCCAAGTGTGAGGCGACTTTCCGGTCCACGTAGGTGCCCCTGTTGCTGCCGTAGGTGAATGCCTGTAGGTCTCCGCCGGCGTTAAGAGCCACGGCCAGCATGACGCGAGAATCCAAACCTGCTGTGAGCGCAGCCCACACATCGCGATCTGCGGTCAGAGCTTTCCAGCTCTTGGTTGATAAATCTAGTACACGCGACGCTGCCCTCTCCGTCGAAATTTGCTCTAGCGGAGCGAGTGGCCAGATTCTTTGCAGTTTCGCAGTCTTTACTTCCAGCGCGAAGTTTGGTAGCAAGATGCGCACGCCTTTGTAGGGAGTGAAATTGCCAGGAAAAGAGCTGGAGAAAGGCAAATTGAGTTTTTCTTCGGCTCCAGTTTCGCGCCCGGCAAGTAAAGCCGCATGGGAGGCAATCGCGCCGCCTCCATCGGTGTAATAAACAGGACGCATTGAAGTCGCATCTCCTACAACGTAAATGCCCTTGCGACTACCAAAGAGGATTACATAGCGGCCTACGAGATTGTCGAGTGCCTTTGATAGGCTCTTTTCTTGTTTCTGGGAAAGGGCCTCAAGCAATGACTCTGCGATATTCGGTTCCCGGGAGACTGACTTGCAGGTCCCTAAGACTAGAACAAACTCACCTGAATCAGCTTTTTCCGCTGTTGACACCTCGGTCAAGGGGTCAACAAACAGTCCAGGGAGTAGCGGTCCTTCTATAAACCCTTCAGGACAATCCCTCGCTGACTTGTCAAAAAGAAAACCTCTCGGATAAGTCGAACTTTTTGCAATGCTTACCATTCTTCAGCACCACCACAAGCAAAGTTGGATAGAAACAACGTGATGCATCATTCTCCTCAAGAAAATTAAACTATCGCCTCTGTCACCGATGCTGGTGATCTAATAAGTCCTTACCACCCTAGTGCTATTGGCCTTCACTAGAATAAGTCTCAAGATACAGATTAAAGTCTTTACCCCGTAGAAGGTCGGCAGCTAGGCGGCCCTCCGCTTCTAGAAACTTCTCGCCTAGCATTTTGTCAATTCTTTCGAACAGCTGGCCATGATAAGTACCACCCGGATGCGGTGTAATTTCTCCAAGCATTACGTCATTACCAGCACACAGGAAATCAACCCGTACAAAAGGTGCAGGTGTATTTTTAGAAATTAAAGTCGCGTATTCCAGAACTTGCCGAGGAAAACCTTGCCCGTCAAACATTTCCCGTTTTCGGTCGACAATTGTTTTCTCTCCATCCGGTAAATAGAAGCAGAAAAGGTTTTTGGCTTCTTCTCCTACGTTGCGCCTGATCTCTTCGAGCAAAACGGGTTCTCCGTAAAACGCAAACACCTTCAGATCGTGTGCTGGCTGTTCATATGTCCCGACCATCGTTTCTACGATCCAACTCCGGTCTTTATCGCCAAATTCCTTCCGCACCCCCTCCTCAAACGTCTCATAGACGTTCCCTGAGTACACTGATGTAGCCTTCAAATCGCTACTGACCAGGAAGACCCCTCTAGCGGATGAGCCACTTACAGGTTTAATTACAGTATTCGGCTGGACGACAATCTCACTTAAAGCAACCGAATCCATAATCGTGCGTGGCGTAGGGACACCGAGCGCTCTAGCAAACTCGCGGTCGCGGAGCTTTGGATTGCCACCACGCGCAATGCTTAGCCCCTGCTTCTTGAGCTCAGCCTTAACGAGCCGCGTGTGCGATATGCTCGATCTAAAAGAAACACCGACCCTATATGGAATGACATCCTCATTAAACGAAATCTTGATATCTTTCCAGCTCAACCGAGCATAGAGCCCCTGCAAAATTCGCTTTCTAGCCGCTGGCTCAATGCTCTTATCCTTCTTGATCGCAGCTATCGTACGGTAAACGTCCTGGAGTGCACGAGAATAAGCCTCCCCTGCCCGGCGGGCAGACGCAATACGGTCTTCTGAAGACACGGCGTTTCGGTTTTGATCATTCATAAATGTCTCCTCTGGTCCTCGAATCAATACGACCTACGTAAACCGCATTGATACCTCTCAGTACATGGACTTTGCCCACTGGATGAAAAGCCGCTACAGACTCGCCCAAGTAGGTTATGGTACCTCAGTCAACGCCCCATATGTCCGGAATCATCTCGCACAAGACAGAATCCGCCTTTAACGTACGACAACATACAACAATTAACGAACAACCGTAAGCGAGTCACTGGGCAGGTTGCCCAAATGGGTTCACCCGCTTGACAGCTGCATCCCTAATCTCTTGCGGAACCCAACGCGGCGCAACTACTTCCCAGTCGATGTGGCGCATTCACCTCCTAGACAGAGGACCGACTCGTATTCGACTCAGCATCCTGGGTGCACTGCTGAAAATTGTTCTCGAAAGCAGCGTTGGCAAGGTGGCGGCAGTTTCTCCGTTTGTGGTTGAATCGCCCGCCCCCACTGTCATAATATGGTAAAAACACCTGGCATCGTCATGCAGCGCATGACCGACGAGGAGATACTTTTCCGTCAGGATGCCGAAATCAACGCAGGGCAATGCCTAGATGGGCGAAAGGGTCGGTAAAGTTGGCCAAGGGATTTCTAGGCAATACGCGCTTCAGTCTTTACGAACCTGCCTCTTCGTCCTGGAGGCTTTCCAGACAAATGGGCAAGCAAGCCCAGACCAGATACGAGGAGTACCTTTATTCACCGGCCCGTATGCGTAGCAGGGTAGAGATATTCTTTGACTATTCACTACCGATACTCGACGAGGCCAGCCGAAATCACAACGTTCACCACCAAGTCAGTTATTCCCAAGAACTGCCGCTTTCATATCAGAGACATTTAGAGATTGCCCAGCAGGAGTACGAATGGTTGCATTTGGATCTTCGGACACCAAACAATCGGAAGGGAACCCCACTAGACAACCTGGCGCGTAAAGCACTTTCAACAGGGGACATATACGCGGAGTATCGTCTTGACGACGATGATCTTCTTGCCACAAGTTATTTTGATCATCTCGACAGATACCTAGATGGTGCGCACGCGGGTTACTATGTCTCTTTTGGCCTCGGCATACAGGCTTATTTCGATGGCAAGGCTTTCCGTGAACCGAGGCTTGAGCACCGCCCAAAAATTGCTATTGGACTTGCACGGATTTGTAAGATCTCCGATTCAGGAGCGATTATCGGCCCACCTCGCGTTGCACACACACGCACCGACCGACGTGCTCCGGTCATCATCGATAGTAGGTCCGTTGAGTATTTGCACACGCTCCATATGGAGCAGGACTCTGGGGTAGACAAGCCGGATGGAGACCTAGGCAACAGGTTTCGGAATTACCTAAACCAACCGAAGCCCAACGATCTATTATCCGCTGAGCTTTTCCCGGGAATAGAGTTTGGCTCCCTAGAAGACGCCGAACAAATAAAGATGTTAATAGGCGCACATGCACATTTTGCAAGTCTCCGCGGGTTGGCGAGAAAAGCTCTCAGGTATCTCCGATTTCCTCAGAATTAGATTCGTTGAGGGCCTCACCTTCAGCTCCATCTGCAACGAGGTTCTGACCATGGCAGATCAATATCTCGCCGGGTGACACAACCGATTTTAGAGTCACGTGATGTCACGGCGCATAGCTAATCTCACGATTAAGGATGCCTACAATCGCGTTCTAAGGCCTTAGCGTTGTCGAGTCCCGACCCGCTTCCCGTCATTGATAGCTCCCCAAGCTTCAATTGAGACAGGATTACAACTCCTAGTTCACGTCTGTTATGTCCATAGAGTTCTTGTTGCGCGCGTGCATTTAGTAACAGGGACCTGACCCCTGTTTGGTAGAAACCAGCTGGCGAAACCGGTCGTAGCTGTAATGACGCTGACCCGGCTGGGCGGGAGTGGTGGTGTAGCGAGCCCACAATACCTGCAATGTTTGCTTCACACGCCCTGTGCGTGCTTTGACGACCGCGTCAAAGTCAATCGGGACGAACTCGCCT
>OJKZ01000364.1_pt1 | contig 18207 bp, 12 predicted proteins | sample 1596791 | NCBI WGS metagenome assembly OJKZ01 (sample SAMEA3904677, study PRJEB24821) | metagenome | biome: Builtin; feature: hospital; material: surface | place: USA | collected 2013-06-04 | reverse complement strand
GTCAGTCAATCAGTGCGACACCCTAGCGGGGTCGCGGGATCGCTAGCAACGCCTGCCCCCCGGGTCGTCGGGGCTACGCCCCTTGACCCGGGTCTAAAAAGCGGGCACCCCTGTCGGGGTGCATCGTTCACCACTCTTCACAATGAGTGGAGTGGCTCCTGTAACGCTCAAATGCGTCACCCATAGATCCGGAGATCGGACGGATTAGAGGCCGGTATCACAGGCTGTGGGGCTCTCCGTAACGGACTGGGGGTCAGCAGCAGGAGGTGGGCTGTTTCTATTACCGGTAATAGGTTTGACTATTACCGATATTAGTGTTCACTAATACCGACTATAGTTTTGTCTAATATCGGTATTAGTCCGAGGGCATCTTCATCCCCCGACTACTACCGCTCCGGGATGGGGAGGATAAAGGTGGGGACCGGCTGTCCTCCGGCGGTGCGCAGGTTGGCATCCGTCCAGCCGGTGAAGGCATAGGCGATGGAGACGATCCGGAGTGATCCCTCGGGACACATGATCCTCAGGCTAGCCCCGTCGATCTCGCCACGCAGCGGGATCCACTGCCCATCCAGCGTCTCCCCAAGGAGACCCCGTAACTCCGCACCGTCGGAGGTCTCGAGGGTCCCTTCGCCGGCATCCAGTGAGAGCCTCCATCCATCGGCACACGCTTCGATGCGTAAGGGTCTCGCCGCAGTTGCTTCTGCCCCGGTGCGGTGGCCGTAGACAGACTGAAGAGCCAGCCGTGCAGCACGCTCGCCGAGAGGCGTCTTGTCGTGGTAGTGCACATCGCCTCGCTCGCCGAGGTCATAGCTGGTGACCAGGCTTACCCCCTTCATCTCCTCAGCCAGACGGCGCTGCAGGTCTCTAAATCGCCCCCAGGAGGGACGGTCAAGGTTGCTTAGCTGCACCGTCAGCACAGGCAGATCGGAGCCGAAGTGACGACGCAGATCCCGCACGAAGTGGGGGAAGAGGAGACCATACTGCTCCGCATTCTCCGCATCACTCTCGCCCTGATACCACAGCACGCCGGAGAGCGACTGACCATAGATAAGGCGGTAGCCGGTCTCTTCGTTGAAGGAGGGGTCATAGCTGTGCCGCTGGAAGGGATCCCTCGTGAGCTGCAGGTTGGTCTCCATTCGCTCCCGACACCACCGCATGGTGTAGTCGTTGTCTCGCCAGTGGTCAAAGACCTTGGTAAACCTTGGATCGTCCTCCAGAATGTCTCTGCTCACCCATGAGGTGAGAGGGGTACCGCCATTGTCGATCTCGATGACGCCTACCGGCACGTCCAGTTTGCTTGCCATCTGTGTGGCAAAGGCGTATCCCACGGCGGAGAAGTCGAGTGCCGTCTCGGTACTGACTGCCTTCCATTCGCCGTGATAGAAGTCGAGCTCATTGGCCCGACGCAGAGCCTCCTCGCTCCATGGCCTGCTGTCTGTCTCGGCGAAGTGTCTCAGGCGAAGCAGCCGCAGGGTGCTCTGCCGGGGATGACGTGTCGCGGCATAGTCCGATCCGCCGGTGGCATCCCTAAGAGGGAACGCCATATTGCTCTGACCGCTGACGAGCCAGACCTCTCCCACGAGGAGGTCAGAGAGAGTGATCTTTTTCTCCTTTCCCTCCAAGGACAACACCTGAGGATCTCCGGTTGCCTCTCCGGCGGGGAAGGTGATTGACCACTTCCCATCATCCCCCACCGGCGCTGAGAGATAGCTCTCGCCTCGCCACTTTAGAGTAACCCGATCCCCTCTGTCTGCATGACCGGTGATCGTGTGGGTCGTCCCCCGTCTCATCACCATGTGGGGCTGCCATGCGCCATCGAGACTGAGACCGCCGTAGTCGCCCGTAAGGGATAGGAAGACTGTCTCTGCCAGATGACGAGCTCCGCGAGCATTGGGGTGGAGCGTGGGCGGATCGGTAATCAGATCGGGGCGGTGGCGAAACGCCTCGTAGAGATCGATAAATCCCGTCTGACGGGCCTCCGCCACCCGTGGGATCAGTCCCTGCAGGATCCGGTACCAGTCGTGTGTGGAGGAGATGTATCGTGAGTGACAGGGGAAGATGGGCGTCATACTGCAGATCCTAATGTCCATCTCCGGATTGACCGCCCTGAGGGAGTCGATCAGGGCGCAGTAGTCCGCCACGAAGCGATCCCGGTAGTGCGGGAAGTTGCGGGGGTCGGTGTCATTGAGTCCCAGGTGGATCACCGCCACGTCGGGCTTGAAAGCGAGTGCCGCAGCATACTCCTTCGTCTCCACGTAGGGATTGTGCCCGTCCCGGAGGAGGGTGGATCCGCTGTGACCGAAGTTTCGCACCTCATACCCCTCGCCGAGGAGCTGACCGAGGATGGTGGGGTAGGACTGCGCCGCCGGATCCTCCAGCCCGTAACCGTAAGTGACAGAGTTGCCGACGCAGGCGACCCGGACGCGCTGCGCCGAGAGCGAGGGCATAAGCGCCAGGAAGCTCCATAGGAGCAGCAGAAGAGTTCTTCGTCTCATGATATGTCAGATAATATTGAGGAGAAACCGATAGGCGGAGATATACTATATGGTGTGGTCAGACGAGATGGCCCAATAGGGTGGCACTGGTGACGTCGTCGATGTGGCAGCGAACCGTGTCGCCGAAGTGGACGCCCTCCTTCTTGTCAAATACCACCACCTTGTCCTGCGAAGTGCGGCCGGAGAGTTGGGCCCTGGATCGCTTGGAGAAGCCCTCGACGAGCACCTCCACCTCTTGACCGATCTGACGCCTATTCGACTCCTCGGAGAGCCGTCGCTGGAGGTCGATCATGCGGCTGAGTCGGTCGATCTTGACCTCCTCCGGCACGTCGTCATCGAGGTACTTGGCAGCGTAGGTGCCGGGGCGCTCGGAGTAGTAGAACATGTAGGCGCTATCGAAGGGAACCCACTCCATCAGCTCTAGCGTCTCGCGGAAGTCCTCCTCCGTCTCGCCGCAAAATCCGGTAATCATGTCGGTGGTGATGGCGCAGTCGGGGAGGATCCGGTGGATCGCCTCGACGCGTCTCTTGTACTGAGCGACGTCATAGCCACGTCGCATCCGCTTGAGTACCGCATCGGAGCCGCTCTGAAGGGGGAGATGGATGTGGCGACAAATATTGGGGTGCGCCGCCATGGTGTGGAGCGTCTCGTCGGTCATGTCCATGGGATTGGGTGACGTGAAGCGGATCCGCATCTCGGGAGCTCGCTCGGCCACTAAGGCGAGGAGGCGGGGGAAGTCGGTCGTCACTCCCGACTCGTCCGTGTAGGAGTAGGCGTCGACGGTCTGACCGAGGAGCACCACCTCCCGGTAGCCCATCTCCCGCATCTGGTCGAGCTCGGCGAGGATGCTCTTCACCTCACGACTCCGCTCGCGACCCCGGGTGTAGGGGACGATGCAGTAGGTGCAGAATTGGTCACACCCTCTCATTATAGATATGTATCCCGAGATATGGACCCCGGGGAGCTTGACCGGCACGATGTCGGCGTAGGTCTCGGAGCGGGAGAGGGTGACATTGACCGCCCGCTCGCCGGCCTCGGCGGCGCTGACGAGATTGGGCAGATCTTGGTAGGAGTCGGGGCCGGCGACCAGGTCGGCGTGGTGCTCTGTGATAAGCGCCTCCCTCACATTCTCAGCCATGCAGCCAAGTACGCCGATGAAGATCGGTCGGGCAAGCTTCTCCCTCAGAGCCCTTAGCTGAGAGAGGCGGGTGTAGATCTTCTGCTCCGCATTCTCTCGCACGGAGCAAGTATTGAGGAAGATCGCATCGGCTTGGTCGATCTCCTCGGTCGTCTCGTACCCAATCGTTTGCATCACGGCACGGATTACCTCGGAGTCGGCGACATTCATCTGACAACCGTAGGTCTCTAAGTATAGATATTTCGTTTCCTGCATCTTATACGTCTCTTTAGCGCCCCAAAGGTACGAAAAAGCGAGGGGGATTAAACTCTTTGTCACGTTAGTCGTCAGACGTGTAGGGAGCGAGGGTGCCGGCATCTGAGACAATTTGCTTAGATTTGGATCGGAATACCGCCTGATAGAGAACTGTGGATATGGAAATTGTACTCATCGTTTTGGTGCTGGCCATTGTGCTGAGCAAGTTACTGGGTAAGTCCGACGTCAAGGCGTCGAGCGACCGGGACTTGTCTGCCGAGGACGAGGATGTGACGTGGGGGGAGATCAAGCAAGAGCTAAGGGAGCTCCTCGGGTCGTCCTCCAAGCGGGCTAAGGCTCGCGGTCGACTGCAGCGAGAGCGTAAGCGCCGACCCAAGCCTGTGCCCTCGGTGCGGAGCGTAGAAGAGATGACCCCTCGCTCCACGGACACGACGATGCGGATGAGGGACTACCACAGTACGCTTCGGCCGAGTGACTATATCCTCCGAAGACGACAGGATGAGATGGAGCATCTCTCGCACTCTGCGGTCAGCGAGTCTGAGGAGAGTCTCGGGAGCAGTCTCTTCGACACCGAAGACCGAAGCCGGACGCTCCGCGAAGCGATCTTGAGAGCAGAAATCCTGAGACGGAGAGGCGCGTAAGAGGTCGGGAGTGAGCTCAGAGGGTGTTGTTTTGACCGCTAATTCACAGCGATGAGATCTCGTTTTTGATGAAATAAGATTTTATTTACTACCTTTGTGGTGTAATGGCAGGTATCCTGCTGCCCTGCTCCGGCAATGGGCGTGGAGACTTGACCATTAGCAATGCAAACATTATACATAACAGATACACTAACGAATTTTGAAAATTATGAGAAAGACTCTTCTTACACTCTCCGCTGTTGCTGCAGGCCTCATCGGCATGTCAGCTAATGCGCAGGAGGTAAAGTCCAACGAGGAGTACCTCGCAGAGACCCCCGCTAATAAGGTGGCTTTTGAGCCCACCAGCAGCCACTGGTTCATCCAGGCTCTCGGTGGTATCAACGTCCCCTTCTACACCCACTGGAAGGATGGTGCTGTAGTTAAGTCTCAGAGAGACGCAGACTTCGGCGACAAGTACAGCTGGAGCGCAGGCATCGCTGTAGGTCAGTGGCACAACCCCTACTTCGGTACTCGTCTGGCTCTTGACTACAACAACATCAAGGCCTTCGGTGCTGCTAAGCCCATCGAGCTCCGCACGCTGAATCCCCACTTTGACTTCCTCTTCGACATCACCAACTACTTTGCTCCCTACGATGCCAATCGTGTATTCCACGTAGTTCCCTACCTCGGTGTAGGTTACTTCGGCTCTAACATCATGGGCAAGGATCAGGATGAGTCTGATGAGAACTTCAAGGCTATCTTCAAGGATACGAAGGTGAACGGCGCTGAGGATCAGTTCTTCGGTGAGATCGATCACGCTATCTCTGCCAACCTCGGTATCGACTTCAACATCAACTTCACCCCGCGCGTTGCTCTGACCATCGCTCCTCAGGCTACTTTCGTGCCCGGCTTTGATCACGGTGACATCATCACCGGCATCCGTGGCGGTCTTACCTTCAACGTAGGTGACGTAGAGTTCAACGGCGTACAGCCCATGGACTGGGATCTCGTAAACGGTCTCCAGAGCCAGCTCAACGACCTCCGCAGCCAGAATGCTGAGCTCAGCAAGCGTCCCGTACGCTGCCCTGAGTGCCCCGAGGTACAGCCCACCGTTGTTGCTCAGAACTATGAGAATGTCGTATACTTCCGTATCGACAGCTCTAAGATCGACAAGAACCAGGAGATCAACCTCTTCAACACCGCTGAGTACGTAAAGGCTAACAACACCCCGATCACCGTGACCGGCTATGCTGACGTACAGACCGGTACCTCTGACTACAACATGCAGCTCTCTGAGAAGCGTGCCCGCAACGTAGCTGACAAGCTCATCAACGAGTACGGTGTGCCCTCTGAGCTGATCACGATCGACTACAAGGGCTCTGACGTTCAGCCCTATGACATCAACGCTTGGAACCGCGTAGTCATCATGAAGAGCAAGTGATCCGATCCCCTAAGGGATAGTCACTAATCTATCGAGAGGTCTCGCAGGCAAGTCCTGTGGGACCTCTCCTTTTTTGCATTCTGATATATGGGAAAATAGCTACATTTGGCAATAGATCGGACTATTGCCGATAAGAAGCCCGGTCTGCAAGTAGAGTGGTATGCATAGACAACATCATCATGAACGAAGATAATAGCAAGCTGCTGATCTATCAGGCACTGCCCAGGCTCTACGGCAACGTGAGCGGAAAAAACCTGCCCGGTGGTTCGATCGAGGAAAACGGCTGTGGTAAGATGAGCCACTTCACCTGTGAGCGGCTTGATGACCTCAGGGAGCTCGGCTTTACCCACGTCTGGTATACCGGTATCCTCGAGCATGCCACTACTACCTCCTACCCAGGGATCATGCATGATCATCCGGACGTGGTGAAGGGACGTGCCGGCTCACCCTATGCGATCAAGGACTACTACGATGTCGATCCGGATCTTGCGGACGATCCTGAGGAGAGGAGGGAAGAATTTAGGCAGCTAGTGGAGCGAACTCACGCCTCCGGTCTCGGGGTGATCATCGACTTTGTCCCCAATCACCTGGCACGACAGTACCAGTCGGACTGTAGTCCACAGCTGGAGGAGGACTTCGGCGAGCGGGACAATAGGGACATGCGCTTCCGGCGGGACAATAACTTCTACTACCTCACCGACCAGATGCTGGTGATCGGTTCAGACTACGGACCGGAGCCATCCGCCTACTCAGAGTATCCCGCTCGGGCGACGGGTAATGACGTCTTCCACGCCCACCCCTCTCGAGACGACTGGTACGATACGGTGAAGCTCAATTACGGCGTCGATCCCGATACCGGGGTGGGACACTTCGACGAGCCGGTGCCTGACACCTGGGACAAGATGTACCACATCCTCTACCACTGGGCGATGCAGGGGGTGGACGGCTTCCGGTGTGACATGGCGGAGATGGTACCGGTACCCTTCTGGCACTGGGTGATCCGGAGGCTCCATCCCGACTTTCCGCAGCTCCTCTTCATCGGAGAGATCTACCAGCCGTGGCGCTATCGGGAGTATCTGGATGCCGGGCTGGACTACCTCTACGACAAGGTGGGGCTCTACGACACACTGATCGGCGTGCTGAGAGGAGAGCGAGCCGCCTCCGATATCACCACCGTCTGGCAGTCTCAGGAGGGACTGTCGGGTCGGATGCTCCACTTTATGGAGAATCATGATGAGCAGCGGCTTGCGAGTGACTTCATCGTCGGCACCGGTGCCAAGGGGATCCCCGCTGTGGCGGTGTCGGCTCTCATCGATGGCGGTCCGATGATGATCTACTTCGGTCAGATGCTGGGTGAGCATGGTATGGATGAGGAGGGCTTCTCGGGACGAAATGGCAGGACCACGATCTACGACTACTGGTCGATGGAGTCCATGAGGGCACTTCACCAGCCGGCTCTTCGAACAGAGGAGCAGCGGGAGCTCCGAGAGCGGTACCGTCGACTGCTTGAGCTGGTTCGCTATCCGGTCTTCGACCATGGGCTTTTCTTTGACCTAATGTATGCGGTAGGCGACAGGCTGGATCCCGGGAGACAGTATGCCTTCCTCCGCTACCGTCCGGGCAAGCTGGCACTTGTGGTCGCTAACTTTGCCGATCATACTGCCGATCTCGCACTGCCGCTCCCGAGACACGCCTTTGATACCCTGCACTGTCAGGAGGGGAGGAGCTGCAGGATGCTTGACTTCCAGAGCGGAGACGAGGAGGTGGTGACACTGGAGAGTGATCGACCCTACACCATCAGGGTAAGGCCGCATGACTACGGCGTACTCCTCTTTACTCCCCCTGAGTCCTTACTTCCCCGAGTGAGATGACCCGTGAGATAGAGACTTACTTCGAGCAGAAAGGCGTCAGGCCGACTGCCAATCGGGTACTTGTGCTGAGGGCGCTCCGAGCTGAGGAGCACCCGGTGACGCTGACTGACCTGGAGCTGACGCTGAGCCCGATGGACAAGTCCAGCATCTTCCGTGTGCTTACACTCTTCTTAGAGCAGGATATCGTCCACGCCTTTGAGGACGGACGAGGGCTGCTCAATTACGAGCTCTGTGGCAGTGAGGGACCCTGTGACCGACGGGACGAGCACATCCACTTCTACTGCGAGTCATGCCGACAGTCCTTCTGCATGGAGGACCTGCCGCTGCCCGAGATGGTACTGCCGGAGGGCTTCACGCCGCACTCCATCTCCTTTGTCATCAAGGGCGAGTGCCCCGGGTGTCGCCGTCGGCACGAGAGTGACTGACCACGATCAAAAAGGAAGCAAAGAGCCAACCCACTCAGGAGGATTTCTAATACCGGTATTAGTCTTGCCTAATACCGGTAAAAGTCTCTTCTAATACCGGTAATAGATAGAGGGTAAAGTCCTCTCCGGACTTAACTTGCTTAAGAAAATAATCCAGTATCTTTAGCTTCTGAAACAAAACCGATTTTTCCACTATTTTATATGATGAATCGAAGACTTAATACACTCCTGTCGCTCCTTCTGATGTTAGCCTTCGTCACAGTGGCAAAGGCACAGACTGAGAGCGGCCTCCGGGTCATCACCGGTCTCGTACTTGAGACCAATGGTGAGCCGATCCCCGGTGCGACGATCTATGCACCACAGGCTGCCAAGGGGGCGATCTCTGAGGTGGACGGCTCCTTCAGGATCGAGGTCCCGGTCGGTGAGAAGACACTCTCCGTCAGCTATGTGGGTATGTCGACTGTTGTCCTGAGTCTCAAGCCGGACAAGTCCTACTACAAGGTGACCCTCTACGAGGATGTGGCCAAACTGGACGAGGTGGTGGTCACCGGCTACCAGACGATCTCTAAGGAGCGTGCAACAGGTTCATTTGCGATCATGGGCAAGGACGACATCAGCAAGAAGCTGGACACCTCTCTCCTCAAGCGGCTGGAGGGTGGCGTCGCAGGTCTGCAGTCTCGTGGGGGAGGTGAACTGCAGATCCGTGGCATCACCTCTCTTCTCGGTAATACGAAGCCACTGATCGTGGTGGATGGGATGCCGCTCGAGGGCGATCTCTCGAGCATCAATCCCTCCATGATCGAGCGAGTGACGGTGCTTAAGGATGCGGCTGCCGCCTCTATCTATGGCGCGAGAGCTGCTAATGGCGTCATCGTCATCAATACCGTGAGTGGCTCTCGAGATGGGGGATTCAGTCTCACTTATGACGGGGTGATGGAGATGACGGCAAAGCCCTCGTATGACTACCTACACCGCCTCTCCTCCGCACAGCTCGTTGAGCTCTCGGAGTATGTCATGCAGAGCCAGTTCCCCGGTATCACCTGGTCCCTGCTCTCATCCCAGAGGCAGGCTTACCCCTACTTCATGGAGCTCTTCTCCAAGCGGAGTGAGGGGCTGATCTCTGACACAGAGTATCAGGCAGAGCGTAGCCGACTGGCAGGCTACAGCAATACCGGCGATATAAGGGATGCACTTCTTCGTACGGGGGTAATGCAGACACATAACGTCAGCATGATCAAGTCCGGTAAGGGTAATCGCTTCATCGCTTCGGTCAATTATGCCGGCAATCACCCGACGGATGCTCTGTCACGTGATCGGTCGATCGGCTTCTCGCTCCGTAATCTGATCGACTTCTCTGACCGTCTCTCGAGCGATATTTCCGTGTCGGGTAACTATGGACGATCCTACTCCGACGATGGTTCCCCCAGTGCGCTCAGTCTCCTTTATAGCCTTCCCTCTTATGTGCCCATAGTAGACAACGGATCCTATCTGAGTCTCCCGACGGAGCGGAGTGAGAGCTCCAAGGCGGATCTCCTGGCGAAGGGTCTGGAGAGCGAGGAGTACAATCCTCTCCGTGATCGTAGCATGGAGTGGTCTCGAGGGGAGAATAGCTACACGCGTGTCAATGCAAAGCTGTCCTATAAGCTGCTCACCGGTCTCACACTTGATGGTCAGCTGCAGGTGGAGAATGGAGCCAATTACAGCAAGGGCTTTGCTGACGCCACCTCCTACACCGTCCGGCAGATGCGGAATGCCGCCACTGTCCTCGAGGATGGCAGTTATGTCTCTTACATACCGAAGGGAGGGCATCTTCGCGAGACCCGTGGAGGGATGACCGGCTATACAGCGAGGATGCAGGCCAATTACGACACCAGCTTCGGCGAGGACCACCGACTGACTGCCCTCGCCGGTACGGAGTGGCGGAGGATCCACTCCACCTCCACCTCGTCCTACCTGATGGGTTACGATGATATCTCTCTGGGATCGGTCCCCTATGACGCCGGTAAGCTTGCCAATCTCTCCGGGACGATGGCGATGAACGGTCGCTTCACCTTCCCCTCCAATCGCTACAATCGGGTGACCGACCATGACGATCGCTTCATCTCGATGTACGCTAATTTCTCCTACGATTACCTGGATAAGTACAATCTCACCGGTAGTGTCCGCATCGATCAGTCCAATCTCTTCGGCACCGACCCGAAGATCCAGTACAAGCCACTCTGGTCTCTCGGTGCCGCCTGGGCGATGCACAAGGAGGACTTCATGAAGGAGGTGACCTGGATCGATCGTCTCACCCCTCGCCTTACCTATGGCATCGGAGGAAATATCCCTAAGGTCGGTGGTCCCTATATGATCGTCCGGACCGGACAGTATGGAGAGATGAACCACCTGCCCGGCAGTACCATCCAGACGCCGCCCAATCCCTCCCTCACCTGGGAGCGGACAGCGACGCTCAATCTCGGTCTCGACTTTGCCATCCTCCATAATCGCATCAGCGGATACATCGACCTTTACAACAAGGCAACGAGCAACCTCCTCGGTACCCGATCCGGTGATCCGACACTTGGCTGGGCAAGTCTCTTGATGAACTATGGAGCAATGAACAACCGAGGTATAGAGATCACACTTCATACCATTAATCTCCAGAGTCCGGACTTCCGCTGGAGCACTGACTTCACCTTTGCTTACAATCGCAACCGAATCCTCGATGTAGACGAGCCGAACAAGAGCGTCAATAAGTACATCATGAGTGACTACGGTGTGCAGACCTCCGGGTATCCGGTCAATAGCCTCTTTGCTCTCCCCTGGGCCGGACTCTACACCACCGATGAAGAGGGCAATCGGATCGAACAGGGACGCCCGCACGTCTATACTACCACCCCCGATGGTAAGAGAGTGGCGGTCACGGAGACAGAGCGTATGGAGGATCTGATCCACGTCGGTACGCTCACCCCGGTGTGGAATGGCGGTCTCACGAATACTCTTGAGTACAAGGACCTGTCGCTCTCCTTTGCCTTCGTCTACTATGGCGGTCATAAGCTGCGCCAGGTGGTGGCTCCCTATCTCTCCGGTCTCAATTTTGTCACTGCAGGGACCAATACGGATGCCGACCTGATCCATACTTGGCGCAAGGAGGGCGATGAAGACAACCCCCTCACCACACCTCTGCTCTCAGGTAATGATCCCACCGATGGCGAGAAGACTTCCTGGTACGGCGCCGATAAGCACGTCCTCTCCGGAAATTATATCCGTCTCAAGGATGTGGTGCTTACCTACAGACTGCCGTCGACGCTTCTCCGATCCATGCACCTGACCGATGTGACCCTACGTCTCCAGGCCAATAACCTCTGGTACTATGCTGCCAATGGTAAGGGCATTGACCCTGAGGCTTACTCCTTCGGGATGGGGACACCGGCACGACTGCCACAGGTGCCTGCTTCCTTCTCCTTCGGGCTCTCACTTACGCTCTAATCTATCGACTCGTAACGTATGAAAGTGATATACAAAACACTCGCCCTCCTCGCGCTCTCGCTGATGCTCAGCGGCTGTAAGGACTTCCTCGGGAATGTCCCCAAGGGCTACCAGATACCGACTAAGGTGGAGGAGTATGAGCTGCTGCTCAATGACGACAAGCTGACCTCTCTCGCCTCCTCCGAGTATGATCTGATGGCGGATGAGATCTATGTGCCTGCCGCACTCGATGAGGACCTCTACTACCAGACGACGCTGAAGAATATGACGCCTGTCTGGAGGCGTATCTATCTCTACCAGGCACCTTTCTATGGCCCTGACAAGGCGGATGGCAATTACGATGCAGCCTACAGTAGGATCTTTACCTACAACTCCATCCTCACCGGACTTAAGACAGCGTCTGGAAACGAGACTGAGATGTCTCGAGTCCGTGCGGAGGCGCTTGCCGGTCGTGCCCTGGAGTATCTGACCCTCGTCGGTATCTATGGTCCGTCGTACGATAAAGGGCGTGCTGCAGAGATCAAGACTGTTGCTCTACTCACCGACAACGACATCAATCATAAGGATCTCTCGCCCGCTACTCAGGAGGAGGTCTACCGCCAGATCATCGCAGACCTGACGGAGGCACTGCCTGCTCTGCCCGACCAGCCCTCCGGCAATGCTTACCGCATGAGCAAGGGCGCTGGCTACGGCATCTTCGCTCGCGCCGCCTGGCAGATGAGGGACTATGAGACCGCGCTCAAGTATGCCTATAAGGCACTAGAGACTAAGAGCGAACTGGTAGACTACAAGACGCTTGACTTTAACGAGGGAGAGTGGCAGGCAGGGGTGCGCAATAGCTACCCCGAGGCTCTCCTCAATCCGGAGAATATCCTCATCCGTCACCTCTCGCCTCTCAGCGGTCTTGATGAGTATGCCCTTGTCGGCCATGAGATTCCAGGGCTCTTCGAGGGGACAAAGGATCGGCGACGTGAGATCTTCATCACGAGTGTACCCGGTGGAAGTGCTGAGAGTTGCCCTCCGGGCGAGCTGGTATGGAACCCTGCCATTCGTCCCAATGTCGGCATCTCTACGCCTGAGATGTACCTTATTGCAGCAGAGTGTGAGGCGAGGGTAGGGAGTGCGGATGAGGCACTTCGTCTCCTCGATCATCTGCGTGACTATCGGATCGTGGACAATCATCCTCTTCTGATCAGCGATCGCACGGAGCTGGTCCGTGCGGTTCTTGATGAGCGGCAGCGGGAGTTCCTCTTCCGGGGTTTCTTCCGCATCGTCGACCTGAAGCGACGCGCTCAGGACCCCGACTTTGCCGTCACGGTCACCCACTATGACGAGAAGGGCAATCCCGTCGTTGCATCTCCCACGTCGCCGGACTACCTGAGAGTACCGCTTCCCGCCAAGGTGCTTGCCTTCTGGGAGAGTCAGAAATAACGTCTGTACGCTACACATGCTATGAGGAGATATCCGGGCTACCGGGTGTCTCCTCATAGTTTTTTGCTAAGTAGAGAGGACGGAATATTACTCTGTCAAGTGAATGACTTAAATCCTAGTGCTGGAAAGGTAGTGCCTCTCAGAAAGTCAATGTCTTATTGGAGCTCATCCACTCCATTAGATGTAATAAGTGCTATCACTTGTCGAGTTGTGGGGACTTTAAATCCCTCCTGTCTTAAAACAGTTACAGAATAGCCTTAGCCCTCCTGTTGATCACAATGAATAAGGGTTCCTTAGACGTTGTATTCACACTATTTTTCCGTACATTTACAATGAAGTTATTGTTAAATAGAGGTAATGCGTATGTCTCCAATAAAGGAAGCAGTACACAGGACATCATTGTTTCTCAGCTATAATTCCAGAGCTGACAGAAAGACGCATGGGCAGTTTTTCACCCCAGAGACTACTGCCCTATTTATGGCGTCTATGTTACATGTTGACATGGGTAAGAGTTCTCTAAGGATCCTTGATGCCGGTGCCGGTAGTGGTATTTTGTCAGTGGCGTTGTTAGATCATATTCGTAAAAGCGGTTATCAGGGCTTAGTAGAGCTGGTGTGCTATGAGAATGACGAGAACGTTCTTGGCGTTCTCGCAAAGAACCTTGCTTCTATCAATGACCCTAATTTCATTTTTGAAATTCGAGGTGAGAATTACATCACCTCCCAAGCTTTTGATTCCGACACGGCTCTATTTGAGAGAGAGAATACAGAACGCTACGATCTTGTGATAGGTAATCCCCCATACAAGAAAATACCCAAGAATTCACCCGAAGCATTGCATATGAAAAGTGTGTGTCATGGGTCTCCCAATCTATACTTTCTTTTCTGGGCTATGGGTATTCATAACCTTAAAGAGGATGGTGAGCTTGTCTATATTGTCCCAAGGTCTTGGACTTCTGGGACCTATTTTAGTAGATTCAGGAAGTATATGTTATCTCGCTGCGCTATAACTGACATTCATATTTTCGACAGTAGAGATAAAGTCTTTGTCGGTGATGCTGTATTGCAAGAGACGGTTATTGTTAGAATAAGAAAGGGTCCTGCGAAATCACAGAAGATAAGAATCTCATCCTCGAGCACATCAGATTTTCTTGATATCAAGTACTTCAACGTTGACTATAACGTCATAGTGGGAAGGAACAACTACGTATACTTGGTTACCAACGATGAAGAATCGCAAGTCCTTCACACACTTGGAAGGCTGTCGCACACATTAGTGTCCGACGATTTACGAATGAAGACAGGTATCATTGTGGATTTTCGCACAAGAAAAGTGCTTCGAAGTGAAAGCTCGGATAGCACATATCCGCTTATTCATTCTCAGCACTTTAAGAATGGACGAGTCGTGTGGCCCGTGGGGAGAGAGAATGAGTACATTGACACCGAAAGCAAGAGTTACTTACAAGAAAACACAAATTATTTGTTCGTTAAACGCATCACAGCCAAGGAGGAGAAAAGGCGGTTGCAGTGTGCTATATATATGTGTTCTGATTATCCTGACTTCAAGTATATAAGCACACATAACAAAATCAATTACATAAAATGCACCTCTAAAGAAGAGGCATATGGACTCTATGTTCTTCTCAACTCTACTATCTATGATCAATACTACAGAATACTTAATGGCTCAACGCAAGTCAACGCAACTGAAATCAATAATATGCCCGTTCCCTCACGAGAGACCATCCGTAAGATGGGGAAAGAACTAGAGGGTAAGATTTTGAGTCAGTCTGAATGTGATAACATATTGAAAAGATGGATAAGCTAAAGGATATCAAGGAATTACTCGTGACAATCGGTATGCCAAAGGCACAGCAATCAGACTTGTGTGCACTAACTGTACTAGCAATGGCTGATTTAACCAATAGCGACAAGTATACCGATGCTACTAATGACTGGATTAGAATACACGAAGTGATAGTTTTCATACGTTCCAATTATGGTGTCAACTATGCCGAAAACACACGAGAAACAATCCGGAAGCAAGCAATGCACCATTTTAGAGCAGCTGCACTGATTGAGGATAACGGTGTTGCAACGAACAGCCCGAAATATGGATACAGACTGACTGACGAGTTCTTGAGTGTTATACACCAAATGGACGAATCCCAAATGGATCTCACGAGAAATAAAGCACTAAAATCTTTTCTTAATCATCATGAGAAGCTGGTAGATGTATACACTTCGAAGAAGCGTATCCGAAAAATGCCTGTTAGGATCAATGGGAGTGATTATTCTTTTAGCCCCGGATCTCATAACAAACTTCAGAAAGCTATTCTCGAGGAGCTTGCCCCAAGGTTTGCTCCGGGCTCGAGCTGTCTCTATGTTGGGGACACCACACATAGGGATATGGTTAAAGACGAATCAACGTTGCGTAAGCTGGGACTGATTATAACCATTCATGACAAAATGCCGGATGTTGTCCTCTACAGGGAAGATAAGGACTGGCTTTACTTTATTGAGGCAGTAGATTCTGTCGGACCAATGAGTCCGGAAAGAGTGAGAGACATTACACAGATGTCCTCAGAAGTGAAGTCTGGAATAATCTTCGTGACAGCATTCCTTACGTTTTCGAAGTTCAAACAGTTCTCTGAACAACTCGCATGGGAAACAGAGGTGTGGATTGCGGATTTGCCAGACCATATGATACACCTCAATGGTGATAAATTTATGGGACCACGATAATAGGCGTAACATAACCATTGTATAATGGTTTTGAGCTATAGGGAGGAGTTTCTTCGTGGAAGATTTTGCATATTGCTTTGGTTGCAGGGATTAAAAGGAAGTGTTGTGGGGGAGATCTATGGAAACGTATTCGCAAGTGTGAGCGAAATCTAATCTTGTAGTGACGTCTCTGAAGGATATTATTCAAAGGTCCTCTTGGGGTAAGTACTAAAGCGAGGGCGTGCTGTCTGGGAGACGGCACGCCCTCATTGTGTTATTAAAGGAATGATCAGAGGCCGAGGTCTGCGATCTTGGCACTCATCTCGTTGGCGTCATTGGTCTTGAGCTCAATGGTGCCCTCGGGATTGATCAGGATCAGGGTCGGGATCGCCTGGATGCCGTAGGCGTCGGCGAAGGCAGTCGTGGTGTCAAAGACCGTGGTCCAGGTCATACCGAGCTCCTCGCGAGCCTTCGTATTTGCCTCGTAGGTCTCGTTGATACCGCCGATGCTTACCACCTTGATCGTAGAGGGATGTCCCTTTACGATCTCAGCGAGGTGCGGCATGGCAGCACGGCAGGGACCGCACCAGGAGGCCCAGACATCGATGAGGAGGTGCTTTCCCTCCTCACGGAGTTCGCTCACGCGGATCTCCTTGCCGGTCTCATCGGTCATCGTTACGTCGACGTAGGGCTGACCGGCACTCGTCTTCTGCTCTGCCTGCTGGAGCTCATAGAGCTTCTTCAGGTCGGGATCCTCCTTGATCAGGTCGCCGGCAGACTCGTACAGCTCGACGAAGCCCTTGGAGTCGGAGGTGGGGTAGAGGGAGAGCGCCATCCGTCCCAGCTCGTTATCCTTATTCTCCTCGAAGCACTTGCGAGCGATCTCTGCCACACGTGCAGTGAAGCGATCGGAGAGCTCGGCGCCCTTCTTAGAGATTTCGGGGGTCACCTGATTGCCCGCTGCCTTGTAAGCCTCCTGGAGTGAGAGACTCTCACGGACGTAGTCGCCGTAGGCGGTATTGTACTCCTCTGTGAGAGTTGCGAGCTGGCGATTCATCGGCGTGGAGGTCTCGTCGTAAGTATATCCCTCGCTGTCGCTGTCGGGGATGATCGTCGAGGTTCCACTCTCAGGGAAGTAACCGATCGCCTGATCACCCAGCTCCACGTCGTAGCGAGCGACGGAGATGGTGTCGGGCAAGTCGAGCTCAAAGGCTCCTGAGGTTACCTGAGCGGAGTCGATCCGCTCACCGCCCTTTGCGATGAGCGTGGCGTACTGTCCCTCGAGGCTCTGGGGGAGGTTGCTTCCCCGCAGGCGGGGTGCCGTGCTCTCCTTCGTGCAGGCGATGGTGCCGGCGACCAGTAGCCCGGCAGAGAGGAGAAGTAGGGACTTCTTCATACTATTGTTGATGTTTAGAGGGTGAGTTATTCTGATGCAAATCTAACATTTTCGTTCTTTACAGATATGGGTGACGCATTTGAAATTAAGCGGTATAGTTGTAAGCAAGGATCTCTGATGATTCCTTAAGGGCATTTATCTTCTGGCAATCATCATAGGATCTTCTCTCTTTCGCTCTCATCCTGCCTAGGAAGAAGAGGGCGATCTTGTATATGATGTTTATGTTTTTAGCCGCATTACCTCTTCTTTTAAGTGACTGATCCTCACGAAATATCACATCTAAGCAGTAGTGAAGGTTGTTCTCCACGGACCAGTGCTCCCGGATCATATTGAAGACCGTCTCGGGATCGGTGTGAGAGGAGATGAAGTAGGTGACATCACGGCTTTCTTTTCCTGTCCGCTTATCATATCTCACCCTTGTCATTTTATGGACCGAGCGCATATTCTGCCATTTGTTCAGGCTGAAATAGTGCTCCAGGTCTGAGAATCTCATCGGGTCAATGATACTCTCCATCACCCTTTTCTTCACACGTCCGTGACCACATCCCTCCGACATGATACGCACGATTTCCTTCTTGTAGAAGGGCTTGAAAAGCCCGTCCGCCTCAAGGAGCGTCCCCTTTTGATTGGACTTCACATTGAGGATGTAGTCGGCCTCCTTCTCGGTTATCTTGACCAGTAGAATATAGTCCAGCGGGTAAACGAGATGATTTCCCTTGCGATGATCCGGGACCGCAGAGAGGATGGAGAAGATACTTTCTATAGAGAAACGAAGCTGAAAATAGTGATTTATGCCATTGATTATCAGCTACTGAGTTACAGAAAAGGCTAATTCGCATTTTGATGTGCTGGGTTTGGGAGTAAAAAGAGATTACCTTTGTTGAGAAGACAATAGATAGTAGATGAGGAAGTAGTTAGAGCATATGGAAACAGCAGAGATA
>OJKZ01000354.1_pt1 | contig 18366 bp, 10 predicted proteins | sample 1596791 | NCBI WGS metagenome assembly OJKZ01 (sample SAMEA3904677, study PRJEB24821) | metagenome | biome: Builtin; feature: hospital; material: surface | place: USA | collected 2013-06-04 | reverse complement strand
ACACGTACCCGGCGGCTGCTCCGACAACGAATTGAATCATGGGTGCCATAGTACAGAGGATTACGATCTTGCTTCAGTACTGCCACAATTAAGGTTTTAAGAAAGCTAACCGTTATCCTGGAAACCAAGGCACACGCCGATATTGCGATGACTGTTGGTGCACTCTGTGAGAAGGGAATGAAGTTGGCTCGTATTTTGGTGCTATCGCATTATTGGGCGCCAGAAAATGGGGTCCCACAGCGGAGGTGGACGTGGCTCACTGAGATGCTGCACGAGCAGGGGCATTCCGTCAGTGTCATCGCGCCACCGCCGCATTACAATCGCGTGAATGATTGGGCGGAACGCGCCAAGGACGCAAGAGTGCGCACTCGGCGCCGCATTCGGGGGGTGAACAAAGTCGAGTGGGGACCATCGGGGGAGCGGATCTTTCGGACACAGTATCTGACTGGTGGCTCCGGGCTGACAGCGAAGGCTTTGAACCAAGGATTTGTTGCGCTCTCGACGCTGCTGAAAGTCGCCAAACAGCGCGATAAGGCGGAGGATGCGACGCCTGATCTCATCATTGGTACGGTTCCTGCGCTGCCTACGGCATTCATTACTCCGCTCGCTGCGAAGCTGCTTGGAGTGCCGTATGTGATTGATTTGCGGGATGCCTGGCCGGATTTGTTGAAGTACTCGAATGACTGGAACTCTGGACTGGGTGAATCTTCGTGGCGGGAACGAATCTTTGGTAAAGGACCAAAGCAGGTTGTGATCGCCATTGTTTCGCACTTGTTGAAGAAGTCGTTGCGCAACGCTGCCGGTGTGATTGTTACCGCCGATGATTTGGGGGAACAGCTTCAGACAAAGCTAGCTCGCAGAGGCGCAGGCGTTCCGGTGAACGTTTGTACCGTGCGAAATGTGTTTCCAGTCAAAAGCGCATTTTCAAGGGAACATGCAACCTCTGTGCACCATGTGGATAGTGAACGCCCGTACCTCAATGTGTTGTACGCCGGCACGTTAGGTCGAGCCCAAAAACTTGGCAATGCGATCGAGGCAGCAGAGATAGCCCACCGACAAGGTGTTGATGTGCACTTGAAGCTCATCGGCGCTGGAGTGACCAAAGAAGCTCTGCAAAACCAAGCACGGGAACTCGACGCGGATATCGAAATTCTGCCTAGGACCTCAGCAGATGCGCTCGAGCAGTACTATGCCTGGGCTGATACCGCACTAGTACATCTTGCTGATTGGGCACCGCTACAGCGCGCAGTGCCTTCGAAAACGTACGAGCTCATGGAAGCCGGGATCCATATCAGTGGGGCAGTGGACGGCGAGCCTGCTCGTCTAATCGAACAGCTGCACGCGGGACATACTGTGCCGGCCGAGGATCCACAGGCACTGGCACAGCTCTGGGTACGGCTGGCACATAACCGGGAGCAATTGGAAGTCCCGAGTAATGCGGCTCAGTGGGTAGTTCACGAGCGAGACGTCGCGAGTCCAGCCGCGCTACAGAAGTTTCTCGACGCCCTCTCGAACTAAGGCAGTACCGTGAAATCGTTGCTCAAACTTGCGTATCTGCGCCAAGCCATTTTTACTGCGGGATTTATCGCGCAGCAGTGCAGAACTGACGCTGATGCGTTTGCACGCAACGTAGCGCAGCGGCTCAAGCACGTTCAGATCGTGGGTCCGGTACTGCAACCTCGTGTGCTTTCGGATCAAGATGGCGATCGACAGGACATGGCGAAGGCTGCTCGTCATGCTTTCGAATCTGGTAATTTCTCGGAAGCCATCGACTTGCTCGCAGGCAGTCGACGTCACCGGCTGACACGCCAACGTTATGAGTTTGAGCGGGCGAGACTGCATCAAGGCATTGAGTCGTCCTTGCCGCTGCGCGGTGCGGAACGCGTGTTTCACTACTTGACCAACTCGTTGCCACACACAAGCGCGGGATACTCGCTGCGAAGCCACGCAGTACTGCAATGCATGCAGTCCGCGGGCATTCAGATAGCAGCTGCGACGCGGTACGGATATCCGAATATTGTTGGAAAGCTAGCTGCCGGTGAGCATGAGCGTGTAGATAGTGTTGATTATTTTCGGATGCTGCCCTTGTGGCCATCGAACTCCTTTTTTACACAGCAAGACCGAGCTGTAAAACAGCTAGTACGGTATGCAGGGAAGTTCGGTGCTGAAGCACTGCACACTACGACGGGGTTTGAAAATGCCTTGATCGTCAGCCGCGCAGCAAAACGGCTCGGCATCCCGTGGGTGTACGAGATGCGGGGCGCACCGGAACAAACATGGCTTTCAAAGCAGCCAACGGACAAACGCGAGACTGCGAAGCAATCTGAGTACTACCAAGCGGCACACCGCCAGGAACTCGAGGCGGCTCGTCAGGCAGCTGCAGTGGTGGTGCTGAGCGAGATTACAAAACGGTCTCTGATTGAGCGCGGAATTAGTGCTGAAAAGATTGTGGTTGCGCCGAACGGCGTGCCCGATGACGTGTTTCAGCGCCGCGATTCGAAGCTTGAACTACGCCGGGAGCTGCGCCTTCCCGAGGGCAAGACGCTTGTGGGAGCCATCACCGCAGTTGTCGACTACGAAGGTCTGGAGTACTTCCTCGAAGCACTCACAAAGCTCGATGAGTCTTTCTTGGGTGTCGTAGTGGGAGATGGGGTAGCGCTGGAGGGGCTGAAGGAACAGGCTCAATCGCTAGGCATTGAACAGCGAGTGCGTTTCGTCGGCCGGCAGCCTGCGAGCAGCATCCACAAATGGTACGGGGCGCTCGACGTCTTCGTAGTGCCGCGCAAGGACACTGTCGTGTGTAGGAACGTGACTCCTATTAAGTCGGTGATGGCACAGGCACTCGACATCCCTGTTGTTGCTTCTGATCTACCGGCGCTTCGCGAAGTGACCGGTGGTATAGAAACGTACGTGGAACCGGAGAACGCGATGTCGTTGGCGGAGGGAATCCGCGTCGCGGCAAGCCTCGAACATGACGAAAGGCGTACATTATGGGCATGTACCAGAGCCTGGTCGGCTGTGGCGCACCAATACTCCACGCTATACAAGTAGCGAACAAAATAGCGTTGCTACTGCGTGCTTACTAAGCTGTAACAGTTAGGCTTTGAATGACGGAGAGTTGTTGCACCGCCAGTGGAAGGATTGTTGATGAGTCTTGATACGAACAGTGACGAAGAGAGTCACCAGCCTTCCAACACTGTCGTTGTGGATACGTCGTCGTTGAAAAAGCTTTCAGCGCGGCCGCCTATCGGGCAGTACATTGCTGAGATCTGGCAGCGACGCTACTTCCTGCACGCAGATGCCACCGCGAAGGCGTTTCGCACGCCACGTGACGTCTGGATGGGCAAAGTCTGGCTTATCATTTCGCCATTGATTGACGCGATGATGTACGCCGTAATTTTCGGTTTAATCATTCGCACGAGTAATGGTATCCAGAATTTCCCTGGGTATGTGGTGCTCGGTGTCACGGTCTTCCAAATTTTCCAGAAGTACATCACCGACGGTAATGATTTGGTGAAGAAACAGCAGAATCTGATCAAGTCATTCATGTTCCCACGTGCGGCGCTGGTGCTTTCGCAGAGCTTGCGGCTGTTCTATTCGACGATGCTACCTGTGGGAGTTGCGACGGTCTTTACCCTGTTAACGCAGATCCACGAGCCGTTGCACTGGACGATCATCTTTCTCATTCCGCTTTTCTTCCTAGCACACATTTTCGGTACGGGCATCATGTTCATCGTTGCGCGTGTCACCGCCTTTTATCCGGACGCAGAAATTATCTTCCGCCTGGGTCAGCGTTTCTGGTTCTACAGTTCCGGTGTGTTCTTCTCCGTTGAACGTTTTGTCCACCAGCCGGTGCTGAAAGACGTCATGGAAAATAATCCTGGATACCAGTTCCTGATGGCCGCTCGTAATTGTGTTATGTATGGTCAGGTGCCGTCGATGGATCTCTGGGGGCCGATCATTATATGGTCGTTTGCCACCTTCGCTGTTGGATTCCTTTTCTTCTGGAGGGCGGAAGAGCGCTATGTCACAGTCAAATAGCAACGACAGCGCGATGGTTCCTTCGATCGTGCTTCAGAACATCACCATGGACTACCCAGTGAAGTCTGAGGAAAAGCGCTTCGGCTGGGACACAGTTCGCGCACTCGATGGCATCAACCTCGTGATGTATGAAGGGCAGTCGGTTGGGTTCTTCGGCCAAAACGGCTCTGGGAAGTCGACCATGATGCGGATCATCGCTGGGGCTGAGCGGCCGTCGAGCGGTGAAGTGCGAGTGAAATCTCAACCGACGCTCATGGGCGTGCGTGCTGCGCTGCAGCCGCGACTGTCTGGTGCGAAGAACATTCGGATCGGCTGCCTTGCAATGGGGATGACGCCTGAAGAAACCGAGGCTGCATTCCCTGGGATCATCGAGCTGGCTGATATCGGAGATGCGATCGACCGTCCGATGAACACGTATTCCTCCGGGCAGGGAGCACGCCTGGGATTTTCGATTGGGCTGGCAACGAACCCCGAAATTCTCATCGTTGACGAGACTCTCTCTACTGGCGATGCGGCGTTCGCACAACGGGCAGAAGCAAAGATGCAGGCGTTGATTGATAGTGCTGGCACCGTCTTACTTGTTTCGCATTCACCGAAACAGCTGGAGGCAATGTGTGATCGGGGAGTGTGGATTCACGAAGGAAAGATCATCGCTGATGGTGACGTGGAGGGGGTTTCGGCAAAGTACCAAGAGTGGGTCAAGCTGAAAGGGGCGAATGATTTCGCTGCCGCGGACGAAGTCATCGAACAGGTTCGGTTGGGATATTCTAGCCCCAACATTGTTTTTAAGTAGCGGAGAACACGAGTGGGATTGGGAAACATCCGGACAGCGCTTTCGTATGCGCATGATGCGCGCGCGTGGCTGAGGCAGGCTCGCCACGCGGGAAATTGGGTGCATACGAAGGCGGCAAAGGCTCCGATCCTCAGCGTGGTTATCCCTTGTCACAACGCTGCACGCTGGATTGCGACCTTGGTGCACTCGGTTCAATCACAAGGCATCGATGAGCTCGAAATTCTGGTAGTCGATGATGCATCGACCGATGCTTCCAGAGCTATCTTGAATTCGCTTGCGCTGCTCGACAAACGGATCAAGATCATCGACGGTGAAGGGCGTGGCCCCGGTGCGGCTCGCAATCTCGCGATACAGCAGGCACAGGGAGAGTTTCTCACTTTCGCCGATGCTGATGACATCGTGCTTCCAGGTGCGTACTCTTCAATGCTTGATTCGTTGAAAACAACGGGAAGTGACTTTGTCTTTGGTGGGTACGTTCGCCATAAGGGCAGCTCGGTTTCGCGCCCCCAGATTGTTGAGGCGACGCACCGAGAAGATTTAGCAAATGCGACTGCGGAAACGTTTCCTCAGGCGTTTGAGGAACCAGTGCTGTGGAACAAGATTTTCCGCACCGACTTCTGGAATACACGCGTCGGACCAATTCCCGAGGACGTGAACTATGAGGACCAACCTCCAGTGCTGCGAGCGATCTGTGCAGCAACTTCATTCGATGTGCTGAAGCGGGATGTGTATTCGTGGAGGATGTCTGAAGTAGGCACATCACGGTCGAATGACAAGGCGGTTCTACAGGATGTTCAAGATAGAGCGATTGTTACTCGGCAAATGTGGGTTGAGGCTTTTCAGCTAGGAGCGCCTGGTGAGCTCCTAGAGTTCATGTTGGAGCGGTTTATCGCACGGGACATGTATTTGTTCGCTGTTCATCTGCCACACAAAGCGCCTGGGGATCCGTACAGAGAAGTCATGCGAAACTTAACCAGCGAGATGGCTGGGTGGTCCCGGGACTTTCCGGGAGTGCTTCGTCGAATCCCCATACAGCGGCGCACACTGTTCTGGGCTTTGGCTCACGGAACGGATGCGGATGTCAATGAAGAGTTAGGTTTGCGTCTGGATCTCAAACACAGGTATGCATTCGGTCCAGATGGGGCATTGCTTCCTTCTTGTACTCCAGACATTGAGGGTCTTCCTAAGGAATTGCTCCAGGCAGAACCGATAGATGTACCGGTACATGCTGTAGTCCAAGAATTGCGCTGGACAGGGCCATACGACGTGTCTGTTCAGATCAGAGCTTTCATGGTGGGCGTTAACAGCGCGGAAACAGAGATTGCCATTTATGCGCTTGAAAACAAAGGAGAGTTACCTCCCGTTCCGCGGATTGAGGATTTGGACGGAGCAATACGGTTGGATACTCGGCGAACTGCCGATACCCGCAACAATGCTGAAACCCAAGACCCTTGGTTTGATCGGGAACGCGATTCGTACGAGTTTTCTCTAGACCTTCGGCAACACCAGCATCTTGGCATCCTGGTGGTCGCTCGGTGGAACGGCATCGTTTTGATTGATTATTTGAAGCAGAGTAGAGAACCAGCTACAAGGGGCGCTGGACCAGTTGGAAACCAAGAACGATGGTACGTTCAGTCTGAGCGTGCACCCGGAGGACCACGATTTGAACTGCGTCGTCGCCAAGTACAACCTGATGCACTGCTGCTTAAGAAGTGGCGTGCAAGTCTTTTAGCGCTTTATGGGGCGACCACAGGCTTCGGGACTGCTAGTTCGGAAGTGACTGATTTTGTACGTTATTTGAGACCAACCGGTTATCGTGCCCTGTTGGGGTGGTCGAGAAGGACGCCATTACAGATTGGAAGGCGAACTACTGAGTATGTATCTATATCCGAAGACAATGCAGATGACTTTGCCAGCACTGTTATTCGCTCGACGCCGGATGGGCATGCATACATCGATCAGAAATTAATCCGAGTCGTTGCTGATTCTGCAAGTCTGCATGATGGAGTATTGATAGTTGAAGGCCGGTGCACTTCATCTTCAATAAAACCCACTATTTGGCTTCGCTCGTCTCGCGATGTACTTCTAGGGACGACAACTTGGAATCGTCAAAAGTTCAGGACTCATTTCAAGGTACAAGATGCCCGGGATCGAGCATATTTTCTCAGGTTTTCACTCGTACCGAAAAATCGATCGTCACGTTTCGCTATCGAAGCAGGCGAATTGAGAAGCAACACATTCCTGAATGGTTCTGTGCGCTCAATACGTATCGAACCACGCGAGAATGGTACTACAGCGGTCTACTTTCTCCCTCCGACTACGCTTGCGCATTCAACATCATGGGAAACGTATCAAGGCATTCCAGAACAAACTAAGCCATTGTTGGCCGGAGTATTCTTCGAATCATTCAGCGGGAAAAACACTGCCGATAATCCGGGCGCTATATGCGAATACCTGCTTTCCGTGAATTCTGACTTTCCGATTTGGGTGTCCGTACGCGATGACAGGGTTGTGGTCCCCGACGGCGCTATTCCTGTGATCACTGGCAGTGATGCGTGGTACGACAAACTTACTCGAGCCAAAGTTATTGTCGGAAACGACAACTTCCCACTGTGGTTTCGGAAGCGACCGGGTCAGTATTGGTTGCAAACGTGGCATGGTTGGCCTATCAAGCGGCTGCTCTTTGACGCACACCCTAATTTTGTTGGTCTTTCATATAGGCGTTTGATGAAGCGCCAGGCAAGTGACTGGGACTTGTTGCTTGCACAGTCCGATGAAGCAGCTCAACGAATTGCAGGTTCTGCGTACTACACAGGCCCGGTACTGAAAGGAGAGTACCCGAGGAACCTTGCTCTAGCTCGGGCGATGCAAAAAACAGCAAGCATCAAGGCGAAGCTGGGGATTCCTCCGGGCAAGCGAGTGATTTTATGGGCTCCTACATGGCGTTATTTAAGTGAGGATCTAGCTTTTCCAGCGGATAGGATTGCGAAAGATAATGATGCGGTAGTGCTTGTTCGCGGCCATCATATGAAGGCAGTGCACAAAAAGGGCGAGAACGTGAAAAATGTCAGCTCCTACCCGTGTGTGGAGGAGCTTCTTGCCATTGCAGATCTACTAGTTTCGGACTACTCTTCGATCTTCTTTGACTACGCGCTCACTGGTAAGCCATCGATTGTGTATGCACCGGATTTAGAGGCGTACAAGACTCAAGAGCGCGGGTTCTATAGCGATTGGCCTTATGACTCTGGGCGACCAGTTGCACTCACCACCAAGGAGCTTGAATCAGAAATTACGATGATGCTGAGGCAAACCACGCAGTTCAAATCTGATGAATCAGCTCAGCAAGCTGCGATTCAAAAATCTGTGCTTGAGAATCTTGAGCAGATAGAAACCTGGATAATTCAAATGTTGAAGTCCTAGGCTTCTACATGCGCTTCATTCAAACCAAATGATCGAACTTCACCTTGGGCAATGAACTCTGCATCGGAGAGTTTCCAAGTGTGGTTGTTGCCACGCACCTGGATGAAGTTAAACCGGTCTGCGGAGTAGATGTGTCCATTGGCTGCGAGTATCGATTTGAGAAAGGCGGTATCCTCCCCGGTGGTTCTATCTTCAAATGGGTGTTGCTCAAAAGTTTCGCGCGGTCCGAACAACGTTGGGCCTGCAACGAAATTTGTCCACAGATGCTCTTGGTTAGGTCGACGTAGAACAAGGGCATTAGATCCTTCTACATAGGCATATGCTGCTTGTTTCCCAACGAGATCAGCCCCGCTGTACATCACTGCATTGCGCATGTCCTCGAGGTAGTGCGGCAGATAATAGTCGTCGTCGTCGAACTTAGCTATGAAGTCTCCGCTCGACTGAGAAACTGCCGCATTCAAGCAGTTACCGAGCGACCAAGTTTGAGGCGCTTCCAACTTTGTCACTTTGGAAGGGTCGATGCCCAGGTCGAGGCATAGTTTGTTTAGCTGCGCCTGCTTCAGTTCATAGCCATGTGTTATGAGGATGAGTTCTCGCTCTTCTATTGACTGCCTTGCAAACTGACCCAATAAATGTGGCATATTGTCTGGCCGGTTGGATGAACAAATGACTGATACGAGGCCGGACGAGCGAGAAGGGGTTTGAAGCCCAATAGCAGTGAAAAGCTGCTTTGTTCGGTGACTGTAGCAGTGTTCGTTCCAAATGGTTCGTTGGGCACGGTGTACCATTTTTTCGCGGTACTCGGGAGAATTAATCAGTGTAGTGATTGATGCAGCAGCTTCTTCCACAGACTGCACCTCTGCCAAAGTATCGGGACAGAAAAAATTCGTTGTTGCTGGGCTCGGGGTAGTGACGACTGCAGCACCACTAGCTGGAAGCTCAAATAACCGCCGGGCACACATCGAAGGGCTAGTGACCACTGAGTTCACGTTCAAGAACACTTTGTGTTCCTTGTTCGCGGAGAGCATTCGCTCCGGTGGCAAGCTCCCTACGATGTATCGGCGCATCTGCTTCGGGAAACGGTATCGTTTGTCCACGTTTCCAAGCCGAGAGAAGATGCAGAAGTTGAACCCGTTCTTTGACGCCGCGGTGGCAGCTGCCTCAAGGAGGAGATCGAGCTGTTGGCGGCGCTCCGGATATTTGTGATTGAAGTAAGTGCCCGCAAAAGCAATATCACCACGTTGCCAACGCTTATCCCGGATACCTGGCATATTTGGCTGGTTACGAGCAGGGTTATGAATTGCAGGTTGAGCCGCAAACGGCATGACTCCTACGACAGCATCCGGCGTGATCTCACGGTACCGTTCAACCATGTCCGAATCGGTGGTGAAGATGTAATCGAACAGCGACGCGGTGGTAATGAAGTCATCAAAATGTGCAGGGTCTTCTTTGTTCCAGAAGACGGTGGGAATCTTTCTAGCATTGCACCAATGAACCAATCTTGCGATTGCGTGATCAGCTTCAGATGCCGTATTCAAACGACTTCGCCAGCTGCCGTGATTTCCCGAATGTGCTGATTCTACAAGCAGAAAGTCCACGTTCTGATTTTCTAGCTCGATCTCCCAATTATCGGGAGTAGGTACTATCACTTTAAATTCTTCAGACCAGCAGGCTAGTGAAAAATCATCAAGTATCACGGCGCCGGTATATTTCGAAGAATGCTGGTTAAAGGACCTTGAGATGAACTTTGGGCTGGATTCAGGAGAAAAGGCCGCTGACCCTAATTGGGATTGACCAAGGAAAAAGCTTCGTCGGAGGCGGTAAGGAAAGTTGAGCTTCGAAGCACTTTTCTCCAGTTCACTCGATGCTCTATTTGCCAGATACTCAAAATCACCATGCAGGGCTAGTTTAAAAACAGTCCGGACTTTTTTTACGGTAGGGTTCAAATTCATCTCGTGTTTTGCCACTGAAGCGTATCCTTAACAAAATTTGACGGTGTTGATCGTACTCGTAGACGTGGGCAACAATAACGGGTTTTATCCTAATTCGCATCGGTAGCTTGCAGATTTAGTGGACCTTTGCCAAGTTAAGCAAGTTTGAATCTTGAGGGTCATTTAGACAATTTTCTAGGGAGATCGGCTGGTCGGAAAAGGCGTTTACGCGCAAATCGAGCTAGAGCAAGATTTTTAGTAAAGTAATCTGCATGCGCAGAGTAATAACTTATGGGACTTTTGATTTGCTCCACTATGGACATATTCGACTTCTAAAAAGAGCTAAGGAGTTAGGCGATTACCTAATCGTTGCTATTTCGACAGACGAGTTTAATGAAGGTAAAGGTAAGTCGGCGTACTTCTCCTTCGAAGAGAGAAAAGGCATGCTCGAAGCTCTCCGATTCGTTGATCTTGTTATACCTGAGAATGATTGGCGACAAAAACCGGACGATATCAAAAATTACCACGTAGACGTTTTTACGATGGGAGACGATTGGGCTGGAAAATTTGACGAGCAACTCGAAGGTCTTTGTGAAATAGTCTACTTACCGCGAACACCTAGCATTTCTACCACGCAAATTAAAAATGAACTTTCTAAAAAGTAGCCACGGTCCGGCAGATCGGCGGCATTTCATCTCATGAACACCGCTTTTGTAATCAGAGTACCTGGCGAGTTTTGGAAGCAAAACTGCATTACTCAATAGATTCTAGGCAGCAGCGAGCGCATGAAACTAGGGTAGAAACTTAAATGGTAAAAATGAAGAACATCATCTCAGAAATGAAGAACATCCGTCTCAAATCTAAAAGTATTGAAGATAAAGCCAAGGATGCCCTGTCTAGTGACACTGCAGTGAATGCTGCCAAGTATTTGACACCATTTGCACCATCAGCAGCACGCGAAGTTACTGTCAAGTACTTCGATAAAGTTCATGAAGAAGAAATAGCCATCGCCGAGGCAGCTAGGTGGACAAGGGAGCAAAAGACGAATCCTGAAGCGTGGAGACGCTTTGGCTTCCTACTCCAAAAAGCAAAACGATTCGAAGAGGCCATTGAAGCTTACGAAAAAGTTTTGTTGTATTCTCCAAAGTCTGACCTGACTTCTCGAGACTTTGCTTTCTATAATCAAGGGCTTTCGGACGAAGCGCTGGGACGTTACACGTCAGCAATCTCGAAATTTTGGGAGATAAGTGAAGACTCGCCGTTAAGAAACAAAGCGCTATTGAGAATTACTGCGTGTCTAGATAATAGTGGCGCATCACTGGCAGATAAGCGAGTGGCTCTTACTCAAATAGCTTCTGAAATACAGGTTTTAAAGATACATGAAGATCTCGCCAAAATTGAAAATCTACTAGGTAATGATGATAGAGCGTTACGAGTTCTTGAAGAGGCTGATAGTTTCCAGCCACTAACCTCTGGCGCGCTCTACCTGAAAGCTCAACTTTTAGAAGCGGCTGGAGAGATTAGCAAAGCTAAACGCGAATATGATCGCGCACTTGCACGCCTGCCCAAGAACAAGAAAAATTATGGATTGGGTGCCCTGCACTCTCACCATAGGAACTGGGGCGCTGCACTTGATGCGTTTGATAGTGAAGCAGCAATACGAGATATCAGTCCAGATGACTTTCTATATGAGAAGGGAGTTGCTGCAGAAAGTGCGGATCAGTGGGAAGCCGCGGTCGGGAGCTATAGCGCAGCACTAGTTTTTAACAGTAATAGACGATATACCGCATTCAGACTCGCGGTTTCCCTTGAACGATCTGGCGAAATCAATCAAGCAGTTGAGGCGTACCAGTATTCGGCGAGCATCAATGGACAGGATAAGCATGGGGCGTTTTATCATGCAGGTAGACTGTTGAATTCGCTGAAGGAGCATCAACAAGCCTGTTTGTGTTTCTTCAATGATCCGCTAGGCGATGATTGGCGTATTTTCTTCCAGGATCACGAGATAGTCCGCGCTAGCAACTTTCCTGGGATTTCTGGAATCATTCGTGACCAATCGAAACTCAATCTTTTTGAGTTGGAAGCCAAATTGCGGTATTTACTCCAGCTTGGAGAGTACGAGCCTGCACTGAAGCTCGCAAAAGAATTGGTGTTCAGAAACGCTAATCATTCCCCTTCAGGCTGCTGGCTGGTTGGCTCACTACTCTATCGCTTGGGAAAGTACGAAGACGCATGTCGCTACTATCTGCGTATGCGCGTTCCGCGCTGCCCGTATATTGAGCGCACCCCTAAGCCAAAGAATGGCTTGCCTAGTAGGCTTGATGATTACATCGCCTACCGAGAAGGACTACCGATTCAGCCTCATACAGTCCTTTACGAAGTTGGCCATGGATCGAGTATTTCGTGTAATCCCCTGGCAATTTACCGGCGTATGCAGGAAAGGTTTCCCGAGGGTGATTGGCGCCACGTTTGGGTCGTTGATGGCGAGATCCCTGCCCCCAGCGATGTCGCAAATGCAAGGAATGTAGTATTTGTTCAACGGGAAACAGATCGGTATTTTAGGGAACTCGCAACCGCCAAGTACTTAATCAACAACACCTCTTTTGGAAGCTATTTTGTGAGGAGGTCCGGTCAGCGATATGTGAATACGTGGCATGGAACGCCTATTAAAACGCTTGGTGACCAGGTGAAGGGTGAGTTCCTCACATACGGCAACATTTCAAGAAATCTTTTGCAATGTACTGACCTGGCAGTGGGAAATAAGTGGACTGCTGAGGTCATGCTCAAAGATTTTGGGGTCAAGAATCTATTTTCTGGCCAATTGCTAACCGAGGGCGTTGCACGAATTGATGAGCTCGTTACATTGTCGGAGGATGACAAGGAGCAGCTCCGAATTCGACTGGTTGGGGAGGCGGAAGTACGTCCAATTTTGTTGTACGCGCCCACATGGAGAGGGGAAGTCAACACAGACATAGCTGACTCATTCAATCTTGAAGCAGAGCTCCAGGTTATAAAGCTAATGGAAGCTTCAGGCTATCGAGTCTTCTACTCTGCTCATCGCTTCGTTAAGGAACTCGCAGTTGATTCGGAACTTAGTGGATACTTGTTGCCACCAGGTATGAATTCGTATGACGTTATGCCTCTTATCGATGTACTCGTCACTGACTATTCGTCAATCTTTTTTGATTACCTGGCTCTCCGCAAACCTGTAGTCTTCTACACGTATGATCTAGACGAGTACTCAAGCACACGTGGACTATACGACATTAGTTTTCCTGGACCTGTGTGCAGAGATTTGTCTGAGTTTCAGGTAGCGCTTGAGGCACTGCGAGAAGGTGTAGATGAGTTTCAGGCTGAAAGAGAAAAGTTCATAGAAACATATTTGCCGGATGAGGACGGCGGAGCGTGTGACCGAATTATTGATAAAATGATAGCTCCACTGCCGAGACCGAATGCTAATGAGCCTGCATTCGTCTTTCGTCTTTCTTTTCTTCCGAATGGAATCGCTTCATCATTCAGAGCACTAGCCAAGGAGTTGGCTGAGGAGCACGGGAATGGAGCCGTAATAGCGTTTACTGATCGATCTGCCTTGCTTCGCGACGAAACGCGGTTGGAGCAGTTTTCCCTTTTAGACGAGAATATCAGGGTTCTTCCTCGCGCTGGCGGGATTCTTTTGAACGCAGAGGAGAAGTATCTCGATGGTATGCGAAATTCTGGAGATTGGGCCCTGACCACTCGGCAACTTGAGGTGCTTGACGCTGGGTATAGGCGTGAATGGCAACGTAGTTTTGGTGAGTCACGCCCAGAAGCTTCAGTCGAGTTCGATGGGTACACAGGTTTTTGGGCACATATTATGGGTTCAGCACCCGAAAGCACGTCGAAAGTCATCTATTTGCATAATGAAATGGAAGCCGAAAGAAAAACTAAGCACCCGCAGCTGGATGTTGTTTTTGAAGACTACCGTCTTTTCGACCGAGCGATTTCTGTCTCAGAGTCGGTGGCATCTGCAAATGAAGAGTATTTGGCTGGTAAAAAACAGCCATCTGAACATCAACCTCGATTTACGTGGGCAAACAACCTGCTAGATTCAGCTAAAATTGACGCAGCGCTAGAAGCTCCTCTGCCCCGAAAAGTACAGGAGCTAGTCGAAGAGGGTGAGGAATTCATTGTCATCGTCGCCCGACTCTCAATTGAGAAGGCTCATTTGAGGACTCTTGAAGCGTATTCCGAAATACCTAGGGAGGAACGTAAGAAATTAGTTCTCGTTGGAGAAGGGCCGCAGCGACCAGTTCTTGAACAACGGATTAGGGATTTAGGGCTCGAAGATGATGTGTTTTTGGTGGGTTTCTTAAAGAATCCATTGGGGGTAGTGCTTCATGCGCGGGCGTTAGGTTTATTGTCGAAATGGGAGGGGCAAGGGCTGACGCTACTTGAAGCGATGGCCATTGGCGTACCAGTTGTCGCTACTGATATTCCAGGGCCGAGGAGCATTATTTCAGAGTTTGGTGGTTTGATCGTCGAGAATAGTCTGGAAGGCGTAAAGAAAGGCCTACAGTTGATGAGTTCGAGCAACATTACTGCCGTAGACTTTGACTGGAAAGAATACAATCGACAGGCCCTTGCTAAATTCGAGAGTATTTGCGAGTAAACGGTCTTTTTCAAAATGAAGGTGAGCTTTCTGACGTGAGAGTAACTCTTGGTATAACGACTTATGAGGCAAGTGACTATGTCGAACGGTGCATCAAAAGCATTGCTGATCAGCAAAATTTTCCACTAGAAGAGATGGAAGTGCTTATTGTAGATGATGGTAGTTCTGATGACACTGTAGAGAAAGCGAGAAAGGCCATCCAAGAACTTGGCCTTAACGGCAGAGTCCTAGAGCAACAAAATACAGGTAGCCCGAGCACGGGACGCAATCGCATTTTAGACAGTGCAAACGGTGAGTTTCTTTTCTACATCGATGTCGACGACTATTTGGGTGAACATGCTATAAGCTCAATGGTTGAGTTGGCTGACGTTGATAAAGCGGATGTGGTTCTTGGTAAGTTCAAAGGAATCAATCGTGGTGTTCCAAGAGTTCTGTTTAGGAAAACCTTGTCACGGACTGATATTGAATCTTCGCCTCTTGTTGATTCATTGAACGTACTCAAAATGTTCCGGACTGAGTATGCAAGAGGACTTGGATACCGATTTAACCCAACAATCAGCATGGCCGAAGATCATCCGTTCGCACTATCTGCGTATACGCAAACTGACCGTGTTGCCATCCAATCAGACGTAGACTGCTATTATTGGGTCCGACATTTAAGCGAGAAGAGCAAGGCACAACATCTCACTGGACATATTTTACCGGTTGACAAATTTTACAGGTATTTTGATGAAACTTTTGAAATGCTAAACCGGCTTGACCCTGCTTCAACTCCTTTGTTGGAGACCGCAAGGGGTAAATATTGGCACAGGCTACTCTATCTTGACATTCCGAATGAGTTTCGCCGTGCACGCACCCCCGACGACTTTCACTATTCATTGTTAGTTGCAAGTAAGAAGGCGGAAAAATACAGCGCTGCAAAGTACACGGAGTATTACAGCTATGGGACAAGAGCAATGCTTCGAGCGCTAGAGCTAAAAGACGACGTTATGGCTAAAAACCTTGCTAAAATCCTTTAGCAGAAATCGCTGCTGGATGAGTGAATCTTCCAGATACCTGGTGAGGCCATCGCCAGGTGACATGACGCGAGAGTTGTTGGAATTTGCAAGCGATGGGTTTAATTCTGCTCAACGCTCAGATGTATCGCACTAGCTTCTTGTTAGACCCCGGGTATCGATAACGTGAGGGTGTTGAGAGATTTCTTTTGCACTTAGGCGGAATTGATAGTGGTCAACCAAGACGACAAGAACGTCTGCCTGTTCTACGGTTTTTGCAAGGCCCGTGTGACGAATATTCGCTAAACTCCTTAATTGCTGTGGCAATTGACTCAAGTTTGGTTCAACAACATCCACGTGTGTTTCTGGATGCTTCGATGCAATCTGCTGAGCAATCTGTAGAGCGGGGGATTCCCGGACGTCATCGATATCGGGTTTGAATGTAATTCCAAGTATGCCGATACGCGGATACTCAGATTTAGGTTCGATTTCTGCTAACGCAGTGTCAATCTTGGAAAGTACATAATCAGGTTTGGAATCGTTGACTAGCCTGCTTGTTTTGATCAGCTTGGCTTGATCTGGTGCAGAATGGACGATAAACCATGGGTCAACTGCGATGCAGTGGCCTCCGACGCCTGGACCCGGTTGGAGTACATTTACACGCGGGTGCCGATTCGCGAGGGAGATCAGCTCCCAAACATCGATATCCAGTTCATCGCAGATCAATGAAAGCTCATTTGCGAAAGCAATGTTGACATCGCGGAAAGCATTCTCGGTAAGTTTCGCCATTTCTGCGGTTCGTGCATCCGTAGTAAGAACGTCATTTTGGCAGAATCGCTCGTAAAGCTTCTTCGCTCGCTCTGAAGACGTCGGGTTGATACCGCCCACGATTCGCGCGTTAGTTGTCATTTCTTCCATAATCTTGCCCGGGAGCACGCGCTCGGGGGCATGTGCAGCATAAATGCTGTTTCCGTGATCAGGGGACAAAGTCATATCTGCGCGCTCAGACACTAGAAGATCTGCCACTTTTTCGGTTAACCCGGGAGGGCTCGTCGATTCAAGGATGACAAGTTCATCACCCTGGAGTAGCGGAGCAATTGATTTAGCTGCTTCGAAAACGAAGGAGGGATCAACCGATTTGTCTGACGAGAGAGGAGTCGGGACAGAAATGATGTAGACATCTGCAGGCTTGAGCACTGTCCCCACGGACAAAGATTGAGACTCGACTACATTCTTGAGCAATTCGTCGAAACCGGGCTCAACAAAAGGGACCTCGCCTTTCGCGATTGTCGCTACTCGATCCGCGTTGATGTCGTACCCGAAGACCTGCAGGCCTGTGGATGCGAAAAACGCGGCAGTCGGGAGCCCGATATATCCGAGACCGATTACGGCAATGTCGAAGTGGTCGCGTCGATCAACGGTCATGGTGCTCCTCAGCTGGATTGTGGGGTGATGCCGTTGATAGTTTAGCGTGTTTGCCTGCCGAACCTACAAGAGGCTAGAACGATGAGTGAAGCTCAGGTGCCTGAGAATCGATTGTGAGGCTGAATAGGTCACCGAGAGCCTTCACGGTGCGCTCAGCTGCGTGGCCGTCACCGTAAGGATTCACTGCGTTTCTCATAGCGGCATGGGCATCCGGGTTGTCGAGGAGTTCCGTGGCTTCCGAAATGATGGTGTCAGGGTCAGGGCCAATCATCTTCACAACGCCGGCTTCAATGGCCTCTGGGCGCTCCGTTGTGTCTCGGATTAGTAGTGCTGGTAGTCCGAGCGCTGGTGCCTCTTCCTGCACTCCACCAGAATCAGTGATGATGAGGTCAGACTGCTTCATCAGGTGAATGAATTCGTCGTAGGGGAGTGGGCCGGTGGCTACTACGTTTGGGAGATGTTCAACCCCTGGGAGGAGACGTTCCCGAATCCGAGGATTCAAATGCATGGGTACGAAGAAAGCTGTGTCGCTGTACCGCCCTGCAAGGGTCCCGAGGGCGACTCCAATCTTTACGAGAGAATCCAGGTTTTCCCGTCTGTGAGAGGTGAAGATGACTCGGCGGTCGAAGTTACGAAGCGCATCTTCAACTGAGGCGTTAGTAAAGCGGCTTTCTTTTGCTGCAGTCTCAAGCAAAGCGTCAATAACGGTATTCCCGGTGACAACAATCGAGTCTTCCGAAATGCCCTCGGCGATGAGGTTGTTTTTCGCACGGTTCGTCGGAGTGAGGTGCAGCGATGCGATCGCGGAAATGATCTTGCGATTCGCCTCCTCCGGGAATGGGGAGCTCAAGTCGAATGAGCGGAGGCCTGCCTCAACGTGAACGATCTTGGCTTCGCGGTTAAATCCTGCGATGGCAGCGGATGCCGCGGTTGAGGTATCTCCCTGAACGATGAGTGCATCAGGTTTGAACTCTCTCAAAACCTTATCTAGGCGCTTGAGTGCTCGCGACATAATCCGGTTCAGCGGTTGCTTTCTGTGCATCAGGCCGAGATCTATATCCGGCTGAAAACCGAAAAGCTCTGTCACTTGGGCGAGCATTTCGCGGTGCTGCC
>OJKZ01000350.1_pt1:5000-18615 | contig 18615 bp, 19 predicted proteins | sample 1596791 | NCBI WGS metagenome assembly OJKZ01 (sample SAMEA3904677, study PRJEB24821) | metagenome | biome: Builtin; feature: hospital; material: surface | place: USA | collected 2013-06-04 | reverse complement strand
ATGTTTTCAGACAAAAAAAGGAGGACTCCTGCTCTTGGGCATGGTTAGTCCTCTAGAATGAAAAAAACTCTTTCTAATAGTAATTGTATTTAATTTTTTAACTGAGTTATCTAACTTGTAAATAGTGTAAACCAAAGAAAAAAGGTAAATGTACTTTAATTATATTTATTTGCATATTTCCCTCCATTCTTTTAAATAAACCCACTTATTATTCATTACTTGAATTTTTCAAACTAATTTTATCCATCCTATTTAATTCCCCAAACATCATTACTACACCAGCTATTATCATAATTAAATCTACAAGGGGTTCTGCAAACCATACTGCTTTAACTCCAAATATCATTGGTAAAATAATCATGGCAGGTACGAATAAAAATAACTGTCTTAGCATTACTATTATGCCGGCTTTTTTAGCGTTTCCTATTGATTGGAAGAATGTTATAGTCATTACCATTACTCCATATAGGATAAAGATAGAATAAAATAGTCTAAAGTTCCCTATTCCCTGAGTTATAATACTTTCTTCTACTCCAAATAAGGAAAGTATATTCTTTGAAAATGCTAATGCTGGTATCCAAAATATTGATGCAAGAACTAATCCTCCGATAGAAAATACTTTCATAGCTTCTTTTACTCTGTCGTATTTTTTCGCTCCAAAATTTGTACCAACTACAGGTTGTAAACCTTGACTCATTCCCCAAAGTGGAATGAATGAAAAGGCATATATTCTAAGTGTTGCTGCCATCAAGATAGCATTTGTATCTCCGCCATATTTAAATGACATTTTATATAGCATTGTTTGTTGAATCATAAATAAAATTTGCATCATCATAGCAGATGACCCTACGCCAAACATTTCTTTTTTTATTTCCTGATCAGGTTTGATTTTATTTATTTTTACTGCTTTACTTTTATATTTGAAGTAATGGAGTGTTATTATCGCTTGAACAAATTGTGCTGTAATAGTTGCAAGTGCAGCCCCTTCAATTGCATATTTTCCCATTAATTTCATTAGAATGGGATCAAGAATTATGTTTAAAAAAGCTCCTAGCCCCATAATGAGCATTGCTTTTTTCATTAATCCTTCTCCACGCATAACCATGTTTGCTGATTGAGTAAAGTTTACAAATAAAGAACCAATAAAAATTACTCGTAAATATCTGATACCATATTCTTTAATTTCTCCACTTGCTCCAACCATATCTAAAAAATGTGGTGCAAGTAAAATTCCGCCTATTGTAATAATTGATGAGAATAGAATAACCCAAAAGATTAAATTCCCCATAATTTTATCAACTGTTTTTTTGTCGCCCTTTCCTATAGCTCTTGATAAAACCGATGCTGAACCTACACCAATAAGTGTAGATACACCACTATTGAAAAATGTAAGTGGCATAGCTACACCACAAGCTGTCATTGCTGTTTGTCCTATAATATTTCCTGCAAAAATTCCATCCATTAGTGGATAAAGACCTATTACTATCATTCCTATTACAGCAGGGATAGATAATTGAAAAAGTAAATCTATAGGTCTTTTTGTTAATAATTGTTCTTTCATATCTTGTTTCATAAAATCATCCTCTATTAAATTTTATTCAATTTTCCAACCAGTAGCTTTTTCTCTTTTCTCAATAAAGCTCTTGTATATGTGTGATTTTTCCATAAGCTCTTTATGTTTACCAATACTTTCAATATTTCCTTTATCCATAACAACAATTTGATCAGCATTTTTAATAGTTTCAAGTTTATGTGCAATCACAATTACAGTTTTATCTTTTAACAAATTGTTTAAAGCAGTTATAAGTTGTTGTTCATTTTCTGGATCTACACTTGAAGTAGCTTCGTCAAGAATAACAATTCTGCTTGGTTTTAGCATAGCTCTTGCTATAGATATTCTCTGACGCTCTCCTCCAGATAAATTTGAACCACCCTCTTGTAAAACTGTGTCATAACCATCTGACAACTTCATAATAAATTCATGACACTGTGCTTGCTTAGCAACATTAATAACTTCCTCATCACTAGCTTCTGGATTCCCGAACTTAATGTTGTTTTTTATAGTGTCATCAAATAAATAGACGTCTTGAAAAACAAAAGTGAAATTAGATAACAGATTGTCATACCTAAAATCTTTTATGTTATTATCATCAATCAATATTTCTCCAGAATCTACATCCCAAAATCTAGCTATCAAATTACAAAGTGTTGTTTTTCCACTTCCAGAACCACCTACAATTGCTGTAGTCTTACCTTTTGGAATATCTAAATTTAAACGGTTAAATAAGTTCTGTTCGTCATATGAGAAGTCAACGTCCTTTAGATTTATATCTCCTTTTTCAAAGCTTGTTCTTGTGCCTTCTGAAATTGTTGGTAAATTCCTAAGTTTAGCAATTGAATCCAAGTTTTGTATAGCTATTCCTCTAACGTTTTGCATACTTCCAGCCATTTCAAAACCAGAAAAAACAATAAAACTAGACACTACAAGCATTACAGATTTATAATGATCAATTTCTCCTATGCAAAACCTGTAAATAGCTGAAAATATAATAAGACAAATCCCCAATTTAAATATAATTAGAAATATCAAAGCAGCAGGTGCTACAGTTTTTTCAACATTTATAAAGCCTCTTCTATTTTTATAAATCTCTCTGTCCAATTCTTTAGTCATTTCACCACTTTTTCCAAACGACTTAATGACGCTAATACCTTTAACATACTCTAAAGTAGATGCGTTTAGATTTATTTTTAACGCTTGTAATTTTTTAGTCAACTCATCTGATTTCTTTTGAAAGATAACATTGCATAACATTCCTAAGAATAAAGTTCCTAAAATTATAGAACCTGTAACTATATCAAACGGAATCATAAATATCGCCATTATTATAGTTTGAATTACTCCCACAAATAAAGTTTCTATTATATTAACTCCTACGGTTTCAAGTTCACCTATAACTGTGGTTAATCCGCCTGAAATGTTTCCAAGGCGATTACTGCTAAAATATCCCATATTCACTTTTTTTAGCTGATCACCTATATATAGCCTATTTTCTGCTCCCATATTGTAAGTTGCGATGTATTTATTTCTATCAGCCATATAACTAGATAATATTTTCCCTACTACACTTAGTAGAGCTATTGCAAATACGACATAGATGTCTTCTTGTGTAATATTTCTTCCTTCAAATATATTTTGAAATATTTTAAGTAAAAGCAACATTGTAGCTCCAAGGGATATTCCTTCAAATATACTTTTTAATACTTCAAAGAAAAACATCTTGCTAATTTTGGAAGATTCTTTTCCAGCTACCCAATATAACTTGTGAATTAATTCTTTCATTTACTCACCCCTATCGTTTGATAAACTTATGTGTGATTTCCACATTTTTGCATATGTTTCACTTTTTCCAAGAAGTTCTTTATGAGTTCCTTCTGCTTCAATTTCCCCATTGTTTAATACTATGATCTTATCGGCTCCTATTATTGTAGAAAGCCTATGAGCAATCATAATAACCGTTTTATTTTCAACTAATGCATCTATAGATTTTTGAATTTCAGCTTCATTATCTGGATCAGAATATGCTGTAGCTTCGTCTAATAAAACTATTGGGCTATCTTTAAGCAAAGCTCTTGCTATTGTAAGTCTTTGTCTCTCTCCTCCAGACAAGTTGCTCCCAGATTCTCCAATTATGGTTTCATATCCATTAGGAAGACTCATAATAAAGTCATGACAAGAAGCTTTTTTACAAGCGTCTTTTATCTCTTCAATACTAGCATTTTGATTTGCCATTCTCATATTATCTATAATACTTTTCCTAAATAGATAATTTTCTTGTGATACATAGGTTACAAGTTCCATGTTCTTTTCAAGAGAAACATCTTTAAGATTTACATTTCCTACGGATATTTTCCCTTTATTAATGTTCCAATATCCCGCAATTAGCTTAGCAATAGTGGATTTTCCACCGCCAGAATAACCAACAATAGCTGTAAGTTTATTTTCTTTTGCACTAAAGGATAAGTTATCAAAAACTTTTTTCTTATCATTATAGGCAAAACATACATTTTCAAAATTAATATCGTATGATCTTATTTTTTCCTCTCCATTACCTCGTTCTAACTCTGGTAACTCCATAACATTTTTTATTTCATCTATTACAACTCTTACATTCGCCATAGTATCCATATGACTCATAGCTTTAATCAAAGGTTTGTAGCAGGCATAAGATAATAAAACACACATTATTAGATTGCCTACTTCAATACTTCCATTCATATACAAGTATAAAGAAGTTGGTAAAACAAATAATAAAGTTGATGGTAAAACTTCCATTGCTGCTGTCATATAGAAACAAACACTTAAATACCAATTTAGCATACTGTCTCTATTACTATTTACAGCATCTACAAATTTTCCATATGATGATGCAGATTTATTGAATGCCTTTATAACTTGAATACCTCTAATATATTCAACAGCTGTTGTATTCATGTTTTTTGCGGCTTCTTGATAATTTCGTGATTTTTCTTCATATCCACCCATCATTAGAATTGAAAATAACACCCCTAGTGGTAATGTAATAAGATTTGCAATTCCAATCCTCCAATCCATTATAAAAATAATAACTACTAAAGCGATTGGAATGATAAGATTAGCTATTACTTCAGGAATAACATGAGCTATCGGTTGCTCAATTTTATTCAAAGTTTCTACCATAAACTGAGTCCATTCTCCACTAGATCGTTTTTCAATCTCTCCCATTGATAATCTATTAATTTTTCTTACAAGTTTCTTCCTCTCATCCTCTATTATGCGAAATGCTAAATTGTGAGAAATTAAAGTTGAAATCTCATGAAAAATAACACTTCCTATTAACCCACCTAAAATAAGCAAAATTGGTCTTATATAGAATTCTAAATCTGTATTACTAATTGCTATATTTTGAGTAATCTTAGCTAAAGCAAAATATGGTACAACACTACAAAAAACACCAATTACTGCAATAATAACTGATGATAAAATTTGTCCTATATGCTTTTTTAAAACTTCCATTACGCACCTCCTAAATTATTTAGCCTCCATAGCTCTTAACAGCTGTCCTATATTATCAATATAAAAATCTTCTGTTATTATCCCATTCTCTAGTTTTACAAGTCTATCACACGTCTTTGCTATAAATTCAATATCATGAGAAATTATCAAAAATTTTGTTCCTTTTTTTTGTTCCTCTTTGATTAATCTCCCCACCTTATCCATACTCCTGAAATCAAGCCCTGATGTCGGCTCATCCAATATAATAAAAGGTGTTTCTCTCAACATAGCTACGCATAGAACCAATCTCTGTTTTTGACCACCTGATAAAGTCGCTGGATGCTTATCTCTTATATCAAATAATCCAACTTTTTTTAAAAGTTCCTCTGCTTTCGTGATATAATCTTCTCTATTTTTTAACCCAGTTAATAATTCATCCATCAAATCTTCCCCAAATAATTGAGAGTCTAAATCTTGAGGAATATACCACACTTTGCTTAACCTCATCTTTTTATTAGCTTTGAGTCCATTTATCTTTATTTCTCCATCAGTCTGATTTTGAATCCCAGAATAAATTTTACCGAGTGTACTTTTACCTGTTCCATTTATTCCTACTAAAGCAATAGTCTCATTGCTATCAAATTTAAGTGACACATCTTTTAGTACGAAATTATTTTTATATTTTTTACTAATATTTTTCACCTCAAAATCAAAAGAATTGTCACTACTAATTTCTTTTTCTTTAACTTTGTGGTCATCTACAACAATATCATTAAGATTTATTGAGCGTAAGCCCAATGCATTTAAGTCTTTTGAACTGATTTTTTCAAATTCTTCTGCTTTATAACTATTTATTAAAGATCCATTTTGTATCAATAAATACCTATCAGCTATTCCTTTTAAATAAAATAACCTATGCTCAACAATTACTATAGTTTTTCCTTCATTTTTTAAGTCCATTACAAGTTTTGAAAATTTATATATTGATTTCAAATCAAGATTTGCAGATGGTTCATCAAATACATAAATAGATGGTTCAATGGCTCTTGCTGAACAAATTGCTACTTTTTGCCTAATTCCATAGGATAAATTGTATATCCTATTATTTAGCAATTTATCAATATTCATTTTCTCACTTGATTCATTTACTCTTCTTATTATTTCATCACGCTTATATCCCAAATTTTCCGGTCCAAATGCAATTTCTCCATTAACTTCATTGGCAAAAAATTGGCTTCTAGGATCTTGAAATACATTACCGACTAACTTTGCTATTTCCCAGGATTTTAAATTTCTAATAGATTTGCCGTCAACAAATACTTCTCCATCTAAATTTCCTTCGTAAAAATTTGGAATCAAGCCATTTATAGTTCTTGTTAAAGTAGACTTTCCACATCCAGACTCCCCTATAATTACACAACATTCACCATCTTTAATGTCTAAATTTATATCTTTCAACTGTTCATCTTTATTGCTATTATACGAAAAAGATAATTTTCTAATTTCCAGTTTATTATCCAATGGTGCACCTCTCATATAAGACATAATATAAATAAAACAAAGCTTGCAGTTATTATAATTATGTCTAATTTACACAACTTGTTACTATAATATGAATCCCTTTTTATTGGGTTTTCAATTCCTCTAACAATCGCTGCTGCTGATAATTCATCTCCTACTTTTATAGAACGAAAAATTAAAGGAACTATAGCATATTCAAGAGTCCTCAAAGGATTTGATAAAATATGAAAAAAGTTACCTGTAAATCCCCTTACTTTCATAGCTTCTTTTATTGTTCTAAATTCCCCAGCAATTGTTGGTACAAATCGAATAATTACAGTTAATATAAGTACAAAATTTCGTGGCAACATTAATTTGTGAAATATTGAAATTAATTTTCCTGATGGTATCTTAAAAGTTAAAAATCCTGCCATGATTGGAACTATGAATTTATACAACATTCCCAAAAGCATTGGTGAAATTATAACTACACCACTAGGTATCATTTTTAATAACCAAAATGTAGTAAAACTATATATCATAAAATAAATTATGCTCTGTTTGATAAAACCAAAATATGCTAAAAGCATACAAAGCCATCCTACAAACAGAGCATGCATATAGTAACTTTTTGTAAATATTGACACCATACAGGAAATAATAGTTAAAAAAAGACAAGTTATTCCACTTATTTTTTCTATTTTCATTTCCCATATATCTCCATTTACTCTAAAATACCCGCCTTTTTAAAGTGCTTTTTAAGAATTTTTTGTGCAAACAAAACACCTAAAGCAGATAATATAACGGTTATTGTTACACCTAATAATAGTAGTTTTGGTGAAGATACCAAATTATATTGCAATGTTAATGTCTTATCTGCAAACCCACTCTCTAAAGCTTGCTTTTGATAAGATTCCCAAGCTATCCAACATGGAACTCCTATTCCCATGAACATACCAGCACCATAAACACTCCAGCCAATCATATTTCTTATTGGATTTATATAAGTGTCTTTGCCTATCATTACTATTTCGCACAAAATAGCAAGTCCAATAAAATATGGAAGCATAAACACATAACCCATAGCTGCTGTGATAAGACCATAAATTAATATCCATATAAATAATAGCCCGTGTTTATTAAGTCTGTTAGCTGCTACTAAGTAGAAAATAGCTCCTATAAACATTTCAATTCCAGCAGTACCATAAATATATACAACCGGAACAGCAACCATACTCATTCCAATAACAATAGATATTGCATAAAATAAAGCAATCATAATAGCTACTGTTACTACATCTTTTGTAGTCATTTTTTTATTGTTCATAAAACACCTCCGTTAATTAATAAAATGTACATAGAATGTGTATAGAGAATATTTACAAAAAAATATCCATCTCAACTTTATTATAAAGTAAGATGGATATTTTCTTTATAACCTGACAGCTCTTTATTTGCTCTAAAAAGGTCAGATGGATTTTTTTCTATATTCTTGAGGAGTTTGCCCAAAATGTTTTTTGAATGACTCAGAAAATTTACTAGGATTCAAATATCCTGACAAATCAGAAATCTCTCCTATTGACATTAAGGGTTTATGAATTAATAATTTAGCAGCGGCTTCTAAACAATTTTCCCTAATAAAATTACCTATTGAGCTTCCAGTTATGTATATAAAACATCTCTTCAAACTGGATTCTGAAATAGCATATTTTTTTGATAAATCAGAAATAGAATATCTTTCAAAAGGATTATTTAGAATCGTCTTATATGATTCTACAGTTGCTTTATATACTGGTTCTGAAAAAGACGTTAACTTAAATGTATCTGAACTTTCAACTAAATTTAAAAATAATAACAACTCTATTGTTTTTATAATTGAATAAGAAAGTCTTATTCTAGAATCTACTCTATAAAGTTCACTAATAACATGGTCTATCTCATGACGTGAATGAATAATTAAAGCTGCACCATTTTTACACAAGCGTTCTTTTATTTCTAACAAATCAATTTTTGCATACGGAAAGTATTTATCAATAGATTTTTGTGCCTTTTCTATATCAATAAATATTGAAAGTCCCACATATTTTTTTGTTGGTATGCATGAATCTTCAAAAGGAACTTTACCTATTTCGATTACACTTAGATCACCTTTACCTATCAGAGCACGTTCATTATTTTCAAGTTTAAACTCATAACATCCCTCTAAGCAATGATCTATTTCTAAAACCCCGCTTTTAGGATTTATTTTTTGATATGCTGTCTCCATATTTAGATTATTATAAGATAATTGAACACCTTCAAATAAATTGTAGCAACGCATTTCGCCACAGCCAGTAGAATTTTCAATTGTATAAATTTTACATTCATCAGTAACCTTTTTTTCAGAAAAAATATATCCTTCAAGTACATTTTCTATAATATCTTCATGATTTAATTCCAAAACTCTACCTCCTAATGCATCATAATAATTAATTAAATTATACCCAAAAATTAGATTTTATACTAAAAATACACTATAGCATATTAATCGTACATCTATATTTTAAGCTTTTCTATTAGATACAAACATTTCAATTTTATAGTATAATGGTAGTAATTAAATAACAAGCTTAACGCTTATAACTTTAATAGCAAGCTTAACGCTTATAACTTTAATAGACCAACTAAGGAAGTCAATAGTTATTTTAAAAAATTTTTTAAAAAATTTTTCAGTCGCAGAACTTAAAAATGTGCATAGCAAATAAACCTCATATATTTTCATTTTTTGAGGCAACACTTTTAATAGTTTATGCGACTAACTTACTTTTTTCTCGAATTAGTTTTTGATGTTCTTCGGGTGTTCTTAACTCAAATGATTTTTGGTTTCTGAGAACAGCAAAAATAATTTGAACCATCTTTCGCATAATTGCACACATTACAACTTTGTATGGTTTTTCAGCTATTTTCTTATCAAAATAAGCTCGCATAACAGGATTTAAATACTCTAGGTTTCGATTTGGATACACATTAGATTTAGCCAGCATATGGAGAATTGAGCGAACATGAGGTGATCCTCTTTTAGAGATTTTATTGTTTTTCCTATTGTATGTTCCGCTTTGGGATACTCCTGGATCCAATCCAAAGAAAGCAACTAATTCTTTCGGTTTCGAGAAATTGGATATATCTCCAAGCTCTGATAAAACTACACATGCTGTATACTCTCCAACGCCTGGAATACTTTGTAAAAGCACTATTTCTTTATGAAACTTTTCATCTAAAAGAGATAGTCTTTTGATTTCATCATCGATTGCTTTCAAAGCTTCCTGTAAACTGAAAATAACCCTCACAGTTGTTTGAATAAGTACTGCTGAACTAAGGCTTACTATACAAACTTCAATAGATTTTTCAGCAGCTTTCAATAGTTTTTCATATTTTGCTTCGGCATAGGAGCTGCTTTTATGTGAATTTTCTTTTATCAGTTGAATAATATCTTGCTTATTTTCAGGAGATAATACTTCCTGTATAGTAGGATATTTTTCAAGCAAAGACAAAGGTGTTTTCCCTTGCAAATCCGTAAATACTTTCTTGAAATCTGGAAAGGAAATATCTAAAAAAGCGATTAATCGGTTGATGTGTTCCACAATTTCATCCGTCAATTCTTTATGCTGTCTGCAAAGCTTTTTGATACTGTTAACGGTATCTGAGTGCGTAATTGTTTCGTTGTAATTCTTAATACGATATAGCAACGCTATATTATATGCATCTGTTTTATCTGATTTAATTTTTCGGATATTGATATTTTTCAATGCTCCACTTTGAATCGGATTAATTACAATGACTTCGTAATTATGCTTACGGAAAAAATTAGCTAAAATTTGATGATAGTGTGCAGTAGCTTCCATGATAATTACTGCTGTGTCTTTGTACTCATCTTCTACCTTTTCAAGTACATAGATGAGCGACTTCATACCAGTAATATCATTAGAAATTTTAAGTCTTTTGATGATGTCATTATTAGGTGATAGAATACAGATATCACTGAAAGCTTTACTCACATCAATTCCTACAACAATTTTTTCTGACATAATATACCTCCTATAATTTGGGATGCCCTGTTAATCCAAAACCACAACAGGCTCACGAGTTATACAGGTAATCAATAAATGAACCTAACCAACCGAAAAGATGAAAGGCAATGGAATGAGGGTGGAGTCTACCAAATGAGTAATTCCTAAATTGGAAACCCAGCAAGCACATAAAACAATCCCATTTCATCCCTAATATCTATAATTTTATCATAGATGATTAGGTTCATTTTTAAGAACTATGCTTAAAGCTGTTCTTATACTATTAGTATATGAGCAAGCACAGTAAGTGAGTACCCACTTACGAAAAATTGATGAAGCAGAACCTTTATGGACTGCTTCTTTTTTTATCAATTTTACCTTGTTAGGGAGAACCCTAAGACCCCAATAATTTATGATAAGGAGATATACTATGGATAATAGAAAAAGAAATAATCAACTAAAAATATATTTAACAGATGAAGAAAAGGAAGTTTTTGAAAAGAAAATGAAACTTGCTAATTGCAAAACTATGTCCCACTTTCTTAGAAAATGTGTATTAGAAAAAGAGATATATGTTGTAGACCTAGAACCATTTAGAGATCTCCAATGGCTACTTTCAAATGCAACAAATAATATAAACCAGATTGCAAAAGCTACTAATACAACTGGTGTTATTTACAAAAATGAAATTGAATCAATGAATAAACAAATAGAAAAATTATCAAGAGAAATATGGCAGATTCATTCCCTACTTCTTAATAAATCAAAAGAAAGTTCTGGTGATTAGTATGGCAATTACAAAAATACATCCTATAAAATCAACTCTAAATTTGGCAATAGATTATATAACTAAGAGTGAAAAAACTGATGAAAAAATCTTGGTATCTTCATTCAAATGTCATCCATCTACTGCCCATATTCAATTTATGAAAACACGAGAAGACAATGATACTAAAGGTACAGTTTTGGCTAGACATTTAATCCAATCTTTTCTACCAGGAGAGGTTGATCCTATAAAAGCTCACGAAATTGGAATGGAATTATGTAAGAAAATTTTAAAAGAAGATTATGAATTTGTTCTTGCAACTCATATAGATAGAGGGCATATCCATAACCATATTATTTTTAATAATGTTAATTACAAGACTGGTAAATGCTACCAATCTAACAAAAAATCTTACCACAAAATCAGGTATCAAAGTGATGAATTATGTAAAGAAAATAAGCTTTCAGTCATTGATAAATACTATGAAGCTTACAAAAGAAAATATAAAACTGCTGGTAAGTCTTGGTACGAATATGACCAAAACAAGAAAGGAAATTCTTGGAAATCTAAACTACAATTTGATATGGATAGAATGATTAATAAGTCTAACTCGTGGGAAGAGTTTTTAGAAAATATGAAATCTCTTGATTATGAAATTAAGTTTGGTAAACACATTGCTTTTCGCCATAAAGATAAGCAAAGATTTACAAGAGCGAAGTGGATAGTCCCCAAAAAAGTAGACACAAAAAACAAAAAATCTACCTCAATCTGTACATCTCTTCTTTCTCAGATGGGGAAAGCATATTGTTAGCTGAATGAGGTCGTCTAATATTGTAAAAGCCTTCAATATACTCAAACAAATCTTCTTTTAAATCATCAAAACCAGCATAAGACCTTCTGTTTGTACATTCCTTTTTCAAAAACTTAAAAAACGACTCACAAACCGCATTATCATACGGATAACCCTTCTTAGAAAAAGAAGCGGTAATATTAAAACCATCCAACAAATTTTTAAATTCAGAACTTGTATACTGAGAACCTTGATCAGAATGAAAAATTAGATTTGTCGGTCTGCCTCTTTTAACAAAAGAGGCATTTAATGTATCACAAACAAGATTGGCTTTCATAGAATTACTTAACTTCCAACCTACAACCATCCTGGAATATAAATCAATAATAACGCACAAATAAGCATGCCTACCTCCTACCTTTAAATAGGTAATGTCAGAAACCCAAACACAATTAGGAAGACTAGTTGAAAAATTCTGCTTAAGAATATTTTCTCTAGCCTCATTATCTAAATTACTTTTCTTATAGGATTTTGCAGTACTCATCTTTGGAAGATCCATTTGTTTCATTAGTCTAGCCACCCTACCTAAACTAATCTTAATACCATATTCTACGTCTAAACGAACCATAATCTTCTTGTATCCAAGTCTTTTCTTAGAAGATGTATAAATGGATAAAATCTTAGATTTAATATCTTGGTTTTCGAGTTCTCTCTTAGATAATGGTGAACAAAAATGCTTGTAATACGTGCTTCTATTAACATTTAGTACTCTACATAAAGTAGAAATGGAATGTTCATTTCTTAAAATATTAACAGCATTTAATCGTTGTTCGAGCGGGGCGTGAATATGGCAATCGCTTTTTTTAATATAAGATTCTCCTCTTCAAGAAGAGCATTTCTTTTCTGCAACTCCTTAATTTGTTTGGCAGTAAAAACCTCTCCTTCTTCAGTAGAAACAGTAGCATACATTCTGCTCCATTTAGCAATACTGGAAACGGAAACACCGTATTCACGAGAAAGGGAATTAAATGATCTTCCGTTCTCATGTAGAGAAACAATGGATTTTTTAAAATCCTCATCATAACGCTTTGTAGTCATAAAAGACCTCCTTTTATTATAATAATATATTTTTATTTCTTTGTCTACAATTATGGAATTTGTTTCTATTTATGTGTCCACTAATTTGAGTATGTTCCAAAGACTATCGGAGAAGATTATACTGAGGAAAAAATCAAAGAAAGAATAGATTTAGCAATTAAAAATAAAGCTAATCCTATTAAAAAGCGTGTAGGAAATGTTATTGATATATCTACTAATGAAAAAGCTCAATCCTCTAAAGGTTACGAAGTCTGGGCAAGAAAACACAATATCAAAACAATGGCTGATTCAATAATTAAACTTAGAGAACAAGGAATTAATTCAATTACACAGCTCGATGACCTGATCAAAAAATCTGCTGATGATAGACAAGACTTGTTAGA